>Ga0079995_1052449_pt1 | contig 17830 bp, 25 predicted proteins | sample FaiFalFF_MnMetaG_2_FD_69198 | JGI IMG/M metagenome (GOLD analysis project Ga0079995, IMG submission 69198) | Freshwater microbial communities from Yellowstone National Park, Wyoming, USA - Fairy Falls C (FF_Mn_C) (SPADES assembly) (version 4) | ecosystem: Environmental > Aquatic > Freshwater >...
GAGAAATGCAAAGGACAGCCATAGCAAGGTCTCTTATAAACCAACCAAAAGTCCTTTTGGCGGACGAGCCCACCGGAAACTTAGATTCCACCAACACCCAAAGAGTTATGGACATTTTCAAGGAGATCAACAAAAGTCAAACGACCATTGTAATGGTTACCCACGAGATAGACTTAGCCAAACAAACAAAGCGCATTGTGGAGCTCAGGGACGGGTCTGTAATAAGGCAAGAATATCTTCAACGGTTTTCACCAGGTCCTGAGACCTAAGAATACTCCTTCCTAAAACTACCATGTCTGCGCCATTCCTTATAGCCTCTTTCAGACTAACAACTCTCCTTTGGTCTTCCCTGTCTTCTTCTCCAAGCCTCACGCCGGGAACCACCGCAAAGAAGTTAAACCTTGACTTTAAAAGAGGAAGTTCCCTTCCAGAACACACAAGACCCGTAATACCACACTCAAGGGCAATACTTGCCAGCCTTAGCACATACTGCTCCTTTGACAGGCATACGCCAAAATCCTTTAGATGTTCTTCTTCCAGGCTTGTTAGAAGGCTAACGCCCAGCAGTCTTATGCCATCGCCCACCTCAACCGCCTGCCTTAAGGCATCCCTCCCAGAGGTTATATGAACAGTTAAATAGTCTGCCCCAAGCTCCTTTGCAGACAGCACACCGTTTTGGATCGTGCTTGGTATGTCGTGGAGTTTGAGGTCCAAAAAGAGTTCAAAGCCCTCCTCCTTTATGGGCTCTGTGATCTTTCTGTGGTGAGATATGAATAGCTTATAGCCCACCTTGAAGGTTATATCTTTGCCCCTAAGGGCTTTGACGAGCTTAATGGCATTCTCATATTCAGTATCTAGTGCTACGCAGAGCTTTGGCATTAAAATAGTATATTATGCCAGGAGGGGTGACCGAGCGGCCGAAGGTGGGTGATTTGAAATCACCTGTGGGTCTGTAGGGCCCACCGGGGGTTCGAATCCCTCCCCCTCCAAGTATAATTTGTATATATAATTTGACAAAAAAATGGGACACCCTACCCCTCTGGACTTGTTGATTTTCAAGCCTGTGAAAGGTGTCCCGTCAAACAATTTTTAGCCCTCAAAAAAGTTTGACAAAAAAATGGGACACTTTATTGAGAATTTTTCGCAATACTAAAATCTGCAAATTTGCAGGTTTTTGTAAAGCATTGTCTGGGGTGGGGGCTGTCTTGTCCGCAATCTGCAATTTTTGCAGGTTCCGGACAGTGGGGTGGGCGCTGTGGGGTTTTTGGTGGAATCTGCAATTTTTTCAGGTTCCGCCAAAGATTTCCTTTTTTATTGGGTGCTGTCAGAAAATCCCGAGGGGGGCGGTTATATATAACTTAGTAGAAGGTTAAAACAAAGAAAGGAGGTGGTGTTATGGTAAAGCTTTATCTTTACGAAAAGTCTGTGGACGGTAAAACATTCTATTATGTAGAAATAGGGGCTGAGACGCACGGTAGACCGACATACAGAATGTGGATTAACAAGAGGCTTTTAACTGAGGAAATCCTTCAAGAAAGGTGGTTTCCTTTCCCAGTAAAGGGGGCGAGGATAGAGGAGGGGAAAAGTAGCAAAACTCTCATACTCAAGCCCGATCAGGACAAAAATGTTTTCTATTACAGCAAGAAGTGTGGCTTTAGAGGGGGTAGCAATGTAGAAGTTTATAATTGTGAGGATTGTAAGGTGTATAAATTCTGGATATACAGCTCACCACGCGGTTCCACGGGAATAAGTGAGGGCGTATTGGTAGAGACATCAAAAGATACGATAAAAGTGAAGTGGAGTAGGACTGGTCGATTGTATGGCTCTGCCCCAAAGGGTATAGCCGTGTTAAACATAGACGGTAGAGTAGAAGAGTTGCCGATCGAAGATGAAGAGCTTTTGAAAGAACTTGAATGAGGAGGGGAACAAGATGAGAGCTTTTGACTACCTTGTAAGATGCCCAAGCTTTTCTTTGATTTCCAGAAAGTTCCCCGATTTTGTGGAGTTTTCAAAGGAGATTGAGGTGGTGCCTTGGGCTGACGAATATGCAATTGCGGACAAAAACCCGGAGGTGATAGATAATCTTGAGTTTTTAGAAAAGCTGCTTGAGATGAAAGCTATTACACAGGAAGAGTTTGAAAGAGAGACTGCTAAGCTCCCCGCCTATGCAAGTAAAACGGGCGGGGTGGCTTTTATGGAAGAGGGAGTGGTATCATTCAGGGATGAAAACCCGCCCGAGCATATCATAGTCCATGAGGTAGGGCATTGTTATTTCCGGGAGCCGGATCAGATATGGAGCGCCTCGTATGGGGGTGGAGAGAGTTTGTTCTGGTTAATTATTAGAAACGATCTGCCGTTGAATGAACTTGCAATTTTCCAGTGGTACAGATTTCTAAGAAGAACTCTGGAAGGAAGGTTGGAAGAAGTAGCAGAAGAAATTGTGAGGAAGCTTTCCAAACTGAACTTGCCCGTGTCCCCCCACCTCTATACATATCAGCTGTGGGCGGGGACCATGGGCGTGGGTGCGGAGAAAATCCCATTGCATCTATTCATAGACTTGGAAAACAAAGAATGGGGACAGGTCAAGCTTTCAAAGGCTGGGGTGTTATCCTTTCTTGCTAATCTCATCACAGGGGCGGGCTTAGGGGATAGTATCTATCTTGCGTACTTGCAAGCTATTTTCCTGTCATGAGAATTAACAAATTTCACAAAAACAAGAAAGTTAAGGTCGTTGTCTCACAAAGTTTTAAAAGGTTAATGTTAAATTTAAAACTTGACAAAGTCAAAAATTGAGTATATAATTAAAACTATGAATAGAAACCTGATAGGAGGTGTAGCAATGGACAGGAAGCAGATGCAACCAACCCCCGCTGGGAGGGTATCCCAGCAAAACCTAATCCAAGAAGGAGGTGTGGCAATGAAGTGGGAAGTAAGGTTTATTAGCTATGATTATACTGCCGACGAAGAAGGGGAAAAGCTTTGGAGACATGTGGGAGAACTGTCTAAGCCCGAGCTGGCATTAGAGATTGAAGAGGAGTGTGATTGTGGGGACCGGCCTTTGCATAATAACGGGGGACATTACCACTACTGGTGGCAGATCTACAAGTTAGATGATGAACATTATCTTGTGTATATGAACAACAGTAGAGAAGCTTTTACTCCCTGGGAGCAAGGTTATGTTCATGTTTATAACGGAGAACTTGAATACAGTATATGGACTGAGACGATACAGGAAACCGACGCTTACGTATGCGGAAAAGAGGAGGTTTTTAAGTAGGTAGACAACATTTTACAAAATTACAAAGCTTATATATCATCAGGCAGTTTGGAAGCTTTAACCTAAAACCTAAATAATCGCCCCCACCCCACCTCCGCTGGGCGGGTGGCGGTGGGTTGTTTTAGCCCAGCAAAAAAACTTATAGGAGGTGTGTAGCTATGAGGATGAAGGATGTTAAGAAACTTTTAGTTGTAGGAGATGCTTGCATGAGTGATGAGGTGAAGGAGAAGCTAAAACAGATAGGTTTTAGCCAACTTCCAGAGGCTTTGAAACACTTTGGACTTTTGATATGGGATACGGATGATTATGAGGTTTATATTGAGTATTGGAACGGAGACAGACGATACAATGAGGGAGCGGAAAAAACAATGGAAATTATAGGAGAAGGGTTCTATGGAGAAGTGTATAGAATAGTTCCTTTTAGTTTATATGTTGTCCATCTTGCTACAGGAGGGTTTGAGGAATACTACAGCGTTCAAGTAGTGGATAAGGGAAACTTAGAAGAAGTCGGATTTCTTCGGACAACTGAGGGTTATATCTATTGCGGTAATCAAGATGACATTTCTGAAGCAATATCAAGCTTGGTGCGAATAACTCCCGTCGTGATTAAAGTATATTAGAGGAAAAGCCATGAAGAAAAAACGCCTACCCTTTCATGAATTTGCAGAAATAGAAAAAACCCTTTCATCCCTATCTCATCCTCTCCGTGTAGAAAGGAAGGGCAAAGGCCCTGTAAAGGTTGTGGATGAAGAGGGCAACTTCATTCAACTCATCTCATACAATCAACTCCCCGCCCTCCTCCTTTTCATTCAGAAAAACTGCCCGCATGCGGAGTAAGTCCGTGCGGGCTTTATAAAAAATTGCAAATTTGCAGTTTATAAACCAAGTTCCCACCTTCTTAAAAACCTGCCTTCTTCAAAGTTAAACAAGTCTGCTAAACTAAGCCCGTTTTTCTCTGCATACTCCCTTAGCCACCTCGGAGCCCAGCTTTCTAATGCCGTCTCGGGAATGTTAGGCTTTTCTTTCTCTTCCATGCCTTCACGCCGCACTACGGGAATTAGGTAGCACATACAATGCGGGTGGGCTGGTAAGCGTGGCAGTTTGTTTTTTGGATGCACACCTCTACCAAGCCCATAGTCTACTGTGGCATAAACATCGCAGATGTCTGGTCTCGGATGGCTTGCTGAAAGTCTCCATTGATAGCCCACCACCTCCTCCTCGTCCTTCGTGAGTTCTACTGTTGCTTTCAAATATGCGTGTGCGGTCTCTGTCCACGCTATTGTCTTTAGTCTATAAAGCTGCTTATCGTATATCCACCATTTGACCGCCTTGTCCACAAGCTCCATTTTCCCTTTACTTAGTGCCTCTTCAATCTCTTTCAACAGTTGCTTGCCTGCATAGTATGTCCCTTCCTTGCTTCGTTTCTCTATATACTCTTCAACCTTCCTTTTGACTTTCTCCCAAACCTGCCTGCTCTCTGCATTGACAAGCAAACCTTTCGTGCTTTGTTCAAATTCCCTAAGCCATTTTGGCAGCTGTTCTTTAAGCACTACCGCAAACTCTTGCTGTTCTAAAGTTTCAATTGTGTATTGCAGTTTATACATCAAAGCTTTGACGCCGTTATCGTATCGTATGCCTTCCATGATTGTGTTTTTCAGTCTTGCAATAGCTTGCTGTGAGAAGTCCCAAAAGCGTTCTGAAAGCTTGAGCCCGTCATCCCAGCGGTGATTGATGATCTCTTGTGCGAGTTGCATTGCGAGGGCATCTTTCTGCATTTTTGCAGTCTTATTGACCGCATCCACTACGTGCGTGATAAGTCTTGTGATTTTGTGATATAACTCTTCTGCAAGCTTTCTTAGCAGTTCTTCTGTCTGCTTGTCTATTTGATAGTTCTGTTCTTTCAGTCTCTCTATAAGCTTGTCAGTCTTTTTAGAGAAGTCTTTTTCAATCTCCTCCCATTCAGAGAGAAACCACTCAAGGAAAAGCTTGCGGACCTGTTCCCAATTCATAAGCCGAGTTCATTCTTCATCTGATTGTCTAAGCCTTCCAGTCCATCTATCTCGTTTTCTATCCGTTGCATTGTTGCATCGTCAATCTCGGAGCCGAGTAGCATCCTTGCGATGTATTTCTTGAGTTCTGCGTCAAAGGTGGAGGAGATATTCAAAGTCAAAGCATCCATGGCCTTCTTTAGTTCTCTCTCCACATCTCTATAGCTGAAATCTTTCTCGTAGATGATTGCACCTTTAAATCCGTCCTTGCCCTCCCATTTTGCTACCAAGTCCGCAATTCTGTATTCCGCTTGTTCCAGATTCTGTGCTATTTGTGTTAGCAAGCTGTTGAGGTTCTGAAATTCAAACTCTAAAGCTACTCCGCTTTTTTGCTGTTGAGTGCCCTTGATAAACTCAAGGTTTGCAAGAGAGTAAATCATGTCTATGAGGGTGTTGATGTATTCCAAGTAGACCTTTGCGGGGCTTTCAGGCGGCGCAATGAAATCGGGTTTCCCGCCCTTTTCTGGGTAGTATCCGATAAAGTTCTCGGTTCCGATGACGATATTCCGCAATTTTTCCTCCGAAATCTGATCTGGGATAGGAATAGTCAGGATTGGGAAGGTGGAGTTTCTCAGGATTTCTCTGAGTTCAGAGATTGCGTTGTATAAGTCCTTGCTAACCCTTGCGACGTCATGAACGAATGGAGGAACTATCACATCCGTGGGTAAAATCGGGTCTGTCCAGCTCACAGCCACCACGGGAACCTCTCCGAAGGGCGTCGTTCCTTCGTATGTCTCATTTCCTATCCGCACCTTCCACGCCCCTGGTGTGAATTCTCTCGTCATGTTCAGTTCAGAGAACACGATTTTTTGAATTCTCCCGTAGCTGTCTATTTCAATATCCTTCACCTGCGTAGGTAGGCGTATGGTTGCGTAGGGACGGATGCCCTGCAATTTTTCATGGGCTTTAGTGAGAACCTCTGCCTTAGGCTTGTCTATAATCACGAATACAGTTCCGTAAATGAGAGTTAGCTTTGCAATGTTTCTCATGAAGTCGTCAATGTCTGTACCTCGCAGGTCTACATTCTCACAGAACTCTGCGTATTCTGTGTTTGTTGCAAAGTCCCGTTGCGGTTCCACTCTGAAAAGGGCACCCACATAAGTATCAACGATTTTCTTTACAAAATTGGGGTAAATAGCAAGCTGTCTTCTGCGTGCGTATTTTTCGTCAGTCTCTCTTGGATATTTCACAAGGTAAGAACCGTCGCTGAAGCCACCCAGTCCAGTGTAGCTATCCCAGCAAAGCTTGTAATCTATCATCTTACACCTCCTACAGCCATTTGAGTTTTAAAAACTTGTATGGGAAAGCAGTCGCCCTCTCCTCTAAAGCCATGACTGCATAGACAAGGGTATCTACTATGTCGTCGTGTGCGGAGAAGGGGAACTCTAAAAGCTGTTTAACTGCTTCTTCCTGCCCTTTTGCAAAGTAGATCAGCCCGCTTTCAAAAAGAGGCACAAGTTTTTGTGCCCGTAGGACTTTATTTGCGTGAGGTTTGATACCTCGGATGGGTAGGCTTACTCCACGCTTGCTTGCTATCTCTTGTATAAGCTTTCTGTAGACTTCCTGAAATGCTACCTCTTCAAAAACAATCAGAGAAGGCTTAAGGCTTAGCTGTATAGAAATGAGAGTGTCTATGAGTTCATTAGGGGTGGCACGCTTGTTATATATAAATATGGAATATATACGCCCTGTCTCTTTGTCCCTACCCAGAACCGCTATGGCTGTGTAGTCTCCTTTCTCCTTTCCCGTTGATGGGTCCACGCCCGCTATGATGTCAAGCTTGGACAGGTCTAATTTCTCTTCGTAATACTTGATCCACTCAGGTCTAAATATCCTGTCTTCATCAGACAGGGGTTCGTTCATATACTCAGAAGCAAAAGCGTAGCTTCCGATTTCTTGCTTTTTCCTTTCCAATGCTTCCAGTGTCCAGAGGTAGGGATGTAAGGGCTTGCCCTCGTCGGTTATGGCTTTGTATTTCTTAGCAAACCAGCCCAGTTCTTGCCCTCTTGTGATGAGTTCATTGAGTAGGCTGTCGTAGTGAAGGATAGTTCCGATTACGAAAATCTTTGCGTTTTGGGAGAGACCCATCACCACCCTATAAAACCACTTCTTTAGCTTATCTCTGAGGGATTTGGAGTTTGCGTGTTCCTCGCTTTCTATGTCATCAAGTATGACTAAATCGGGTCTTTCTCCACGCTTGACTAAACCTCTTAGCTTTTGCCCTGCGCCCCGTGAGATCACTGTCGTGTGAACTGTGTCTATCCTCTCCACTGTAGCCCGCTTTATCACTTCTCCAAAATCCTGCAAAATTGCAGTGTTGTTTTCTAATTCCAATCTAATGTCCTCTAACTGTTCCTTTGCCCGTTGTTCTGATGCTCCGATACAGACAATGAATTTGTGTTTGCCGTAGAGGATAGACCACAGAACATAGCCCAGATAAATGAGGCTTGTTTTACCGTGCTCCCTTGGTGCTGCTACCACAACTCTTTTCATCTGCGGGTTTTCTAAAAAACTGATGATCTCTAACTGAAAATCTGCGAAGGGTTTTCTGAAAATATGCGGAAGGTATGTTTGGCAAAAGAAAGCAAAGTCGTTCCTTGCCCGTTCCTTTCTGTCCTTGTCCGCTTCTGAGATAAGAACCCTCTCTAAAACTCTGCTGACTGCTTTTTCCTTATAGCTCATGCTTTAGCTCCGCAATGATGCGTTTTGCGAGGTCCTCATCTAAATGTTTTGCTAAAGTCTTTGCTACTTTCTCAAGCACTTTCTCCGTGTGTTCTATTAATTGAGTTTTTGTCTTTTCTATGTATGCACTGCTACGAGAGAGATTGCTTGCAGTATGCACAAGCCTCATGAGGGCGTCTATCTTTGCATCTTCTACTTCTCCTTTCTCCTGCCACTCTGCTATGACTTCCAAAAGCAGACCTGTAGCAAGGGTTGCTAATGTCTGAGATTGTTGGAATGTGTCAATGTCCTCATCAGACAAAAGCCCGCTTCTCTTGAGTTCCAGTAGAGGTTTTAGTTTTTTGATTAGTCTGTGAATTGACGATCTGGACGCTTGGGCTTGTGGGAACCTGATCCTGATTTCTTGCTCTAACTCTCTAAGGGTTTTCCCTCTTTCGTATTCCTTCACGGCGTATTCTTTCGCTTCTGGGTATCTATCAAGAGAGTGTCTCCTTGCCATCAAACTTCCTCCACATGCTCATCAATGAGTTCCTTTTCCATCAAGGCTTTTCCTTTAGCGGTTAGTCTAAGCTTTTGGATTTTCGTGTGATGCGTGGGCAGTTCAACCTCAAGCACTTCTATGTAGCCCTTGTCAAGCAGATATTTAATGTTCTTCTCAAGTAGTTTTTTGCTGTCTGTGAATATTCTCCAGTCCGCCAGCAGTGCTTCTATCATCTTGACTGTCAGGCTGTCTGGATACACTTGTTCTAAAAACTTCAGAATGAGATAATTGACTTGCTTTCTCATTGCTTAGCCTCCAGCTTATGCAAAAGCTTTTCTATCTTCTCTTCAAGCTTTTCTAACCTCATTTCCATGCGTGCCTCTACTTTGTTTTGGAACGCTAAGAAGTCCTCTTTCCTCAAATACTCTTTAAGCATCATCTTCTCAATCTCTGCGTTCTTTTGCTTCTCTTCCTCTAAGTCCTTTTGGAGTTGTTCAAGCGACTTCATCATGTTTGCCATCGTGGTCTTTATGATTGCGTAGTTGATTACAATTGCTACAAACGAGGAGACTGCAAAGACAATAATGGCGGGATGTGTCAAAAGCTGTTCCATCACTCTTCTACCTCCAGAACCTTTCTCATCAGGTCCTCAAAAGCTAAACGGGCGTTTATGCCTACTCCTTCGTATTCTTGGTCTGAAATTTGCACTGTGAGGAAGACAAGCTTTTCCTTTTCAGACAGTCTTTCTGTGCGAAAACTGCAATTTTGCAGTTCTTTCATTCTGCGTAAAAACTCACATACTCGCCTCGCAGTAATACGCATAGTGTGGAATATAGAAGGGATGGCTTTGTGAATTTTCCTATTTTGCGTGGCTTAAGGGAGGAAGCCAAAGGTGTTTATGTTATAGAAAGCGTAGTAGTCGGGCATTGAGATTCTTCTGTTGTATGTGCGTGTTTTAATGCTTAGTTTAGCTTGTGCGGGTTCAAATTTTCTCGTTTCTATTCTAAGCAAGGTGGAGGCGTAATTGCTGTTGTCTGCAATAATACGGATGCGGGCTTGCGGGCGAGGGAATGCTCGGAGTGTCATTATGTATAGCTGGGCTTGGGTAGGTCCGATGGTTTGTATTCTCAGCTTTGCTTGGGCTTTGTTTTCTGTCTGTATTCTTAGCTTGGCTTGTATGGAGTTAGCTGTATATATGCGGAGACGGGCGGAGGCGTAGTTGCTGTTGTTTACGAAAATGCGGAGTTTGGCGGACGCTTGGTAGGGGAAATTGAATGTGCTTAATGGGTGGGAAGGGAAGTAGTATTCAATGACACTATATGTATAACTGTCTATAAGGAATGTCCGAACGGGGGTTCTGAAACTCCCGTAATACCATGTGTAGCTGGGGCAGAAGAGAACACCATCTGTCGTGTGTTGCCGGATGTAAGTGGGGCGGATGTTTACTCCATTTGGAGTATACCATACTGAACTCGGGGCGATGTATTGTGCGTAGTTTGTTATTTGTGTGATGTAGTAGGGGAGAATTAGTTTACTCATTCCAATCTCCCCAGTCATTCCAGTCATCCCAGCCTTCCCCGCCGTCTGAGGGAGGGCTTGGGCATGGTCGTGGGTGTATGAACATGCAATAAGCCGGACTACCGGTGGGTTGTATGCGGTATGGTAGATGACCCAGGCTATTGATTAATGCCTCTTCTGGTGTGAGGAATATGCCTAGATACTCAACATCACCTAACCCATGAATCGCAGAATCGTGAAATAGCACTAACCTTTCTTTTCTATTTTCAATTGCAAGCCGGTAGTCCTGCGGGGTAGCCTGTTCTGGGTCGGGCATGCGTGAAAAATAAACTTCATGAGCCACAACAATCCATCTTTGTTGCTGAAATAGAAATTGTGCGACATTCAAGTAGAGCGGGGGATATGGGACAGGTAGGTCAGGGAAAACATATAGTCTACCGTATTCATCTTTACGTGGTCTCATGTTTGTAGCGATCAGAGGATTTGTAGTGGCTATGAGAATGCGGGGGCGGACATCGTGCTGTGGATAATACTGCCATTGCAATGCGATCGCCTCCGAAGAGGGGAGGATATAGTCGTTTATTTCTGACGAAAAAACTTTAACGTTAACTCCGACAAACGAAGGGAAAGACAAAAAATATCTTATCTCAACACTCGCCTGCGGTGGTGGTGGATTTGGCGGTGGTCTTTGCGGCGGTCGTTGTGGTTGTGGGGGAGGGCAAGCAACGGGTGGGTATAGTGGGGGAGGCCAATATTCCCTTACCATTGCCACACCGGCTCCAACTCCATACAAAAACGGTATACAACTCATCTAACTTACCTCCTCAACTAAATTTATTTCCGACACTGCATAATCTTTCGTAATTCTGTGCGTGTAGCCCACAACTCTAAACTCTTTGCCTTTGAACTTAATCTTGTGATAGAGGTCAAGTTCTGGGAGTAGCACGCATTTCAAATATCCTCGCTCTTGTAGATTTAGCTTGAAGTGTTTCAGTAGTCTATTTATATCCGCTTGATTTTCAAGTATCACATCGGAGTTATTGATTTCAATCATCGCAAGCGGACAGGAGTTTTCATCTTTTGCCTCTACCCTATACCTCCAACCCTCGCCCTCTGCTGTCATTGTGATTGCAATGGGTTTGGGTTTTGGTAATGTGTAATCAAATACGACAGAGTCTGTTAATTCAAAAGTGTTTTGAATGTATTCCACATCTGTGCCCACGGGTATACCGTCATCGTTGATTTTGACGATAATGTTTTGAGGGAACTTACGGAGAACTTGGATTACATCTGTGAAGTTGTTAACAATTATGGGTTTTATAAACTTTGCGGTGCTGGGAGTTTGCACTATTGCACCAAGTGCGTCAAAAACCCGGACGGGATAGGAGGGAGGCCACCGCACCGCAAAAGGTGCGTCCAAAAACACTCTGTAGCCACTCACATCATCAACTATCTTCTCAAAAGCGAAAGCCCATCCGAGTGTATATTCAAGGACTGGGAAGATGGTTGGGAACCTAACCCGCACTCTTGCAATTCTGAAAGCAAGTAATGCGTTGGGCGGGTAGGGGAGGGCGTTGCTTTGCAGAATTATGTTCAAATTCCACGGAGTGTCCGGGAGAGGGAGAGAAAAAGAAGACGACTGAAAATATTCAGCTTCTGCCACAACATCGTAATAGTCAAGATAGATTGTGAAAGGGTTATATGTATGATTGAAATAATCAAAGATATATCTGTAAAGCACACTTGGCGGATCTCTCCACGGATAGTTTGTGAGCTCTTCCGTGTGGGTTTGTGGCGCCTCTCTCCCTTCGGATTGTCTTGCAGTGTCGTAGCCCCAGAAACTCAAAAGACTGTCAAGTCTTTGCCTGAAGGTGGGATTTACCAGTGTGTTAAACGCCTCTCTTGTGATAATAATCGTGGGCTGTATATCTGCACAGTTCAAAATTGTTTCGTAGTATGCACTCACTCTCCCGCATGGCTTTTGCTGTGCGTTTTTTAGCCTGCCCCTAAACAGATGTGCCCCTGCAAAGCTTATTGCAACTTCCTGCGGAGGCGTATAGTTAATAAACTCAATCTGTGCAGATTTGAAATAGCTATTCTCCCTTGCGTGTATTTCAACTGAAATTGTTTTGTCTAACGGCACTCCCCTTAACAAACACGGGAAGAAATAGCTTCTACTCATAGCACTACAAACCTCACTGTTCCTTTGTAAATGTCCACCCCTTGTCTTGTCCTTGTCGCAGTATCCACCATATCTCCCGCCACATACTCTAAATTCACTTCCGTGATCAATGCATAGAAAGAGACATCCTCGTCTGCTATCATAGTCCTTGTCCCAAGCATAAGCCCAAGTGCCCTCGCTTGCGAACTTGTGCAAGTGTTTATGACGACTTCTTTTTCTGAGTTGTCTTTGCCTTCTTCTTCTATTTGCACATTGAGAGAAATCTGCCCCCTGCTATACTCCGTGCCGTCTTCTCTGCAAAAGACATACTTCAAAACATAGCGATCGTATTCGTCTGTGATTTTCACTGTGATGATGTCTGATTCTGTAAGTCTGTAAAGTCTGCCGTATATGTCTGTTGCCCTGAAAAGCAAGCCCTCCATACGGACTACAATAGACACAATCTCTCCCACCTGTGCGGCGCCCGGAGAGGAACTATGCACGGATACGGAGCCCGTTGGTGGCGACCCTCCTACTGCAGAACTGCAGTTTGATATGTATTCTGTGCCGTCTATGGCATAGAGAACACTCCTTCTCTCATCTTTGCTTTTAGCGCTGCAGGGCGGGAGGACAAGTGAGTTGATTCTTTGAGTTGTTGCTTGTTTTTTGATAATAGAAGCAGGAGCCCGCCCGCCCCACTTGTTGCGTATCCATGCATCATTTAATGTAATTGTTCCTATTTGCACTGCCATCTTGCTACCTCACTCTCAAAGCCTCACCTGTTTGTGCATTGACTATATCGGCATAAATCACTATCCTTCTGCCGTTCAAACTTTCTATCTGCGCCTCCGCAGCAGATAGGTCAAGTTCTATGCGAGGTCTCAGGTTCTCAAGTTGCATAATCATTTGAGAAATCTTGCTGACTTGCTGTGCGTAGAAGTCTTCAAGCTGTCTTGCTTGCTGTATGAGACTATCAGACACGCTTGCTTGAATTTGCTGTAGCTGTCTCATTACAGAATCTACAAAAGTAGCACCAAACAGCTTACTGAAATCCACCCCCTCCGCAGTGGGTGTTCTCTGCAAAATTTCAGAAAGCTGAGAGACCATGTTTTTAGCTTTCTCAAAGCTTCCTGTAATGCTTGCGAACATTTCCGTGAGTGCTTGCTTGGGCACGGAAAGGAAAGTCTGGAAGGCTTGTGTGAGGTCTTCGGGAGTTAGTTGTTTGAGGCCATCTCTGATTTGCTGGACTAAGTCTTGATACTTCATTTTAAGTATTTCTATCTGTTGCGGTGTTAAGCCTTGTGCGATTGCTTGCTGTATTTGATTTCCAAGGTCTTTTGCTTGTTGGACAAGGTTTAGTATGTTTGCTATTTGTGTAATGGGTTCCTGTTGTGTGGTAAATCCAAGTTGAACTTGTAGTTCTTTTGGAATAAACTTGCCGATTAGTTCTTGTCTTTCTTTCTCAAGCTGTGCAAGTAGATTGTTTCTTTCTCTTGTGAGTTCTACCACTTTTCGTGCGTAGTCTTGTTCTTTACTCCATGCGTCCTTGAGAAAATCCTCCAGTGCCTGCCTCCTTCTCCAATAGCCCTCCACTGTTGCCTGTGCTATCTCCAGTTCAGTCTGCAATATTTCTCTTAACACTTGCTTGCGTGCTTCGTCTTCTAAGTTCTCTTTGAGTAAGTCTTGCAGTTCTCTAAGCTTTCTCTTTAGCGTGTCTATTCTATCCTCTACATCTGAAGTGTCTAAAGACAGTTCAAGCTTTTGAGAAAATGTTTTAGCTTCGTCTTGAAGTGCAGTCATAATGTCCTGAAGGGTTAGGCTATCCTTCAGTTTTTGCTTCATTTCCTGCAATTTTGCAATTGTCTGTTCTTGATCCTTGAGGGACTTCAAAATCTCTTCTACTTGCTGTTTAGAAACTTTTCTGATCGCCTGTGCGGTTATCTGCCCTGCTTGGGCGATCTCTTGTGCGGCTTTTTGTTGTGCTTCTTTGTATCTCTTAGCGTCCTCCTCTGCCAGCTCCCGCATCTTTGCAGTGATTTTGAGGCTTTCCCGCAGTTCTTCTTCTGAGATACCGAGAAAGCGACCAATGCCCGGAATTTTGCCGATCAACGCCCTCAGTCTGTTAATGCCGTCAATTATGAATGTTTCTATTCTGATTAACCACTTGGTGAATGCTCCTTTAGTTTGTTCATCCAGCCACTCCCGGAGCATCTCGCCCAAGTTCCAGCTGATTAAAGCAGTAGCCACTATCACATTTAGCCGTGAGAATAATGCACCCAGTCCCGCTATTGCAGTCCCGCCCACCGTGCTGAGAGTTCTCAGACTTCCGATCAAGGCTTCAATTGCTGACTTCAAAGCAGAAACAGCTTTTACTACGATGTAGATTTCAAGTGCTTTAGTAATAAACCCGCCAAACTCCGTTGCGAGAAATCCTACCACCTTAGCCAGCGTGCTTATGATGCGATAGAGATTTGTTAGTGTCTCTGAGATTTTCTCCACTAACTCCCGCCCTTCAACGGATAGTTCTATCTTCCCGTCCTTGACTACCAAAAACCTTGCCACAAACTCATCCAAGTCCTTTTTGATAACCTCAAACACCTCCGCAGTAGCCATTCCTGCAAAGACTTGAAAAACTTCTTTAGCTTTAGCCAGCAGTCCCGTAAAGCTTCCTTCTACGTCTTTAGACGCAAACTGAAAACCCTGCAATCTTGCAGTTAACTCTTGAAACAGTGTCCCTTGTTCTTTCCATCTATTGACCATTTCGTTAGTGATTCCCAATGACCTCGCCAGCTGAGAGTTCATATCAATCGTGCCCATCAGAAGGTCTCTGGTCTCCTGCACTACTTGGTTCATTGGTAAACCTAAGCCTGCCACGGCATTGGAGAGTAGCACTACAAACTGAGAAAACTCTTTGAGATTTCCGCCAGCACTCAAAAAAGGTGCCATTATGCCTTGCGATATTTGGACAAGATCTTGGAAAGTAAGGACTGTCTGCAATCCTGCGATGCGTAGTTCATTGAGTAGCTGATTTGAAAGCTTGATTGCGTTTGCGTATTTCTCTGCACCTTCTACGAGTTTGCCCTGTTCATCCCTTATCTGTGCAATAGATGTAAGAATACCTGCAAAGCCAATTCTTACTTGTTCTATCTGCTTGTTGAATTCAATACCCTCTTTGATAAAGCCCACAAAGGGCAATGAAAGGGCTATTGTTCTTATGGTTGAAGCTATGCTTTCAAACTGACTTGCAAGCTGTTTAGCAGACTGCGTGCTTTGTTCTATGTTTTCCTGCAATTTTGCAGTCCAGCTGACGTCTATGCCCTGTAGTCTATTTCTAAGTTCTTCCAACTGTGCCCGTAGCTGTCCGACCTCTGCCCTAATCTCTAATACGAGTTGTTCATTGATCGCCATCGCCAAACTCCTGCAAGAGTTCTTCTATGCTTTCTTCTTCTCCAAACACGCTGTCTATATCTTCCTTTGAACCCCATACTGCGAGTTTGACGAGGAACACAAACTCCTTCCACTCCCGCATCTTTCTTTTGTAGTAAGCAGACAGCATCTCACGGAGAAAGGGTAAGGGATAGTTAAAGACTTGATGGTTTGCACTGATGAGTTCTTCTACGATTTCTGAGAGAGTAGTTCGTTTGCTTTCTGAAGCAGTGCTTTCAGTTCTGTAAAAAAATCCGTGTCCTCCTTTAGCACATCTATGCAAGCGTTGAAAATTTTCAGTGCGTCTGAGGGTTTGAGTTCTTCTATTTCTTTCTGTCCCAGACCCGTCATCGCACTCATAAAAGGGACTGCGGATTGCAAATATGCAGATGGTTTTAATTGCCCTTGTAGGATGTCGTTCAGAATTTGAGATATAAGTTCAGAAAAGCGTATAAAGTCTTTGAAAGTCAAACTCCTCACTTGCACTTCTCTACCATCTGAGAGTCGGACAGTCTTCACAGTCTCATACTTCATACATCCACCTCCAATATTGCGTTCGTTGTGAGAATCCAATCTTCCCAGATAGCTGGTGCCTGCTCAGGTTCAAATATCCGCAGCCAAAAGTTTATAGCGTTTGCCACGCCTCCGAGAACTTCTGTGCTGATGTCAATGGAGTTGTTCTTTGGATTTGTTGCGAGGTCTGATTGTGTAAGTGCCAATACCCAATACGGTCCGTCCGTTTCATCGGGTTGGTGGATGGTGGGATTGGTGTCGTTGATGGTTATGGTTATTTGGTCTGTGCCGGGATTGGAAGCAGCTTGGCATTTTTTAGTGCTGTCTGGAGAACCAAACCAAAGCTGGATGTCTATGTATGCTCCGCCTCCCGCAGTGTTGAGGACGATGTTGATCGGCGTATTCAGATTAACTGGCTGTGTGAGATTCTCATCAAGATAAAACCCAAATGCCATTACCTCACTCCTCTTGAGATTATCTGAGGCTTAGTTGTAAATGTTCCTTCAAATTTCACGCTTAGCCAGTCATCACCAATAAGCTTCAGTTCCCCCGAGGGGGTCAGGGATACATCCCCAATCACATCCAGCACCTGCCCTTTAGGTGGGTCGCCTTTGAACCACAATGTGCCCACTATTTGATATTTCTGCCCGCTTTGAAGGGTAGTCTTGGTCATTGCATCGTAAGAGTAATCAATTCTTAGATTTGTGCCGTTTGTAATATTCCCACCCGGGACTATGTATATTGCTCCTGCCTCGTAATCTATTTCATAGTCTACACCCTCTGTGTATGTAGTGGGAGATGCTGCATCGTTGGTAATTACTGGTGCGGGAGTTCTTTTGATTTTCTCATGTGTAAGCTTATACCAAAAGCCTTGCTTGACGCCGTTTACAGCTTCATCTACTACAGACCCTGCGGTGATGTTTGCGTCTGTTCTGCTCGCAAGGGCGAACTTCTCAAGGGTCTCAGTTCTTAGTTCGTCAATCTCAAAGCTGACGTTGAAGTCTTGAGATTTCACTATTTCCGCATCTTTGACTTTTATACCCGATGCAGTGGAGTAGTGTTCAAGCTTTTCAGTTTTCACTGTAAGACTGAAATCTTTCACGTTGCCGAAATCTTCAAAGCCGGCTTCTCCTATAGGCTTAAAAAGTAGCATCCCTCTACCAAGCGTATAAACCTTTGTGCTCATGCTTTGAGAAAATAAGGAGAAGGAGTTTTATTGTTTTCGCATTTTGCGAGGGTGGGCTATAATTCCATTCATGGCTAAAAGGCTGAAGGTTGATATAATCAACCCGGCTATAATCAGGGAATTAGCAACTAAGTCCCCAGAGGATGCAGAAAAGGCAAGAAAAAAGTATAAGAGTTTTGACAAATGGTTAAGAGGTGAGGACTTTCCCACCTACAATCAGCTTGTAGGGCTTTCAAAAATATTTGGAGTTCCTTTTGGAGACTTCTTCTTGGACAAACTCCCAGAAATAGAATTTCCAATACCCCACTATAGAACATTTGAAGAAGAAGAGGTTTCTTGCGAGGTGCGAAACAGTTGCTAATTTCTGTTCAAAAATATATAATTGCAGTTCAGCATGACAGCAGAACTTTTGAGTGTAAAAAAGAAGAATGATCGCAATTTCATAACGGTAGAGTGTTTATTGGCATTTGATAAAGACGAAGATAAGGAAAAGGTATTAAACCTAATGCGTAAGTTCTCATCAATGGTCAGGTTTGCC
>Ga0079995_1057392_pt1 | contig 17812 bp, 15 predicted proteins | sample FaiFalFF_MnMetaG_2_FD_69198 | JGI IMG/M metagenome (GOLD analysis project Ga0079995, IMG submission 69198) | Freshwater microbial communities from Yellowstone National Park, Wyoming, USA - Fairy Falls C (FF_Mn_C) (SPADES assembly) (version 4) | ecosystem: Environmental > Aquatic > Freshwater >...
CCCCTGTCCCGTAGACCACCTAGCTGGGCGGATGGGTTCGTGGGTTCAAATCCCACCCCCCGCACTATTAGTTAATTGATAAGATGAGTGTGGGGGTGTTTGCTGGGAAATGGTTGGGGGAGGGGTAGGTTTTCTAGTGCTTCTCTTGATGTAGCTTTCTAGCCGTATCTGCTTCCTCCTAATAGTGAAGCCCACGTATCTGTAGAAACTCATATTACTGCTGGCTCGAATATGTTGGCGATGACAATCCTTGTTGCGTGAGTATTTCTTCCCTTTCTCAGGATCATTGATTATGGTTCCTCGCCGGACATGAATTCTTGGCCCCGTTGATTCAATGTTAAATCTCCTAAGAAGATCCATGATATAGGTGAGTAGTCTCTGGTCGGTTTTGAGGATGAATATGTAACCCCTCTTGTTAGCACATCATTCTGAGTCTGCGAATCCCCTGAGGAATGCTGCTACGCACCTCTCACAGTGCTCAATATATTTCTTCAGTCTGTGGAGGTCTACTGGTTTTCTGAGGAGCTCGTATAGCGTCTGTGACCTAACTTCGACGACATATTTCCCCACATCGTCCCTAAATCTCGGCCTTATTTGTTTCCTGCCCAGAACCTTTGCAAGACACCTAGCGAACTCCTCGACAAACTCCCATCCCTAGCCTTAAGACCTATTTTTACGTCATTGTAGCCTTTGATGGTGCGTCTTCTCCTATAAGCGTATCCGTCACCGACCTTCACACCTATCACGTACACCAACTCCTCAGAGGGCTTCAACAGTTCTAGCGAAGGTATCAATCTAACATTGTATGGGCTATGAACCCCACGTAACCAGAGGCTTATGTGGGCCGTGGATATCCTCACTCCGTATCTTCGATAGATTTCTTTGATAATCCCTTATATGTAAGCCCGCCTCTCCGAAAATCAACGACATCATTGTACAGCTTGATCCGAAGCTCCCGCGGCAGGTATCTACCCACTCACTACACCTTCCCATTCAGTGTCTTTATTTCATATGGCCTCGCTACTATGTGGAACCTCTCTATCTGCTCCCTCTCTAGGACTATTGAGTTGAGTGATGGTAGGTGGTAGATTCTCGGCGGTGTTTCTCCAATCGTCGCCCCATGTATAAGCCATCTAAGCGTCGCGATGGAAGGTATCATCCACGTCCTCAGCCTAGCATCCCACTCGTTCTGCACAATCACGACTCCGTCTGGGGTCGGAGTAATGTTCAGAACCCTCCCCACTGCAACCTCGATCCCCGAATCAGTCACCACCAACCACATCCGCATCACCTGCTCGGATAAGACCCTCCACCAACACCGCATATAAGGAATAGTGGCCTCAATAGTCGGGCCATCACCAACCCTGCACTCACTAAGAGCTGGACAAACCATTCATAAGAATCACTCCAAACCCCGTCCTGAGAAGAATAGAGAGAGTAGAGGGGTCAAGAAGATAATAGTCAAGATACTCTACAACAAACACTACTGGGCAATAAAATACAAATAGAAAAACCTACAAATGGATGGAAACATTCTATACCTCATAGAGAGAGCCAAAGAACTACCACCAGGATACATAAAGCATCAAAGGGACTAATACTCCCAAGAGAAATGCTGGGGAAACGAGGTAATATTCAGGGGAAAAAAACAAACAACTACACGGATACCCAAGACCAGACTAACAAATGACCAAAATCTCTTTCTTTATTAATCCCCTTCGCGCGTAGTGTTATAAAAGACTGAGGCCTAACTCAGAACAGGTGTGGAGAGTGGATTGGCTCGTTCCGGCGCGGCGCTGGGGCTAGGCGATGCTGCTTTAGGGCGGGAGGTCGCGGCCTTCGAGTACCCGGTCAGAGCTGGGGGCAACATAATATATGAACGGCTCGTTTTACATGATTCTGAGCGAGACTACATCAGAATACAGCAGAGAGACAACGTAAGGACAATCATCACGACCTATAACCTCCTCCTGAAGGACCTGTCTAGCTCGGTTATAGCCGAGAACCTCGCGCTGAGGCTACTCACGCCACTCAAAGTGCTTTTCGGAGAGAGTGAGATCAAGGGACTCAGGTCCCAGTACGTGAAAAGATTGATAAGCACCTCAACGCGTGGATTAGTGGGTAAACTAAATGCTCACGCGCAGAGAGAAGGAGGCCTCCGCACCACTAATCGTATACGCGCTATCAGTATTGCTACTGGCCTCCGCCGCCTTCTCGCTCCTCACACCCACCACAATGGGGCAGCAGGCCACGGCCGCGAGGATAGGGCCCGACGCCATCGACCAAGAAGCCATTATGATTCACATCAAGTATCTCAGCGGACTAGGTAGTAGGGTCACGGGTTATCAGGGACACTACGAGGCGGCCAACTACATCGCTGAGAGGCTGAAGGCGATGGGGCTTAGGGTGATCATACATAACTATAGTGTAGTTGTTCCGATAGACCTCGGCTCTTGGATAGAAGTGGAGCTTGACGGCGAGAAGTCTAGGCTTGAAGCCTTTGCAGTATGGCCCAACGGTGTACAGGTCTCGAGAACCACAGCGGAAGGTGTTTCAGGCCACCTCATCTATGTAGGTAGAGGGGACCTAGAGAACTTCGATGGAAAGGAGGTCGAAAATGCGATAGTTCTGATGGACTATATGAGCGGATCTAACTGGATAAATGCGGCCAAGCTGGGAGCTAGAGCCGTCGTATTCATAGCGCCCCCCACGGTACCCCCCTATCAAGAATCGATCAAAAAGTTCGTAGACGCGCCGATCAACTTTCCGAGGCTCTACGTGGATAGAGCTGTCGGTGAGAAACTCATCGGTCTGGCTGAGAGTGGTGCGGGGGCCACGGTCCACGTCAATATGCGGTATGTAGAGAAGACCGCGTACAACGTGATTGGCGTCCTCGAGGGAAGGAATGCTGATAGGCCTGAGGCCATTCTTCTAGCCGCGCGCTTTGATAGCTGGTCTGCCGTGCCAGCCCTCTCGCCGGGCGCCATGGAGGCGGTTGCGCCCTCCCTACTCCTAGAGCTCGCGAAATACTTCTCGGCCAATAGGCCTCTCTGGAACACCTGGTTCGTATTCTTCAGCGGGCATTGGCAAGGACTCGAGGGGCCCAGAAGTTTCGTGGACAGGTTCTACTTCTCCGCCGAGGTGGATAGAGGGAAGTTTAGGCCGATGATGATGATAGGGATAGGGGACCTAGATCCACGTGGGGTTGGTCTCGACTTGGTTAGGGGAAGCGCCCTAAGCCTCTACGCGACTACAAGCAACGCCGGAGGAATAACTGTTAGATACGCGTGGGTGAGGAAGCAGATATTCACAAACTACATTCATGATCCAGGCTTCGTTGACAATCTCCGGAAAATGGTTGGTGTCGAGCCTACCTCATTCATCGCAGAATTCTTCACAAACGGTATGTATTGGGGGTCACAGCAGTATCCCTACATGCTTGATACCGAGCCAGCCGAGCAGACCAGGGGCATAGCTTTCACAATACACTCGGCCCAGACGTCCAGATACTGGATCGGAACGCCCGTAAATGACCTAGCTCTAGTGGATATCCCATCCCTAAAGCCGCAGATGTATGCTATCGCGCACATCATAGACTCGTTCCTCAATGAGAACGAGCTTGGAATCAGCTGGCAGAGCGTCTCCCCAGCCAGAGTGTTTGTACAGCCCGGGGGTTTCGCAGAGTACGCGGGCTTTATAGAGCTTAGGGGGCGTGTAACGACGTATAATGCGTCGGTAGGCTGGTACCGACCAGTACCAAACCTCTTGGTGAGAGTCTATGTAGGCTTCACTCCCACAGCATCGGTCGTGTATGGGCCGGGTGGAGGAACCGCTGTGGGTCTGGGTCTAAGCTCCGGCTACTGGCCCCTTCCCTACCCGTTCAATAAGATGATGACGTTCGCCGACGAGAACGGCTACTTCACGGTAAAGGGTCTCGTCCCATACCCGTTTGTCCCAGGTAGCAGATACTTCGTAGAGGCGTGGGGCTTCAGCGAGGAAACCGGCGAGATAATCTATGCGCCTGACCTCGGAATCTATGGCGCGAGATCCATCGTGCCCACCGTCTCGCCTCTCGCCCCATTCGACGAAGTATCCGTAGTTGTTTTCAGGGCTATTCCCACACAGCTGTTCGACCTGATAGACCTCACAAACTTCAGGAGTGCCCTGGTCCCCGATCCACACCTCCCAGGATGGGCCACAGTCACAACCGGTGGGCAGGCCGGGCTTGGGGGAGGCTGGTACCACACGAGCGGCGCCTCCGTAGTACCCCTAAACTTCATCATTAAAGGCGACCTATTGTTCTACGGCGTTTACTTCAACATGTACGAGCCTGTCGGCGTGGTTTTCACACAGCCGGGCGATATCTTCATGGTTCTTGGGAGGCTTGGAGGGACTGGCGTGGCGCTATCCAGGGTCCCCTACATAGCGCTCGTCAACTCGACCTCGGAGAAGATGGAGGGTGTCGGGTTCTCGCCGAGGAGAGAGACAACGCTGCACCATACTGCATATCGGATAGCGCTCGACATGTACAGCATAAGCAAGCACAGGTACGAATCTCTGAGCAGAGGGAGTGTAAGGACCCTGAGTGTGGAGCAGAAGCTCGAGCATGCGGAGAAGTATCTGTCGCTGGCCGAGGAGGCTCTCAGGGAGAAGAAGTACTCCCTATTCCAGTCCTACTCTATCTTGGCTTGGGGATGGGCCTACAGGGCGTATAACGAGGTTATGGGTCTCATTAACGACTCCTCATCCACCAGCCTCTTCTTCATCACCCTAGTCGTCATAAGCAGCGTCTTCACTGAGAGGCTCTTGGTACACAGCGAGGGGCGTAGAAGGCTCCTATTCATAGCGCTTGTCGGCGGCATCTTCTTCCTCCTCTTCACCTTAGTCCATCCAGCCTTCACAGTCATGAGCACCGCTATAATGGCCGTCTTCGGCCTCCTGACAATCATACTCTACCTTATCGTCATCTCGGTCCTAGGAAACGAGGTGGAGAGGGTCAGGAGGAGCATATCGTATCGACTCCTAGGGTCGCACGTCATGGAGATGGGCAGGGTAGGCATCGCGGCTGTGGCCTACAACACGGCTCTTGAGAACATGAGGCGGCGCCGTCTAAGAACCGCCCTCGTCCTCGGGTCCATAGTAGGGGTCACGCTCGGCCTGTCGGTCTTTACCTCCGTGGCTCCGTCGGTCGACGTGATGTTCCCAACCATCCCGCAGGAGGCGCCGATGGACGGCGTCTCAGTGCGGATAGGATACGCTATTCCGGTGGGCGGGGTTATGGGTGTCGAGGGTATGGAGGCGTTGAAGGCCTACGAGCAGCGGGGGATGATAGTTGCTCCACGCGCCTGGTTATACCCAGCCTCGATATATCCAAACATCGGGCCGGTCCTATCTGTGAGCAAGAACCCGCTCCGCGAGTCATCTTACAACATCCACGCAGTGCTTGGCCTCACCCCACAGGATGCGCAAATGGTCCTGTCGCGCGTAATTAAGGCTGGCTCCACATTCAGCGACTTACATTCGTACGAGATAATAGTGCCGGACGCGATGGCTGACGCGCTTCAGCTCCGGGTAGGAGACGATGTCTACATGATGGGGCTTCGATTCAGGGTGGTCGGGATCTTCTCGTCGCAGGAGGCTGAGGCTCTCCGAGAGATAAGCGGGTTCTCCATGGCCCCGATCAACCCCTACTATGTTGGCTCGGTGGCGTTTGGCGCCACCATCCCGACCCAGCAGACACCTCCGCCCCTACCCTGGGACAGGCTTGTAGTAGCTCCCTTCGGCATAGTCACGCAGCTGGGAGGCTATGTGGCCTCATACAACATCTACCCAGGACCTAACACATCCCCAAGCGACCTCCGATCCCTGTCAAGCGACCTAGCCATGGCCACGGACCTGGCTGTCTACGTGGGGGAGAGGGGGACCACATACAGGGCGTCAAGGGTCTCCAGCTTCAAGGCGGTGGGCTGGGAGATCGTGCCCGCCCTGATAGTAATCGGCGCCCTCAACACGGTCATCAACCTTATGGGAAGCGTCGTAGAGAGGAAGAGGGAGATAGCCGTCTACTCCGTGCTTGGCCTCCCGCCGCTCGGCTCCAGCTTCCTATTCCTCGTCGAGTCAGCAGTCTACGCGTCCCTCGGAGCACTAGTCGGATACTTGTTTGGCTTCTTCCTCAACAGACTCTTCATAGATATAGGTATCCTGCCGCAGGCCTACACACTTAACTACGCCTCGATCTTCATCATGCTGTCCCTCGGAGTAGTGATTATCGCCGCCCTACTAGCGTCGATCTACCCGTCCAGAATAGCGGCCATGCTGGTGACCCCCTCCCTGGAGAGGCGGTGGAAGCCGCCGACGAGGCCTCGGGAGGGGGTTTGGAGGATGCCGCTGCCCCTGAGCGTAGATACCTTCGAGGAGGCAGCCGCATTCACGTACTTCCTCCATGAATACTACCAGGGCGCCGGGGCGGAGAAGCCCAACTTTAGAGTCAGGGCAGTCAACCCACCGGTCATCACCGATGACGGGCTCCTGCACCTCGAGCTCGCCGTTTCCCTGGCCCCCTACGAGCAGGGAATCAACCAGAACGTGGAGATAATCTCGCAGTACGACGAGTCGTCGAAGCGGTACCTGTTCGACCTCGTCATGAGTAAGACGAGTGGCTCCGACTCGCTCTGGGCCGTTCAGTCCTACTTCTTCGCCGACGACCTGAGGAAACAAGTACTGATCTGGAGGGCTATATCTGCGGAGGAGAGGTCAAAGTACGTGGAGGCTGCCCGTCCCCTCATAGCGTCTCAGCACTCGAGGGGGAGCAGCTAGGGGGCTCAGAGAATGTCTTTTACCGCCGCTGTTGCAAGGCCTGTGAAGATAATCTATAGGCCGAGAAGAATCTTGGAGGAGATTGCTGAAAACCCTAGAGCATCTATAGCGTTTCTGTTCTTCGCCCTCGTTGTCTCTGCGAGCATCTCGCTGGACATTCTTATCTCGTTGCCTAGGATAGAGATTGTCAACGCCTTTAAGCTGAAGATTCCGACCCCAACGATAGATACGCGCTTCGTCATAGCTAGGCAGGTCGCCTATTTCTTTCTCTCACTAGGCGTGCTGGTCGGGATTTACTGGATGTTCAGCGCGGTCCTCAGGAAGAGGCAGGGAAACATCATCAGCGTCCTGTCAACAGTCATGAACGCATCCCTCATACTCCTCATCTTTATTCTTGCTGGAGCGCTGATAAGCCTCTACATACCCCCATCCACAATAGTGGTTTACGGATATGAGGCGAGGGACGTCGGCTTCAGCGAGTTCACGGTGAGTGGAGAATACTTCGGAGTGGAGGTCCCCGAGGGGGTTAGGCGCGACCTCGTCGTCAACGGGTCCGTGATCCAGAGCCCAAGAGTTTTCGTCTCGTCACTAAGGGCCGAGATAATAGACTCAGTGGGTAGAAGAGTCAACCTGACAGCGCTCTCCGACGAGCAGAAAAGAGCCATACTGTCGTCCAATAACCAGAGCGTAATCCTCGTCGGCGTCATATTCAGCGAGGGGGAGGTGGTTAATAGGGGGAGGCTCGCGGTGCCCTTCAACATCTCGCTGATGGTTCCGACTTTCCTCAACTGGAGCTCCTTCGAAGTTGTATCATACAACTACATAGACGCGACTATCATAGGGCTCCAACACATGACCGAGGAGGAGGCGCTGCTGAACACTATCAGGCGAGCCCTATCCCCCATCGCCTGGCTGTGGATCTCGGGCCTCGGCGCATACTCCCTCAACATCGCCTACGGAATAGGCGTGAAGAGAGCGATCGCCGCGTGGCTCTCAGCCTTCGTCATCATGCTGCTGCTTGGGCTTGTCTAGCGAGTCTGATGCCCACGAATGGCCACTAATAGGATGGCGCGGCGTCGAGTTCTACGCACCCCCATCCCTCCGTCTGGCGGCCGAGCGGGTCGGCCCGCAAAGCTCCTACTCCATCTTTACAGACATGGGTTATCCGAGGCTCGAGCTTATAGTCGACAGGTCTAGGAGCTACGGGTTCGCGGATCTTGGCCCATGGATTGATAGGCTAGTCAAGAGCAGGGAGAAAGACAAGTGGGAGATACTCGATAGAGACGAGACAACGGTGGGGGGCCATAGGGGGCTAAGGGTCACGGGCACGGCGAGTGGCGCCAGGTTCCAGGCATACGCCTGGTCGTGCGCTGGGAGGCTGAACTTCCTCAAGATCAACATGTTGGAAAGCGAGGAGGACCTCTCAAGACTCCTCAGAAGCATAAAGTGCCATAGGCCCGACCCAGCTACCCTCATAGCCCTCTACGAGTTCCAGATACGTGTCCCCACAACACTCTGGACAACATCCCTCATAGCTACGGCGGGAGACCTCTGCCTCTTCATGGAGGATCAGAGCAGAATATTGGTGATCGAGAGGGGTGGGCCGGTCGAGGTTCTAGGCAGAAGCCTAGAACAGTGGCTAAAAGATTTCCACCAGAAGAAGCTCGATCGGTACAAAGTATTCATAGGATCGCGGGCAGTAGAGGAGGAGGCCCAGCCCCACGACGCCTTAAACCTACACATACATCCAAAGGGGCTCATAGTCAGGAGAAAAGTCGTGGGGGTCACGAGGGCCTGGATATGCGACGTAAACAGCCGCTACTGGGCTTACAGTATAATAAGCCTCGAACGAGGCCCAAGCATCAAAAACCTACCCCCAATAGAGGTCAACTGCCACTTCAGAAAGATCTAACCCCACCCCAACTAAATTTTAAAAACGGGTCCGCGCTTAGAATTTACACGGCGGGGCCGTGGTCTAGCGGTTATGACGCCGCCCTGACGCGGCGGAGGTCGCCGGTTCGAATCCGGCCGGCCCCAATTCCGGATTAGTTAATTGATAAGATGAGTGTGGGGGTGTTTGCTGGGAAATGGTTGGGGGGAGGGGGTTGTTCTTCTTTTGATGCATTCTTCTAAGCGTCTCTGCTTCCTCCTAATAGTGAAGCCTATGTGTTTGTAGAAGCTGACACTGCTTCTGGATCGTGAATATATATGCGATAGCAATCCTTGTTGTGTGAGTATTTCTTCCCCGTCCTAGGATCATAGAATATAGTTCCTCGCCGGACATGAATTCTTGGCCCCGTTGACTCTATGCCAAGTCTCCTAAGAAGCTCCTTAACATATGTGAGTAGTCTCTGGTGGTGTTGAGGATAAATATGTAACCCCACTTGTTAGCACATCCTTCTGAGTCTGCGAAGCCCCTGATGAAAGCCGCCACGCACTTCTCACAGTGCTCAATATATTTCTTCAGTCTATCAAGGTCTACTGGTTTTCTGAGTAGCTCATAGAGCGTCTTCGACTTAACTTCAACGACATACCTTCCTGAAGATCTCCTATACCCCGGCCTTATTTCTCTCCTATTCAGAACCTTTGCAAGATATCTAGCGAACTCCTCGACGGACTCCTTATCTTTAGCCTTAAGACCTATCCAGACATGGTTGTAGCCTTTGATGGTGCGTCTTCTCCTATAAGTGTATCCGTCACCGACCTTCACACCTATCACGTACGCTAACTCCTCTGAGGGCTTCAACAGTTCTAGTGAGGGTATCCTTCTTCCGTTGTATGGGTTATGCACCCCGCGTAGCCACTCGCTTATCGACGACTTGGATATCCTGGCTCCGTATCTTCGCCAGACCTCCCCGATGATCCCCCTATACGTCAGACCGCGTCTCCGAAGGGCAACAACATCATTGTACAGCTTGATCCGAAGCTCTCGTGGTAGGTACCTCCTCACCTACTACACCTCCTCGTTCAGTGTCTTTATCTCGTATGGCCTCGCAACCATGTTGAAACTCTCCACCATCCCACTCCAACCCACCGGCCCCGCATATAAAGAGTAGTGGCCCCAACAGCCGGGCCATCTCTAACCTGACTCACTATGCTCAAGAGAACTACTGCCAAGATAAATAAAGACCTCAAAGGGACTAATACTGCCAAGAGAAATCTACTATACATTAACAAACATTAAGGGCTTAGAGAAGGAGATAGGAGCAGTAAAAAGGAGAAATCTAAACCAAGAAACATACTAGGCGTAGAAGAACACGGAAACATCCCAACACAGCTAGACCTATGGGGAAACGAGGTAATATTCAAGGGAAAGGGACAAACAACGTTGTATGGTTACATAACAGCTTGAAATGATATATTAGCGTGTTCTTAGATTTTTTTGTGGTGACTCGATCTTATAAGGATCACCACAGATAGTTAGGAGGCAATGAGTAGCTTCCTCCTAAGTGAAGAATCTCGCCCGTATCTTTGAGCTGAGCGCGTCTAGGCCGAGTACGAAGGCTAGCATGACTAGGATGGTTGTGAGGAGACCGCTGTACTGGAGCGACTGGACCAGCGCGATCACGAGGTATCCTATTCCTCCGGCCCCGACTAGGCCTACGATGCTTGAGGCCCTAACGTTGTATTCGAAGATGAAGAGTGTCTGGCTGACTAGGTAATTAGCCGACTCTGGGAGTATGGCGTATCGGAGCTGCTGCAGCTTGGTCGATCCCACTCCTTTGACAGCCTCGATAACCTCTCCACTGACCGAATCGAAAGCCTCGTAAAAGAGCTTGCCGAGGTAGCCCACCGTGTAGAGGCTGATGGCTAGCACTCCCGCAAGCGGCCCGAACCCCACTATTACGACGAAGATTAACGCCCAGAGGACCGCAGGTATCGTCCTTATCAGGGCGAGGATCGCCCGGAAGGCCGCTCTGAGGGGCTTTGGCGAGATCTGTCGGGCGCTGAGGGTCGCCAGTGCCAGGGCTACTCCTCCGCCTATCATGGTGCCTGCGATGGCCATTATGATGGTCTCGTACATGGCCGAAAGCACCGTGGGGAGTATGGAGGGATCTGGTGGAAGCATGCGGGCCAGGAATGGGATAATGTTGCCGGCCTTGGAGAGCTTTACCGGGTCAAAGAAGCCCGTCTGCCATAGAGAAAACAGGAACAGTCCAAGTAAGGCTATCCTCCACTTCATCACTATCCACCTAGATGCTACATGGCCCTAACTATCTCTTCAACCGTGGTCTCCACGCTCCTGCCCACATACGATATCGCCCCCCTCCTCAGGACGACGATCTCGTCGGAGTACCTTGAGGCGAGGTGGATATCGTGGGTAGTTATCACGGTCGATATGCCTCTCTCGTCGGCGAGTCTCCTGAAGATGTCTAGCACCTCGGTGGCGGTTATGGGGTCTAGCTGGCTGACGAACTCGTCTGCGAGTATTATCTTGGGGTCCTGCATAAGGGCTCGGGCTATCGAGACTCTCTGGCGCTGCCCCCCACTCAGCTGTGAGACCTTCACGTCTCGGTACTCGGCCAGCGACATCTGCCTGATAAGGCTCTCCGCCTTCTTTACCTCCTCCTCCGGGAAACTGCCGATTATCGAGTGCAGTACTGGAACCCGCGCGAGTGCGCCGACCAGCACATTCTCCAGCACCGTCATGTTTGATACAACTCCAAAGCCTTGGGGTATGTAGCCCACGGACCTGAAGGCCGTCTTAGCTGTCTCCGTCGAGCTTAGAGGTAGACCCATGTAGAGGACATCGCCTCTGGTTGGTTTCAGGATGCCCTTTAGGATCTTCAGCAGCGTCGTCTTCCCGGCCCCGCTTCGCCCAAAGATCATGAGGATTTTTCCCGGCTCAATACTCAGCGACACGTCGCGGAGGACGTAGCTATCTGATCTGTAGGTGTACCAGACCCGCCTCGCCTCGATGAGTGGTTGGCTCAACCGTAACTTAGCCCCGTAAGCTCGATGTAGCGTCTCAAAGAGCTGAAATGCTCCTCCTCGCTCTTCTCCTCAAAACCTACAAATAATGCCGAGACAAACCGCCTCATCAAGTCCCTGTTGTTGGGGTCTGAGAGGCCTAGGAAAGCATCCCTGATCTTCCTCTTCAGCTCGGGCGGCAGGTCCTTCGCGACTACCACCACGTGTGAGGGGAGCGGTCCCTGCGTCTCAATTATCCTCGAAGACTCCAACGCCTCCGTGTAGAGGCTATACGAGACGTCTCCAGCTATGACCGTGGCTTCGACCTGTCCTGCCTTAAGGGCCTCCCAGCACTGTCCATACCCACCCCCTATGACTACCTCGCCGAAGAACTTTGAAGGATCTGCGGCCCCGCTGCCCTGCCTCTCTAGAAGCCCAAGCTCGACAAGCCTCGCCAGAGGTGCGAGGTATCCGGAGGAAGAGACCCTGCTCGGGAAGCAGACCCTTTTCCCGCGGAGGTCGGCGAGAGAGTGATAGGGGCTGTCCTTTAACACTATCCAGTAGGAGTAGTAGTAGGTCGCGTTTACCCTCTCCCCACCGATAGCAACCGTCCTCACCTCGGCCAGCAGCAGCTCAGCTTGGGCGTTCTTCACCGCGAGATAGGCCGGCCAAGAACCCATGATAGCCACGTGGGTGTTCTTGTAGCGAAGCGCCTCGACGACTTGGGCGTAGTCGGTCGGTACGTAGACCTCGACAGGAATCCCAATCCTCTCCTCGAGATACTTCCTGAGAGCCTCAGAGGGGGTTCTCAGGTCTATGGGGTTCTGCGTAGGCTGGACCGTGACTATCAGCTTATCGACCCTCTCCCCGGCAGGCAGGAGGTGCAAGAACTCGTAGAGTCCAAGAAGGGACGCGACGAAAAAGGCCGTGCCGATAAGTGCTAGTTTGGTTGCCCTTTTCATGCGGAGGACTCATATAACGACGTTATATTTAACTTTTCAACGAAAAAAGAAGAATTAACGCCGTAAAACTCTCAACAGAACTACCAAACACTTAAAGAAAATTTGTGTTGGTGGGTTTAGGGTTTATTTTGCGGTTCTTTCCGAGTGTTGTGGGATGCTGTGGTCTTGGTCCCTGGTTGTTTTGGACGTAATGAAAAAAGTTGTGAGGTTTGGGTCTTAGCAGTCTTAGAATACATGTTTCATGGTGGCTGTAGGAGGGTCATGGCGTGATTGTTGGAAGGAGGGAAAGAGTGGGGGAGGGGTTGGTTAGTCCTGTAGGCCTCGGCAGTGAGTCTAGGAACCCCAGATACCGGGATTATAAAAATAGAGCCCGCCGGAGAATATGTTCCGGCGATTAAAATGAGGGAGCCACCGGTGTGTAGAGTTCTGGGGTTTTTCCCCTCGCTGCCGGGGGCCTACCCGGGCCCGAAGCCGTCACCACTAGTTGCCTGATCTTTTTCACCAGCTCCCAGCACTGTCTCCCGTTTAGCCTATTCTTGTAGTATGCCACAGATAACCTAGTGACAGCCCGATCAAGCCTACCATCATATAGCCTCCAATACTCCCTTCCAGACGACCTAATCGGTTTGTAAAGTCCTAAAAGCCTCTCCAACACCCTCAAAGAACTATCAACAAAATCAGCATACGTTAGCAGCTCTGCCAGAGCCTCCTTACCAGCCAAACCATCATTTATCCCCACCCCCCAAGAAGCACATTATAGGCCGGATACCTCCTACCAGCCTCCCCAACAATCATCCTAGCCATCTCCACCATCTGCCTCTCTATGAAGGTGATGGCTGGCCTCAGGATAGTGTCCAAATAAGGCTTTAAATACTGTCTTGGGGCGTCTATTTCTACTCGCAAGGCTATTGTGGGAGGGCCTCAGATATATAAACCCGTTATTTGGACACTACCGGCCTCAGAACCCCCTCTCGGCCTCTGATAATGATTTGGCTTTATTGACAAGTTGTATGTAGGTCTTCATTAGGGACCTATGGGCCAGAATCATTCTCCGCATGAGTAGGAAGTCCTCTGTAACCTTCCTGAATCCCCCTCAATATTCATCAGGACCTTTATGTCTCCCCTAGCAGTCTTCGGCAGCCTGAGTTCTCCGAGTACCTTATTGAGCAGTGTAAGTCTTCTGAGATAATAGACCTCCACTCCCCGCCGCAGCAGCTCTATGGCACCGTCTGTGTGGTTTGGTGGTAGTGTATCCATGAATAGCTTGTCTCCGGGCCCAGCAGGGATCTCGCCGAAGCCGTCCGCGTGCTTGAAAGCTTTTCCGTCCACCATGTATGTTATCCTGAAGCCCTCACCACTCCTCCTACTCCTATGAACATCGGCATAGAACTTCAATATTCCTGCACCACCTATCCCTTAGTCTTTATCTAGTATGGCCATGTTAGCATGTGGGACCTCTCCACCATCCCACTCCATCCACATCACCCGTATTCGAATAGGAACCCTCCACCGGCCCCACATATAAGGAGTAGTGGCCCCAATAATCGGGCCATCACCAACCCGGCCTCACTATGCTCAAGCAGAAGTAAGGGAATAGAGGGGGAGATAAGCCTCATTAAGAAGGAACCCGTCTCAAAATTACTTATCTCGATCGCGGTTGTATTGTTGCTATGTCTTTCTTTTGGTGTTCAGTCCAGGACATATGATGAAGTAATGGCGTAACCACCCCCACTTGCCAGCGTTAAACCCCTTTAACTCAATACAGATTGCGTTAAAAGAGAGACCTAAATAGTTTTGAGACGAGTTCAAGGAGAAATCTAAACTAAGACACATACTAGGCATAGAACACGGAAACATACCGATACAGTTGGATTTATGGGGAAACGAGGTCATATTCAGGGGAAAAGGACAAACAACACTACACGGATACCCAAGGCTAGACATAGGATAGTCTCCGAACAAGTGGGTTTATATAACTAAGAGAAGCTTTTAAAACAGCCCAACACTATGAGACGCCCGAGATGCGTCGTGGACTGCTTCTCTTGCTCGCCACAGCCCTTGCCCTCTTAGCAATAGTATTCTCCGTGTATCAAGGACGGTCCGAGTCTCTCGGAGGTATATCCCTCCGCTCACCCGTGTTCGTGCCCCTGCACGAGGTTGTGGTGAGGGTCTGGGTGGTGGGCCTCGATGGGGATGCGCGTCCTGATGCTGGGGCCCTAGTAAGGGTGGGGCTCTACTCGGCTACTACTGATAAGGGTGGCGTGGCGCGTCTAACGGTCCCCGCCGGTAGATACAGCACATACGTGAAGAGCGGCGATGGCAGGCTTCTCCCCCTCACGACTAGCCTGCAGGTTGACAGGAACATTACCCTCGACGTGCGGTTCAAGCTTGCGAGACTGTCACCGGAGAGGATCCGACTCGAGACAGGCTCAGGCTCTACAACCATAAAGCTCTACATCTCATCAGAGGAGGAGGGGAGAATGTTCATATCTTATCCCCACATAGCCGCCCTCACAAGCAAGGGCACCCCAGTAATAATCTCGAGGGGCGGAGACGAGTACAGCTACTTCTTCCAACAAGTATCCAGGTGGCCTCTTGAGATAGTACTCCAGGTTGAGCAGGAGATCGCCTTGGTAGAGCCGCAAAATACCTACGTGCCTCTGCTGGTCGTGTGGTGGGAGATTAGCGCCTAGAGGCGCCGAGCGCTGCCCTAGCCATTTCGCTCAGGAGAGCCTTAGGGTCCTTTGCCTTCACGTAGGCTGAGGCCAGAAGTACTCCCTCCGTCCCCAGCTCAATGGCTCGAGCTACGTCCTCCGGGGCCGAGATTCCAGCTCCACAAAGCACGACAACCTTCCCATTCAAGCGTCTCACGAGATCGACCGTCCTCGTGACGACCTCGGGCTTAGCCTTCGAGACCGGTATCCCAGTCCCTATGAGTTCTGGGGGCTCGACCGCCAGCATGTCAGGCTCTAACGCCGCTCCCGCGGCAGAGGTCTCAGGCGTATCGGTACAGAGCACCGAGAGCAGCCCAAGCCCCCTCAACCTAGAGATGCAAAAGCCTATGTCGGCGAGGGCCAGCCTCTTCTCCGAATGGTTCACAAGACTACCGACTGCGCCCGACACCTTAATGGCCTCCACCGGCACATGGCCTGTCCAGCCTCCAGGCTCCTTAGGATCTACATGCTGGGCGAGCACAGGGATCCTAGCTAGGCGGGAGACCCTATAGATGTCTGTCTGAGGGACAGCGACCATTATATTCACTCCCTCAGCCTCCCTGACCTCGGCTGCTATCATCGCGAGCCTCTCAGCACCGTCACCGAGAGCCTCTCTATACGTCTTGAGATTCAGGACGATGACGGGTGTCTCGGTAAGATTGCGCACGACAAACTAGCACTCACCCTTTTCATATAGCTTCCATCCTGTCTTAGGTGAGGATTGCCACGCGGTAGGAACAATGCCTCAATCCGAATGAATCCCCCCGGAATCTTATATATAAACTGGGTCTGGCGACATAGCTTAGAAGAAGATAACGAGGGAAAGGAAAGAGGGGGAGGGCCGTGCTTTCCCCAGCCCGACACTAGAGAAACCCAGAAGACCGGAAGGTAGTATATGAAGACCACGCCACTCCTTATGGAGTGGCAGGTATATCCTAGTGGCCGTTCCAGCCTTCTGGGTCTTTTCTCCGTCAGGCTGGAGCGGTAAGTCCGGCCTCCTGGGCCTTCAATGTTATCCAGATGGTCTTTAGGACTTCTTTGAGGTCGTCGCCTCTTATTTTATGTCCCATTAGACTTATCGTTAGTCTTTCAAGGGCATGTCTAGCAGCTTTCGACCTGTGGAAGTATGTCTTCTTATCTCTCCTCCATAGTCCGAAGAAGTTCCTTATCCTCCTCCACGAACGCTACTCCGGTAGCAGTACCTCAGCCAACGCCTCCAACGCCGAAGGATCACTTACACCAAGAGCCTCAACAAGCACATTATAGGCCGGATACCTCCTAACAACCTCCCAAGTAATCATCCTAGCCATCTCCCCCATCTGCTTCTCTATGGAGGAGATAGCTGGCTTCAGAACCTCCCTCTCAACCTCAGACAAAGCCCTGTATTTATTTAGTAGTTGCTGATGAGTCTTCGATAAAATCCTGTGGGCCAGAATCATCCTCCGCATGACCAAGAAGTCCGCAGTAACACTCCTAAAACACCTCTCCTCTATGCTCATCAATGCCTTTATGTCTCCCCTAGCGCTCTTCGGAAGCTTAGGCTCCCTGTGCACCTTCTCAATCAGCGTAAGCCTCCTAAGATAATTGACCTCCACTCCCTTTCTCAGAAGTTCTATAGCACCCTCAGTATGCTGGGGTGGTAGTGTATCCATGAATAGCCTGTCTACGGGCCCAGCAGGGATCCCGCTGAAGCTGTCTACGTGCCTGAAAGTCGTTCCGTCAGTAGAGTATGTTATCCTGAATCTCTCACTATTCTTCTTAGTCCTTTGGACATCTGCGTAGAACTTCAAAATCCCTACACCCCCTCGTTCTATGTGTTTATCTCGTATGGCCTCGCAACTATGTGGAACCTCTCCACCTGCTCCCTCTCTAGGACTATTGAGTTGAGTGGTGGTAGGTGGTAGATTCTCGGCGGTGTTTCTCCCGCCGTCGCCTCGTATATGAGCCACCTCAGCGTCTCGAAGGAAGGTATCATCCATCTCCTCAGCATGCCATCCCACTCGTTCTGCACAACCACTACTCCGTCCGCAGTCAGAGTAATGTTCAGAACCCTCCCCGCTGCAACCTCGATCCTAGAATCAGTCACCACCATTTCTCTCCCCATGTTTTCACCCGTTTCGGATAAGAGTCCCCACCGGCCCCACATATAAGGAACTCATCTCTAAATTCCGTATCTTAGGTGTATGATTATTGATGCTATTGTTACTAGGGCTTTGTATGTTGATTCTGGCCTCTCATACCTTATGATTATTCTTCTGAATGATTTTATCCGTCCGAAGAGCCTCTCTACAGCGGGCCTCATCCTCCTGTATAGCCCAACATTGTATGGTCTAGGCCTCCTACCATTCCTGGGATTCACGAGTATGTTAGGCTCTATACCCATGGATTCTAAGCCCCTCCTTACATGTT
>Ga0079995_1034347_pt1 | contig 17809 bp, 15 predicted proteins | sample FaiFalFF_MnMetaG_2_FD_69198 | JGI IMG/M metagenome (GOLD analysis project Ga0079995, IMG submission 69198) | Freshwater microbial communities from Yellowstone National Park, Wyoming, USA - Fairy Falls C (FF_Mn_C) (SPADES assembly) (version 4) | ecosystem: Environmental > Aquatic > Freshwater >...
ATAGAGGTGATTTTTCATGTTATTACCTCCTTGGTGGGGTTTGGGGGTATTATAATCTCCCTCCCTGCCAAGACTTTTTTCTTAAGGGATTTCCAGCTTTTCTGAATTTCTCACCCGACGTGTATTTTTAATTATAATCCTTTCTTGATGACACCTCACCGAATAATACTTCTCTCTTACTTGGTGTTGATAGCCATCGGGACATTGCTACTCTATCTGCCCATATCCACCTACGAAGGAATTAGCTTCTTAGATGCCCTATTTACCGCCACCTCTGCAGTTTCCATTACGGGTCTTGTGGTAGTGGATACCTACAAGACCTTTACACCTTTTGGAAAATTTGTAATTCTCCTACTTATTCAGATAGGTGGGCTTGGATACATGGGATTTACCACCTACTTTTTAATTCTCCTGAGAAGAAAGTTGAGCCTGAGGGACCGAATACTTTTGGCAGAATCGGTCAATTACCCTGGACTGCACGGCTTGGTGAGGTTTCTCAAAAGGGTCGTGCCCTTTGTTGTTGGGGTTGAGCTTTTGGGTGCCCTGCTTCTCCTTCCGTTCTTTCTAAGGCACTTTGACCTGCCCACCAGTTTGGCAATGAGCGTATTTCATTCGGTTTCTGCCTTTAACAATGCGGGCTTTAGCATACTGCCCGAAGGGCTTTCACCCTTCAGGGGTAGCCTATGGCTCAATTTAGTCTTTAGCCTTTTGATCATTTTGGGAGGCTTGGGCTTTTATGTGATCCATGAGCTCATGCTATACCAAAGAAAGGAAATTCAAAGACTTTCCACCCACACCAAGCTTGTGCTTATATTTACACTCTTTCTACTTGTGGCAGGCTTCTTTGTTCTTCTGTCTGATACCATCAGATGGGAAGGCTACAGCCTAAAGGAAAGACTACTCATTGCCTTTTTCCACAGTGTTTCCTCAAGGACTGCAGGTTTTAGCACCGTGGACCTAAAAAACTTTTCGGAGGGCGCGCTCTTCTTTTTGGTGGTTCTTATGTTTGTGGGCACAGGTCCTGGCGGAACGGGTGGGGGCATAAAGATCACCACCGCGGTGGTTATAATCCTCGTAGTTCATAGCTACCTAAAGGGCAGTGGTCAGGTAGTAGTCTTTGGAAGAAGAATACCGGAAGATACCATCCAAAGGGCTATAACCATCTTTGTTCTGTCCTTCACCTACACAACCCTCGCCACGCTTATACTTGCCCATACGGAAAAGACTCCACTACTTCCCACCCTTTTTGAAACAGTTTCTGCCTTCTCTCCGGTGGGACTATCCTTAGGAAACCCTCAGGGGCTGAGCCTTTGTGCCGATTGGTCTCCTTTTGGAAAGGTGGTAATTATAATTACTATGCTGATGGGAAGGATGGGAATATTAAGCTTTATGCTCGCCCTTTATGGCAAGGGGGAGGAAAGTAGGATAAAACCCCCTGAAGCAAGGCTACTGCTATGAACAGGAAAAATAAAACCTTTGGTGTTATAGGGCTCGGTAGGTTTGGCTATCATGTAGCAAGAACCTTGGCGCAAGGAGGTGCAGAGGTGATAGCCTGCGATGTGGATGAGGAGAAGGTTAGGGAGGTCTCCGAGTATGTATCTTTGGCTTATGTGTTGGACGCAACGGATGCAAAGGCACTCAAAGAGTCCGGCATAGCCAACGTGGATACTGCGGTGGTTAGCATAGGAGAAAACATAGAGGCAAGCATACTTATCGTGGTTCAGTTAAAGGAGTTGGGAGTAAAAGAAGTGGTGGCAAAGGCAATAACTCCTCTGCACGGCAAGGTGCTTGAGAAATTGGGAGTTGATCGGGTAGTCTATCCGGAAAAGGAGATGGCTATAAGGGTTGCCCACTCCCTTTTGGTGGGCGAGTTCATAGAGGAAATACCCATCGGAGAAAAGCACAGCCTTTTTGAACTAAAAGCCTTTGACTTTATGCTGGGCAAGACACTGAGGGAGTTGGACGTTAGAAGGCGCTTTGGTGTGAGCGTCCTTGCCATAAAAAGGGGAGAAAACCTCATCGTCAACCCTATGGGGGATGAAAAAATCCTGCCGGGAGACATTCTTTTGGTATTGGGCACCACCGAACAGCTGAGCACTATGGCTTCTCAATGAGTTTTTCCCTCACAAAGTCCATAAGCCCGAGCACTTCCACATCAAAGTCCAAGTAGTATAAGTTTTCCGCTGGCTCCAGCTTGAAAAAGTCCTTTAAGGTGGTAAGATAAAGCTTTCCCTTCTGCAACTTAAAGCCCTCATAATGAAAATGGTCTGGAAAGCTCAGCCTTTTTTCTGTTTTTATGCCCAATCTTTCCAAGGTTTTAAAGAACTGCTCGTTGTCTCCGAGCCCACAGAAAGCTATAAAGCTTTTGTCTTTGAAATCTAAAACCTCTCCTTCCTTTGAGACCACCCTCCAGTTTTTTCTATAAAGCTTAAAAGTGGGTTTTTCAGTCTTGAACTCCCACTCCTTTAGGTCCTGATAGGTCAGCACCAGTGCGTGTGCCCTCTTCAACCCGCCCAGTGGCTCCCTTAACCTGCCAAAGGGCAAAAGCCTGTCTTTTAAGTCTTTTTCCTTTAAAAGGACTATGTCTAAGTCCCTCTTTAATCTTCTGTGCTGGAAGCCGTCGTCAAGGATAATCAACTGAGCCTTTAACCCCTCCACCGCCAACTTTGCACCAAGGCATCGGTCTTCGCTCACCACCACGCTGACGTTTTTTAAAAGTCTTGCCAACATGTAAGCTTCGTCCCCTACCTCCTTCCAACTTGCCCTAACTTCTCCCCTATAGCTAACAACCACGGGACCACTTGTGCTTCTTCTGTAGCCCCTCAAAAGCACTGCGGTATGGTAGTCCTCTGCTAAGTTCTGTGCCAAAAACCTTACCAAACTGGTCTTTCCACTACCACCCAACGATAGGTTTCCCACGCACAGAATGGGAACACTAAAAGAACAGGTCTTGAAAAATCCCCTGTCATAAAGCCAGTTCCGTAGGCTGACCGCGTAGAAGTATGGGTTTAGCCAGTTCATCTAAGCACAGCCCTTGCATCCTTGAAAAGCAAATAAAAGAAAAGAACTCCACCAATAATGGCGCTCAGGTATTGGGTAATAAACCTCCAAAGGATAACAAAGCTACCCAATGCGTAAGCGGAAAGGAAACCAGAGAAGACTTCCAAGCCTCCCACCTCGCCTACGCCACTTCCTCCGGGCGTGGGGCTCAAAAATATGGCATAGAGCAGGGCTATCTGTGAAAAAACAGCCTTCGAAAAGCTCACAGAGGGCTCAAAGGCAGAGAGCAGAAAGGCTCCCGACAGCAAAAAGCATACATACAAAAGCATACTGCTGAGAGTGGCCAAGAAAATATGCTTCTTTTTGTCCCTCAAAAATAGTTTGCTTACGATGACGAACCTTTTCAGAGTGTATTTAACTTTTAGCATCAGGCTTTGGTTTTGGTCCTTGGACCTATCAAAAAGGTATTTGAACACTTTGTAGACCAAAAGGCTCAGCAATCCTAAAACTACCAATATGACAAAAAGTTTTACAGCCTCTTGTGTATGCTTATAAAAGTAGTATACTAAAAAAGGGAGCATAAAAACAAAAAAGACCATTCCCGTTAGGGTTTTCATAACTACCACACTCATAACTTTGTGCAATCTCCCTCCATTTCTGGAAAGGGTGTATAAAGACATCATCTCTCCTCCCACATGGGCGGGTGTAATTGTAGCCCCAAAGGTGTTTATAAAAGAGATTAAGTAGCCATAAAAAAAAGAATACCTGAGGTTCATAGCCCGGGCAAGAATAAAGAGCCTGATGTTGTCAAAGGTGTGATAAAAAAACATGCTTAGAACAGAAAGGAACAAATACCTTTTATCAAGCAATGGGAGAACTTCAAAAACCTCTTTGCTTACGGTCCTTTTTAGCACATAAACAAAGGAGCCAGTAAGCACAAAAACCGTGAGAACGATTCCATACAATAAGGTTCTTAGCATCTGTATAATAGTTTAAGCCCATGAGCGTATTTTTGCTTGGTTCAGACCAGAGGGTTGTGCGTTGTGCTCGTGTGTCTTTTGCCAAGGACGAGGAGGTGGATCGGGAACGGGACATAAAGCTCATAAAGTTTCTCTTTGAAAACAAGCATGCATCACCCTTTGAGCATGTGATATTAGCCTTTGAAAGCGACGAAGAGTTTTGGACCCTCCTTTTGAGAAAGGTCAAAAACCCTACCTTTCAAGCCTATTGGGATGGCAAATTTTTGTGGCTAAATCTCAGGAATATCATAAACGCTTGGAAACACATGCCAAAGGAAGTTCTAAATGTTATAGAGGAAAAACTGCCTGCGGTCTATTCGGTGGTGGTCGGAAAAGAGCCAAAAGGTTATTCAACGGACAGTGCATATGTGAAGGAGCTTGTGGAAACATCCTCGGGCTTTGTGGGTCTGGTGGATAAGTTAGAGCTGGACAGTCCGATGGATTACTACACCTTTGTGGTGGAGTGCCCTCTTTTTGTTGCACGCCAATGGCACAGGCACCGCTTTGGCTCATACAACGAAGTCAGCAGAAGGTATGTATCCTACGAGCCCAGTTTTTACATTCCGGAGTATTTAAGGAAGCAGTCAAAGAGCAACAAACAGGCAAGCGAGGATGTGCCCTTGGAAGAACCTTGGAACTCCCTTTTTCTCAAAAAGATCAAGTGGTATGTGGAGGACCTAAAGACCCTCTATGCCAACATGGTGGAGAAGGGAACCGCCAAGGAGCTGGCAAGGGGCATCCTTCCGCAGTTTATGAAAACGCGCTTTTACTGGACGGTGCCAAGGATCTCTTTGGATAACTTTATAACCCTGAGGACCCACCCGCACGCCCAAAGGGAGATAAGGGAGCTTGCCTTGGCAATAAAGGATATGGTAGGATATAGAGGATGGGACAGGACTATGCGACTTTAAGGGTTCCCGCAAGCACCAGCAATCTGGGTGCAGGCTTTGACACCTTTGGGCTTGCCCTGAACCTATACAACTACTTTACCGCACAGCCTTGGGATAAATGGGAGTTTGAGATAGAGAGGGAAGGGCAGGAACTTCCACGGAACGAAGAAAACCTCTTTGCCAGAGTGTATCTAAAAGCCTGCGAGCTCTTTTCCAAAAAGCCCATTCCCTTGAAGGTTAAGATGGAAAACCACATTCCTACCGCAAGGGGGCTGGGATCTTCCGCCACCGCCATCGTGTCCGCCATAAAGCTTTGGGAACACTTCTATCAAAGGACCTTGAGCTTGGAAGAAAGGTTAAGGGTAGCCTTTGAGTTTGAGCCACATCCAGATAACCTACTGCCAGCCTTTCTTGGAAGCTTTTTAGTGTGTGCAGTAGGCGAAAGGGTTTATTATCAGAGGTTGGACTTTCCGGAGGAACTAAAGGTGGTGGTTTGCATTCCAGACTTTGAGCTTTCCACAAAGAAGGCACGGGAGGTATTAAGGCAGGAAGTTTCTTTAAAGGACGCAGTCTATAACATACAAAGGGCGAGCCTTTTGGTGGCAAGCCTTTGCAAAAGGGACTATCAAGCCCTTAGGTCCGCAGTAAAGGACAGGCTCCATCAACCCTATAGGAAGTCCCTAATTCCAAACTTTGAGAGGGTTTTGGAAGGTGCATACTCTGAGGGTGCCCTCGCGGTCTTTCTAAGTGGGGCTGGTCCCACCATAGCCAGCCTTTGCCTTGAGGGGGAAGACAAGATAGGAAGTGCCATGGTTTATGCCTTTCAAGAGGCGGGTATATCCGCAAAGTATTTATCCTTGAAGGTGGATAAAGAGGGGGCAATTTTTACCACAGCTCCAACTTTAGAGGGTTGAGGCTAAGAAGCTTTGGCAGAAATTCCCTCAAACCCTTTCGCTCCACTTTTAGAAAAACCTCCAGCAGGTTGCCATAAGTTCGCGTCTTTGCAAAGGGTAGCTCCCTCAGGACCTTTTCTCTGCCTTTAGGAAAGACTGCCAAGATCAGCTTTGTGAAGGGAGGCAGGTTTTCTTCCCTTCTCCTTTCCAGCTCCTCCTCCAAAAAGTCATCCCTTAAATACCTTTCCACGAGCTCCTCTTCCAAAAAAGTTTGCAGGTAAAACTCCTGCTCCGCCATTGCCCATGCCCTATGCACATACTTGTAAAACTCTTCCTCCGCGTTAAAGTTAGGAAGGGAAAGCAGGTTGTCTCCATGAACCAAAAAGACCTTTTTATAGGTTCCCGAGAGAGAAGGCTTAGTGTCAAAGTGCAAGCTTTCTTTTACAAGTCCGTATTTTTCCAACTCCTCCACCGCCCTTTCCACACCAAAGCCTTGAGGAACCACAGGACCCTCGCAGTGGGGACAAGTGGGAGGACCAGACCACTTGCATCGGGTGCAAAAAAGACTGTTTTGGCTTTTACTTAAAGTCAAAAAGGTGCCACACTGGGGGCATTCTGCCAAAAACTGGCACCTGGGACAGTATGCATAAGAGTAGCCCGTTTTTCTTATCAGAAGGAGGGAGTTGTCCTCTAACTTTGAAAGGAGCTCCTGGGAAAAGACCTCCTCTGGCTTTCTTTTTAGGATTTTCACACTGGCGGAGTAGCCAAGTCTTTCCAACTGCCAAGCACCGATCTTTACCTTTTGGTAAGTATCCACTCCAAGGCTTGTGGTGTAATAAAAAAACTGAGAGCCGTAATACCTGTAAAGGTGGAAAAGATAGTTCCTAAGGTCTATCCCGTTGCTTAGCTTTGTATTTTGGTCTTCGAATAACACAAAGGCAAAGGGCTCCTTAAAGGGCACCAAAAGTCCAAGCCTTGAGCTCAGGATCACCCTTCCCTCCTCCTGTGCCAAAAACCAGTTTTTCACAAACTGCCTTGGGCTATCAAAGGAAGAGATGGAAACCACCCGGTCTCCAAAAAGGGGCTTTAGCTCTCTCATAAGGTATAGAAGCGTAGAGTTTTGAAAACAAAATATGGGAAGGCTTTTGTTTTCACTTAGGGCGGACTCCACCAAAAGGACAAGGTGTTCTAAAAGCCTTGAAAGGCTTCCCACCACAAGCACTGGCTTTTGGATGCTTTTTATCAAGGATATTCTACTCTGCCTTAGCTGGCTTTTTGGGTTGAGGGCAAAGTTCTGCATCAGCTCCTTTTCCACTTTGACTATACCCTTGAAGACCAAAAACTGCAGGTCCTGGGAGGAAAACCCTTCTTCTTTGAGCTCCTCCCTTGTGGCATAAAGCCTCTCCCTGAGGTAGCTGAGCAGTCTTACCCTTTCTGCGTAGCTTTTGGTCTTTCTTAGTTTAGAAAGGGCAACATCAAATGGAAGGTTAAGGCTAAAAAGCTCCACCTCCACATTTACTGCAGACCAATCTTCTACCACTTCCAAAAAGCCCTTTTCCAATAAAAGCCTCACAAACTGCCATCCAAACCTCTTCTTGGCTGTTTCCTCCTTTACCCTTTTGTTTTTTGCTACCCAGTCTAAAAATTGCCCGGTCCTTTGGTCCAAGCCCACAAAGGAGGAAAGGGAGACCTTAAGAAATCTCTCCTTTTTCCAGTTCCACTCGGAGGGCAAAAGTTCCCATAACAACCGCCAAGGTATTAAGCCATAGAGCATGGCGGTATCCTTTAGGGCTGAGAGGTTCTTTTCGGAGGTCAGAGGCACCTTGTCTGGAAATACTACCTCCTTGACCTGCCCATCATCAGAAACACCCACCACGAGCCCAGTTTTTCCGTCCACAAGAACCCTAAAGCCTACAGGGGAGCCTTCATAAGGAAAGTTCGCTTTTATCCTTTCAACCCTCCCTCCAGGGAGGGCAACCCTCAAGCTCAGTTCCATGTTTTTAAAATAGTATAAGGAGGGCTTGAGGATGAAATTAACACTAAAACAGCTTGAGAAACACCTTTTCAAAGCGGCGGACATACTGAGAGGGAAGATGGACGCCAACGAGTATAAGGAGTATATCTTTGGAATGCTCTTTTTGAAGAGGCTCTCCGATGTTTTTGAGGTCAAAAGGGAAGAGCTAAGAAAGGAATCTAAAAGCCGTGGCTACCCAGACGAGCAAACAGAGAAGGACCTTGAGGACCCAGAATTATACGAAGGCACTTTTTTTGTTCCGAAAATAGCACGATGGGAATACCTTTTGAACCTAAAGGAGGATGTGGGAAGCCATCTAAACAAAGCCCTATCCGCCATAGAGGAGGCAAACCCAGAGCTTGAGGGAGTTTTAAAACACATAGACTTTAACGCCCAAAAGGGAAAAACACGGCTAAAGGACCAACAGCTTATAGACCTGATACATCACTTTAACAAGTATCGGCTTACCAACGAAGATTTTGAGTTTCCAGACCTTTTGGGTGCAGCCTATGAGTATTTGCTTAGAGAGTTTGCAGACTCTGCGGGCAAAAAGGGAGGAGAGTTTTACACACCTCCGGGAGTTAAAAAACTTATGGTTATGCTTGTTAGACCACAGGAAGGCATGAGCATATACGACCCAACGGTGGGTTCTGGTGGTTTTCTCATTTCCGCCCGGCAGTATGTGGAGGAGCAAGGGCAGGACCCCACCAAATTATCTCTTTATGGGCAGGAGCTTAACGGTCTTACTTGGTCCATCTGCAAGATGAACATGATCCTTCATGACATACCCGACGCCAACATAGAAAACGAAGACACACTAACCAACCCAATGTTTGTGGAGAATGGCTATATAAAGCAGTTTGATATAGTCCTTGCCAACCCGCCCTTTTCCCAAAATTACAGCCGGGCTAACATGAAATTTCAAGAACGATTTAAGTATGGATATACCCCAGAAACGGGCAAGAAGGCAGACCTAATGTTTTTACAGCATATGATCGCAAGCTTAAAGGAAGATGGCACCTTAGCAACGGTTATGCTCCACGGAGTTCTCTTCCGGGGAGGTGTAGAAAAGGAAATAAGAAAGCAGATAGTAGAGGATGACTTAATCACCGCCATAATTGGCTTGCCCGCCAAACTCTTTTACAATGTGGGCATACCCGCCTGCATAATATTCATAAACAAAAAGAAACCCCCAGAGTTAAAAAACAAAATACTTTTTATAAACGCAGAGAGGGAATACGGAGAAGGAAGAAACCAAAACTACTTGCGACCCCAAGATATAGAAAAGATCGCCACAGTTTTTCACGAAAGGAGAGAGATCCCCAAATATTCACGGCTTGTTTCTCTTGAAGAGATAAGAGAAAACGACTACAACCTGAACATAAGAAGGTATGTGGATAACTCACCAGACCCAGAGCCGGAGGATGTCCATGCCCACCTTTTGGGAGGTGTGCCAAAAAGGGAATTAGAAAAATACAAAGAACAAACGCAAAAGTTTAACTTTTCCCCAGACAAGCTTTTAAAGGCAAAGGACGAGCATTACATGGAGTTCATCCAAGACTTAAAGGAAAAAAGCCAAATAAGGCAGGTAATAGAGCAAGACCAAGAGGTGGAAAAGGTCATTTTAAGGCACAAAGAGGAGCTAAAAACATGGTGGCACCAAGTAAAGCCTCAAATTGAGAACTTCCCCCACAAGACCAATAAAGTTCTGTGGGACTTCAAAGACACAGCTTTAGCGGAGCTAAAACGAAGGCTTGGACCTCTTGGAGTTTTAGACGAATTCCAGATTGCGGGTATATTTGCCAATTGGTGGGAAGATCTAAGGTATGAATTTAAAAGCGTAGTCTCCAGCGGTTGGGACAGAAATCTGGTGGATGAAGAGGACCTAAAAGAAAAGTTCTTTAAAGAAGAAACCCAAGAGATAGAAGAGCTAAACCAAAAATTGAGCGAGCTTGAGGGAGAACTAAACGAGATTTTAGAAGAGGTGGAAGATTGGGACGAAGAAGAGCAGGGAGAAAAGACACTCAAGAATGTAAAGGGCTATTTAAGGGAAATGCTAAAGGACCTAAAAGACTCCCAAACCGCCCAAGAGATAAAAGGGCTACTTTCAAGAATTGAAGAGAAAGAAAGAGAGATAAGAGCCATCAAAAGGACCATAAGAGAAAAATCCGCAGAGATTGAAAAGGGCTTGGAAGCAAAAAGGCAACAACTAACAGAAGATGAAGCAAGGGAGCTAATCATAGGTAGGTTTTACAGGGTTATAGAGTCTTACCTTGAAAGGGAGATAAACAACGAAAAGAAGGCACTTATAAAGATCTTTGAAAATCTTTGGGACAAATACAAAACTTCTTTGGAGGAGCTAAGGGAAGAAAGAGACCAAGAGGTGAGAAAGTTGGAGGAGTTTTTGGCAGGACTTGGATACTACAACAATGTGGGAGGCTTTGGCTATGGCAGATGATAGGAAGCCAAAAGAACCACAGGGATTGCCAGAAGGGTGGAAGTGGTTAAGATTGGGAGAGATACTTAAATATGAACAACCTCAAAAATACATTGTCAAATCCGAAGAATACGACGAGAAAAGTGGCGTTCCTGTATTGACTGCAGGAAAGACCTTTATTTTAGGCTATGTAGATGAGAATGAAGGAATATGCAACGATTTGCCAGTAATACTTTTTGACGATTTCACAACGGACAGTAGATTTATAGATTTCCCGTTTAAAGTAAAGTCATCAGCAACAAAAATTTTAAGAGCAAGGGATGAGAGTATTGATCTGTTTTATGTTTATAATGCCCTAAAGCTTATAAAGTTAAAGCCCAGTAGCGATCATAAAAGATTTTGGATATCCGAGTATTCAAAAATGCCTATCCCCCTCCCCCCACTCCCCGAGCAACGCAAAATTGCCCAAATCCTTGAGACTGTTGATAACGCCATAGAAAAAACCGAGAAGATCATAGAAAAATACAAACGCATAAAACAGGGCTTGATGCAGGATTTACTCACCAAGGGCATAGATGAAAACGGCAACATCCGAAGCGAAAAAACGCACAAGTTTAAAGACTCTCCACTTGGAAGGATACCAGAGGAGTGGGAAGTGGTGAGATTGGGAGAGGTGGGAGAAATTATCTCTGGTTCTACTCCACGCACATACAACTCTGAATATTGGAATGGTGAAATAGTTTGGATAACGCCAGATGATTTGAGTAAAACAAAGACACTTTTTATAGAAAATTCGTCAAGAAAAATAACGCAAAAAGGCTTAAGGAGTTGTTCAGCCCGAATTATTCCTGCATATTCTGTCGTTATATCAAGCCGAGCACCTATTGGGTATGTAAAAGTATCAAAAGTGCCGTTTACAACAAGTCAGGGCTGTAAAAGTATAGCATATAATGGCAAATTCTCTTCGGAATTTTTAGCCATTTTGCTATCTAACAAAGTTCAGGATATGATTAACTTAGGGTCGGGCACAACTTTTCAGGAAATCACCAAGTCAAATTTAAAAAAACTCCTTATCCCCCTCCCCCCTCTCTCCGAGCAAAAACGCATTGCGGAAATTCTCTCACAAATAGACCAAACCATAGAAAAAGAAGAAAAATACAAACAAAAGCTTGAAAGGTTAAAAAAGGGACTAATGGAGGACTTGCTTACGGGTAAAGTCAGGGTTAATAAATTATTGGAGGGAGAAGTTAATGAGATGGCTTGATGAAGAGCATGAAGTAGAAAATCCCTTTCCTGCACAGCTTAAAAGGCTTGGATGGGAAATACACAGGCAAAACAAAGAAGACCCAGAGGATACAAAGGAGATCACGGGCTTTAATAAAGACCTTGAGCCAATTTATGGCACCACCAAAAAGTTTAGGACCACCTTCCGAGAGGTGATCCTTGAGGATGTTTTAAGGCAGTCCATTAAAAGGATAAACCCATGGATAGAGGAGGACCAAATAGATTATGTGGTTAGAAGACTAAAAGAGCCACAGGCTAATTCACTTTTTGAAGCCAACAGAGAAATTCACGAGCTACTCCTTGAGAACATACCAGTATCCGAAAACAGAAAAACAGGAGAAAAAAGCCCGTCGGTTTATATCATAGACTTTAAAAACCCAGAGAACAATTCTTTTATTGCCATCTCCCAGTTTAAGGTGAATGTTCCCGGAACAGAAAAGCACATAGTCCCCGATATTGTCCTGTTTGTAAATGGTTTGCCCCTTGTGGTGGTTGAGTGTAAATCTCCATCCAGGGCAGACCCTATTGGAGAAGCCATAGAACAGATTTTTAGATACTCAAACAGAAGAGGAGAAAAGGAAGGAAACGAAAAGCTTTTTTGGTATAACCTTTTTAGCGTTGCAACCGCAAGATATACCGCCAAGTATGGCACCATTACAAGCGATTATGAGCATTTCGTAGAGTGGAAGGACCCATACCCCTATGCCCTCTCGGACATAGACCCAACCGCAACCACCATTACAAGCCAGCAGGTCTTGGTCCAGGGTATGCTAAACAAGAATACACTTATTGAATTGCTTCATACCTTTACCATCTTTAAAGATAACATTAAGGTAGTTCCCCGATACCAGCAATACAGGGCGGTAAAAAAGATCATAGAGCGTATAAAGAATGGAAAAACTCCAGAAGAAAAGGGCGGAATAGTTTGGCATACGCAAGGTTCCGGAAAGTCTTTGACTATGATGTATGTGGTTAGGGCTATGTTCCACGACGAGGAACTGAGAAAATACAAGATTGTTTTTATTACCGACAGAAAGGATTTAGAGAGGCAACTTGAGGGCGTTTCAAAGGGTGTGGGTTTTACTGTCCATGTTGCAAACAGCGTGGAACATTTAAAGGAGCTTTTAAGAACGAACACCCCAGACCTTGTTATGGGCTTGGTGCACAAATTCCAAGAGAGGGAGCTAAAAGCCCCGTTTCCTGTGCTTAACGAATCTCCCAACATCTTGGTTATGATTGACGAAGCCCACCGGAGCCAATATAAGCTTTTGGGTGCCAACCTGAGGCATGCCCTACCCAATGCGGTAAAGCTTGCCTTTACGGGCACCCCCATAGAAAAGACAGAAAAGACCTTTGGAGATTACATAGACAAATACAGCATAAGGCAGGCGGTGGAGGATGGCGTAACCGTTGAGATCGTCTATGAGGGAAGGGTGCACGGCGCGGAAATTTCCGACGAGGAGTCTGCCAATAGAAAGTTTGAGGATGTGTTTAAGGACATTTCTGAAGATGAAAGAAGGCTTATTCTTGGTAGAACATGGAAATCATACCTTGAGGCGGAGCAGGTAATAAGGGACAAAGCTAAGGATATGATAGAGCATTACATAACCCATGTTTTTCCAAATGGGCTTAAGGCACAGGTGGTGGCAGTTTCCCGCCTTGCGGCGATAAGGTATAAACACGCCCTTGAGTTAGCCCTAAAGGAGAAAATAAAAGAGCTTGAGGAAAAAGGAACAAACTTGGACCTTGAGACCCTAAAAAGGCTAAAGGTTGCGGTGGTGATCTCCGCATCTCCCAACGACGACCCAAATATTTACAAAAGGGAATACACCGACGAAAATGAACACAAAAAGAACATAGCAAGCTTTAATCTACCCTTTGGAGTAGCCACCCAAGATGGGCTAACCGGTGATGTGGGCATCCTTGTGGTTAATAACATGCTTATAACCGGCTTTGATGCACCCATTGAGCAGGTGATGTATCTTGATAACATCCTAAAAGACCACAACCTTTTGCAGGCGATCGCACGAGTCAATAGAGTTTATAACAAAAACAAAAGCTGTGGCTTTGTGGTGGATTATGTGGGAGTTCTAAAACACTTAGAAGAAGCCCTTGCCATATACGCTGACGAAGATATACAGGAGATCACCCAGGTGGTAAAAAACAAAAGCAAAAGCCTCGACGACCTAAAATCTTCGCACCGCTTAATAGAGGAGTTTTTTAAAAAGCATGGCATTCCCAACTGGAGGCAAGACATAGATGAATGCGTTGACCTTTTGGTGGATGAAAAGACAAGGGATGAGTTTATAAGTCTATTTAGAAAGTTCAGCAGGGCTTTGGACGCGGTCCTGCCAGACCCAAAGGCTTTGAGGTATGTCTCTGACCTAAAAATTCTTGGCTACATAAAGGAATCTGCAAGGAACAGATACAGGGACGACAAGCTAAGCCTAAGGGATGCCAGCAAAAAGATAAGGGAGATCGTAGAGGAGCATCTCCTATCGCAGGGCATAGACCCCAAGGTTCCCCCCACTCCCCTTTTTGATGATGCCTTTTTGGAAAAGCTAAAGGCAAAGCCTCTAAAGGCAAAGGCACAGGAGTTGGAGTATGCTATTTTGGAACACATTGAAAAATACTACGAAGAAGACCCAGAGTTTTATGAAAGATTTTCCGACAGGTTAAAAAGAGTTTTGGAAGAATACCGAGAAAATTGGGAGGAGATATTCAAAGAACTTGAAAAACTAAGGGAAGATATGAAGAAAGGAAGGGAGGCAGAAAACACCTTTGGCTTAGACCCAAAAAAAGAAATGCCATTTTTTGGAGTGCTTAAGATGTCCCTTTTTGGCAAAGAGCCCATAGAGAACCTGAGGAAAGAGGATATAGATCTTCTTCTGGACTTAACCAAAGATGTGCTTAGCATACTTGATAGAGAGATTAGAACGGAGGATTTTTGGGACAATTACCACAAGCAAAGGCGGGTTAGAAGTTATATAATAAAGCAAGTTTTGTGGCAAAGAGGGATGCAAATGAAACTTTTGAATGAAAAGAGGAACGAAATAGCCCAAAGAATAATGGAGCTTGCCTACCATATATTTGGGAGAAAAACAGATGCAACCTGAGATTTATAAGATCATAAGGACGGATAGAAAGACCATAGCCCTTCAGATCACAGATGATGGCAAGCTAATAGTTAAGGCACCTTTGAAGGTTAGCGACGAGAAGATCATGGAGGTGGTCCTCAAGCACAAAAAGTGGATAGAAAGGAAAATAAAAGAGGTTCTCTCTCGGGATCCAAAGGCGGGCAAAAAGGAGTTTGTTAATGGCGAAAGCTTTTTGTATCTTGGCAGGTTCTACAAGCTATACATAGTGGAAAACCAAGAGGAGCCAATAAGGTTTGAAAACGGCTTTTTCCTTTCCAAAAAGTTCCTACCATATGCCCGAGAAGTCCTTACCGCTTGGTATAAAGAGTCCGCTTTAGAGAAAATCTCCCAAAGGGTAGAGTTTTACGCAAAAAAAGCAGGCTTGAAGTATGGAAGGATAAAGATAACAGATGCACGCATGCGATGGGGCTCCTGCTCGGGCAATAATCTTAACTTCTCTTGGAGGCTCATTATGGCACCTCTTTCGGTTATAGACTATGTGGTAGTCCATGAGCTCGTCCATTTAGAAGAAAAAAATCACAGCAAGAGCTTTTGGACAAAGGTAAAAGTATTAATGCCCGATTACCAAAAGCATCACCAGTGGCTAAAGGAAAACGGACACCTATTGAGAGTGATTTAATCACTGAACAAAAAGCCAAAAAGCCCTAACATAAAAAGCAAATCCTTTTGGGAGGTGTTGCCATGAAGAAAGCTTTAATCTCTGGCTTGCTTTTGGCGGGTATGCTGTCCGCACCCGCATACACACAGGCTAAGGAAAAGAGCCTGTATGAAAGGCTCGGCGGCTACGACGCCATATCCGCTGTGGTTAATGAGCTGGCGGTTAGGCTCGTAAAGGACGAGAAGCTGGGAGTGTATTTTAAGGGACTTAGCAACGATAGCAAAAGAAAGCTAATAGCCCATCTTACTGACTTCGTCTGCTCCGCCACAGGAGGACCCTGTATATACACAGGAAGGGATATGAAAACCAGTCACGAAGGTTTGGGCATAACGGAGGAAGAATGGAATAGGTTCGTGAGGATCACCAAGGAGGTTTTAGATAAGTTCAAAGTTCCCGCCAGAGAACAGCAAGAGTTTCTGCAATTGGTGTCTCCTCTTAAGTCGGTAATCGTGGAAAAGAAATAAAGCCCATTGCTGGGTCCCCTCAGGGGACCTATATTTTTAGATTGATGAAAGAGTTGGGGCTAGAAAGGCTCTTCCCTTATGCGGAAAACAGCTTTAAGGATGAGTTGGTTCGTTTTTCTCAACCCGTCAGTCTAAAAAAGGGGACCATGGTGGGCTATCCGGGTGCGGTGTGTGAGTTGGTGCCTATAGTTTTGGAGGGAAGCGTTAAGGTCTATTTCACCGCAGAGAACGGCAGGGAGATATTTCTATACAGAATTGGCAGGGGTGAAACCTGTATGCTTACAAACCTCTCGGTTTTAAAGAAAGCCCCCTATCCTGCCTACGCGGTCTGTGAGGAGGATGTGCTGGGTTATGTGATTCCTGCAGAAAAAGCCAACTACCTTTTTGAAAAATACTCCTACTGGAGGAACTTTGTTTTAGATATGGTGGTGAAGAATGTATATGGGCTCTTTCTTGTTCTGAACGAGTTAATATCCAAGAGGGTAGACCGGAGGCTGGTGGAATACATAAAAAACAACGCCAAAGGCAATGTGATAAAGGCTACCCATGAAGAGATCGCAAGGGATATTGGCACTGCCCGGGAGGTGGTATCAAGGCTTTTGAAGGAACTGGAGAGGGAGGGCTACTTGGAGATCACAAGGGGCGAAATAAGAATACTAAAACCCCTCCCCTAGCCTAAATTTATCTTCATGCTGGTGCGACTAAAACTCTACAGGGACGATAATTTTGTCATAAAGGAGTTTGTTGTTCCCACAGAGCCTGGGCAAACCCTCTTGGATGTCCTCTTTTACATCAAAGAGGAGTATGACCCAACCATCTCCTTTAGGAGTATGTGCAGGACTGGTATATGCGGAACCTGTGGAGTAAAGGCAAACCAAAAGCCCATCCTTGCATGTAAAACCGCCATAAAAGACCTGGGAGAGGAGGTTTTGGTGGAGCCCCTTGACAACATGCGTCCTGTTAAAGACTTGGTGGTGGAGCATGGCATCCTAATAGACCGCATCAAAAAGCTAAAGGTATGGTATGAACCCCTCCAAGAGAACCTTCAAAAGCTTGAGATGAGCCCCTTTCTTTCAAAGAGTTTTGATTGTATTGCTTGCGGTTTGTGTGATAGCAGTTGTCCCATCTTTGTTAGCAACTCAGACTTTGGAGGTCCAATGGCTTTCTCCCGAGCTTATAAGCTACTCCAAGACAGAAGGCACTCAAAGGCAGAGGAAAGGCTTCATCTTCTCAAAGATGCCCACATAAACCTTTGCACCCACTGTAAGAACTGCTCCCTAATTTGCCCTATGGGTGTGATGCCAGAGATGTTGATCAAGCTGGAAGAGACGGAGCTTTTAAAGAGAGGAATATCCTCCCAAGGTGGTGCAGTTGATTTTGGCTTTTTCTGAAGTGATGAACCTGCCAAACCTTGTATCACTTACCCGTTTACTGCTAAGCCCCCTTATGCTATTTTTGGAGTTTCCCCAAGCCATCGCACTGTTTATAATCCTTGCCCTAACGGACGCCTTGGATGGTTTTCTGGCAAGAAGGCTAAAACAGGAAACAGAATTGGGAAAGATCTTGGACCCTCTGGCGGATAAAACCTTACTGGTAATAGCCCTCTATGTTTTGACTTATAGATTTCAGATGATAGAGCCCGCCCTCCTGTTTTCTTTGCTTTTTAGAGACCTTTTTATACTCCTTGGTGGAGGGCACATATACTTGACTAAAGGGTTTGTCCCCAAGGCAAGAATGTTGGGCAAGCTTACCACAGCCTATGTATCCCTTGCTATTCCCCTCTTTGCCCTCTTTAAGTTAGGGCTCTTTCTCTATCCTGCTTATGTTTTGATCTTTCTTTCCTTCTTGGATTATCTTTTTTTCTATGTGAAAACCCTATCAAAAGTTAAACTTGCCCCTGACCCTTAATCTAACTTCCTTTGAGTTGTCTGAGTTTATCCTTCCTCCCACCGAAGTCCCACCCGTTATTCTCGCACTGCCTCCCACATAGCT
>Ga0079995_1036960_pt1 | contig 17801 bp, 20 predicted proteins | sample FaiFalFF_MnMetaG_2_FD_69198 | JGI IMG/M metagenome (GOLD analysis project Ga0079995, IMG submission 69198) | Freshwater microbial communities from Yellowstone National Park, Wyoming, USA - Fairy Falls C (FF_Mn_C) (SPADES assembly) (version 4) | ecosystem: Environmental > Aquatic > Freshwater >...
TGCCTTAGGAGGAGGGCCATGCGCCGGAGGAGGGTGCCCTCAGGGGCGGGAAGGAGGAGCTTGGGGGCCCCCATGCGGCTTGCGCCCCCGGCTGCTAGGAGGAGGCCGTGCAGCCTCATGCCCTATGGATTTTGCCGGGGCGCTTCCGGAGAAACCCTCCCTCGTAACCTCGGGAGACGGCCAGGATCTCGCTCAGGACCGAAAGGGCGATCTCCTCAGGCCCCTCCGCTCCGATGTCCAAGCCCACAGGATTGTAGATGCGGGCCATGGTTTCCGGGCCGAAGGAGAAGCCTTCTGCCTCTAGGGCATCCCGCAGTTTCTGGAAACGGTCCCTGGGACCTAGGACCCCAATATAGGGGGCTTCCGATCGGAGGGCATAGGCTAGGGTCTTTCGATCCCGCTCCAGATGGTGGTTCATGATGACTGCGTAGCTCCTGGGTCCGAGGAGGCCTTGCGGAATCTCTTCAGGATGGGCGAGGACAAGGCGGCATCCGGGGAAGTTCCCCTCGTGGACGTAGGCAGACCTCGGGTCCACCACCGTGACCCTAAAGCCGTAGCGCCGGGCAAGCTCCGCTAAGGGGATGGCGTCGTGGCCGCCGCCGAAGAGGACGAGCTCAAGGGCCGGAGCGTGGGGATCCAGGAAGACCTGGGCTTCCCCCACCTCTACAAGCCTCGCCCGAGGGGTCTGGGTCTGAAGGAGCGCCTCCCCGAGGGCACGAACCTGGGCCTCCAGTTCCAGGGGTGCCGCTTGGCCCTCCCAGCGCTTCCCCCGGTATAGGAGGCGGCCCTGGCCTCCAGACAGGACGGTGGCCAAGAGGCTGGGCTCCTCTTCCTCCAGGCTCTCCAGGAAAGCCAAGAGGAGAGGATCTGAAAGGGGCTCCAGGTAGACCTCCACGCTACCCCCGCATCCGAGGCCAAGCCCCCACACGGTATCCTCCTCTAGGTCATAGGCCACCCTTAGGGGTTTTCCTGTCGCCATCACCTGAAGGGCCCTTTGGGCCACGTCGGGCTCGAGACAGCCCCCAGAGAGGCTGCAGACCGTGGTGGCGTCAGGGAGGACCAGCATTTTGGCCCCCTCCCTGCGGTAGGCAGAGCCTCGGACCCGGACTATGGTGGCCAAGACTCCCTGTCCGTTAGAGCGAGCTAAGGCTTCCAGTAGGGCCGATATTTCAGCTGGGCTCATGGCGGCTGAGGACCATTTTAACCTTTCCACCCACCCAGGGTGGTCATTTCAAGCCTCAACCTGGGTTGCTACGACCCCGCGGCCAAGGCCCTCCGGATTCTGGGGACGGCCATCGCTCTCTCCACGGAGAAAAGCGACACACAGGATCTGTGGCGGTAAGGTCCCCAGTTACCATGTAAGCCTGGCACCGGCAACCTCCGAAGTCGATCTCCTTCCTGGGACAGCTACGGCAAGGCTCCTGCATCCAACCCGTGCCTCGGAAGAGGTTGAAGGCTTCGGAATAATACCAGATTTCTTCCAAGGATACCTCCGTTACCTTGGGGAAATCGAGGGGGAGGAGGAGAGCTGCGGGGCAGGGCAAGGCCCGACCGTCGGGGGACACTACCAAGTGGGTAGCTCCCCAACCTCCCATGCACGGCTTGGGATACTCGGCGTAGAAGTCAGGAACCACCCAAACCACCTCCATGACACCCGGGTTTCGGGCCCGCCAAGCCTGGACCTTAGCGTAGGCCGCCTCCAGGGATTTTTTCTCGGGAAGCAGGTGAGCGCGGTTAAGCCAGGCCCAACCGTAGTATTGGGTATTGGCCAACTCTATGGCTATAGCACCTAGATCCCGGGCCAAGTCCAGGTAAGTTTCTATCTCGTGAAGGTTTAGACGGTGTAGAACCACATTCAAAGTAAGGGGAAGGCCTTCCTCACGTACCCAGCGCGCAGCCTGGAGCTTGTGGTCCAGGAACTCACCTCCCGCCAACCGTCGTGCGAGTCCGGGCTCAAGAGCTTGGAAACTGAGCTGGACCGCAGCCAGCCCGGCTTCTTTGAGCGCCCGAAGCCGCTTTCGATCGAGCCCTACTCCGCTGGTGATGAGGACAGGGTAGAGGCCTACCTCCACCGCTCCTGCCACCAAGGCAACAAGGTCCTTGCGAGCCAGGGGCTCTCCTCCCGATAAGAGGAGTTGCAGAATCCCTAGGGTGGCTGCCTCCCGGAAAACTCGGAGCCAGGCCTCAGTGTTGAGTTCCGCCTCTTGGGGCACCAGGTTCAAGGGGTTAGAGCAGTAGAGGCAGTGAAGGGGACAGCGATGGGTAAGCTCGGCCACGAGGGCTAGAGGGGGATCTAAACCCGCCATACCCACCCCCTGCCCAGGGCTTCTTCCAGAAAGCCCCGGACGTCTTCCTCGAGGTCTGGTCCCGCCTCATATCGGACCCTAAGTGCTTCCACGATCTCCTCTACGGTTCTATCCTGACACAGCTCCAGGATCTCGGCCGCGGTTTCGTTTAGGAGGACAGCCCGTTCGGGGAGGAGCAGGACCATTCCCCCCCGGACAGGGTCGGGGCGGATCCGGGCTCCGGGAGCGAGGCGGTACCGCTCAGCCATAGGCGCGTTCCACTGCATCTAAAAGGGCCCAAAGGACTTGGCACTTGAAGCGCAGGGCTTCCAGGGCCTGGGACTGGGTCTCTGGAGTAGTAGCGTGGCTGAGGACGATGGAAAGGGCTTCCTCTGCTTCATCGGGGGCCCGACCCACGCGGCTTTCGAAGTAGCCTAAGCCCTCCCGAGAAACCCAAGGGTAGTGCCTCAAAAAGGCTTCCAAACGCTCCTCCATGATGCGGGGGGAGTAGAGCTCCGTTAGGGAAGACGCCACCCCCTCGAGCCAGGTGCGGTCGCGGACAAAGTTTACGTAAGCGTCTACAGCAAAGCGTACCCCGGGTAGGACCCCATCTCCCGAAAGAAGTGTATCGCGAGAAAGCCCCACCGCCTCTCCTAGGGCGAGCCAGCGCTCCAAACCCCCCTCTCCAGGACTCTGCCCGTCGTGGTAGAGGATCCGCCGCACCCAGCTTTTCCGGTACTCCCAGGGCAACTTTGCGAGAAGATAGGCGTCTTTTACTGGGATCATGCGCTGGTAGTAGAAGCGGTTAAGCACCCACCCTTGAATGGCCTCCTTGGAGAGCTCTCCTCTGTGCATGCGCTGGTTGAAGGGGTGGCGGTGGTGATAGTGAGCCTCTAAAACTTCCAAAAAGGCTTGCTTGAGTTCATCGGAACTTAGAGTTTTTTTCATCATACTTCTAGCTCCATTCCGTCCTCGGCAACCTCTAGGCCCAAGGAAGCTACCCAGGCTCGTTCCTGCGAAGAAGGGTCTACCAAAGGGTTGGTGTTGTTGAGATGGAGATAGATCTTCCGCCCTGGGAAGCCTGAAAGCCAAGCAGCCGAGACTTGTACTGGCACGTGGCCCATGGACCAGGCATCCTGGGGCAAACCCGCCTCCAAGGGTTCTTCCTCGCGGAAGAAGGTTCCGTCCAAAAGAGTCAGGTCCGCAACTTCAAGCACAGATGCCAAGGGAGAAAGGTCCGCTACGGCAGGAGCTACCAAGGCCCGCCGCCCCTCTTCCTCTAGGAGTAGGGCAAACCTCTCCCCTTCTCTGGAATAGGCTGGGGGATGGCTGCCCAAGGGCAACCAGCGAACCCGGAGGAGGCCAAGCTGGACCTCGTCTGCTGGGGTGACGGAGTAGATCTCCACCTCTATGTAGGCTAGGAGCGTTCTAAGCAAACCGCAAGTCTCCAAAGCCTTAAGGATGGGCACTGGAGCCCAGAGCGCCCAAGGGGTACCTTGCCTCAGCTCTAGCAAGCCCAAGGTGTGGTCTAGCTCGGCGTCTGTTAGGAAAACTCCCCAGATGGGGGCCTCCCGCAACTGGCGGGGCCATGGGCCGTATCGGGCAAGCTGCAAGCGGATTTCCGTTGAAGCATTGATCAGATATGCTCTCCCTAGCTTGTCTTCGAGGAGCAACCCAGGTTGGCCTCGGGAGGGAATTCTCCCCTCCCGAGCCGCCCGGCAACCCTCACAGCCGCAGTTCCACTGAGGCAAACCCCCACCTGCGCCACTACCCAGGATGCGCAGGCGCATCCTAGGCCGTGTAAGCGTAGGCGGTGACCTCAGCCCTAAGCGCCACTTCCTTAAAGGTCGGCTTCTTCCAAACCCGCTTCACAGCTTCACCTCCTTTCCTATCATTTATTCAGCTATTTACCACGAAAAGGCTTGGTTTGTCAAGAGGGGTAAGATGCCCAGCCGCCAAACCAACCCACCGCCCAAGTCATCCCTCGAGGCCCCCTAAGACGAGCCCCCCTTGGCCATCCTCTCCAGCTCCTCCACGGTGGCCCGAGGCAGCCTGGAGGGGCTGAGCCGGGAGGTGGCGCGGGAGGGGGTGCGGGGGGTGGTGTTCCTGGACCACGCGCCCTTTCACCGGTCCCGGGGGTTTCGGGAGGCGGTGGAGAGGTGGCGGGCACGGGGGCTGGAGGTGGCCTACCTGCCGCGGTACAGCCCCCATTTGAACCCGGTGGAGACCATTTGGCGGCGGGTGAAGGGGTTTTTGATGCCCCGGCGGCACTACGGAAGCGTAAAGGAGCTGAGGGGGGCGGTGGTGGCTGCCATGGAGAGGCTCAGGGAAGGGCTGGGACAGGGGGTGTTGCAAAGTCTATGCGTTGGCACTTAGCAGAGAGAGCTAGGGGGGAGTTCTTATTATCCCGACCTTTGCGAGGCAAGCCTAGACCCGGCTTCTCATCTTTTCCGGGCCTGGCCCTTGAGGTCCAGCCGGTGGATCACCTCTCGGGACAGCTCCCAAAGCCGCCGGTCATCTGGGTCCCGGGGGCGAGGCAGGAGAGAGCGAAGGTCTAGGACCTCGAGAACCCGGCCGGGGCGTGGACCCATGAGGGCCACTCGGTCCGACAGATAGATTGCCTCCAGGGGATTATGGGTCACGAAGACCACCGACATTCTTTGGCTCTCCCAGAGGACTTGTAGTTCTTCGCGCATGCGCTGAGCAGTGAGTTCGTCCAAGGCGGAAAAGGGCTCGTCCATGAGGAGAAGGTCTGGCTTTACCAAGAAGGCACGCACCACCGCCACCCGTTGCTGCATCCCCTGGGAAAGCTGGCCTGGGTACCGGTCCGCTTGGTCCTCCAGGCCCACCTGGGCCAGCCAGAAGCTGATCTGAGCCTCAGCCTCGGAACCCGGCCGGTCCAGAACGAAGCGGAGGTTCTCCCGTACCGTGAGCCAGGGAAGGAGGCGCGGTTCCTGGAAGACATACCCCACCCGGCCTCGAACCCAGACCTCCCCTTTGTAGGCCCGGTCCAGCCCCCCGAGGAGGTTTAGGAGGGTGGTCTTGCCGCAGCCTGAGGGGCCCAAAAGGGCTAGGAACTCCCCTTCCTCCACCTCCAGGTCCACCCCTTCTAGGGCCACCATCTCGCCTCCCTGGGGAAGAGGATAGACTTTAGTCAGGTTGCGACAGGCTGCCCGAAGCTTCAAAGCCCCTCCACAGGCCGGCGCCAGCGGCTCAGCCTATCGCTCAGGAGAAGGAGAACCTTGTCCACCAAGACCAAAACTATGGTCATAGCTAGACCGTACGCTAGGATCCCCCGCATTTCGAACATCTGGAAGTAAAAGTTGATTTGGTAGCCCACCCCGCTTGTCCGGCCCAGGAGTTCGACCAGGACTACCATTTTCCAGGCCAAGGACAGGGTACCCCGAGCGGTTCCTAGGACATAGGGCACGAGCTGGGGCAGGACCACGCGCCTAAGGACCAGGCTCTTGGAGCGATGGAAGGCTCGGGCCATTTCTAGGAGCTTGACATCTAAGGCTTTCACCCCCTCTCGGACCTGAACTACCACCTGGGGAACCAGGATGGCCACCAGGGCAAGGACAGCTGCGGTCTCGTTTAGGCCCAAAAGCAGGTAAGCCACCACCACGGGGAGGATCCTAGGGATGCTCAAGCCTAGAGCCACCCAGGCCTCGAGGAGGCGGTCCGCCAAACGGTAGAGCCCGGTGAGGAGACCCAAGGCCACCCCTAGAGTCATGGCCAGGAGGAAGGCCAGCCCTACCCGCAGAAGGGTGATCCCCAGATGGTGCCAGAGGGATCCCCGGGCCTCCCGCAGGAGGAAATCTAGGGTTTCCCCGGGTCTGGGAAGGACCTGAGAGCCCAGGGCCCAGGAGAGAAGAAGCCAGGTCAGAAGGAGGCTCAGGAAAGAGAGCCCTTGGAGGAGGCCTCCGGAAAGGCCCTTTCCTTTACCTCTTGGCCGCACCCAAACCGCCATTAGGGACCCACGGTAAGGGCGAAGGCCCGGGGATCTAGGCGCCGCACTCCCACCACTTCCGGCCCCGCCACCTGGACCAGCTTCTGGACCAGGTTGACCAGCCCCACGACCACCCCGGCGTCCCAACGGGTAGGCAGGCCCTGAGCCCAGCGCTGGCGCACGTTGGGGAGGAGGCTCCGGTCAGGGAGGGCGTAAAGCCCCTTATCCAGAAGCTCGTTCCAAAAGGTTTCGTCAGCCTTCATCCGCTCCTGGGCCAACCTTAGGCCCTGGATGAAGAGCTTTATGGCCTCAGGGTCCGCATCCTCCCTAGCGACCACCAGGAGGAGGGGAAGGTCCGTAGGTAAGCCCAACTCTTTGAGCATTTGGACGTTGGAAACCAGCTCGCGGTACTCCCCGGTGGCCACCATGCGGGCGATGAAGTGCCAGAAGGGCAGGGCTGCATCCAGTTCGCCCCGCTTTAAGAGCTCGGCCATAAGGGGTGAGGCCACAGCCAGGACCCGGCTTTCCTTTTGCGGATCGAAACCATACCGAGCCACAGCCAGAACCCTAAGGATGAGGAGGCTCTTGTCGTCCAGACTGGGGGCCCCGATCCGTTTCCCTCTCAGGTCAGCCACGGTGCGGATGGGGCTTTCCGCCTTAACCACCACCCCCCCAGTGAGGCGGCTGAAGGGATAAACGGCCCTCACAGGCAAGCCAGTCTGCCGGGCTAGAACAACCCCGATGAAGTCGTCCACCACTACATGAACCTCCTTCGCCCTCAAGGCCACCTCGGCAGCCTGTTTGGTGGCGTAGGTCTTGGCCTCAACCCTAAGCCCCAAGCCTTGAGCGATCCCATACCGCTCCATGGCGTAAACCGCCCAGGCGAACGTGCCCCCCGCCTGCAAGCCCACTCGGACCACCTTGGCCTCTTGGGCCAAGGCCAGACCTAGACCTACAAAGGCCAAAAGCAGTAGCCGCATACTCTGCACCTCCTTTCACCCCTTTCGCATCTGTCCCATGGCCCAGCTTGCCCCTAGGGAAGCTAGGACAAAGCACAGGAGCATTACACCAAGGCTTAAGCCAAGGGGGAGTTGTGCGTAGCCTAGGGTTACGTAACGTAACAGGTCCAAGGCGTAGCTTATAGGATTGGCATAAACAAGGGCCTTAAGCCAAAGGGGGAGCTCCACCACCCAGCCCCCGCCGATAGTGTGAATCCCCAGCCGCTCCAGTTCGGCCCTCAGGGCCTCAGGAATGTCTAGGAACCCCACGCCCCCGACCACCCCTTTCAAGGGAAAGATGGAGCCGGAGAGGAAGTAGAGGGGCTGGATGACTCCGTTGGAGATGCTGCCAAAGCCCTCGAAGTTGCGCATTCTGGAGGCCAGAACTACGCCGAAGCCGGTAACCATGATCCCCAGGGTGAAGACGATAAGCCAAGCCAGGAGGAGACCCTTTAGGCTAAGGGAAACGCCCACCAGGGGGGCGAAGAGCAAGGGTATGGAGCCCTGGATAAGGGCTACCGTGGCCCCTCCTAGGAGCTTCCCTAAGGCCACGGCCAGCATAGGGGCTGGAGAGACCAGGACCGCTCGCAAAAGCCCCACCTCCCGGTCCCAAACCAGGACAATGGCCGACTGGAGACCAGCGAAGAGGACGTTGAGGACCATGACACCGGGAAAGACATACTGGGAGTAAGTGTACCCTTCGATATCCCGGAAGGAGGCGCCTAGACCGTAGCCTAGGATGAGGAGCCAAAGGACCGTCCGGGAAACTCCCCCGAAAGCCTGGGAGCGGTCGCGGAGGTAACGCAAGACTTCCCGCTTCCAGAAGATCCAAACCACTCCAACCGCCCAGGGTCGCGCTACCTCCCGGATCATCGGCTGTGTTCTCCTCCCCGCTTACGGTAGCTAAGAAAGCGCTCCTTAGGCGACACCTCCTCATCCCTAAGACCCCGGCCAGTGAGGGCCAAAAAGACCTCCTCTAGGCTTCCCTCCTCCTGGCCCAGGACCCGCCGCTTGAGCTCCTTGGGGCTCCCTAGGGCTACAAGCCGGCCTCGGTCCAAGATACCCACCCGGTCCGCCGCCTCTGCCTCTAAGAGATAGTGGGTGGTGAGGAAGACCGTAAGCCCCTCCTGCCGCAGGGCCTGAACCTTCTCCCAAAGCTGCCGCCGACCCTGGGGGTCTAGGCCCAGGCTGGGCTCGTCCAAGAAGAGGAGACGTGGCTTGTGCATGAGGGCCCGGGCCAGCTCCAGTCTCCGCTTCATTCCCCCGGAGAAGGTACGCACGGGCCGGTGGGCGGCTTCCTCTAAGGAGGCCCAGGCCAAGGCCTCGAGGATTGCCCCCCGAATGACCTTCAGGGGCAGGCCGTAAAGGAAGGCGTAGACCTCCAGGTTCTCCCAGGCGGTAAGGCGCTCATCTAAGACGGGGTCCTGGAAGACGATCCCGATACTACGGCGTACCGCCTCCGCTTCCCGCACCACATGGCGCCCCAGGACATAGGCTTCCCCTTCGCTTGGGCTTAAGAGGGTAATCAGCATGTACAGGGTAGTGGTCTTCCCCGCCCCGTTGGGTCCAAGAAGGGCAAAGAACTCCCCCTCCTCTACCTCCAGGTCCAGCCCCGCCACCGCGACCAAGGAGCCAAACCGCCGGGAAAGCCCTGCGCACCGGATGGCAACCATGCCTTACCCTCCCAGGATACGCCCAGCTTCTCGGAGAAGGCCAGGAGCCCGGGCGCAATCGGGTCTGGCCCAAAGCCCCTCGAGGGCCTCGGCCACTCGGGAATCCAGGACCTTCAGGGTGTCCGCCAAGTAAGCTTTGTACAGCCCAGAAGCTGCCAGGAATCGCTCCATCCTCAGGCGGGGGGGGACCCCCGGGCGGCAGGCTGCCTCCACCAGGGCCTGGATCCGAAGCCACACTGGCCCCACCTCCCGCGGCAGAAGGACCTGGCCGAACCCGCCTTCCAGGGCCGAGACCAGGTCCAGCGCTGCCCGCTCCGCGTCCTCGGGATCGACGAGTCGGGCCGGAGGGGCAGGGGTGGGGTAAAGGGTCCGGAGGGCCTTGAGGGCTTGGGCACCGCGAGCCTGGGCTTCCTTGGGGAGCCTGGGTCTAAGAGCCGACCAGAGGTTTTCCAGACGCCTCAGGGCTAGGAAGCCCACTATGTAGGCTTCCTCCTCGCCCTTGTGAAAGTCCTCGTAGCTCTCTGCCACCCCATCGTCCCCCAGGGCCAGATGGACCAAAAGGCCAGCCAGGAGAAGGGCATCCTGCCTGGGGACGAGCCGGCTTTCCGCCTGCCCCACCAGAGCCCGGAGCTGGGGGACCACGGCAGCAAGGGCTTTCCCGTCGCCCCTTCGGCCCAGGGCCACAGCCTCGCCCAATCCCTTCTCCAACCTTTTGAGGAGAACGGGGTCCCGGGTTTCCAGGGTCCCGGCGAATAGGGCCAGGTATTGGGGAAGGCGTGGGGCCAAGGCAGGAGCCTGAGGTAGGGCCTCGAGGTGGATTTCCAAAAGGGTCGTGGCTCGGAGAAAGCGCAGGGGCTCCTCCCTTTCCAGAAGCACCTGGCCAAACCCACAGCTGAGGAGAAGGCTCCAGACTATAACAAAGCTCTTCTTCATTGCGCCACCCCGATGACCACAGAATGGGGGCCTCTTCCCACAGAAACGCTTCTTATCACGGCGAAGCTTTTGGGGTCGATGACAGAAACGCTGTCGGAGAGGCCGTTGGCCGTGTAGATCTTGCTGCCCTCCGGTGTAATGGCAATGCCCCAGGGGCGGCGGCCCATTCGCTCCCGGATCACCCGGACCACCCGGTTTTGGGTAGTATCAACGGCATAGACAGCGCTTGTACCGCCACCGGCCACGAAGAGCAAGCGCCCATCCGGCGAGAGGGCCATCTCCACGGGCCGAGAGTCTAAGCCCAAGGAGATAGTCTGGACCACCCTATGCTCCCGGGCGTCCACCACCGAAACCGCGCCTCCGATCTCCCCCGAAACATAAGCCTTGGCCCCGTCTTGGGAGAACACCACGAACCGCGGCCGCTGGGCCACAAGGAAGTGCCGCAACACCCTGAGCTCCCGGGCGTCGATCACGGTGACCGTGTGGCTGGTTTCCCCAGTCACGTAGACCCAGCGTCCGTCCGGGCTCACCGCCACCCCCTCAGGTTCCACCCCGGTCTGGAACTCACCCAGTACCCTTCCCGTCCTCAGGTCGAAGCCCGTGGCCCGGGCCGCATTCTCGTTGGCAGCCCAAAGCTGGGTGCCGTCTGGGGAAAGGGCTACCCGTTCTGGGTTGGGACCCACCCGGTACTCGGCTAACACCCGGTTGCTGGCCACATCGATGGCCACCACCTTGTCCTCCTTGGTCTCCACCCGAGGGTTGAAGTCGCTTAGGGCCACATAAATGGTGCGCCCGTCCGGGCTCACCGCCATCCCGCGGGGCCGCACCTCACCCGGCCGGCCCGAAATGGATATGGTGCCGATGACGCTGTCGCTGGTCACGTCGATGACCGTGATGCTGGCCCCGTACTCGTTGGAAACGTAGGCCCGGTAACGGGCCGCAGGTTGCACCAAGGCGATTGGCCCCAGGCTTGAAGCGCAGAGGACGAAAACCAAGAGGGCGACTCTATAGATTCTTCCCATGTCATCCTCCTCCTAGACGGCACCTGCTGTCCCGCTTCAGGTCCCCCAGTTGGTCCAAGCGCTCCACGGGGTCCGTACCCGGGCGGTAGATGGCAGGCAACTCTCCCACCAGGCTCGCTAGGTCCCAGGCTTCTTTGGCCGAGGCCAGCTTGACCAGGTATAGAGCCTGGCGCAACTGCTGGTCCCAGGGACGAAAGGAAACACCGATACCCTTGTGTACGTCAAACACGGCTTGGGGGTCCAGGAGGTGGGCCCGGATCCGCCTCCCCTCTTTGCTCTGGGTGAAGGCCACCGCCTCGAAGAGGATCTTTACCGCCTGATAGGCGGCCCAGGCCGGAGGATCCATAGGTAAACCAAACTTTTCCAGATAACGGGCGTTGAGCTCCCGTGCCCCGTAAGCATCCAGTTTGGCCTCCCACAAGACGACCCGGTACCCAGCTCCAGATCTTGGAGCCCGGGCCAGAGCTTGGCGGAAAAAGGCCCGTGTCTGGGCCTCCGGGTAGGGGAAGCCCGTAACCTGGGCATCCAGGCCTACCCTTTCGTACTGGCCTAGGAAGGCGAGCTGGGCTTCCGGAGGGAGAAGCAAGAGGACTACCTGAGGCTGGGCCCGGCGGATGGCCTGAAGCACCTCCTGAAAGGCCCTCTCCTGAACCTCTTTCTCCCCCACGATCCTAGCCCCAAAGTGCCGCTTCAAGAGGGCCTTACGCGCCCGGGCCCGCAGATCCCCCCCCTCAGGGCCCCCGTAGACCAAAAACCAGGTACGCAGCCCGGCCCGGACAAACCATGTGGCCAGGGCGTCTAGGTACATGGCGGCGCTGGCCTCCAGGTGGAACATGTAGGGATTGCAGGCCTCGTTCCGCAGGCGGTCGCTGGGGTCGCCGATATTGAGGAAGGGAATGCGGCGAGCCTGGGCCACCCGGGCCAGGGCCGGAGCCTGGCCTGAGAAGCCACCCACCAGGGCGGAAGCCCCTTGGGCCACCAGGCTATCAGCGGCTTGGGCCGCAGCGGTGGCGGTTTGAGCGCTCCGGATTAGGACCTGAAAGCGCCCCCCAAGAAGTCGGGCGTTCAGATCATACTCTTTTTCCCCCATCCTGAGGCCGTTGCGGACCGCCTCTAGGGCTGGGCTAGCTCCCGGAGGCAGAACGGCCCCTACCCTGACCTCCCCAATCTGGGCAAAGGATTGAGAAAGGGCGAGAAGGCCCGAAACGAGGAGAACCCTCACGGCGATCCCTCACCGTCCAAGGGAATGGGCTCCTCATCCAAAAGGAGGACGATATCCTCGGGACGAGTGGCCCCCTGGTTGATCTTTAGGGGGTACAGGGCAGCCTCCAGCTGCCCCCCGGCATCGAAGGCAAGGGGGCGGCCCTTGGCCAAGTCTAACCCCCTGCGGATCAAAGCATCCCTTATCCTCTTTGGATCGGTGTTGCCGACAGCCAAAGCGCCTTCCAAAACCGCGGCCACCCCCACATAGCCAGCCCAAGCGGGAGGATCCATCAGCCTGCCGAAGCGCCCCAAAAAGCGGGTATTGAGCTCCCGGGCGCCGCCCCTGTGCAGGGCCGGATCCCAGAGGGCCAGACGGTACTGGGCCAAAGCAGGGGCCACGTCCCTGGCCAAAACGTAGAACACCCGGGTTTGGGCCGCCATGGTAGGCAAGCCCAGAACAGGACGGGAATAGCCACGCTGCTGGGCTGTAGCAAGGGCAACGAGCTGTTCTTCTGGCCCAAGGAGTAGGATCAGGGCATCCCATCCTTCCCCTTGCGCCTCTGCCAAGGCGCTCTCGTAGAGGGGATCTTCCGACCCCGCCAGCCAAGCCCCTCCTGCACCCGGCCAAACCCCTTGGGCCCAAACCCGAAGGTCAGGCTGACGGCCGAGGAGAAAGGGGCGCTGGACCCCCAATCTCCTCGTGAGGGCCCTTAGGCCAAGGAGATAGGAGCCCAGTTCGGCCTCTACGTGAAGGGCGAGGGGGTTTCCCTTACGCAGAGGAGGGCTTGCATCCCCTAGGTTTACGAAGAGCACGCCCAACTGGCTGGCTAGGCGGCCAAGGGCCTCGGCCTGGCCCTGCCCTATCCCGCCCAAAAGGACCACCACCTCTTCCAGGGCCACCAGGCGTTGAACCGCCCGTTCCAGAACCTCTTGGTTCGGTGTTGAAACCACCAAGAGCTGAAGGTCCAGCCCTCCCCTCTCGGCTACCTCTGCCAGAGTTTCCTGGGCCAGCAGGGCACCCCATGCGGTCATCTGGCCCGCCACTTCGTGAGCCCCAGCCCGCCCCGGCGATTGGCCCAAGGGGAGGGGGGCAAGGAGGGCGAGGCGCAGGGGCTGAACCCTCCGTCCTGCCCGGACTCCTCCCAGAGCGAGGGCGAGGCCGAGAAGCCCTCTCCGCGTGATGGCCCATTTATAGGCTCGGCTTTGGAAGGGGAAGGAGGGGGACGCCATAGGAAGCCAGTATCTCTTGGATCTCTTCCCAGCGCCGGACGATGGCCCGGTTCAGCAGGTCCCGCAGGCCTTCATCGCCTTTCCTAACGCCCACGGTTATGGAGAAGACCATGGGAAGAAAAGGGGGGTCGATTTCGGGGGACACAAGAACCACCTTAAGGGGTACGGGGGATCTCTTGGCAAAATAGCCCCCTACCGGACCCCACACGATGGCTACATCGATATCCCCTCTCACAACGGCCTCTACGGGTTCAGAAAGGGGGTTTGGCTTGGCGTAGTCCCCAAAGACGCTGAAACCGACCAAGTTTGGCAACAATCCCCTATTGGCCAACGCCCGGGCTGGAGGATTGACCCCCCCCGGAACAACGTGGACCCCGATACGCAGACCTCGAAGGACTGGGTCATCCAGGCTGGCTAAGTCTAAGTTCCTGTCGGCCCGGTAGACGAAGACAAAGGCTGTGCGGTAGTAGGCTATGGTGTTCAGGAAAAGGGGGTGGCCGTCCGCCACCCCGATTACCACTTCGCACTCCCCTTCCCGGATGGCCTCCCGTAAGAGGGGGCGCTGGGGATACCAGTAGTAAACGAGGCGGGCCCCGATCTCTTCTGCGAGGAGGCGGGCGATCTTGTTCTCAAACCCCTCTTCCTGGCGGTTGGAGTAAGGGAGGTGGTTGGGATCTGCGCAGACTCGGAGCTCCCACCCCTGGGCCATCGCCCAGAGCCCCATTGCCCAAACCAAACTCAGGAGTAAACGCCCTACCATGTGACTTTTTCCTGCGGCCCCCTGTAAAGAGAGCGAAGAAAAGCGATTATTTTCCAGATCTCATCATCGGTTAAGGACCCGAACGCAGGCATGCCCTTGGGGCGCCCCATCTTGATGCTTTCGAACACGCAGGCATCCGTGCCCCCGTAAAGCCACGCAGCATCCACGAGGTTGGGCCCCATGCCGCCTGCGGCTGTGCTGCTGTGGCACCCGTTGCAGTTGTATTTGAAATACAGCTGTCTCCCTTCCTGGACGGCCTTAGGGTCGCCTGTGTAAGGGTTGAGTTTAACTGGCTCTGGAGTGCACTTTACCTCCTTCGCGGTTTGGGCTTGCGATAGGGCAAGCCCCGCTGCCAAAAGGGCGAGCACAATCAACAAGCTCGGCAAGCCACGGTTCCATCTTTTGTTCCTTCTGATCCCCTTTCGATTGAGCATGATCCCTCCTTCGGTTTGGAGGGGGAAGGAGAATGAGGCCCCTTCCCCCTCTTAACCTAGACGTGTAGCACCTCTACCGCTCCACAGCGAACACGTACAGCGTGCCGCCCTGACGGGAGTAGCGGCCGAGGTCCCCCACCGCACCCACTACGCCAAAGACGCCGTAAGGATCGTCTGGAGGCGCATCTTGGATCACCACCAATCCGGGCACTCCTCCGATGCCGGAGAAAACGGCCACGTACTGCCTCCCGTCAGGACCCGTGTAGGTTATGGGGTTGCCGATGACCCCGGAGCCAAGCTTGGCTTGCCAGAGCACCTGGCCACTGCGGGCGTCTACCGCCTTGAAGTACCCGTCCAGGGTGCCGTAGAAGACCAGGTCACCAGCGGTAGCCAGGACCCCGCTCCAGTTCATGAAGCGCTCCCGAATCTCGAAGACTTTCTGCATGCGGACCGGATCCCAGGCGATTAGCGCACCCGTATGGCCACCCGGACCGGGCCGCATGAGGGTCACAGCGCCTACGTAAGGGGTCCCGGCCACATACGACACCTCGGTGCCCGTCCAGTCCATGCACACGTTGAGGGTAGGCACGTAGAAGAGTCCCGTCCTGGGGCTGTAGGCTGCGGGAGGCCAGTTCTTCGCACCCAGGAGGGAAGGGCAAATGTCCTTGGTGGTCTTGCCTTGGCCGGTCCCCATCTCCGGATTGCGAATCGGCAGGCCTGTGCTGAGGTCTATACCGGAAGCCCAGTTGACGGTGGCGTAAGGCTTGGCCGCCAGAATCTGGCCGTTCGTCCGATCAATGACGTAGGAAAAGCCATTACGGTCAAACCGCACAAGAACTTTGCGAACTTGGCCACCTATGGGCAGGTCCACAAGGATGCTCTCACTGACCCCGTCGTAGTCCCACTCATCGTGGGGGGTCATGGGCACAGCCCAAACCATCTCCCCCGTGTCGGCATCACGGGCAATTACGCTCGCGGACCAGAGGTTGGCCCAGCGGGTTTGGGTTTGGTTGGTGATGGCGGCCTCCCCTCGCCTCAGGCTGGCGTTCCAGACCCCGGGGTTGCTGGTGCCGTAGTAGATGAGGTTCAGTTCCGGGTCGTAGGTGAACCATCCCCAGACAGTAGCCCCTCCTAGCTTCCACTGGTCCCCTGGCCAAGTGGTGGCCCCCAGGTCCTTGCCCCGTAGCCAGGCGTAGTAGGGCTTAAACCTAGGCCCAATGCCCACCTCGGCGTCGGGACCTGTGTTGTAGTAGAGCCACACCCGCTGACCGGTGTTGATGTTGTAGGCAGCCACGCGACCCCTCACGCCAAACTCGCCCCCCGAGATGCCCACGATCACCTTGTCCTTGACCACGAGAGGAGCGGCCGTTATGGTTTCACCCTTGCTGGGATCGGCGTGCTGCACCTTCCAAATGACCTTGCCTGTGGATGCGTCCAGAGCGTAAACCCACCCGTCCAGGGTGTTGAAGAATATCTTGCCCTCGGCGTAGGCCACGCCTCTGTTCACCACATCGCAACAGGCCACACCGGCCGCCTGGGGATTGGCCTCCGGGGTAAACCGCCACTTAATGGAGCCATCCGTAGGATCCAGGGCGTAAACGGTATGAGGGAAGGGCGTAATCAGATACATTGTGTTGCCAACAACGAGGGGTTGGCCCTCGTGACCCCGGAGGACCCCCGTGGAGAAGGACCACACCAAGCGCAAACGCTGAACATTGGTGGTGTTGATCTGGTTCAAGGAGCTGTAGCGCCAGCCCGCATAGTTTTTGCTTGGAAGAGCCCACTGCCCCAAGCTATCCTGCAAGCTTAGCAGCTCAGAGTTAGCCCAGCCCGAGGACAAGAGGGGCAAAAAGGCGGCCAGAATCCCTAACAACCACGAACAAGGCCTAGATCCTTTCATTTTCTCACCCCCAAACCGGGAGGGTTTTTGGGGATGGCGGGTTGTGAACTTGCCCCGGTTTGGTAACCCTTATTCTGGGGATCCATAAAGGAGATGTCAAGTGGGGGATTTTTGTCATGTGCAAAAGGGCGGGTTTTCCAGTTGTCCCACATTCCGCACCCCCCTCCCACATTCCGCACCCCCCTCCCTCCAGGAGGTAATATCGCTCCGCCCCCAGTAGGCGCACCGCGGTCTCGTGATGGGGAGCCAAGTTGAGGACCAGGTGCCTGCCCTCCAGCTCCACTAGGCACACCCAGATGAAGAGGTGAAAGGCCCAGGTGGCCCAGGTCGTAGACCTTCAGGTCGGGTTGGGCGCTCGCCCGAAAATCCAAAGGCATGGGGGCAGGGGTGCGGAATGTCGGTAGTAGGCTGTGTGGGGGCTTTTACCCAGGTAAGCGGCTACCGTACGTAGCTTTACCCCTTCGGGATGGGTCTGCAGGAAGCGCAGAACCCGCAATACCTCCCGAGCGGTGGAAAGGGTGCGACCCCTTCGGGAAAGCGGCTCCGACCACATCGCCTTACCTCAACTACCTTCGCTTCCTTAGGGTAGAGGGGGCCTCAGGAGGTGTCAAGAAAATGCCAACCTTTGCAGTATGTGCAAAGGGTTTTTCGGCACGGTCGTGTAAAGATTCCTTCGTGTGCTACCTCATAGCTCCACCCCGGCCATCCTAAGCAAGACCCGGCTCCGAATGAGGTTGTGGACCAGCGTCAGCAGAGCTGCCTTGTGAATGAGGTTTACCCGGGCTACCAGGCCCCAGTAGGACCGGGCTGCAAGATGTTTCCCTGACGGGAAAGCAGCAATCCGATGGAGCCCCAAAGACCGCACCATCACGCTGAACCGGACCTCAAGCCAGATAGCCCCCGCGGGGCTGACCCAGTTCCTGACCCTCCCCAACGGACCTTTCCACCCGGTCTCCACCACCCTCCCGCCCATGACCCGATTGGCAAACGGATAGCACCCTTTTACGACAGCCTCTTAGCTACACGCCATCTACAAAGGGCTCCCCTGTGCAGCTAAGACACCATCTCCCTTCACTTTTCCCCCTCCCCCAGCCCAGCCCTCAACCCTTAGCAGCACAGAGACCGCAGGCGAGGGCGATGGGGAAGGGGAAAACCTTATGGGGAAGGGGAGTGCGGAGAAGTCCTAGCTACAAGCCGGTGGACAGGGGCGGGGCATGTAGCTAAGATGAGGGGCGATGGGCGCAGTTAGAGAAGACCCCGGGCTGGGCCTGGACCCCTGGGACGACCCCCAAGGGCGCAAGGCCCTGGTCCAGGAGGCCCTGGAGCGGGGGGACCGCGGGGTCTTGGTGGCGGGCATGGAGGCCTTCGTCAGGAGGCGGGGGCGCAAGGGGGACCACGTGGACCGCATGACCGT
>Ga0079995_1053703_pt2 | contig 17792 bp, 21 predicted proteins | sample FaiFalFF_MnMetaG_2_FD_69198 | JGI IMG/M metagenome (GOLD analysis project Ga0079995, IMG submission 69198) | Freshwater microbial communities from Yellowstone National Park, Wyoming, USA - Fairy Falls C (FF_Mn_C) (SPADES assembly) (version 4) | ecosystem: Environmental > Aquatic > Freshwater >...
ACGCCAACGCGCACCCAGACCTCGATGGCGGTCAGCGGCGCGTTCGGCACGCGCTCCACGATGACCTGCAGCCCATTCGCCAGTTGGAAGCGGCTCACGCTCGGCGTCCCCCACGCCGCTGCCATCAGCAACAGGAGCAATACACCGAGCGCGAAGCGACTCACGGCTTATTCCACTGCTGGCTTTTTTCGCGTGCCTCTTCCCACGCTTGGCGGTAGAGCCGTTCGCGCTCCGCTTGGCTGGGCGACTTGCCCGTAGCGTAGAACCATGCGGCGGCGCGCCCAACGGTCAGCGTGCCTGCGTAGGCGACCATGCCTTTGACGACCACGCCCACCCCGCCAGGCACAAGACCCACCAGCTGCCGTGCGACGGCGCGCCAACCGAACGCTGCGCCCAGCACGCTTGCCAGCTCAGGCAGCCTTTGCTTCCAATTGGGCGCCTTGCCGAATGCCGCCGCCACGCGCAGCACCATCAGCAGCTGGTTTTTGGTCAGCAGCACCATGTCGGCAACCGCAGCAGGCGGCGCGAGCAGCCCCAACAGCGGGAGCACCGACGGCAGTGCGGAGACCATCGCCAAGCCCGCATTCAGCGACGCCACATCCTCAATGATGCGGTTCACGACCAGCTCGCGCGTGCCGGGCAGCACCCGCGCCAACGCAATCAGCGGGAACTCGTGCTTCTGGAAGTGGTCCACAATCGCCTCGATCGCGTCTTGGGGCACCTCCAGCGCGTCGCAGCCCAAAACGAAGTCGAACTCCTCGTCCACAGGCGCGTTGAAGCGCTTGACATACTCGGCAGCGGTCTGCAGCTGGGTGGGGCTTGCGCCTGCGGTCAGCACACGCCACACGGCTTCCACGCGGTCGGGCTGTCCAACCAGCGCAATCCGAAACGGCGTCAGCAGCTCGCGCTCCACCTGCTTCGGCGAAAGCTCCTTCGCGATGTTCCACCAGTGTGTCAGCTGGTTCAGTCTCTGTCGTATCATACAGTCCCCCAGTATGGGCAAATGATACCCGATATGCGTCGGGTATCATATACGGGGGCTGCGATGGCGTTCACTGTTGAGGACTTTGAGGACATGCTGCGCATTCTGGAGCGCAATCCAGAATGGCAGGAGCGGATGCGTCGGGCGATTCTAAGCCGAGAGCTGCTGGAGTTGCCTGAACGCTTGTTGTCGCTGATACAGCAGCTGATTGAGTCGGATGCCCGCAACAGCGCGCAGATTGCCGAGCTAACGCGCACGATGCAGCGGCACGATGAGGCGATTGCCACTCTCATCCAGACGGTGCAGCGGCACGATGAGGCGATTGCCACTCTCATCCAGACGGTGCAGCGGCACGATGAGGCGATTGCCACTCTCATCCAGACGGTGCAGCGGCACAATGAGATTCTCCTGCGCCACGATGAGCTGATTGCCGAGCTTATCCAGACGGTGCAGCGGCACGATGCGTTGATTGCGGAGCTGATTCAGACCGTGCAGCGTCAAGGGGAGCAGATCGCCGAGCTAACGCGCACCGTGCAGCGGCACGATGCGTTGATTGCGGAGTTGATTCAGACGGTGCAGCGCCACGACGAGCAGATTGCGGAGCTGGTGCAGGTGGTGCGCGAGCTGGCGGAGGCGCAGCGTCGAGCGGAAGCACGGCTGGAACGGCTCGAAAACAGGCTGGAGGGCGAAATCGGCAGGCAAAGCGGCGAGCGCTACGAACGCGAGGTGGTTGCTTCGGCGCCTGTCTTCTTCTACGGCGGGCAAGGAGGCGGCTTGGGCAACCCGATGGTGCAAGACCAGCTACGGCAGTGGCTCCAGCCGCTCTTCGAGCAGGGCGTCGAGATTTCCCATTTGGCGAACCCGTTCCGAGCGGACATTATCTGGTGGAAAGGCGACCGCGTGATGGTGGTAGAGGTCGGCATCAAGGTTAGCCGAGACGATGTGAAACGCGCGGCGGCGCGGGCGGAGCTGCTGCGCCGCGCGGGAGTCAACGCGACGCCTGCAGTGATTGGGGAAGAGTGGGGCTTGCCCGATGTGCAAGCGCTTGCCCAGCAGGAAGGCGTAGAGTGGTTCGTCGGCGACGGGCTGTCGCAGGGGTTCCTGGAGTTCCGCAAGCTGCCCGACGGTCTTCCCCGTCGATAGGCAACTACAGCCCGATAGCGCACAGTTCAGTGTAGACCGAGCCGTCGGGGGTAAGCGTGCTTTGCATGAGACTAATCGAACGCAGTTCGTACCGCCCGAAGCTGGCGAGCGCGAACCGCTCTGTAGCGTCGTAGAGCCGTTTTTTCAGCCCGTCGGCGTCGCGGCAGGGCGTCTTGATGCGCGCCAGTGTGATGTGCGGGTGGAACGGCTTACCTGATGGGGCAGGAAGCAGGGCGCGCTCCAGCGCAGCTGCCATCTGGGCAAGTAGCTGACTGCCTTCCGATATGCCTGCCCATAGCACATTCGGGCGGTTCCAGTTCGGGAACACGCCCAGCCCTTGCACGGCGATCTCGAATGGCGCAATTCCCGCCCGCGCCGTCTCCATCGCTTGCACGATAGCGGGAAGGCGCGCCTCGTCCTGCTCGCCGAGAAAGAGTAGGGTGATATGGTAGTTTTCTGGAGCGACCCAGCGCAAGGCACGGTCGGGCGCGGCGCGCTGGAGCTGCTCACGCGCCTTGTGGAGCGCGTCGCGCACGGTGTCAGGAATCAGAGCTGCGATAAAGAGCCGCATCCGCCCGCTTGCACCCCCTTGTAGAGCAGCCACAGCGCGTACTGCGTGGCGCGGTACTTGATGGTCTGGCGGTCGCCTGCGAACAGCTGTCGCTTGACGACGGTCGTGTCGGGGTCGCTAACGCCGATGTAGACCAGTCCGACGGGTTTTTCGGGCGTCCCACCGCCTGGTCCTGCAATCCCCGTAATCCCGATGCCCCACCAACTGCCGAGCCGTTGGCGCACGCCCTCCGCCATCGCGTGGGCAGTCGGCTCGCTCACCGCGCCGTGCTGCGCAAGAACTTCGGCGGGCACGCCGAGCAGCGACTCTTTCAGCGCGTTGCTGTAGCTTACGACACCGCCCAGAAAAATCTCCGAGCTGCCCGGCACATTCGTGATGCGGTTTGCCAGCAGCCCGCCCGTGCAGGACTCGGCGACGGCGAGGCTCTGTCCCGCGGCGATAAGGCTCTGCACGACCGCTTGTTCCAGCGTGGTGTCGTCCGTGCCGAAGATGTACGCACCGAGCCGTGCGCGCACTTCGCGCTCCATCGTGGCAATCATCTGCTCCGCCTGTTCGGGGCTATCGGCGCGCGCAGTGATACGGAAATGCACTTCGCCCAGCTTGGCGAGCGGTGCAAGCGTCGGGTTCTCGCTGGCAATAAGGTCTTGGAGGTGCGCTTCGGCGTCCGACTCGCCGATTCCGCACAGGCGCAACACGCGCGAGCGAATCACGCGCCCGCCTGTGCGTGCTGCCAAGCGCGGCAGCACATAGTCGGTCGCCATCGGCTGGAACTCGTTGGGGGGACCGGGCATGGCGATAATCGGCTTGCCATCCCGCTCGGCGTACAGTCCGGGCGCGGTGCCGTGTGGGTTGGGGATGGGCTGTGCGCTGACAGGTCGCATCGCTTGGCGGAGTTGGCGTTCGTTGGCGTCGCGTCCGCGCGCGGCGAAAAAGGCTTTCAGGCGCGTTGCCTCACCCTCGTCCAGCACGAGTGGCTCGTTCAGCACGGCGGCAATCGCCTCGCGCGTGAGGTCGTCGTCGGTCGGTCCCAGCCCGCCAATCGTGATGACGCCGTCCGCGCGCGCCAACGCCTCCTGCAGCGCGCTGATGATGCGCTCGAGGTTGTCGCCGACCGTCGTGCGGCGATAGACCCCAACGCCAATCTCCGCCAGCCGCGCCGACAGCCACGCCGCGTTCGTGTCCACAATCTGCCCCAGCAGCAGCTCCGTGCCGATGGAGACGATTTCAACGGTCATCGGCTTCGAGTGTACCTCAGAGGCAGCTCTGCCGATAATGTGGAAAGATACAACGGGTGGCTACATGCAGGGCTGGACGCAGGCGATACTATGGTTAAGCGTGGGGCTGTACGGGTACCTCATCGTTCACCACGCGCTGCAGGCGTTCCTCTCCAAAGAGAGAGGGCTGAACCTGTGGCTAATCGGGTTCCTCGTCTGCTGTTTGGTGTTCAGCTTTGTGGATGTGCAGATGTATCAACCGACGCCTGTCCCGCCCCGAAACGCCTACACTTACGCCGTGGGGCAGTTTGTCGCTTCCTCCTTCTGCGCGGTGGTGTTTGTACAAATTTTGAACCAAATGTTGCACTTGCGTTTGGAGCGTTGGGTGCGTGCGTTGTGGGCGATTACCCTGCCGTTGCCCGTATTTGCCGTGCTGGGGTGGATTGTCGCGCCAGATTTCGAGGCGCGCCCGATTTTACTGGGGGGCTACTACATTCAGGGCGTCAGCACAGGACTTGGGCTGGTCTACTCCGTTTTGTACCTAACCGCGTTTCTGGGCGTCTTTGTCGTGGCATATCGGCGGTGGTGTCAGCTCACGCTGCAAGACAGGCTCCTACTGGCAGCACTCAGCGTGATGGTTCCGCTCATCGTGACGGATATGCTCGTCTACTATGGGGCGCTGACCTTCGTGCCGACTTGGAATTTCAACTACTGGGTGGTCTCGTTGGCGCTTTCTATTCGCTTGAACGCGCAGATTTATCAGTTGACACGCGATTTGGACCGGGCGAACCGCGAGTTGCAGGATGCGTACCGCCAGATGGTGGAGCAGGAGCGGCTCAGCGCGATAGGGCAGGTCGTGCGCGGGATTGTGCATGACCTGAAAAACTTTTTCAATAATGTGCAGTCGCTCTCGGATGTTGGGATTATGCGGGCAAAGCGCGACCCCAATTTTGACGCGACGCGCTACTTTGAGAATATTCGCAGCGCGACGCAGCAGGCGCACCAATACCTGATAGACCTGTTGGCGATGACGCGCGAAGAGGGCGATTTGGAACTGAGCGAGGTTGCGCCCGCCGAGATTGTGCGCGAGGTGGAACGGCTTTCTGGTGCGCGTTTATTGAACCCGCCAATTACGCTGGTCAACAATATCCCCCTGACCCTGCGCATGCAAGCCGACCGCCGCTACTTGATGCAGCTATTTTTGAACCTGACGCTGAACGCGATTCAGGCGATGCGCGACTGGCACGGCGAACGGCGCATCGAGTACGACTGGGTGGAGCATCCTGAACAGACGATTCTGGTCATCCGCGACACGGGACCTGGTATGCCTCCAGAGGTGCGCGACCATCTCTTTGAGCGCGCCGTCACCACGCGCCAGCATGGGAGTGGGATTGGGCTGATGCTGGTGCGTCGCGCCGTAGAAAAACACAACGGCACAATTTTGGTGCAGTCCGAACTGGGGCAGGGCACAACCTTCGTGTGCGTCTTTCCGACTCCGCCAATTTGTGGCGCACTGTCAGAATCGGCTACGGTTGGCGCGGCGTAAACATCCACTGGGCTTACGGCTTGGTATTGCCCAGCACCCGTTCCACCGTTGTGTGCAAGTAGCGCAGGTGGTGTTCCAAGCTGAGGCACTGGCGCAGTTCGTCTTCAGTCAGATACCGACGCACTTCGGGATCGCCAAGCAGCGCGTCCAGGAACGAGACGCGCTCGTCCCATACGCGCGCAGCGTTGCGCTGCACCAGTTTGTAGGCGTGCTCGCGCGAGAGACCTTTGCGAATCAGCGCGAGCATTACATGCTCGCTGTAGGGCAGCCCATCGAGCAGCTCCAGATTGCGACGCATGTTGTCGGGCAGCACCACCAGCCCCTGCAGGATGCTGGTGAACTTGCGCAGCATCCAGTGGACGAGCGTGCAACTGTCAGGGATGACGATGCGCTCCACGCTGGAGTTGGTCAGGTCGCGCTCATGCCAAGTGGCGACGCTTTCGAGCATTGCGAGCGCGTTTGCCCGCACGATGCGCGCCAGCCCGCTGATTGTCTCGCAGTTCCATGGGTTGCGCTTGTGTGGCATTGCGGAGGAGCCCGTCTGCCCCGGCGCGAACGGCTCCTGCACCTCCAGAATCTCGGTGCGCTGCAAGTTGCGAATCTCGGTGGCGAACTTCTCCAGCGAGGCTGCCAGCACGGCGAGTGCGCACAGCAGGCTGGCGTGTCGGTCGCGGGCGACGATTTGGGTGGAGGCGGGGTCGGGCGTCAGCCCCAGTTTGGCGCACACATACTCCTCCACGCGCGGGTCGACATTGGCGTGGATGCCGACTGCGCCCGACACCTTGCCGACGCTGATTTCGGGTAGCAGGCGTTCCAGTCGCTGGCGGTGGCGCTCCAGCTCGGCGTACCAGCCCAGCAGCTTGAAGCCGAAGGTGATGGGTTCGGCGTGGACGCCGTGCGTGCGCCCAATCATCGGCGTGTGCAGGTGTTCCAGCGCGAGGCGGCGGATTTCAGCGCGCAGGGCGTCGCACTCGGCGAGGATCAGCTCCACCGACCGCTTGAGGCGCATCGCCAGCGCGGTGTCCACCACATCGTAGGAGGTCACGCCGTAGTGGATCCAGCGTCCCGCCTCGCCGACAGTTTCGGCGAGGTTGCGCACGAACGCCATCACATCGTGGCGTGTCTCCTGCTCCAGCGCGGCGATTCGCGCGGGGTCGAATCGGGCGTGTTCGCGAATGAGGGCTGGCGCATCAGCAGGGATGTAGCCATAGTGCGCCAGCCCCTCACAGATGGCGATTTCGACCTCCAGCCACGCGCGGTATTTGCCCTCCTCGCTCCAGAGGTCGCGCATTTCGGGGGTGGTGTAGCGATCGATCATCTAAGCACCTCGTCAGGAGTCAGAATTGTCAGTTCATCGTATCGTGCGAAGTCGTCTGGATTGAGGGTAAGTATCGCATCAATCCGATGCGCCTGTGCAAAGGCAACGATTCGGGCATCATGTACTTGCTTACCGCGTATGTTGTGCAGGTGAGCGAGAGATAACCATCGGTCGGCTATCTCAGGCGGTTCCTCAAGCAGGGTAAATGCGCTTCGAAACCGTTGGCATTCCGCGTAAGCTTCTTCAGGAGAAAGTCCCATGCCGTTCGCTTCACGGGGACGCGTGCAGACGCTCCAGAATTCTATAAGAACCTGTAGGCACAGGCAGATCTGAGCCATTTGATTAATCAGCCTTTCAATCGCCTCTACACAGAGTGAATGTATAGGGCTGTCTGCGTCGCGCAGTCGCACTAATATGTTTGTGTCTAGTAGCACGCGCATAGGCTATTCCTCGTAGATATGTTCTCGGCGCAACGAGTCGCTGGAGATGTTTAGCCCCTTGATTGCAGTCGCCTTGATCTCTTGCCAGGCGCGTTGGGCGTTCGCTGCGTCAGAGTATATTTCAGAGGGAATGCACCTTATAACAACTTCCAAAGTTTGCCCTTCGGGAAGTTCCAGAGGCTCTTCAGGAATAATCACTCGTCCGCTGAACCTCGCACGGATGACTTTCTGCATAGTGTAGACTACCTCCTGTAGCCCTGTCGGGGTACGGCTCCCGACAGGGCAGATTGCGACTACAAGTTCCCACGCAGTGCTTGTTCGCGCTCGATGGCTTCAAACAGCGCTTTGAAGTTGCCCTTGCCGAAGCCACGCGAGCCGCGTCGCTGGATTACCTCGAAAAACAGCGTTGGGCGATCCTGCACGGTCTTGGTAAAGGTTTGCAAAAGGTAGCCCTCTTCGTCGCGGTCGACGAGAATGCCCAGCTCTGCAATCGCGCGCAGGTCTTCCTCAATTGCGCCGACGCGATTGGGCACTTCCTCATAGTAGGTCTGTGGCACATAGATAAACTGCATCCCGCGCGCCTTGAGGTGGCGCACCGTGCTGATGATGTCGTCGGTAAGCAGGGCGATGTGCTGCACGCCTGGACCCGCATTGTATTCGAGGTACTCCTCAATTTGCGACTTGCGTCGCCCCTCGGCAGGTTCGTTGATGGGCAGCTTGATTTTTCCGCGCCCGTCTTGCACCACTTTGGACATCAGCGCAGAGTATTCGGTACTAATGTCCTCGTCGGAGAAGTGCACCAGCAGCTCGAAGCCCATAACCTCGCGGTAGAAGTCCACCCAGTAGTTCATCTTGCCCAGCTCCACATTCCCGACGATGTGGTCGATCTCTTTGACGCCGATAGGTTCGCCGGGGAGGTACATCTCTTTGAAGCCGGGCATGAAGGTGCCCTTGTAGCGGTCGCGATTGACGAACGAGTGGATGACATCGCCGTAGGTGTGGATGGCGGCGATATGTACTTCGCCGTCGTCGTCTTTGAGGACGGTCGGCTCCATCGCACCTTGTGCGCCGCGCCGCACGGCTTCGCTGTAGGCGCGCTCCACATCGTCTACTTCGAAGGCGATGTCGCGCACGCCATCGCCGTGCTTAACCAGCCACTGCGCCAGCGGGTGATCTTGCTTGTACGGAGCCGTCAGCACGAAGCGGATGTCATTCTGCTGCAGCACATAGCTGGCTTCGAGGCGATTGCCCGTCTCCAATCCTGAGTACGCTACGACATCGAAGCCGAACAGGGTACGGTAGTAGTACGCCGCCTGCTTCGCGTTGCTCACAAAGAAGCGCACATGGTCGATGCGCCGAATCGGCATAATATCTTGCATGGTTCCAACCTCCTTCGTTGCAGGTGCCGATAGTATACCTGTTTTTGGTAGGGCAGGGTATGCTACTGACTTGGGATGGCGTGTACCGAGAGGCTTGCTCTATCGGAGTGGCTGGAAGGGCTATGGCAGTCGTCGCCGCCTATGTGGTTGCGGGGGTTGGCGCGGCTCTACGCACTCAGCTGGCGGGCATATGCGGGCGTCTACGCGCTTGGGCTGAGGCGGCGCGCGCCGATGCCTGTTCCCGTAATTGGGGTCGGTTCGCTGTGGGCAGGCGGGGTGGGCAAGACGCCCGTCACAATTGCCGTCGCTCGACTGCTGCAGGAGTCGGGTGTGCGCGTAGCAGTGCTAACGCACGGCTATGGGGGCAGCCGCTACCGCACGGGTGCGTTGGTTGACCCCTTGCAGCACCCAGACCCTGCTGAAGTCGGCGACGAGGCGGCAGAGTTACGCCTTGCGCTGCCTGATGTACCGATTGCCGTCGGTAAGCGGCGCGTACGGATGGCGCACGCCGCGATGGCACGCTGGTCGCCCGACGCGCTGGTGCTGGATGATGGCTTCCAGCATCTGCCGCTGGCGCGCGCGCTGGATTTGGTGTTGCTGCCCGCCGAGTCGCCGCTGGGCAACGGCTTCTGTCTGCCAGCAGGACCGCTGCGCGAGCCGCCAGAGGGAGTGCGCAGGGCAGGGGGGGTGGTTTGGGTGGGATGGGAACAGTGCCAGTTGCCCCCACCCCAACCCTCCCCGTCAACGGGAAGGGAGGTGGGATTCCTCCCCCGTGTACGGGGGAGGTTAGGAGGGGGGCAAACTCTTCCCACCTACACTGCCACAATCGCGCCTATAGCCCTGCTGCGCCTTGCAACAGGCGAACGCCTGCCGTTAGACGCCCTGCAGGGGCAGCCGCTAACAATCGTGTGCGGCATCGCACGCCCGCAGCGGTTCCTGCAAATGGCTGACCTGCTGGGGTACACAGTGGCAGAGGCGCACGCTTTTCCCGACCACCACGCCTACACGCCTGACGAACTGTATAAGTTTTCGGGCAAAACTTTGCTCACCACGCTCAAAGACGCTGTGAAGCTGCGTGGGCAGATCCCCGACGACTGCGACGCCTATGCACTGCTGATTGAGGCGCACTTAGACGACGCGCTGCGCGACCACATTCTGAGCCTGTTTACAGGAACTACCGCGCTTCACCGAGAATCATAAGGGTATGACACTCATTACCTTAGAGGATGTACGCAACAACGAAACGATTCGCACCTATATTCAGCAGGCGAATCAAATGCTGTACGCGATGGGCTACACGGAGCATGGGCTACGCCACGCGGGGCTGGTGGCGAACAATGCGCGGCGACTGTGCCTCAAACTTGGCTACACCGAGCGTCAGGCGGAGCTGGCGGCAATCGCAGGGTTTATGCACGACATCGGAAATGTGGTCAACCGCGACCATCATGCCCAGACAGGGGCGGTAATCGCCTTTCAGCTGCTGACACAGATGGGCATGCCACCTGACGAGATTGCGATTATCATCAGCGCGATTGGCAACCACGAGGAGACCACAGGCTATCCTGTGAACTATGCCGCCTCTGCCGTGATTTTGGCGGACAAGTCGGATGTGCATTTCTCGCGCGTTCAGAACCCCAATCGAGGCGAGTTCGACATCCACGACCGCGTGAACTTTGCCACGCAGCGCTCGCGCCTGCGTGTGATGCCCAAAGAGCGACTGATTGAACTGAGCTTAGAGATTGATACCAGCGTCGCCAGCTTAATGGAGTATTTCGAAATCTTTCTGGATCGCATGGTCATGTGCCGCCGCGCGGCGGAGGCGTTGGAGTGTCAGTTCCACCTAATGATCAACGGTGTACCGATTGGGTAGAATTCGGGCAGGGGAGGACGCGATGAGACATACACGCTTACATGGACGCGCATCGTGCTGGGTGCTGGGCGGCATCGGCTGCCTGGGGCTGCTGGTTATCGGGATTGCGGCGCTCGTGTTAGGTGGACGCGCACTGGTAAACACCTTTGGGAGACCGATCGAGGAGGTGGTCAGCAAGGCTCAGGTAGTCGTGCCCAAACAGCGTGCGATTTACGACGCTTTGCAACGCTATGCCGCGGACAATAAAGGTAAGTACCCCCAGAGCCTCAAGCAACTCGTGCCGAAGTATGTGTCTGAAGACCCGACGCGCCCGATTCGGTTCCCCGATGGCACGGAAGTGCAGTTGGTCTACAAGCCACCTAAGCCCAACGCAGCGCCTGAAACGGTGATTCTGGAGCATAAGCCGCCCATCAAAGCGACTATGGAAATTCTTGGGCAAAAGGTAGACATGGAGTTCACCTACCAAGTGCAACTCAACGGCGAGGTGTATCAGCAGCAAGTGTTCACTGATTCGCAGGGCAACAAGGAGACTCGGCGCGAGCGGTTTCGCCGCTAAATGATGTCCAGCGGCGGCTGGAGTGCAACGCCCGTTGCTGCGATGCCCAGATGCGCGTAAGCGCGTGGGGTTGCTATTCGCCCGCGCGCCGTGCGCTGCACAAAGCCTAACTGCATCAGGTACGGCTCGTACATATCTTCAATTGTGCCTGCGTCTTCCTGAATGGCGGCAGCGAGCGTGTCCAGCCCCACAGGACCGCCGCCGAACTTCTCGATAAGCGTGCGCAGGATTTTGTGATCCATCTCGTCCAGCCCCAGCGGGTCAACGCCGAGCCGTTGCAGCGCGTCTTGCGTAATCTCCAGCGTGATGACGCCCGTGCCCAGCACCTGCGCGAAGTCGCGGACGCGGCGCAGCAGGCGGTTGGCGATACGCGGCGTGCCGCGCGAACGCTTCGCAATCTCCTCGACGGCGGGTTCCTCAATCGGCGTCTGCAGGATTCGCGCGGAGCGGCGCACAATCTGCGCCAACTCTTCGGGCGTATACATCTGGAAGTAGTGGACGATGCCGAACCGATCGCGCAGGGGCGAGGTGAGTAGCCCTGCCCGCGTGGTCGCACCAACTACTGTGAAACGAGGCAGGTCTAACCGCAGCGAGCGCGCCCCTGCGCCTTTGCCTAACACGATGTCGATTTGGAAGTCTTCCATCGCGGGGTACAGTACCTCCTCAACAGGACGCGCGAGGCGGTGAATCTCGTCGATAAACAATACCTGTCCTGGTTCCAAGCTGGTCAGTATCGCAGCAAGGTCGCCAGGGCGCTCAATAGCGGGACCCGAAGTGATGTGAATCGGTACGCCCATCTCGTTGGCGATGATGGTCGCAATCGTTGTCTTGCCCAAGCCTGGCGGACCGAACAGCAGCACATGGTCTAACGCTTCGCCGCGAGCGCGCGCCGCTTGGATAAACACGCTCAAGTTCTCGCGCAACTGCTGCTGCCCGATGAATTCGCTGAGCCGTTGCGGGCGCAGAGTCGCTTCACTGGCGGCGTCTTCTGCGCCGCGTACAGGGTCTACTACACGGGGCTGAGCCTCGCGCTTTAGCATGCTTCAATTCTACCCACTTGGCGGGAAAGCATCGGCTCGCAGCGAATCGGCTCCGTTGGCGTTGGAGCGCGGGTATAATAAAGAGGAAATTCGCCAAATCTTGGCGTTTCTGGAGCGCGCCATGCGATTGCCAGCCGAATAAGCCATGATCGAGCGCAACTACTATCTGCCGCGTTCGGGACCGATGCCGCGCCCGAAAGACCTCGCCGAGGCGGTGGAAGCCCTCCGACAGGAGGCGTTCCCTGCGCCTGCCGTCAAGCGCGTCACGCTGCACGCAAAGGAGTTCACCGCCATCTGCCCGCGCACTGGACAACCCGACTTCGGCGAGGTCATCGTGGAGTACGAGCCGAACCAACTCTGCCTGGAGTCGAAAGCATTCAAGTTCTACCTGTGGGCGTTCCGCGACGAGGGGGCATACTGCGAATCACTGGCGGCGCGCATCGCCGATGACCTGTTCGAGGTGCTAAAACCCCGTTTCCTGCGCGTTGTCGTGAAACAGTATCCCCGCGGCGGAATCGAGCTGGAAGCCGAAGCCCTGCGCTACGGCGACGAATAATTTGTTGCATGGGGTATAATAAGGCGCACAGGGGGTACACGCATATACTTTGGGAACTCTCATGACACTATACTCGTAGAAGAGGTGGGAGACAGCTATGTCGAGATACAGGGGAAGTCGGAGCTATCGACATGAGGGGGACGCGCAGAATCCTCTTCTGACGGGGTTGGCGTTGGTCGGGATACTTGCTGCAGCGGCTGTCGCTGTGTGGTTGGTGTGGAGTCACAGCCAAGCCCAAGCGCTTAAGACGCCACTGGCGGTCGGCGCAGGGTTCGATGTAAGCCAGTCGATGAGCAAGGAGCAGAAGCAGCGCGCCGTCGCGTTCCTCAACAAGATGATTGGCGAAGTAGAGCGCACTACGCTGCTGATGGAGTCGTACCTGCGTAAGGCAGGCTACGAGGTGGAAGCCAACGAACTGCGCTTGCGCTACACCCGCTGGGTCAAAATCCCCGCTACGCAGTACGAGCAGCTGCGCCACGAGCTGGAGCCCCAACGCCGCGAACTCCTGCGACAGATACGCGAAACGGAGGAGGCAACCGAGCGTGCGAAAACCGAGTTCATGCAAGCGATGGCGACCGCCCGTATCCCGCTGCCTGTGCCGCCCCCACCCAAAAAGCGCACCAAGCAGCCGCCCACGCCCGAACCGATTAGCCCCCTGCTGGTGGAGCGCGCGCTGCAAGCTGACTTCGCCCACGAAGACGAGGTGTGCGGCGAGCAAGGCGTCGCGCCCGTATCTTCCCGAGGGAATGTGTTCGTCACGGTTGGGCAGTGGCTGTTCGAGTTTTTCGCGCCGCTGGCGGCGGGACTGTTGCTGGGCGTCAACTTAGGCGTGATTACAGGGTTGGTGACTCTGGAAGTGTTGCAGCGCGGCGAGGCGCTGTGGCTGGTCGCGCTGGCAGCAGTCATTGGGCTGTTTGTCGAGAAACTGGTGGGCAACACTGCCTACTCGCTGATGTCCTCGGCGGCGATGGCTTCAGAAAACCGCGAGTCAATTGGCGCGGGGGAGCCATTTCCCAGCATGCGCTCAGGTGTGCGCACTGCTTTCTTCATGGCGATTATCGCGCTGATGACCGTCGCGATTGCTACGGTGGACGCGCTCGGCTTGCATATGCTGTATCAAGAGCGTCAGCAGGAAGCGCAACTCACAGGCGGTACCAGCGGCGAACAAGTGCCGCTATGGGTCTTCTTCATCGCGGGGCTAATCATCAGCGCGCCATACATCGTCTACAAAGCCGTCAAGGGCTGGCGCGAGCCTGAAACGCGCCAACGCGAGGCGCGCATCGTCTACCTGCGTTGGAAGCATGTGGATCGTCGGCGCGAGGAGCCAGCCGTACAGCAGGCGTTCGTAAAAGCGCAAGAGGTGGAGAACCTGCACCAGCGCCGCGAGACGCTGGTCGCCGAGCTGGAGCGTATTGAGCGGCGGCTCGACGCTGCCCGCACGGAGTGTGTCGGCAGCACGCAGAAGTTCTGCGACTACTGGGATGGGCTGGTCGCGTGGCTGCGTAAGGAGCAAGCGCCCTACGCACACGCACCGCGCTACACCCCCCGACAGCGCGGTTCCAACGAGACGCTGCTGCAGAAACTGCTTGCGCTATTTCGGAGGTAGGCGATGGGGGTTCGGCTGCTGTTTGGCGCGATAGGGCTTGCCGTCGCTCTGGGCGCCGCGCTGGGAATGAACGCGCTGTTCGACGCGCTGAATACCCGCGCGCTGCTGGCGGGCACGCGCGTGCTCCTGTTCGACACCGAAGACGAGGTAGTGGAGCGCCTCCAAGAGGCGGGCGCGCAGTTCGGGGACCCACAGTTCTCGCTGGCGTGGAACAACCGCAACGACTTGGATCTGCATGTGATTGACCCCGCGGGCAACCATATCTGGTATCGCCAGCGCACCAGTCCCACGGGCGGCGAGTTGGATGTGGACGCGAACGCTGACCCACTGCGCACCACAGAGCGACCCGTGGAGAACATCTACTGGCCGCCCGACAACGCGCCCGAAGGCGTCTACAAGGTCTATGTGCATCACTATGCCAATCACGGCGCACCCGACCCCACGCCATACACCTTGCGCATTACGATTGGCGGGCGCACGCGCGAGTTTCAGGGGAGCCTGCAGCACGGCGAGAAGAGCCAAGAGATAGCCGTAGACCCAAACGCGGTCGACGACTGGTATCCGCTGCCTGCGAAGCGGATGAGTTGGGCGTTTGTGGTGATGGGCGCGTGGGGCGCGGCGTTGGGACTGGTGTTGGCGTTGGGGTTGCGTCTGCCGCAGGCGTTTTTCACGCGGCACGCGGCGTATGACCCACGCGAGTTCAGTGTCGGGCGCATCGTGGTGGGCGCGCTGGGCGGGGCGGTGCTGGGCGGGCTGGCAGGCGCGCTGGGGCAGGCGCTGTTCGGCTGGTTCTACGGGCTGAATGAGGACTTCGCGCGGCTGGTCGGGCTGGCGATGCTGGGCGGGCTGCTGGGCTACGGGCTGGCGCACTGCGTCCCGAACCTGCCTGTGAACCCCGCGCGCTGGGCAGGCGCAATCGGCGGTGCGCTGGGGCTGTGGGCATACGGCTGGGCGCTGCAACACTACTCCGACGCCACGGGACGCTGGCTCGTCGCCGCGCTGCTGGGGCTTGCCATCGGGCTGATGATCACCCTCATCTTCTGGGCAATGCGGTATGCACTCGTGCGCTCAGGCGGCACGATTCGCACGGAGCGACTGGACAAGGCGTATCGACTGAAGGCGGGGAGGTAGTCCTGATGTGCGTCTATCGGAGCCTAACCTCTACCCAACTCCCGTTGCATCTCGCGCTCGATGTCTTTGCGCTTGATGGCTTCGCGCTTATCGTACTGCCGCTTGCCCTTGACCAATCCGATTTCCAGTTTCGCCTTGCCGTTGCGGAAGTAGAGTTTGAGCGGGATGAGCGTGTAGCCCTTCTGTTCGGCTTTCCCGCGCAGGCGTTCGATTTCCCGTTTGTGCAGCAGCAGTTTGCGCTTGCGGCGGGGTTCGTGCTGGGCATAGCCTGCGTTCTCGTAGGGCGCGATATGCATATTCTGCACCCACATCTCGCCGTCGTCGACGCGACAGTAGGCGTCGGTCAGGCTCACCTTGCCTGCCGCGATGCTCTTCACCTCCGAACCCGTCAGCACGATGCCCGCTTCGATCGTGTCTTCCACATGGTAGTCGTGGTACGCCTTGCGGTTCGTGGCGATTATCTTGATTCCGCCTTCCGACTGCTTTGCCATCATTTAGATTGTACCTTCAGGAGGGGACGCTATGCGACGCTACCGTTGGGTACTCTTGGGGATGGCTTTGGTCAGCCCGAGCTCCTTTGCGATTTCATCTACGGTGCTGGCGTGGTAGCCTTTTTTGGAGAACACGCGCGCCGCGCCGTTGAGAATCTGCTCACGGCGCGCTTCCTGTCGTTCGGTTCGTCGTGCCATCGTCGGGTCGCCTCTCCCAGAAGGGCTGTATACGCCGCCGTGCCGCCGATTCCTGCAGGTTAGGCAACAATGTCGGTGTGCAGCCCGATTTCGCGCAGCACCGCCTCCACGCGCAGGCACTCTTCAATCGCGCCTGACCAAACGACCGCGCGTCCTGTCGTGTGCGCCTCCATCGTGATAGCGTAGGCGCGCGGATAAGCGTAGCCCGTCGCCTTCTGCACCTGCGCCACCACTTGGTCGAACAGGTGATAGTCGTCGTTGTAGAGAATCACTTGCCACACATGCCCTTCCGAGTCGCCGATATGCTCAAGCGTCTCGCTCTCAGGAACCTCCAGCACTGGCATCGCGTCTCACCTGATTGCAATTATACCGCGTGGGGTATACTGTAGGTAGGGGGTCATGCATGCGAGTTGACGATTGGGCAGCGTTGCAGCATATGCTGGACACTGGGGTTAGCCCCGATACGATTTGTCCGTTCGAGCATTTCCTCTACTTCGACGATGCGCGTCTGGCAGGTTTTGCCGCGCTGGCGTTGCAGGAGGCGGGCTACCAGACGGAGGTAGAACCTGCGCTGGAGGGCGGCTGGCTGGTAGTCGTTTTTGCCCACCACCGTCCAGTCGCCGACGAGCTGGAGCGACGGATTGCGTTTCTGGAGCAGGTTGCCGAGTCGTTTGGCGGCGAGTACGACGGCTGGGGCGTGCCCGTGAAGCGGTAGAGAAGGCTGACTGATGAAGTCTGTGATCGATCTGACGCCCGAACAGTGGGAACGGCTGAACGAGTTGGCGCGAGAACGCTCTATCACCCTATCGCAGCCACTGGAAGCGATTGTGAACCAAGCCCTCACAGAAAACGCTCTGGAGGACTGGGAAGAGCTACCTTTGTCTTTCACCCCGTACTCATTGCCTTTGCTTGAACACCCTCTGCACCCCCTACCCATAAGCAGTTCTCAAAAGTTATTATGCTTCTGACATTTCTTATCTGAATACCTTCCAACCACTGCCATTGACGGCTCCTTCTATCGTAGACAATCACGCCGCCTTTCGCTGACGAGGCAGGCATCGCCGTAAACTCACGCAAACCGACCGCGACATAAACGAAGCGATTCACCAGATGTATCGCCGTGATACTCGCTTTACCATCTCGGATTGGAAACTTGACCACCGACTCCCATCTTTGATTTCCCATCTCATATCGCCATAATGTACCATCAGCAGAACCCAGCCAGATCTCTCTGCTACTCGAATCAAGTGCCATGCTAGTTATGCTCAAATCGGAACGCACTGCCCGAAAAGAAAACTCATGGTCAACTTCAGTATATACCCACAACCCCCCTGCAGTAGCAATCCAAGCGCTGTGCTTGAGAGGCACAATAGAACTGACTGTATCACTTGCTAAAACTAAGTCCCACTCTGGCATCTCTTCTCTACTCCCTTTCTGAAGGCGAAGCAGATGCGTCTGTGAGCCGACCCATACTTTGCTTGGGTTGGCTGCAATGCATTCATTACGGTAGACAAATCGGGGTGTCACCAGGCGTGGCAACGGTATCAGGGTGGGAGGTCGATGCGCCCCATTCACAAAGCCAATATTACCTTCCATCCAAGTGCAAAACCATAGGCAGTCGGCATCGGCGAACAGCCCTGTGATGTACCTTGAACAGCGTGGGTAAAGATGCCATTGCCTGCCATCCCAAAAGAAAAGCCCTTTACCATAACAAGCAGCCCAAAGCTGCCCACGAAATGTGGCTAAAGCAA
>Ga0079995_1056613_pt1 | contig 17782 bp, 18 predicted proteins | sample FaiFalFF_MnMetaG_2_FD_69198 | JGI IMG/M metagenome (GOLD analysis project Ga0079995, IMG submission 69198) | Freshwater microbial communities from Yellowstone National Park, Wyoming, USA - Fairy Falls C (FF_Mn_C) (SPADES assembly) (version 4) | ecosystem: Environmental > Aquatic > Freshwater >...
AGAACCATCTTCTGCCCTTGCCACGTTACCTTTCTTGTAGAGTCTTTCTAATTCCATTAGTAAATACGTTAACATTTGGTATTTAAACGTTTGCTATTATAGCAGGGCTCTGTTAACTTAAGGGCTTAGCGTGTACAGTATGCTAAGAAACAATGAGGTTAACAGAGCTAAATTCAAAGTCTCAATTGTTATAAATGGACTTGATGTATAATATGTAAACATACAATAGAGGAGCATCTTATTGAGTATTACAGAAGGGTTTTAGGAGGCAGTCTGAGCAATGTAGCAGATGATCCTAAAGATATATGGGAAAGCCTAGGAGAAGGGCTGCACAAAGATATATACTGTAAATTACTTAATTCATCAAAGGATAAGATAAAGGAGATCTTCCCCTTACATATTAAGGCATTAGAAGCAGTTTGTATCAAATAAACTTGTTTCTAATTATGTTATGTTAGTACCTTATCTAACTCATTAGACTCTATAGCAAGTTTTATCTCTCTGGCAATCCTTCTCCCAGTACTCATAGGCTCATCGTACAAGAGGTAGGAGTATGGTGAACCGTTTATGTAAAGGTTAGTGCCAGCAACTATTCTTGCTGAGAACTCAAATGCAATAAAGTTACCATCTCTATCATAAACACCTTCTATGCAGAATGGGCCTATCATATCATACTTCACAAGCCTTTTAACACTATCAACGAACCTCTCGCCCATCTTATATGCCTCATCTAGCAATGACTCCCTTAGAACCAATGGGCTATTGCCTATTACTGTATATGTTATATCCTCTAATCTTGCATATGCTTGATGAATAGCTGGTATCCTGCTTATTGCATCAACATCAGACTCATACCTTCTATCTATGCCTAGCAACTCAACCTGCTTGCTTAATGGAGAGTAGAAGTACTGCAGATATACAGGTACACCTATAACATACTCTTGCAGATAAAGATCATCCATGCTATTAACTATGCCTTTGCTTAACAGCCTATTGTACTGTTGCATGAACTGCTCTTTGCCTGATGCTAAGAAGTAACCCTTACCTCCAGCAGCACCATGTAACTTTGCTATTGCTAGAACCTTACCTTTGCCATTATCAAGATCATCTAAGGTTAGAGTTCTAGGCACTCTTATCCCTGCATCTACCATGAGCCTCTCCTTTAAGGTTCTATCTGCCTCCCATCTTAGGATATACCTATTACCAAAGAATGGTATGTCTATTCTCTCTATCTGCTCAACACTCATACTTGCTATGAAGGTTCCATGAGGAACTAGTATGCAGTTGTTATCCTTTAACTCATTTATTACAGGCTCAGAGCATACATGCTCATACTTGTAATCCTTAACCATTATAAGCCTATCTATGAACCTGAACCTCTTGTATAGGTTTATCCTTCTCTCCTCACAGATAAGCATGGTCTTAAAGCCTTCATCCTTTGCACCTTTAAGTACCTGTAATGCACAATGGGATCCAAGGGTGCTTATGCTATACATGCTTAACGTAAGGTTGTACCATTTAATAAAAATTAATTAATTAATCGATAATTGCTTAGATCTATTCTTCTTTTGACTTTGACTTGGACTTGGATAATGCATCTATTAACTCCTCAACAGCTTGGCTTAGATTTAACATGCCTTTATGCTTAGCATACTCCTCAAGTATACTTATCTGCTCCTTTGTAAAGCATACTGGCATAGTACGTTCAGGCATAGTGTAAAGTTGACCTGCTCAAATAAAAGCATTACTAAACGATCAGATTAATAATATATAATACTAACATGAATACAATCTTATGAGCTACTATACAGATGAGAGGATGATAACAAGTAGGGATGCACTTAATAGATACGAGTTCAAGGTAAAGTTGCTTGAGATAGTTGAGGGTGCAAGGGATCCTAGTGCTTTCAAGTTTGGTCATAGGGTGCTTGTAAAGAAGGTTCTAGTTATAATAAGGGACCTTAGAACCAACGAGGTTACAGAGAAGGAGCTTGATCTAGAGGAGATAGAGAATGAGATAAGGAGTAAGAGGAAGTTCACATCAGCAAACAGATGGGTTGCACCATCAGAGATAAGGAATGGTTACATAGTTGGTTATAGGCACATGGACCTACTTGCTAGTGCTATAGCATTGGACTATATTGTTATATAGCCTATAGAGATGTTAAGTAATCTATATATTGTATTTTAGGTTATATTATACACTTACCATAAATTTAAATCTACCATAGTGTATAAGTAAACTATGGCAAGATGTGAGTGTGGTATATGTAATCATACATCAGATAAGGATTGCTTTGAGAAGGAGTGTAAATGTTGTATTAACTTTCACCTTAGATCCGGTCCTAAGAGATTAACTATACAGTATCATAAGGTTTAATGATATTCTATATAAGTAAGAGCATATATAAATGCTAGCATGATCAGTGATGCGTATCAAGAGTGCATAGACCCAAAGTGTATGCTAAGGTATGATATCAAAGAGTTTAGACTATCATGCAGTAAAGGGCACCCATTGGATATAAAGTACTCTATAAAGCCTCATGTTAAACTGAAGGATGTATTTGCTATGCGTAGGAACCATGGCTCAAATATATACAATGAGAGTGGGGTATGGCGCTTTAGAGATCTTATAAACTTCTGCCAGATAGATACTGAGGATTATGAGGAGTGTGCCAAGTATCTAGCATCCTTGGATGGTGCTGAAGGGAGGTTATCAAAGCCATTCAAGATGAGCAAGGTAGCAGAGTATGTTAACATGCATAAAGATTGTTTATTCTTGCAGCCAGAGGGGTATAATCCAAGTGGCTCCTTCAAGGATAATGGTATGGCAACAGCGTTAACACATGCAAAGTTACTTAACGTTAAGAAGATAATGTGTGCATCGACAGGGAATACATCAGCATCTGCTGCAATGTATGCATCAAATGAGGGTATGGAATGCGAGGTTTATGTACCAAGGGGGGAGATAGCAATAGGCAAGTTAGGGCAGGCATTGCAGTTTGGTGCACAGGTTATAGAGGTGGATGGTAACTTTGATGATGCTTTAGCAGTTATGCTTAAGGAGGCTAAGAGGAGCAATGCTTATGTTGTTAACTCAGTTAACCCATTTAGGCTTGAAGGGCAGAAGACCATAGTGTATAGAGTACTTGAGTACCTTAACTGGGAGCCCCCAGATTGGTTAGTTTACCCTGGTGGTGCGCTGGGAAACACTGCAAGTGCTGGCAAGTGCCTAATGGAGTTATATGAGTGGGGTTGGATAAAGAAGATACCTAGACTTGCTGTAATAAATGCTGAAGGCGCAAGTACATTATACACATTATACAATGGTAAGTTCAATGGTAAGGAGTTAAGATGGAACAAGGGTAATGTGGATCTAGATCTTATAAATGAGTACTATGAGTACATGGATAAGAATAACATAAGACCTAGGACAGATGCTACAGCAATACAGATAGGCAAGCCTGCAAATCTGCTTAAGGCTCTTAGAGCATTAGAGTTTACCAATGGTGTTGTAGAGTGTGTTAGCGATAAGGATATGTATGATAGCATGGCTGTAGTTGGTCTGAATGGGTTTGATTGTGAACTTGCATCTGGTGCAGTGCCAGCAGGGATAAAGAAGCTTAGGGAACAGGAGATAATAAAGAAGGATGATGTAGTAGTTGGTATACTAACTGGTAGACAGAAGGATCCTAATCTAGTTATAAATTACCATCTGAACCCAAGTAATAGGTTTGCAGTTACCCCTAAGAGGTATAAAGGTTAAATACCATACATGCTTATTTAATTATGCTATGCGTATATGCTCATTCTTGCCTAGTGCAACTGAGATGCTTTATGCCCTAGGCTTAGGCAAGTATATAGTTGGTGTTACCCATGAATGTGATTACCCTGAGGATGCATTAAGTAAGCCAAAGGTTGTAAAGAGTGTATTTGATGCATCTAACATGAGCAGTGAGGAGATAGACTTGAGGATAAGAGAACTGGTTAATGAGCATAAGGATATATACATAGTTGATACAAAGATGCTTAAAGAGTTGAACCCAGATGTTATAGTTGCTCAAGGCTTATGCAAGGTATGCTCACCATACATAAGTGAGATATCTAAAGCAAGGCAGATCCTAGAGTACAAGCCTAGGGTTGTTATGCTTGATCCCCATGATCTTGATGGCATATTAGATAGCATAATCCAACTTGCAGAGGAGTTCAATGTTAAGAATAAGGGAATTGAGTTGGTTAACAGCCTTAGGTCTAGGATAGAATACATACATGCTAGGGCATTGGATGCTGTAAGGAGCAATGGAAGGCCTAAAGTATTATGCATAGAATGGTTAAAGCCATTCTTCACTGCTGGGCACTGGGTTCCTCAGATGGTTGATATTGCAGGAGGGTTTAACTGCATAAGCAAGAGAGGTGAGCACTCAAGGACTCTAGAGTTTAATGAGGTTGTTGATGCTGATCCAGATGTTATAGTGTTCATGCCATGTGGGTTTGATGTTCCTAGAGCGTTAAGGGAGTTCAAGTATGTTGAGAGCATTGATGGATGGCATGATCTAAGGGCTGTAAAGAACAGGCAAGTGTATGTTGTTGATGCAAACTCATACTTCAGCAGACCAAGCCATAGGTTAGTTAAGGGTATAGAGATACTAGCAAAGATAATACACCCTGATGCATTTAATGATATAGAGGTTAGTGATAGTGAGGCTAGGAGGGTTTATTAGGAACGTGAATGGTGTAGAGATATCACTATCATTAGAAGAATTATTATGTTTATAACAGTTGCTATTATTCCAAACATTGTATTTACCAAATAAATAGCACTAGCTATAATGAAAAGAATTCCTCCACTTATGCAAAATTTTGCCATCTCTAAGGCATCTAATTTACCTATCTTAACTGGGCGTTCCAAAAATACATACCTTATCGATAATAAAAAGAAGGCTATGGATAATAAAAAGAAAGAATACGAGAATATTATATTAGCCGTCTCAGGTTTATCTAAATCTATACTGGCTATCTCATTAGATATTTTATCGGATCTCAAGCCCATAAATATACTTAGAAATATGAGTACTCCTGCTATCAGCGTGGCATTTGCTTGTAACAGATCTCTCCTAGTTATCCTATCCTCATCCTTTATCCTATCATCACTCATCTTGAATTAGATCTGTATTGTATTATAAATAATATATTGATGAACACACTCTTAATATATTAATTAAAATCATTGCCTCTCCTTGCTTAATCTTAATGCACTCTGTGCAGCAGCAAGTATTGCTATAGGTATCCTATGTGGGCTAGCACTAACATAATCCAAGCCTATCATATCACAGAACTCTATGCTCTTAGGGTCTCCTCCATGCTCTCCACATATCCCTATCTCCAGCCTACTGTTAACTGCTCTTGCCTGCTCTACAGCTATCCTCATAGCCTTGCCCACACCATCCCTATCTATAGTTTGGAATGGGTTATCCTTCAGTATACCCTTCTCTAGGTACAATGGAAGGAACTTGCCCTCAACATCCTCCCTACTGAATGAGAATACTGCCTGTGTTAGATCGTTTGTACCAAAGCTGAAGAACTCTGCTACACTTGCTATGCTATCTGATGTTAAGCATGCCCTAACAACCTCTATCATTGTACCAAACTTAACGTTAAGGGTTACACCATACCTGCTCTCAACATCCTGCTTAACCTTATCGAATATGCTCTTAACAGCAACCAACTCCTCCTTTATGCCTACCTGTGGTACCATTATCTGTGTCTCTGCATTAATCCCTTGCTTTATAAGTTCAGCAGAAGCCTCAAGTATGGCTCTTATCTGATACTCGTATATCTCTGGATACACTATACCTAACCTAACACCCCTCTGCCCCATCATAGGGTTAACCTCCTGCAACTCCCTTACCCTCTGTAAGATTGCTTGTGCATTCTCATCATTATGCTCATAAACAGCCTTGATAAGATCCTCTAACCTAGGCAGGAACTCATGCAATGGTGGATCTAGGAGCCTTATCGTTACAGGGTAGCCTTCCATAACATGCAGTATCTCCTTTGCATCATTCCTAAGGTAAGGTATCAACTCCTCTAATGCCTTAACCCTCTCTTCCTTGCTCTTAGCCATTATCATCCTTATGAATATTGGTAATCTATCCTCGCTGTTGAACATCCTCTCAGTTCTGCATAAGCCTATACCCTTTGCACCATAGTTCCTTGCTATCCTTGCTGCCTCTACTGTATCAGCATTTGCCCTAACGCCTAGCCTCTTCATGCTATCAGCCCATGCTAGTAATGTCTTTAACTCAGTACTTAACTCAGGCTCAACTAGTTGTATGCTACCAAGGTATACATTGCCTGTAGAACCATCTATGGTTATTGTATCATGCTCATTAACAACTATGCCATTAACAATGAACCTCTTATGCTCCTCATCTATAACTATTGAACTGCAACCAACTATGCAAGGCTTGCCCATCCCTCTAGCAACAACAGCAGCATGGCTTGTCTTACCACCCTTGCTTGTTAGTATACCTACAGACTTGAAGAATGCTGGTACATCCTCTGGCTTAGTCTCTTCCCTAACAAGTATAACTTGAATACCATTGTTAGCATACTCTATAGCCCTCTTTGTATCAAGTACTACCTTGCCTACAGCTGCACCTGGGGATGCACCTATTCCTTTTGCTATAGGTTCTGCCTTTACCTTTGGGTCAACCCTTCTATGCAATACCTGCTCTAGATCATATGCATTAACCCTTAACAGTGCCTCTTCCTTGCTTATTATACCCTCATTAACCATATCAACTGCTACCTTAACTGCTGCTATAGCATTCATCTTTGCTGCCCTAGTCTGCAACAGATATAACTTACCAGACTCTATTGTGAACTCAACGTCCTGAGGTTCTTTATAATATCTTTCAAGTCTCTCACATGCTGATACCAACTGCTTGTATGCATCTGGCATTATATCTGCTAGCCTCTCTATAGGCTCTGGCGTTCTTATACCTGCAACAACATCCTCGCCTTGTGCATTGATAAGGAACTCCCCATAAAGCCTCTTCTCCCCACTCTCAGGGTTCCTTGTGAATACTACACCAGTAGCACTCCTATCATCCATGTTACCAAACACCATTGCTACTATGTTAACTGCTGTACCATCTGCTATATCTGGTGTTATCTTATAGTACCTTCTATACTCTACAGCCCTCTCACTCATCCAACTATTGAATACAGCCTTTATAGCAAGCTCTAACTGCTTGTATGGATCCTCTGGGAACTCCTTACCATTATCTTTGCATATCTTCTTGAACTCATATGTAAGTTCCCTTAACGCATCAGCATCAAGCTCATTATCATGCTTAACACCTCTCCTCCTTTTAGCATCCTCAAGTGCTTTAGAGAATAGGGAATCGTTTATATTCAATACAACCTTAGCAAACATCTGTACAAACCTTCTATACGCATCCCATACAAACCTTGGGTTCTTAGTCCTTGCTATTAATGCATTAGCAGTATCATCGTTTAGACCAAGGTTCAGTATAGTATCCATCATGCCTGGCATGGAGATTGGAGCACCAGACCTTACAGATACAAGCAATGGGTTAGTTGTACTGCCAAACCCCTTACCAGTAAGCTCTTCAAGCCTTTGCATAGCCTGCTTAACCTCATCCATTAAACCTTTAGGCAACTCCCTACCATTCTTATAGTACTCTCTACACACATCTACGGTTATTATGAACCCTGGGGGTACTGGTAGATTTGCTGCTGTCATCTCTGCTAGTCCAGCACCTTTACCTCCTAACACTTTCCTACTCAGACCCTTTGCCTCATCAAAGAATACTATCCTCTTATGGACTTGCATGACATGGGATTATATTATACTAGTTATTAAGTTTAGCCCAGACCAACAGTAATAATAATAATTATAATTATAATCTACTCTTGCTTAGCACCACACTCTATACAGAATGATGCATCAGAGTCTATCTTTGCTCCACATGCTATACAGAATTTGAACGTTGATCTACCCTTGCCCTCATTACTATCAGTACTTGACTCCTTACCCTTTATGGCATACTCCTTTACCCTTGCAAAGAGTGTAGTTACTGCACCAGTAGGTATGAACTCCTCACTTATATCCATCTTATACTCTTCCTTCTCCTCAATGTATAGCATCAGTCTTGGTACCTTATGTCTTGGATGTAAGCCATCCTCGTTAGGGCATTTATCCTTATCTAACTTGCATTGGATCTCAACTATATCACCTAACCACTTTGCAAACTTTAGTAGAGTCATCTCAGGAGTTGAGTATGTTAATGTATGCATTGACATGTAATCCTCTGCAGCATTCTTAGCATTAAACACCTTCATAACATATTATATCCTCTCCCCTATTATTATCTATATCTATTATATTAGTAAATTAAATCTATATCTGATTTGATGCATTATGCTAACTCTGCTGTTTACCACACTTTGGGCAGAATTTTGCCTTAGCAGGTATGGTTGATCCACAGTGCTCACACACCTTGCTCTCTGCATGCTTAACATTAACACTAACCTGGGGCATGGGCTTTACAACCTCTACCTGCTTAGCCTCTGTACCCTTGCCTATTGCATTATCCAACTCTATTATAACCTTTACCATGAGGAATGCTAGTGAAGAGAACTGCATGAGAAAGTTACCCATCTTTATAAAGTAATCACGCTCCCCTATCTTGCCCTCTTGGTAAAGTGTATATGCGTCTAGGAATGCCTCATAGCTACTCTGAACATCGTTAAGGAGGTTCTTTAACTTGTCTACTAGTGGCCCACGAGTATTATAGCCTAGCTGACCCATCATATATCACATGCTTATAGAATAAATTAAGTGTTTTTATTTATTCATTTATTTAGGAACCCTAGTTGCAATACTTGTGTAATTTGTTTATACTTGCATTAAATCAGATGGATGGATTCATTCATTTATTTGCCTATTGTGATCATCTTATTCACTCTATGCTCTCAATGACTGTTCTATGAACCTCCTTATAACATCCTTTGGAGCAGCGCCTATATGCTGACCTATAACCTGACCATCCTTGAATAACAGTAGGGTAGGTATACTGTATATCTCATACTCCCTAGCAACATCTGGGTTCTCATCCACATTCAACTTTAAGAACCTAACCTTCCCATCATACTCCTTAGCTAACTCCTCAAGTACTGGAGCAACCATCCTACATGGACCACACCACTCTGCCCAGAAGTCTACTAGCACTGGTATGCTAGATTTTAACACATCGTTATCCCATGTACTTACACTTGTTGCCTTTATGTTTGCCATGTATAAAGGAGAGTATAAACCCACTAATAATTTTTTATAATCCAAGTGTATAGTATAGTATATTGATAAAGAAGGTAAAGGGTTCTGGAGGGTATATAGTTGCTGATTTAAGTGATGAAGAGGTAAGGAGGGCTAGCCTTGCTGGAGAACTCTTCATAGGAGCATTAGGTAGGATAGATGATGCTAGGATAATATCATACCATTGCAACAATTGCAGTAGAGACTTTAATCAAGCGCCAAGGATAGTTAGAAAGAGTGTTAATGAGTTAGTAGCAGAGGGGCATGTGCTTATTGAGCAAGGAGAGTATATATGCAAGGAGTGTAATGCTATTATAGCAATATACAAGGTATTTGGTGAAGGTATTGGTAGAAGGTATGATGAAGATATTAGTGTAAGGGATATTGTAGGCTCAAGGGTATTATACAGGCAAGAGAGTATAGGTATTGTAAGTGATGTACTAGTTAATGTTAAGAGTTGTAACATTGCATTGCTTGTAGAGCATAATGGTAGCTATACAAATATACCATGGGAGAGTGTAGAAGGCATAGATAATGGTGTAGTGCTGCTTAAAGGTAAATTATGTGCAAGGTGTAAGTATGAGAATACCCCTATAGCAGAGTTCTGCATGGAATGTGGTAATAGGTTAGGTTAAAATTAATTAGAGAAAATAACAATAACAGATTTATTTTAATAATAACAGTTAATTATTAAACATTCTTAGTTCTTTCCTCTTAATCTTCCCTGTATCAGTCTTTGGTAACTCATTTATGAACTCTATTATTCTAGGATATGCATACTCTGCAAGCCTCTTTCTTACAGACTGCTGTATCTCATCCTTTAGAGCCTCCGATGGTTCATACCCTGGCTTTAAAACAACATAAGCCTTTATAACATGCCCTCTAACCTCATCATGCCATGGGACTACAGCACTCTCTAGCACTGCTGGGTGCTGATTTATAACCTCTTCAACCTCAGCAGGTCCTATCCTATAACCTGCAGCCTTTATTAGGTCATCAGTCCTTGCAACGAACCATATAAAACCATCGGCATCCTTGTATCCTTGGTCTCCAGTGTATAGCCATCCATTCCTTACCTTCTTTGCTGTCTCCTCTGGTCTATTCCAGTAGCCTAGGAATGCTACAGGGTTAGGCATCTTTACTGCAATCTCGCCTATCTCATTTGGCTTAGCAATATTACCCTGTTCATCAAGTATCTCAACTGTAAAGCCTGGAGTACTCTTACCTATAGACCCTGGCTTTGGACCCATTAAGGAGTAGCAGTTTGTTACTACTATATTTGCCTCAGTCTGCCCGTATATCTCATTCAATGGTACATTAAGTTTATCCATAGCCCACCTTACAAGCTCAGCACCTACAGGCTCACCAGCACTACCTAATGCCCTTAATGCAAGATCATACTCCTTCTTAGGATCCTCATTGAACTTCCTTATCATCCTTAGTGCAGTAGGAACTATGTATGCACATGTTATCCTATAACGCTCAAGTATGCTTAATGCCCATGCTGGATCAAACTTACCACTCCTAGGTGTAACTACAACTGGATAACCAAAGTAAAGGGAAGGGTAGAGCACATCCCCTATTGCAGCTACCCATGCCCACTCAGATGGTGTCCAGAATATATCACCTTCTTGTGGTGCAAACTCCATGTATAACTGGTAGCATGGTATACAGCCTAGCAGGAAGCTATGAGGTAATAATACACCCTTTGGTAAACCAGTAGTGCCAGAGGTGTAGAGCATATGTGCTGGATCGTATATCCTAGTATTGTAAGGCTTGAATGTTGATGAACCATTGCTTACTATACTACTAAGGTCATCAAAATCACTGCTATCAGAGTTAACAGCAAAGACATGCTTTATATCAAGTCCTTCCAATGCAGGCTTAACCTTATCCTTTAGGGAGTAGTCAAATACAAGTACCTTTGCACCACTATCAGCAAGCCTATACTTTATAGCATCTGTACCAAATAGAGTACTCATAGATAATGCTATACCTCCTATCCTGTATGCTGTTAGCATGCTTACTAGAGCCTCTGGTCCTTGGGGTACAAGTACAGCTATCCTATCACCCTTTCCTACCTTAAGATCTGTTAAAGCATTTGCTAGCCTATTTGACATCTTTAAGAGATCCTTGAATCTGTATATACTTGTGTTATTATTCTCGTAGTATATGGCTATCTTGTTTGTTGATGCATGCTTATCAAGCATCTCTATACCCATATTGAAGTACTCTGGTAACTCCCATACGAAACTCTTGCATAATGCATCGTAACTTGAGCAATCAAACTTTCTTATATCAAAGTTAGAGTTGCTTATAGTCATAGATATCTACCTCTGCACGCTCCTCTTACCTTAACTCAAGGTATAGAGTATTTATTAATAAACTTTATTACACCTATTTATTAAAGATTCTTGGTTCTGTTAATTAATTAATTATTGATTGATTATAATCTAACCTCTCCTCCATCTACCACTATACTCTGCCCTGTAATGTATTCTGATGCATCTGATACAAGAAAGGCAGCAACATGAGCAACCTCTTCTGCACTACCGAACCTCTTTAAAGGTATGCTCTTGCTCATCTCATAAACCTCTTTACTGCTTAATGCTTTAAGATTTGCATCAGTTGCTATGCTTCCTAACACTAGGCAGTTTACCCTTACCTCTGGAGCAAGTGCTAATGCAAGAGATTTAGCCAATGCTATAACCGCAGCCTTGGCTAGTGTATATGCTAGTCCATAAACATCTCCAACCAATGCTGGTGTTGAGCCTATTAGAACTATGCTTCCATTCCCTTGCCTCTTCATAATAGGTGCAACTGCCCTTACACAATGGTATGAGCCCTTAAGATCTACGCTCCATGCCTTATCAAGTAGATCATCACTTATACTCAATGGGTCAGTGAACCACTCCTCTCTACTTATAGGATACCCTGCTGCTGCTATTAATGCATCTATACCCTTGAACCTCTCCTTAACTTGATCAACCATTGCCTTAACATCATTATAACTGCTTACATCAGCATAGAGTGCAATCACATCATTATTATTACTATTGATTGACTTTATCTCTTCTATAACCCTGTCTATCTTACTCTTATCCCTATACTGCAACGCCAATCTTGCATTATGCTCTGCAAGCTTTAATGCTATAGATCTTCCAATTCCTCCAGATGCACCTGTTATAAGTACTCTCTTACCATTCAGATCATTCATCCCCAAGTATACCATTTATTAACCTTGCAAGTTTAAAGTCATAGTTGCTTATGCCATTAACATCATGTGTTACAAGATCTATCTTAACTATGTTATAAACATTATAGAACTCTGGGTGATGGTTCAACCTCTCAGCATAGAGTGCAACCCTAGTCATGAAACCAAATGCTTGGTTAAAGTCCTTGAACCTTATAGTTCTGGTTAATTTACCATTCTCTATACTCCAATTCTTAAGCTTTGCAAGCTCTGCTCTTACCTGCTCATCATCAAGTTTAACATACTCATCATCTTCTTGCATGATTATTAGTTCATACTATTAGATAATAAACATTGTTATATCTAGTATCATTAGCGATTATCAACAAGCAAGAATTTGACTGACTTGACTTAATTTAACTTAATTTAACTGTCCCCCGCCTCTGACCCACAAAGGATCATAGGAAGCCAAGTAACCTCACCCTGCCTCTGCACGGGGGCCCGCTGTAGCACGTCTGGGTTAAACTGAGGATCATTACATCACCCCAGCCCGTCAACGTGCACTTCTGCGGGTATTTAATAGTAAAGCAGAGTAAATTTATATACTATACTCTATCCCCAATAACTTGGATAGGTCTAACTCAAATGCACTAACATTAACCCTTATCCTAAAGTTATTCAAGATACTCTTGCTTATCTCACCTATGCTGCCTATGCTTATATTGTTAACTATTATAGATGCAGCTCTACCATGCTCATAAAATGCATCCTCTATAGGTTCGGTTACAACATCGTAACCAAATAGATGCTTAAGGAATGCTTGGAGGTAAGACTTTGCCTCTGTATAATCTGTATGTGCATCTGCTATAACACATGCTACATTGTAATGCTCTTTTATATATGAGCAATCATAAATGAAGACCTTGCCTATCTCAAAGAGCCTCTGAGGATATGGTTCATGTATATTCTTTGCAAGTACATCAAGTAAGGAAGGCAAGAGCATATCTCTAAGTACTTCATGCTCCTTGCTCTTACTCTCCTTAACCATTAGCACTTTACTTGAGCCTATATCCCTGTTAACCATCTTATACTGAAGTTCATAGCTTACAAGGCTAAAGTTAATAACCTCTAACATCCCTAAGCCTATGAGTGCATCTCTAGCATGATCAAGGATACCAAGGGTCTTATCCTTTGAACCCATAGCCTTTAACCTAGGATACCTTGGCTCTAGTAAAGATACATTGTATCCTATAGCTATATCCTCCACTAAATCTATCTCACTTATTATATCTATTCTATAACGAGGTATTGTGCATATTATAGTATTGCTATTGCTATTGTAAGAGGCATCTAGCCTACAACGCTTCAAGCATCTTGCTATCTCATCAGCACTTAGATCTATGCCTAGTATACTGTTAGCATAATTAATATCTATACTCATACTCCTATTACTCATATCTGGAGTAGTTAATATCTTAGAGTTGGTGTATATATCTACACTGTTTATAGTGAAGCCCATATCTCTAAGGGTTACTGCTATAACTGCTAGAACATCTTGAGCAGTGTTAATATCTGTAGCAGTAACCTCAACTAGTATATTCTTTGTGCTCTCATCTATCCTTGTAAGGTTAGAGTTTATTATTGGAGGGAATGATAGTATATCGCCATAAGAGTCCTTTATTATTGGATACCTATCTGCATTGCTTAAGAGATGTGAGTACTCCTTACCAACATCTGTACTTGCTAGTATATCCTTGATGCTCATCTCACTGCTATAGTTCAAAGGTATGAACCTAAAACTATCATCTACAGTTGTGTAGTAGAATGGTTCCTTAACCTTATCATAGTTATGTAAGCCTATAGACGCCTTCTTCCTCCTCCTACCTAAGCCAATGTGCAGATCCTCCTGCATGCTTATCAACTGCCTTACGTCCTCTCCATCAAGCCTGCCATTAACTGCTAGCAATGCTACTATGTAAGGCCTTATGCCTTTAACACTATCATCTACTATGAACCTTATGCTACTCTTCTTAACCTCTATCCTTGGTAAACCTATCTCTATATCCATTAGACCCCTTAATGCTCTTGCTATACCATAATCTGTAGAGTAATCTGGTCTATTTGGATTGTATTCTACCTTTATGTAATCATTGCCTTCCTCCTCTATATCCAATGCTATGTAAGGTAGCATAGCCTTTATCTCATCTATACCCTTGCCTACTAGATTCTCTAGCCTATGCTTGTAGAGTGTTACAACTGGCATAATGGAGTACCCCTTAGAATAGATAACCTGTTTGAATACAACTCCCTAACATCATCTATACCATACTTAAGCATAGCTATCCTCTCCAACCCTCCACCCCATGCCAATACCCTGCTCTTAACCCCTATAGGCTCTGTAACCTCTGGCCTAAATATACCCATACCAAAGAGTTCTACCCATCTACCTAAGCGCTCATGGTATACCATTGACTGTAATGATGGCTCTGTGTATGGGAAGTATGTAGGCCAGAACTTTACCTTGCTTAAACCAAGCCTCCTGTAGAACTCCTGCTGTATGCCCATAAGGTCCCTAAGGGTTACATCATCACTTACAACTATACCCTCTATCTGATGGAACTCTGCAAGATGCTTGTAGTTTACCTTCTCATTCCTGAATACCCTTCCTATAGAGAATACACTTGCTTCCTTAGGCCTATGCTCTGCAAGGTACCTTATGGTTACTGCTGTTGTATGGGTTCTAAGGACTAACCTCTTAGCCTCATCCATGCTCCATCTATACCTCCAACTTGCCTCATGTATATCTGATACCCTTGCTATCAACTCATCACTTGCAATACCATCGTTACTATTACTATTATTGTTGCTGCTGCTAGCCTTTTTACCAGTATCTATATCTATATAGAATGTATCCTGCATCTCCCTTGCTGGATGGTCCTGTGGTGTGAATAGTGCATCAAAGTTCCAGAATGAGTATTGCACTATGCTACCATCTATCTCCTCAAAACCCATGCCTATAAGTATCTCTCTAACCTCATCTATAACCTCTTGCAGTATATGCTTTCTTCCAGCATATATTATTGGTGCTTTTGAAGTAACATCTAGGGTTCTTATTATGGCACCGCTCTGTATCTGCTTAACCAACTCCATTCCTTTCTCTGTTAATGATACGAATACTTGCTTAACACTCTTCTCTACTATATACCCTGGTCTCTTAATCAAGTACTCTAATACTTTAAGTTCTTTCTCATCAAGTTCTTCCTTAAATAACCCGTTTGAGTCATGTATCTTCTTGAGTAATTTATACTCATAATCCTTCTCTCTACTATACCACTCTCCAATGTAAATTAACTTACCATTTTCTATACGTATAATACCCTTCTCTTTAGCATGCTTAATAGCTGCATTGAACTCTTTCTCATCAAGCCTTATCATTCTTCTAAGCTCCTTTATCTCTAGAACATTCTTAAGGTTCTTGAGAGTATTATTTAATATCTCCTCAGGTAAACCATCGTTTACAGCCCTTTTACCTGCATCGCCTAGAGTTACTATCTTCCTTTCACTCTCCTCAACCTTAACAAGACCCTTGTACTTTAACCACTCTATACCTCTTCTTACCTGATCTATGTTAAGTCCTGTTATATTTGCTAGATCCTCCAAACTCCTCTTATAATATACTTCTTTTGTCTCCCTAATCTCTTCAACATCCCTTATGCTCTTTTCTAATTGTTTTGTTTTTAAAAAATCAGTCATACTTATCTTAGAATGTATAATAATTCCCGATATGCGATCATAGAGCGCTTGCAATATCTTATACTCTATATCATGCAATGTTATAACATCCTTTCTATTCATCTACTACTGGTACTAAATAGCCTTACTTTTAATCTTTATTAGTAGCATACTGCAATGTTAGGTATGCAAGCAAGGGATCTAGCAGTAGAGTACTATAGAAGGAAGTTTGGTACAGATGCTAGTAAAACATTCATCCATCTAGTTAGAGAGGTTGGGGAGATAGCCTTTGCTATAGAGAGGGGTAATGTGGATCATGCTAAGATAGAGATAGCAGAGAGCATAGCATTACTCTACTATCTAGCAAGCATATATGGCATAGATGATATAGATGATAGCATAATAAGAATATACAGTAAGAAGATGGAATCATTTGCAGGTAGTAACATTCAAAGTAAATAGATTAAGAACTAGTAGGTAAATCAATTTATATTAATCTGAATACTGATTGTAAGTATGAATGGTTCAAGTAAGAATAATAATGCAATAGTAACCCCATGGAAGGTTGAGGGTAGCATAGATTACGATAGATTGGTTAAGGAGTTCGGTACAAAGATAATAACAGATGAACTCCTTGCTAGGATAAAGAGGCATGCAAACAGATTACATCCATTGCTTAGATTAGGTTACTTCTTCAGCCATAGGGATCTTGATTGGATACTTGATATGTATGAGAATGGCTATAGATTCTACCTTTACACTGGTAGGGGTCCTTCAGGGAATGTACACCTTGGGCATATACTACCATGGGTATTCACAAAGTACATGCAAGATGCATTCAATGCTAATCTATTATTTCAGATTACTGATGATGAGAAGTTCCTTTACCATGATAGCAAGAGCATGGATGAGATAAGCAGGTATGCATATGAGAATATATTGGATATAATTGCTATTGGCTTTGATCCAAGTAAGACAAAGATAATAGTTGATACTGTGCATATAAGACATCTATATCCTATAGCAATAGAGATAGCAAAGAGGATAACATTCTCTACAGTTAAAGCAACCTTTGGGTTTACAAATGCAACTAACATAGGTATGATACTCTTCCCTGCTATACAGGCTGCTCCATGCTTCCTGCCATCAAGGTTAGAGGGCAAGAATACACCTTGCCTTATACCTGCTGCAATAGATCAGGATCCTTACTGGAGGGTTACAAGGGACGTTGCTGAGAAGTTAGGATACTATAAACCAGCACAGATACACTCTAAATTCCTTCCAGGGCTAGGTATGCAGGGTAAGATGTCCTCCTCTCAGCCAGATACAGCGATATTCACAACAGATGATGAGAAGGTTATAGAGAGGAAGGTGATGAATGCATACACTGGTGGGCAGCCTACAGTTGCATTGCAGAGGAGGCTTGGTGCAGATGCAGATACATGTCCAGTATTCTGGTATCTAAGGTACATGTTTGAGGATGAGAAGAGGTCTGATGAGCGCTATATTAAATG
>Ga0079995_1114037_pt1 | contig 17760 bp, 7 predicted proteins | sample FaiFalFF_MnMetaG_2_FD_69198 | JGI IMG/M metagenome (GOLD analysis project Ga0079995, IMG submission 69198) | Freshwater microbial communities from Yellowstone National Park, Wyoming, USA - Fairy Falls C (FF_Mn_C) (SPADES assembly) (version 4) | ecosystem: Environmental > Aquatic > Freshwater >...
GAGGAAGTCGGTCGGGGGGAGCCGACGAGGACGACCTCCCATCCCCGTCGGGCCAGGGCCTCGCAGAGGGCATGGTCGTAGGGGAAGGTAAACAGCGACGGGTCCAGGACGGCCACCCGCATGACAGCGTCTCCCGGCCCCTCTCCTCATCGGGAGACGAGGGGGTCCGGCCATCCGGAGGGCCGGAGCCGTCCCCGGCGGAGGAGACGGACCAGATGGAGGCCGAGGGGACCGCCCCATCCAAAGAGCCACACCTTCCATGCCGTGAGGTTCATCCGCCAGGGTCGGAAGTGCCAGGCCGTGCGAACGTACTTCCGAGCGCTCCGCATGTCACCGGCCCAGAAATGCCAGTTGGCCGCCAGATGGCAGGCACGGCTCATCGCTTCCGGGTACAGCGCCCGGAGGTCGTCCGGCAGGTCAGTCCGCCGGAAGAAGTCCGCGTAGACCCGAAGGAGTTCCTCGGCCATCTCGGTCAGGCCCCGCACCGATTTGGCCCGGGCATGCCACCGATACGCCGCCCACGTCCGGGACACGTGGACGACCCGGTGGCGGAGGCCGACCCGGAGCCAGTACTCGAAGTCCAGGACGTAATGCAGTTCCTCATTCAGGGGTCCGACCGTCTCCAGGACCCGCCGCCGGAGAAAGACGGCCGGCTGGGGGACGAAGTTGACGGCCCGCCGAATCAGTTCGGCGTAGTCCCAGGGCCGCGTCGGATAGGCCCCAATCCGGCGGCCCGAGGCGTCGATGAAGTCGCAGTCCCCGTACACCATGTCTACGTCGGGATGGGCCTCCAGAAAGGCGACGGCCTCTCGGAGGGCCCCCGGCCGGTAGAGGTCGTCGGCATTCAGCCAGCCGATGACCTCCCCCGACGTCATCTGCCAGCCCCGATTGATGGCCGCCGCCTGACCGAGCCCCGGCTCGACGACCCATCGGACCCGGTTCCCGTACCGGCGCAAGACGTCCGGCGTATCGTCCGTCGAACCCCCGTCCACGACGACGTATTCGACATCCGGACAGTCCTGGCCGAGGACCGACTCGACGGCTTCTGCCAGCCATCGGCCCGCATTCAGCGTCGGCGTGACGACCGCCACCCGCATACGCCCCGACATCTTCCAACCGCCGTGGGGACTTCCCGCGCGGGATAAAGGGTTCCTCAGCGCAGGGGACTTGGGTAGACGCTCTGAATGTACCGCCCCCGGGAGTAGATCACAACAATGGGGCCGTGAGGTGACGAGGAGACGCCTGGGGCGGCCGGATTCTCGGGTCGGGAAGGAAGGGAATCGTGGGGGGAGGGACGGTCCGACCGCCCCTCCCCGGAAAGGGTTCCTATCCGTTACGGGACGTTGAAGACGAGGTCATCCCGGTCGTTGAAGCCGCCGGCCGTGCAGACGGAAGCCGTGCCAACAAACCGGAGTTGGGCTCGGACGGCGTGGCGTCCGGACACATTGGCCAGCGTAAGAGGCACGGTGAACGTGTGAGGGGCCTGAGAGACCGGGCACTGGAGGCCCGTTTGGACGGGAGCGAACGTCGTGGGGTCGCTGGCATTGGACGTATAGTAGACGTCGAGAAAGTCACCGGGGTCAAAGCACCATACCGTCACCTTGACATTCACGGTGCTTCCCTGCGCCACAGTGCCTTGAATGGCGATCCGGTCGACGCTCTCGTCAACGTGGAAGGTCCCCAACGTGCCGTCCGGGCAGAGGGCGCCGATCTTGTTGCTGAAGATCGTGTTGGGCTGATTCGGCTCTTGCTTACGAAGGATGTTGTCCCGGCTGAGGATGAGGTCGGGTCCCGTGTCACAGCCGCAACTGGAAGCGGTCGGCGGACCGCAGGCCGGTGTCTTCGTCGTCGAGTCGAACTGGGCGGCCAGGGGACAGTCGATGACCAGCGTGTGGCCGCTACAGTGGGTCGTCGCTCCGCTTTGACCGCAGATAAAAAGTGGGGAGGGGCCAGGTAGCGCGTTGGGGGCCACGTGGACCTGCACCCCACCCTGGGCGGTGCCGCCCGGCTCCGTCAGTGTCAGCGTCAGGGGGTCGCAAGTCACCCCGGGGGAAGGAGATGAGCACGATACGTTCACACTGCCCGTAAAGGTGCCCAGGGACTGAACCACGCAGTTCGCCGTCGTCGTCCCCCCGAGATTGGACTGGAGAGTTGCCGGACTGCAGGAGATCGCAAAGTCCGACCCACAGGTCAGGTCGAAGTTGGACGTCACCGTCGAGCCCTCGGACACAGTCACGATGTCAGTTGCGGACGTACAGCCCGGAGCGTTCGCCTGCACGGAGTAGGTCCCCGGCGGCAGGGCAAGCGAGTACTGGGCCGAGGCGTTCACGACCCGCATGTAACCCCATGAGCCGGCTCCCAGGGGCGCGATCTGGACCCAGGCGTGGGGCAGGGGCGTCCCTCCGGACGTCACCGTCCCCTGGAGGGTCCCCAGGCTCGGCGCCGTGCAGTTGGCCATCTTGAACTTTCCGAAGCGCGTGCGCCAGAAGGAGAAAGTGGTGAAGGCATAGTACTCATGAACGGGCCAGAAGGTGCAGTCATCCGTTGGGTCCACACCGATCATGCTGTAGTCGCCCCAGCGTCCCGAAGAGCTGGTTTGAGAGCCCCCGCCGGCTCGCAACTCGGCCTCGGCCTGGAGCGTTCCCGGCGGGTCGTTGAACGTGCGGCAGGCATACCGGATCGAGGGAAACAGGCTGGCGCTGGAGGTCGTGTAACTCACGCAGAGGTTTCCTGCTCGGTCGATGGAGGCGCTGGCCATCCACCGCTGGTGAATATCCGGCGCATACGTCCCCTGAGCCCCCAGGCTGATCGCCCCCGTCGGGTCATATCGGTGTAGCATATACCAGCGGATGCCGGCTTGGGAACCCGTAGGGGCGGCGTTCACCGTGTGGTTGAGGACGATTTCCGAGAAGTTGCCTGGCCGGAAGACGGCGATGTCGGCCTTCCCGTCCCCGTTGTAGTCCGCCGGGACCGGGATGTCCCCCGAGGCCCCAAAGTCAAAGTTCCCGACGCCGAAGATGAACCACCGCAGGAAGGTTCCCATGTCGCGCACGACGGCGATGTCGGCTTTCCCGTCCCCGTTGTAGTCCGCCGGGACCGGGATGTCCCCCGGGGCCCCAAAGTCAAAGTTCCCGACGCCGAAGATGAACCACCGCAGGAAGGTCCCCATGTCGCGCACGACGGCGATGTCGGCCTTCCCGTCCCCGTTGTAGTCCGCCGGGACGGGGGTGTCCCCCGGGACCCCAAAGTCAAAGGTACCGACGCCGAAGATGAACCACCGCAGGAACGTCCCCATGTTGCGCACGACGGCGATGTCGGCCTTCCCGTCCCCGTTGTAGTCCGCCGGGACGGGGGCGTCTCCCGGGGCCCCAAAGTCAAAGTTCCCGACGCCGAAGATGAACCACCGCAGGAACGTCCCCATGTTGCGCACGACGGCGATGTCGGCCTTCCCGTCCCCGTTGTAGTCCGGTGGCCGGACCGGTGCTAAGAAGGTTCCGATCGGAATGTCCCCCGGAGTCCCGAAGTCGAAGGTCCCGACGCCCAAGATGAACCATCGGAGGACCGCTCCCACGGCCCGCACGACCGTAGGATCGGCCTTGCCGTCGCCGTTGTAATCGGCTGGCACGACGAGTGCATCGGGTGCACTGGGCCGACCAAAGGCGACACGCCCGACGCCCCGAACGATCCATAGGCCCGTATCCGGGAACCGGCGGTAGACGACCCGGTGCATAAGGCGGTCCGAAATCGGGTCCAGTAGCGCCGACGTGCCCGGCTGGGGAATCCCGCTCACGAGGGGGTTGAAAGGCGCTACCGGCAGGGTCGTCTTCAGGGTGAAGGTCGAGTTGGCAGGCGTAGCGAAATCCGGGTGGAATTCATAGACCCGCAAGTCGTCTGCCGGGTCCCCGAACTCATCGGCCCGGAAGTGGATGCACAGGCCGGGGGTGTCCGCCGGGGGTAAGTCCAGGCCTTCCAGGTCGGCGCAGAGCATGCCGCCGATGACCGTCATGTCCACGCCCGAGGGGGGATTGGTCGGGCCGAAGTAGATGAAGCCCGCCGTCGGATCGCCCAGGAGCATCTTCTGGCGGTCGAAGGCGAACACACCCTGTCCGGCAAAATTGAAATTCGGATCGAACTCGTGGTCGGTCATGAAGTAGGCGTTCGGCCAGATGGCCCAGTGGGGGTAATCGTTCAGGTTGTTGTTGGGCATTTCAAACTGGTAGACGAAGTAAGCCCCCGTGGGGTCTCCCGTCTGGGAGATGGCGACGCACTGGAAGGGCTTCGGAGGCGTCTGGTTGTTAAAGACGGCATTCAGCCAGTTGGAGATAGAAAACTGGCTCAAGAGCCACCGGTCGGCCAGTTGGTCATAGAGCACGATGACGTCACCGTCGTCCGTGGCGGCGCAGTCACCCGTAAAGCCGGCGGCCTGAAAGACGACGCTCAAGGGAAGGGGGCTTGCCAACAGTGGGGCGCCCGTCGTCTTGTCATATATCTGGAAGACCAGATTCACGAACTCGACATAGTGGTTCGGGCCGACGTCCCCGTTAACGTCCGGGGGCAGGACCGGAAATGGGTTATTGCCGTTGTTGAGACCCTCAAAGGTGGCGATGGGAACCGGCGTCGCTACCGATGCGTTCACTTCCGGAATCCCTAAGGGGAAGGAAGTCGCTGAGAAGCCCACCGTCCGTTGAACGACGGGGTCCGGCGAGCCCGACCGGACCGGCGGGCGCCGGACCCAGGGGAGATGCCGCAGGGGAATCTCCTTGACAAACGTCTGGAGCCGCTGGGCGGCCTCCCCCGAGGGTGAGACCAGGGTCCGGGCCCGCTCCTCCGCTAACTGCCGGAGGGAGGGCACGACCCCAAACCGGACGGGGCGGCTGACGTAGGGACCCCCGGGCGTGGCGGCATACAGCCCGCCCTCCCGACGCGACGGCCCTCGGCCCGGACTCCCCGCCAGGACGACCAGGCCCAGCAGGACCCAGCCCATCATCAGGGGGACCCGCCTCCGCAGAAAGGTCCCCTGCCCAAAGTCGCTTCGGAAGTCCATGACAAACCCTCCTCCAAGAAAAGTCCGTCGGCCCTCCCACCTGCTCGCCGTGCGGCTCCGAACCCTTCGGACTGCCTATCGCAGGGAGATCTCCTTGGACCCCTGTCCCTTTTCGGAGGGGATTCCTATCGTAGTGTTCTGTTCAAGTATGCGATGGATGTGGAAAACAGTCTCCCCGGCCCTCCCATGGAGCACCGACCGTCAGGCCAGTGTTCCCATCCGAGCCCCACCGGTGACGGCGGTACCCAAGAGACCCTGAAACTATGGAAGCTTTCTATGATACTGATACGTAGATTCGGGAGCAAGCCCTCCAAAGGGGCCCCTCGAGGCTCCATTCTCAAGAGGAAATTTCTGAGAAAGACCGGTGAGGGGGACTCCCCGGCAGGGAGCCCCCAAGGATGGGTTAACTGCGGCGGAAGACGGCCCGGTCGGCCTTCCCGTCGCCGTTGTAGTCCGCCGGGACTGGGACGTCAGCCGGAACGTTTAGGACCCCCGTCGGGAGTCCGAAGGTGAAGGAGCCGACGCCGAAGATGAACCACTGGCCCGTCGAGGGTCGGAAGACGGCGATGTCGGCCTTCCCGTCCCCGTTGTAGTCCCGGGGAACCGGGACGTCCCCCGAGGTCCCGAAGGTGAAGGAGCCGACGCCGAAGATGAACCACTGGCCCGTCGAGGGTCGGAAGACGGCGATGTCGGCCTTCCCGTCCCCGTTGTAATCGGCCGGGACAGGGATGTCCCCCGAGGCCCCAAAGTCAAAGGTCCCGATGCCGAAGATGAACCACCGGCGGACCCCAGCCACGGTCCGCACGACGGCGATGTCGGCCTTCCCGTCCCCGTTGTAGTCCGCCGGGACGGGGATATCGCCGGGGGCTCCGAAGTCAAAGGTGCCGACGCCCATAATGAACCACCGCAGGAAGGTCCCCATGTTGCGCACGACGGCGATGTCGGCCTTCCCGTCCCCGTTGTAGTCCGCCGGGACAGGAGTGTCTCCGGCCGTTCCGAAGGTGAAGGTCCCGACCCCTTGGATGAACCACTGGGCCGGAGCCGTCTGGGACCGGAAGACGGCGATGTCGGCCTTCCCGTCCCCGTTATAGTCCGCCGGGACCGGCGTGTCCGTCCGGAGGCCGAACGTCACGGTCCCGATGCCGTCAATGTCCCACTGGAAGCGGAATCGGCCGAACCGGGTATGCCAGCACGCCGTCAGAGAGCAACCCAAGGGATTATTCAGCGTGTAGTATTCGTGAATCCCAAAAAACGTCGTATCCGTCAGCGGGTCCACCGACAGCATGCTGTAGTCGCCCCAGCGTCCCGAAGTCGATGTCTGCGCCGCGTCCCCGGCGTGAAGGACGACTTCATCCCGGAGTTGATTCGGCGGATCGTAAATCGTGCGGCAGGCATACCGGATCGAGGGAAAGTCGCTGGCGGAGGATGCCGTGTAAATGAGGCACACGTCCCGATTCGCATTGACGGCAATGCTGGCCATCCAACGGCTCAGGGCATCGCTCGGCGCATGGGTCGCCTGCTGGTTTAGGCTGACGGTGTTAGTTCCATTATCCATCTCCAGGACGTACCACCGGACGCCAGCCCGGTAAACGCCCCGCACCAAGCAGTCCGCCGGATTCGGGTTCGCGCATACCGTGTGGTTCAGGGCGATCCACGACTTGTTGGAGGGAGGCCCGAAATTGCGAAATACGACCCGATGCATGAGGCGCCCGCTGATGGAGTCGAGATACCGGTTCGACGGCGTCGGCTGGGGCACGTCGTTGCGTCCCGAGGGGTTGCTCGGGTCGTAGTTCGCTACCGGGATGGGGCTGTCGGGACGCTCCGTGAATGTGGAGTTTGCAGGTGTCGTGAAGTCGGGCTTGAACTCAAAGAGCCGCAGTTTGTTCAACGGCGGGGCTACAAAGAACAAGCCGTCCGGGTAGACGAACAGGCCGCCGAGGTTCGCCGGCGGGGCCAGCGGGCCGTCGGCGTCCGCCGGGAGCATGCCGAATACGGTCGTCAGGTTTACGGTAGGCGGGAGGTTCGTCGGCCCAAAGTAGATCATCTCGGCCGTCGGGTCCCCGATGAGCATCTTGGACCGATTGAACGCAAAGACCCCTTCTCCCTGGAACGCGAAGGAGGACGGGTCAAACTCATGGTCCGTCATGAAGTAAGCACCACCCGGGCTTCCCGGAAACGCGACCGGCCAGACGCCGAATTTGGGATAGTCGTTGAGGTTGTTGTTGGGCATCACAAACTCATACAGGAAGTAAGGACCCAGGGGATTTCCCGTCTGAGACACGGCGATACACTGACTGAACGGAGGCCCGAACGTGAGTTGGAACTGGGACAAGAACCACCGGTTGGCATACTGGTCATACAGCACGATGGGGTCTCCGTCATCCGTTAACGCACAGGGAGTCCCGGCAAAGAAGGGGTCCGAGGCGAAGATACTGCTCAACGTAAGGGGGCCGGCCAATTTCACGCCGTTCTTGTCGTACACGGCCAGGACGAGGTTGATGAACTCCACGTAGTGGGCCGGGCCGACATCCCCGTTGACGTCCGGCGGCAAGACCTGGAAGCCGTGGACCAGGAAGTTGTCATAGTTACTCAGGCCCTCGAAGGACCCAAAATGAGGTGGACTCGGAGCATCCAATGTCGGTTGCAAGGCCGGGTCCGGGCCGGCTATGTCCAGACGGGTCGCCGGGATGTCCCGTCCGTAGGGCTCTCCGAAGTGGGGCACGACCCAAAGGCCCGGTTCCTCAGAAAACAGGCTCGGGTCGATCCGCTTCAATACGTCTCGAGCCCGGGCCATCCATTCCGGGACCGGCTTCTGGGAAGGCGGTCGCCGGACGACGGGGATCTCGGTCAGGGGTTTCGAGACTCCAAACCGGACGGGGCGGCCGACGTAGGGACCCCCGGGCGTGGCGGCATACAGCCCGCCCTCCCGGTGCGACGGCCCTCGGCCCGGACTCCCCGCCAGGACGACCAGGCCCAGCAGGACCCAGCCCATCATCAGGGGGACCCGCCTCCGCAGAGAGGTCCCCTGGCCAAAGTCGCTTCGGAAGTCCATGACAAACCCTCCTCCAAGAAAAGTCCGTCGGCCCTCCCACCTGCTCGCCGTGCGGCTCCGAACCCTTCGGACGCCTCTCGAGAAGGGACTTCTCTTTGCCCCCCTTCCTCAAGCGAGGCTCCCATTATACCCGGCCCCCCCCGGCCCGTGTCAAGTCGATGGCTCCGATGCCTGTCCTAAAGTGGGCGGGTGAGACTCCGAAAAGCCTCGACGGGCTTTGCAAAACGGGCTATCCCGGTCTTTCCCACGTCTCAACGGGATGGCTCGGGCATTCGCCCACGTAAAAATGGACCAGTCACGGCCCTGGAACGTCCCTCCCGGTTCCCGTCGGAGGGGCCGGAATGCCTTTACCCGGGCCATCCGGGACACCGATCCGGACTCCGCACGCAACATTCCCGAGGTGAGTACGATAATCCCACGAACACGATGGAGGAGCCGGCTTAGGCTCCCATCTCATCTCACGGAGGTGAACATGCGATACGCACGTTGGTGCATCGTGGGCTTGGCGGTCCTGGCCTGGGGATGGACGGGACGTCCGGGTCCCGTCGAAGCGGCCAACCCCGAAGCGGGCCCCGCTGTCCGGGCAACCCTCGGCCCCGGGGGCTTAAGCCTGCAGGTGGGCATCGCTTACGATCGGGCCGTGCTGAGAGTGTTGGGCCCATCGGGCGAGGTCTTCTCGCGGGAATTTTCGGCGGGGGAAACCATCGTCTTTGACTTGCGAGACCGGGACAGGGCAGTCCTCCCGGACGGGGAGTACTCCTATCGGCTGGAGGTCTATCCGGCCGTCGACCCGTCAGTCCGGGCGGCCCTGGAGACAGCCCGGAAGTCAGGAAATCAGAACGCCCTGGAAGATCTCTGGGCCCGCATTCCGTCCCCCGTGGTGTACGGGGGGAGTTTTCAGATGCGGGGCGGGGTAGTCAGTGAACCGCCGCCCGCCACGGGCCCTTCGAAGCCGAGTCCGACGGCCGGGGCAAGCCCGACGACCATCGAGCCCAAGGCGTTCAACGCCACCGACTGGTTTGTCCAGAACACCCTGGGCGTCGGGACGGATGTCCCGGCGGACGACATTGAACTCAAAAAACCCTCTTTTCCATTCATGCGGATTACAGAGACTAATGGGACGACCAATGCCGGGATTCACCTCACCAACCCCACGACAGGTTCTAACGGACCCATTATGTTCGTGAACCCTGCCGGCGATTTCCGCATTACAACGAATGTTCCTCCTTCCCTTCCCGGTTTCTTCTACCAGCGCACGACGGGACGGATCGGACTCCAGACCCTGGACCCCTACCAACCCGTCACGGTGGACGGGACGGTCGGATGGAAGGACGGGACATCGGCGATGCTGATGCTGGCTCAAAACTGCTGCAGCAACGGGAACCGCATGATCCTGGCCCATAGCCCTCTTTTCCCCAACTGGGGGATCTTTTACAACGACACTGACGATATCATGCGGTGGCAACAGAGCGGGACCGCCGACACGATGTTTGCCATTGCTATGGGCACCCGGCGGGTCGGGGTCAATACCCCGACGCCGGCGGCCGACTTCCACATCGTGAACGTGGGCAATTCGAGTCCCCAGCTCCGGATGCAGGCTGACGGAGCCCTGACCAATCACTTCCCGAACATCCGGTTTACCAACGTGGGGACGGCTGTGGGTCAACTGATCGCGGATGTCGCCACGGGCCGATTTGTGTTCGACTATGAGTCCTCCATCGGGGGGAACTTTTCGATCCGAAAGAAACTGAACAGTGACCTGGACATCGTGTTCTTCATCAACCCCTCGGGTCAGGCGGCCTTCAACGGGACGACAGTCCAGCCTGGGGCCCAGGTGACCGTGAATGGGAACCTGCACGTGAACGGGAACATCACGAAGACGGGGGCCGGTGAGGTCGTCGTCATGCGGGACGGAGACCGGACGATCCAGTACAGCGTGTCGATCGGGCCCGAGATCGGGACGTACGTGCGGGGGACGGCCCGGCTGGCAAACGGGGAGGCCGTCATCGAACTGCCCGACCACTTTGCGGCGGTCACGGCGGAGGAGGGCCTGACGGTGCAGTTGACGCTCCTGGACGAGTGCAACGGTCTCCGGGTCGTCGAGAAGAGTCCCCAGCGAATCGTCGTCAAGGAACTGGCCGGGGGGACGAGCGACGCCCGGTTTGACTACCTCGTGCAGGGCCTGCGGAAGGGGTATGAGAACCTTCCGGTCGTCGAGCCCCGGTAGGGCTGACAACAGCTCCACCGCGTACTTTCAGAAATGAAAAAACTCCACACCGGCGTATGGGTTTGAACCCGCAGGTCGTGGATGCAGGGGAACAGCCGATAGGCCTGTTCCCTTGCTCCCCATGACCGGGGCCGACACCCCGACGGTCCACCGTCCTCACCCCCTTAGAAGAACGGGCCGACGAAAGCCGCTCCGTCCGGCTCGCCCGAGGGGGGGTCATCCATCCCAGCCCCGCACTGGCGTGCGGGGTGACTCCCTCGGCCGTTCTGCACCTCATGGATAAGTGTCCTACGACATTGTCCCGGTTGCTTCCTGCTTCATCGACCCATGACTCGTAGACTGGTCGCCAGGGAGCCGTTCCGCCGCCGTAGGGGCGAACGGCCGTTCGCCCCTACAGGCGTCCCTTCCCGGGGAACTCCCGGTAGGCCTTTCGGGGCGGCTAAACCATCCTTCGGAAGTTCGGCGCTTCACCCCGGGACCGGCTTGGTTTTCACCGGCCCCAAGGCGACAGGACCGGGAATCCTAACCAAAAGGGCGACGGTGGCCAACCTCCCGGGGAACCCCCGCCGGCCAGGGAACCGACGAGCCCGGTCGGAGAACTTCCAAGTTGAAATAAGTAATAATAATAAAACTATCAACAGCTGTCAAACCATTAAGTGTTCTGTTAAGATTCAAGATCCAGGCATAGGACGCAGGCCGGGATTCTGTCCTTTCCCTCAGCCCTATCCCACATCGTGCATCTTGTATCCTGCATCCATTTCTTAGGTGAGTCCACAGGGTCCCGCACCTGGATCATCGCCGCATTGCCGTACAGCCCTATGGCCTTCCCGACGGCATCGCCCACCGCGTCCGTTATAGTTTGGGCGCTACCCTGAGACCCGGCGTTCGTCCCACCGGATTTCCCGGACGTGCCAGGTCAGGGGCCGGAAGTCTCCGTTTCCGACCCACCGGTCGGGAATCCAGTAGGGACGGGACCGGATTTCCAAGACGTGCAGGCCCGGCGGGAGGGGACGGGACAGGACCGTACGCCACTCAAAGGGTCCGGCGTGGTATACGGAGAATTCGGCCAGGAGGGTCCCGTCGAGGATGACGGTGAGGACGAGGGGGGACGCCGCCGGAAAAGGTCCCCGCCAGCCTCGAATCTGCAGGGCAGAAACCGGTTCCTGGGTCCGTCGGAGAAGGACCAGGCGGGGGCCCGCCCAACCGTCCCACCAGGGTTCGGGATGGTCCAGCAGTCGGCGGGTCGGGGTTGGGACTCTTCGCCATCGGTCGAGCCCCCACATGAGGGCGTTCCGAAGCCGACGGGCCCATTCCTGAAAGCGGGGGTATACGGCCGCCGCCAGGAACCGTCGGAGGCGCGGAGGTCGCCGCCGGCGACGTCGGGGCTCGACGGAGGTGTCGGGCGGGAGGCTTGGGGAAGCGTCCGCCGGCCGATGGCCCGCCGCGCCCGGAGCCGGGCTTCCCGAGGCCGCCTCCAGGACTCGGAGGAGGGTCCGCCCGGCGTCCATCCAGGAAAAGCCAGCCGCTCGGTCTTGGCCCCGGCGGATGAGGTCGGCCCGGAGGCCGGGGTCTGTAAGGATGCGATGGATGGCATCGGCCCAGGCCGCGGGGTTCAGGGGGTCGAGGCAGAGGGCGGCGTCGCCGGCGATTTCGGGCAGGCTGGTCGTATCGCTACAGAGGACGGGGCACCCGCAGTGCATGGCCTCCAGGACGGGGAATCCGAAGCCTTCGAAGAGGGAGGGGAAGACGAGGGCCCAGGCGCCCTCATAGAGGGCCGGCATGTCCGTCCGGGGGCAATACCCGAGCCACCGAACCTGGGTTTCCAGGCCCCGTTCCCGGACGGCCTGCATGAAGGCGGCGTGGGCTCCCTTGGGTTGACCCGTGCAGACGAGGAGAGGCGTGTCTCCGTATCGGGTCCGCAGGAGGTCCAGGGCCGTCAGGAGCGTGAGGTGGTTCTTATGGGGCCACGTGTGGGCCGGATACAGGAGGTAGGTCCCCGGAGTGAGGCCGTACCGGGGGAGGACCGTCCAAGCCCGGCCCCGGAAGGGGCTCCCGGCCTTAAAGATGGGGTCGGCGGCCGGATAGACCGTCGTGACGGCCTCGGGGGGCAGTTCATAGCGTTCCAGGAGGGTCCGCCGGGTGAACTCCGAGACGGCACATACGTGGGCGGCCCGGCGGATGGACTTCGTGAAGAGGTACTGACGCTCCAGCAATTCCTGGGGGGAGAAGAACTCGGGCCGATACTCGTGCTGAATGTCTAAGACGACCAGGACGTAGGGCCGGTCCGCCAGGTCGGGGTGGATGTAGCCGACCAGCGACAGGCCGACGTCGGCCTCCAGGCGGCGGAATCGGGGAAGGCCCAGGAAGCGGCGGAGGGCCTGGACGGGACCGTCCATGGTCACGGTGCGGACATCGGGATGCTCCGGGAGGTCCAGCGTATAGCGGACGGCTGTCGGCACGCAGAGGGTGTACCGGTGGCCCGATCCGAGGGCAAGGAGGGCTTGGAGGAAGCCCCGGGCGACCGTTTCGCTCCCGCCGACCCGACCGGGTTGGAGCCAGTGCAGGTCGATGAGGACATGCATGGGGATGCCTCGATAGGGGTGGCCCGGCAATATACGGTAACATAGCAATAGGGCAATAGGGCCTTGTTAAGAATTGAGATGGGGGAATGGGGCGGGGGTTCCAGGTACCGGGTACCAGGCGTCGGGTACCTGGCACCGGAGCCGAATCGACGCCGAGGGCCGAACACCGAGCACCGATCGTTTTGAAAAAGTTCTGGGTTCTCCATGATAGAACGCACCCCGGGTATCCCAGCGCTTCATCGTCCCTCCGTCACTTCTATGATGGGTGGCCGGTCCAATACCGCCCGACCTCTTCAAGCAGGCCCTTACGAACTTGGACAACACGAAGGTCATTACAGGTCCCTTTCGGAAAACAGGTTGGTGTCCAGCAGGTAGAAGGCGATCGGCCGTAGACGGGGGTCCACGACGTAGCGGGAAAACCTCAGATAGACCCGCCGAGGGCCGGGCGGTCGTACAGGGACCCCCATGCGGAAGACCTCGTCGGCCGGGAGGTGATACCGCCGTCGGGGTCCGCCCGAGACCCGGACGACCAGGTCCATAGACACGGGAGCCCTCCCGGCGATGTAGTATTCTTGCCCCGGGGACGGATGGGGGAGGAAGACCTGCACGGTGGGTGCCAGCCAGCCGTCCGGCCAGAAGCCGTAAACTCTCCGATGCGGGCCCGTCCGGGGGAGGAAGGCGGCGACCCACCGGTGGAGCCGGTGGTAGGCCCCGGGAAACCGAGCCGTGGCCCACCGTCGGATCCAATGCCGCAGGGCCTGTCCGAGGGCCGACCCCGGACGGGCCCCGTGATGGTATAGCCAGTGATGAGTCCGAACGATGAGGGGATACACGCCGGGGATACGTCCAAGCCAAGCGATTCCCCGCGGGGCCCGTTCCCGCAGGAGGTGATGCCAGAGTCCCCAAAAGTAACTGATGTCCACGTATCCGCCCCACTGGCGGCAGACCCGGAAAATCTCCCGATAGAAAGACCGACGTCCCGCCAGGGTCTTGGTCATCGGATGCAGACGGGAGGCGGCGAGGACGTCGGGGACATGGACGATCCGGCCCCCGACCCGGTCGATGCGGAGCCAGTATTCATAGTCCAAGGCGTAGTGCAGGTCCTCGTTGAAGGGGCCGACGACCTCGGCGATCCGCGTCCGCCAGAAAGCCGCCGGCTGACATATACAGCAGTCCCGCATCAGCCGCTCCAAGGAGTACTCGTCTGTCGGATACATCCCGATGACCCGATCGGCCTCGTCGATGTAGTAGGCCCGTCCGTACAGCAGGTCCCAGTCGGGATGGGCCTGAAAGTAGCCGACGGCCCGCTCGACGGCGTCCGGCAAGAGGACGTCGTCCGAATTCAAGTAGGCCCGGATGGACCCCCGGGCCCGGGCAAATCCCTTGTTGATGGCGTGGGCCTGGCCTCGGTCGGGCTCCGAGACCCACCGGATGCGGTTCCCATAGGATTTCAGGATATCCACCGAGCCGTCCCGGGAGCCGCCGTCGATGACGATGTACTCGATGTGGGGATACGTCTGCCCGAGAACGCTCTCGATGGTCCGCCGGAGGAAGGGGGCCTGGTTGTAAGAGGGGGTCACGACGGACACGAGGGGTGGGTCCTCGACGGTGCAACGAGGGCCCGGCAACCCGGCCCGAGTAGCGACCCGGTGACACGCCTCCAGGAGATTTTCCGCCGACCGGTGCCAGGAAAACCCCCGCACGCGAGCCCGACCCCGCTCGATCAGTTCCGCCCGCAGGGCCGCGTCCCGGACGATCCGCTCCATTGCCACGGACATGGCCTCGACGTCCGTCGGGTCGGCCGTCAGGACGGCGTCGCCTCCCACCTCCCGCAGGCTCGGAAGAGGACTGCAGAGGACCGGTGTCCCGACCTCAAAGGCCTCCAGGAGCGGAATCCCGAATCCCTCGTACAGGGAAAAGAACACCAGGGCCCGGGCCCTCCGAAGTAGGGCATACAGGAAGGCCGGCCGTACGAAACCCAAGTGGCGGACCGGCACCTCTCCCAGGTCTCGTCGGAGTTCCGACCATCCGTCGGGGTCCCCCGTCAGGACGAATTCCATGTCGAGGCCCGTCCGACGCCGAAAGAGGTCAAAGGCCTGCAGGACTCGCCGGTGATTCTTGTGAGGCCAGAGGTTGGCCGGGTACAAAAAGAACTCCCGTCGGGGGAGTTGGGCCTCTTCCTCGGGCGTGAGGGCTGAGGCCTCGGGTGGCTCCAGGGCCAGGGGAGAGGCGGCCCCCATCAGGAAGATGTCAGAGCAGTACGTCCAGGGATGGCTTTGGAGCCGCTGGCGGGTCCATTCCGTCAAGGTCCCGATGGCCCCGGCCCGGGCCAGGACCCGGTGAAAGGCCCGTCGGCGGGCCCGAAGCACAGGCGGCGGGAAAAATTCGGGAAGGTCCTCATGCTGAAGGTCCGGGATGAAGACGATCTGCCGCTCCATCGGGAAATCCAGGTCGTCCTCGAGGGGATAGGCCCGAAAGAGGACGTCGATGCCCTCGGTCCGGGCCGTCTCGCCCAGGCGGGCGTAGAAACCCTCGGGGGGCAGGGTGAGGAGTCGAACGGCGTCGGGCCGACGCTTGAGGAGGGAGCGGTTGAAGGGCGTCGTGAACACGGTGAAGGTATGTTCGGGATGATCCGAAACCAGCGTCTCCAGGACGCCCCGGAGGACTAAGTTGATGCCCCCCGTGACGCCCGGGGCCAACGGCCTCAGGTCGATACCGATGTGCATCGAGGTCCTCGCCACGTCCGGACGAATCGTGCTCCGGTCCTCGCTCAAGGGGGAGAACGGGAACCCGTCAGACTCCCCTCGGGCGTCAGAGGCCCAGCCTCCGTTTGAGCCACCACGCCACCCGCCGTCGGAACTCCCAGGCCCGGTGACGGCGAGGGGGGTCCGGCGGCAGGGACGGCGGCTCCGGGGCCGCCGGAAATCCGTCCGGTCGGGCCCCGAACCGGTCCAGGAGCCGAGAGGCGGCGAGCCAGAAACGCTCGACCTCAGCCAGGAAGGCTGGCGGGTAGACCTCCGGGTGCTCCCGAGCGTACCGATGCAGGGTGTCCAGGAAGTAGCAGAGGGTACCCGGTGTCATCGCCAGGCCGCTGTGGCGTTCAGCGATCTGCCGCAACTCCTCGATACGCCGAAAGCCGCCCTGGCTGGACTTGGTTTCCCGATACTCCCGGATGGCCGCCAGTTTCGCCGGGACGGGCACGGGCGGGGCCAGGGCGGACAGACGAATCCACAGGTCCGTGTCGAGGCCATAATGAAGGTTCGGGTCGAGCCCCCCGACCTGAACGAGAAACCGGCGGTTGATGAACGTGGCCTGTTGCAGGATGTAGTTCAAGCCGTACACCAGGGCCGGCCGGTTAAACATCTGAGTCCCGGGCGGAAAGAAGGCCCGGACGGGACGACCCGCCTCGTCCACGCGGAAGCCGTCGCCGAAGTAGAACGAGGCGTCGGGATACCGACGGTAGACCTCGGCGACCGTCCGAAAGGCCCCGGGCAGGTAGAAGTCATCGGCGTTCAGCCAGGCCACGAGGTCACCCGTGGCCCGGGCGAGGCCCTTGTTGATGGCGTCGGCCTGACCCCGGTCGGGCTCGCTGACCCAGTAGGCGATGTGTCTTTCATACTTGCGGATGATGTCGACACTCCCGTCCGTCGAGCCCCCATCGATGACGATGTACTCCAGGGCAGGATAGTCCTGCCGGATGACCGAGAGGATGCATTCTTCCAGGAACGCGCCCTGGTTGTACGACGGCGTGATGACCGTGATCGTGGGCCGATTCCCTTCGGCCATACCCCGATGCACTCCCCGGAGGCCCTATCGTAGCCGCCCTCCCGCCCGCGTCAACCTCCCAGCCCCGCACGCCCGTGCGGGGTCCGACTCGGGTTCCGTGCAAACCCCATGTGTGGGTTTTTCGAAGCATGAGGCAGGCATTCCGCTCAGGTATCCGGTACCGGGTGCCAGGTCTCAGGTCCCGGGTACCGGGCACCGGATTCGGTGTCCGGCCTTCGGTTCTCGGCCCTCGGCCTGGACAAAGGAGGAGGGAAGTTCGTACCTCCCTCGCCCCTCATCCCTCCATGGCCGACGGCCGAATACCGAGTACCGAGGACCAAGCCGGGGGACCGGGTACCGGAAAACACGCCCATCGGGTTTGCACCTTCTCCTCACGGCTCATCATCGCCACCGCCTCCCTGCGAGCCGGCTCCCCCGGCGGATCGCCCCGTCGCCAACAGCGTCTCGATGCCTTGCAGGAGGCGCTCTACCCAATCCCATCTCCCGACTTTACGGAGCGCACGATAGATGCGGCTGTTCCGAAGAGCCAAGACTTCCTGAAGGAGGACTTCCGCTTGGCCCAGCCTGTCCTGGAGGGCGGCCCGGTCCGCCTCCAGTTCTTGGATGAGGGCGGCCTGACGCTGGATGACCTCCAGACGGGCGGCCTCCGACGCCTCTATGCTGGACCGGCGGGCCCAGAAGACGGCCCCACTTCCGACGGAAAAGTCCCGTTCCAGCCGGAGGAATGCAAGAAGGATATGGCGAAACGCCTGGGGAAATTCGGGAAGTCGCTCGAAACAGGCGTAAAGGTAGTCGCCGACTTCGGCGGAGTCCCACCGGACATGCCAGAGGTGGTCCAGAAAGAGAAAGAGACGACTGGTCATCTCCGGAATGATGGGGACGTAGACTTCGACGGTGAAACCGGCCGCCTCCAGGGCCCGGACCCAGCCCTCGGGCGGGAGCGGATTGACCAAGTGATGGAAGGCTTCGTACTCCGCCTGTAGGCTACGGGCCCGTTGCGGCTCCCCGACGGTCTCGACCAGGAGCGGCAACGTCGCCCACTCCACGAGTTTGTCCGTCACCACGCTCA
>Ga0079995_1059209_pt1 | contig 17718 bp, 17 predicted proteins | sample FaiFalFF_MnMetaG_2_FD_69198 | JGI IMG/M metagenome (GOLD analysis project Ga0079995, IMG submission 69198) | Freshwater microbial communities from Yellowstone National Park, Wyoming, USA - Fairy Falls C (FF_Mn_C) (SPADES assembly) (version 4) | ecosystem: Environmental > Aquatic > Freshwater >...
TTTTAAAGCATAAAAATTTGTGTTTCTGCATTGTCCAATAATTCTAAAACTATTTATTTTTCTATATTTTTCCCACCCACCCTGAAATTAAGCCTTCGGCTTAAAAATGCCCATTTTTCGGCAGGGGGCTTTCGCCCCCTGACAAAACCCCTGATAAATTCAGTAATTTCTCAAAATTTTTATAATTTATTGATAGTCAATTATTTAACACTATTTATTAGACAAAGCATGTGTTTCTGAAATTATTTATTTTATTATATTTTTCCCAACCATCCTAAAAATAAGGCTTAGCCTTAAAACTTCGCCTCCTTAAATTCCCCCAAAAATCTATAATTTCCTAAAATTTTTATAAATTATTGATTATCAACCACTTAACACTATTTATTGGACAAAGCATAAAAAATTTATTTTATTGCGTTGTCCAAGTAATTCTAAAATATAAATAAGGTTTCTCCTTATAAATACCCATTTTTCAGCAGGGGGCTTTTGTTCCCTTAAATGAACCCCCCATAAAATCAATAATTTCCTGAAATTTTCATAATTCCTTGATAATCAATCACTTAACATTATTTATCGGACAAAGCATTGTGTTTCTGAAATTTTATTTTATTATATTTTTCCCACCCACCCTGAAAATAAGGCTTTGCCCTAACCACCTAAAAATAAACTTATGGCTTTGGGGTTCGCACTTCATTAAAACCCACTTAAAAATTGATTCAAATTATCTCATCTATTCTATCAACGATATTTTTTAGATTAAAATCCTTCCCGTTGTATTTATTCATAATAAAACCGCTAAAATTTAAATTTAAGTTTTCAAGAAAAAATTTTAAATTTAAAGATAAATTTATAACCAACTTGTTTGGATTTAGAACAATATAATAATTAGCACTTTTGAAGAATTCCTCAACTTCATTCGCAATTAGCTCTTTTTCTTTTAATTTTTCATAACTTTTAAGTTTTTTATTTGCCCAATTTTCAGAGATATTTTTCCAATTTTCATAAACCTTTAAGATAATTTCTAAATTTTTTCTCAAATTAAAAAGTGTTCTTAAAAATGAAATAAATTGATAGGATGGTGGTGTGTCTATAATAAAGACCTCAAAGTTTTTTGGAATTTGATAAATTCCGTATATTATAGCAGTATTTAAAGCAATGCTTGAATCTAAAAGAAATTTAGAATAGTTTTCAAATTCCTCAAAAGCTTTCTTACTTAAAAATTCACTTAAACTTTTCTTAACATCGTTTATATAGTTTTTAGCAATAGTTTTGGCATCAATTTCAATAGCATATAAATTTTCTTTAATTTGAGTTATTTTATTACCTATGTTTTTATTAAAAATTATTGAAAGTGAATGATCTTGGTCTATTGAAATTATTAAAGTCTTCTTATCTTTTGATAATTTTTCAGCATATATTTTAGAAACTGTGCTTTTACCAACACCACCTTTACCACAAAAAACAATTTTCATTCTATAAAATTCATTTCTATTGGCAAATTTTTACTTTTCCAATCCTCAAAACTCCCCTTATAATGCTTAACATTATATCCAAGAACCTTTAAAATTTGATAAGCTTTTTCTGATAAAATTCCTTTTTGACAATAAACAACAATTGTATCATCTTTTAAAATCCTAATTCTACCACTTTTAAATTCATCCCTTAGTCTATCTAAGGGAATATTATATTTTGTATTTGGAATATGACCCTTGTTAAATTCATCATTACTTCTAACATCAATTAAAATAATTTTCGGATTTGCTTCGTTTTTCAAAATATAATTAGCATCTACAATATCCTTACTTTCTGAGCAAGCAGTAAGAAGAATAAAAAACAAAATTCTTTTTAGCATAATTAAAATTTTAAAGTTTAAAATTTTCAAAATGATTAAGAGGTATTTGCTTCCTGAAATTGAAGAAATTTGGTCAGAAGAAAATAAAATTAAGAAATGGCTGGAAGTTGAATTAGCAGTTCTTGAAGTTCAAGTTGAATTGGGAATTATTCCAAAGGAAGCTCTTAAAATAAAAGAAGATATAAAAGACATTAATTATAATTGGCTCTTAAAGAGACAATCTGAAATTGAGAAAGAGGTAGAGCATGATGTAATTGCCTTTTTAATTGCTCTTGAAGAAATTTCAGAATATGCTAAATATTTACATTATGGACTTACATCCTCTGATGTTATTGATACCGCTAATGCTATTATATTTAGAGAAGCTTTAATTTTAATAAAAAAAGCTTATGAAGAATTTATTGAAGTTTTAAAAGAAAAAGCGATTAAATATAAATATAGTCCAATTATGGGCAGAACGCATGGGGTTTATGCTGAACCTACAACAATTGGTCTTAAATTTTTAAATTACTATTCAGAAGCTTTGAGGAATTTAAAAAGATTAAATGATAGTATTGAAGAAATAAGTTATGGAAAAATTTCAGGAGCGGTTGGTAATTTCGCATTTTTAAGTCCCAAAATTGAAGAATTAGTTATGGAAAAACTAAATTTAAAACCTGAAAATGTTTCTACTCAAATTATTCCAAGAGATAGATATGCTTTTGTTATAAATAACCTTGTTTTATTATCTGAAAATATAGAAAGATTAGCATTAGAAATAAGGCTTTTAATGAGAACGGAAGTTGGAGAATTTTTAGAACCATTTTATCAAAAGCAAAGAGGCTCTTCCGCTATGCCACATAAAAAAAATCCAATAAGGAGTGAAAGAATAAACGGACTTGTTAGATTAATTAGAGGATACTTAATACCTATAAATGAAAATGTTGCTCTTTGGCATGAAAGGGATATTAGTCATTCATCAGTTGAAAGGATTATTTTACCTGATATAACATCAGCTATCTATTACATTATAAAACTTTCAAAGAATATTATTGAAAATTTAATTATTGATGAGCAAAGAATTAAAGAAAATATGGAAAAATTTGGAAAATTTTATTTAACTCAACCATTTTTATTAAAGCTTGTTCAAAAAGGTATTTCAAGGAAAGTAGCTTATGAGTGGCTTAAAAGAATATCTCAATTTGAAAAAGAAAATTTTGAAAATGCTATTAAAAATGACCCTGAAATTAAAAAGTATTTAAATGAGGAAGAAATTGATGAATGTTTAAATTGGAATTACTTTAAGAATGTAGATGAAATATATAAGAGGTTTTTTTAACTTAGCTTTAAAATTTCAATTATGATAAAGCCAAAAGAAAACAAGATAAAAACTTTTTTAGATGGGAAAACCTGGCTTCGTTATTCCATAAGTGTTTGGGATGATATAGAAAAAAGTCCTGAGGAAAGAATGCTTAACCACCCTGCAATTTATCCATCTTCACTTGTAGAACGTTTAATTGATTGTTATCTTTGGAATAAAGGAATAGTATTAGATCCTTTTCTTGGCTCAGGCTCTACATTAGTAGCGGCATTAAAAAAGGGACATAGTGGTGTAGGTGTGGAGGTTGTGCCAGATTTTGCTCAGATGTCCTATAAAAGACTTCGTAATAGTTATCTTCCATCAATTTTCAACGACAAACAAAATCCATCAATTCGTCTAATAGACCGCCCCGAGAAATTAAATTTCAGTCCTGATAAACAAGAACTTATTATTATAAAAGACACTTCTCATAATTTAAAAAACTACATCAATAATGAAATCATAGACCTAATAATAACATCACCACCCTATTGGACAATACATCGTCGTTTGCGTACCGCTGATTTTAAAAAACCACGTCCATACTCGGATAATCCACAAGATTTAGGAAATATTGAGAAATATGAAGAATTCATTAGAGAATTAGGAAAAATATTTTCTAATTGCTTCTCTATTCTAAAAACAGGAGCTTATTGTATTGTTAATGTTATGGATTTAAGATATGGCTCTAAATTCATTCCTTATCATGTTGATATTATTAACTTATTGAATTCCATAGGTTTTCAATTGGAAGATATTATAATATGGAATCGTGTAAAGGACTATAGTAATTTGCGTCCATTGGGTTATCCTTACAAATTTATCGTCAATAAAGTTCATGAATACTTAATAGTTTTCAGAAAACCAAAAAGAACGAAATGATAGACTATTTAGATGAAGATGTAGCTTACTTGATTGGACTAATAATAGGTAAAGGAGAAATTATAGAAGAAGGGAATCGCTGGATCTGTACTATTGAATTTCCATTTGTTAAACCAAAATTAGAAGGGTTTGATAGATTCTCTGACTTTCTTACTAGTATTATCACAAGTGTTTTTCCTCGCCTTAAAGCTCTTTTAGGGGGATATATTGATGTCATAACTTTTAGTAGGAAAGTAGCTATAAAATTTGATTTTCAATATCAACATATAGTGGTTCGCAATTTAAAAATGATTTTAAGTGAAAAGCGAAGTTATAGAGAGTTTGTTATTCCAAATGTAATTAAAAATTCAAATAATGAAGAAATTATTAAAGAGTTTATTTGTGGTTTTGCTGATGTTTCAGCTAGTATTAGAAGAAGTAATCGTGATCGTAGAGGTTTTCATAGAGTTTATATAGATGTATCAAATAGCAATTGGGAACTTCCTGTTCAACTCTGCGATGTTATACAAAATCGCTTGAATGTACCTGTTCATGAAATTCTTTGGGGTCATCCTAATCTTCGTGATCCCAAAGTTAAAGGAAAATCTCCTTTTCGTGAACATCAATTGCGTATATATGCCCATGATTTCATAAAAATTGGATTTTATATTAACCATAAGCACGAGATTTTGAAAAAATTGGCAGAAGAAAATAAGGAAAAAATCAAAAATGGTTTATCTGATCCATCAAATCTTTGTCCGGGTTTTCGTGAGAGATATAAATCAAAAAGATATCATCCCTTAGAAAACGATAAGCGACTTCCTAAATATCTTCGTGGAAAGCATTTTGACGCTTATTGGCAAATATGTGCTTGCTGTGGATGCAATTTAGCTAAAAATTTTTTACCTGCTAATAATGACAAAGATAAGGGAAAGTCAGCTTTATAAACCCATTCGTGAATGGCTTGTTAGCTTTTTAAAAAGGAAATACCGCAATATTAAAAGAATTTGGGTTGATGATACTTCCAAAATTACTGTTGATAATTTTATTTTAAGAAAAAAACTTACATCATATATTCCTTATTGGTCTGCTTTAAAAGTTTCAGTAGATATAACAGGTGCTGTTTTAAAAAATGATGGAAGCTTACATTTAGCTATTGTAGAAGTCAAAACAAGGAAAATTAATTTAAGGGACTTATCACAAGTAATAGGTTATGCCAAAGTAATAAAACCAGACTATGCCTTTATTATTTCACCAAATGGATGGTCTAAAATTCTAAAATATCTTATATTAGATTTACAGAGAACAGATGTTTTAGAATATGACTCAAAAAAGAAAATCATTATAGGTAAATGGGATATGGTTAGTAATTCGTTGAGAGCAGGTGATATTCTAACTCCAAAGGAATAAATTCAGCTTTAAAATTTATAGCTTACAAATATGGCAAAAGCCAAAAAAAATTATTATGAAATTTTAGGTGTTAGTCCAAATGCCACACAAGAAGAAATTAAAGAAGCATATAGGAAATTAGTTCTTAAATATCATCCTGATAAAGTTCCACCTGAAAAGAAAAAAGAAGCAGAAGAAAAATTCAAGGAAATTTCAGAGGCATATGAAGTTCTATCTGATCCAGAGAAAAGAAAACTATATGACACATACGGAACAGCTGATTTTTCTGATTATAGTAATTACAACTTTAACTTTCAAGATTTCTTTTCAAGACATTATGAGGATTTAAGAGATATTTTTGGAGACTTCTTTTCAGATATATTTGAAAATATATTTAATGTCCGAGGAACAAGAAGAGGTAGTAGAGAAAAAGGTAAAAGTATATTATATAGACTTGAATTAAGTTTAGAAGAAATAGCAAAAGGAACAACAAAGGAAATTGAATATAATAGGTTTGTTAAATGTGAGCATTGTAATGGTTTGGGAGGAAAAGAAAGAACTTGTCATGTTTGTTCTGGCTCTGGATATGTTATAAAATCTTCAAGGACTTTTGGTTTTCTTTTTCAAACGCAATCAGTATGTCCAAATTGCTCAGGAACAGGTTATGAAATATATCAAAGATGCTCTCATTGTGATAGCACAGGGATAGTAAAGAAAAGAGAAAAAATAAAAGTTGAAATTCCAAAAGGTGTTAAAAATGGTGAAAGAATTGTTATTAGGAATAGAGGTGATGCAGGTCCAAGAGGTGGTGATTATGGAGATTTATATATAGAAATTATTGAAAAACCACATGAAATTTATAAAAGAGTTGGTGATGATTTAATTATGAATTTAAAAGTAAAATTAACACAAATTGTTCTTGGTGATGAAATTGAACTAACAGATATTATGGGAGAAAAATTTAAAGTTAAAATTCCAAGTTCATTTAATATAAATGAAATGCTCATTATTAAAAACAGAGGTATGCCAAATAGTTATGGAAAAAGGGGAGACTTGAAAATAAAATTAAACTTAGATATTCCGAAAAATTTGGATAATAAGGCAAAAAAATTATTTGAAGAACTTAAAAAATTAGGTTATTAACATGCTTTAAAATTTTCAAACTTGCCCCCATCGTCTAGCGGCTAGGACACCACTCTTTCAAGGTGGAGGCAGGGGTTCGATTCCCCTTGGGGGCATTGAAAAATTTTTTTATTGTTTTTGTTTTAATATCTTGTCAAGCATGTAAATTAGGACATCAAGAAGAGTTAATTTCAGCAGTTTCAAAAGGTCAATTAAGTAAAGTTAAAGATTTAATAAATAGAGGAGCAGATGTAAATACGAAAGATAAAAATGGTAAAACAATTTTACATATTGCTATTGAAAACAATTATGAAGATATCGTTAAATTTTTAATTCAAAATAAGGCTGATGTTAATATAAAGGATAATGATGGAAATACACCTTTACATTTAGCAGTAAAAAATGGAAATGATTTTATTGTTAAATTATTACTAAAAGCAGGTGCTAAAAAAGATATTAAAAATAATGAAGGAAAAACTCCATTAGATTTAGCAAAGGAGATAAATAATATTGAAATTTTAAAACTTTTAAATGAATGATTTTTCTATTTATATTTTGGTTAATTTTATTTTTTCCAATTGTTTTTTTGTCAAATCCTTTATTTGATGATAACATTGAATCATTCTACCCTAATTTCTACTTTATAACTGAGCAATTAAAAAACTTAAAATTACCATTATTTAATCCTTATTTTTTTTCAGGTTATCCTACAATAAATGATGTTCAACTTTTTGAATTAAATCCATTATTTTTAATAAGAAATTTTATTGGAATTTTTAATAATTCAATTTATGTTTTTAATTTACTAATTAGTTTAAATTACCTTCTTGCCTTAATTTTTTCCTATCTTTACTTTAAAAAATTAAAATTTAAAAATGAAATTGCTATTCTTGGCTCAATAATTTTTGCCTTTTCAACATGCTATGTTTTTACTGTTATCCACGCACCTACTTACGACTTTATTCCTTTTGTGCCATTAGTTTTATATTTTCTAAATGACAAGCCTTACTTATCCGCTTTATTTATGGGTTTTGCATTTCATTCAGCACATCCTCAAAAACCAATTTATCTTCTAATTCTTATTTTTATTATATTCTTTTTTAAAATTCTTGAAAACAAAAGAGAAATTTTTAAATTTATTTTGTTTTTAATAGTTTTTTTACCTTTTGTTTTATCATTTTATTTTCAAAGTATAGATTTATTTACAATTAGCAAAAGGGTTGAAAATGATTTAAAGTTCTTACTTGAAATGTCTTATCATCTTGATAGATTAATAACATTAATTATTCCAAAATTTTATGGCTCAATTGAAAATGAATATGTAGGTGGTCCATATTATTTTTATACTGAAATGACATTTTACTTTACAATAATTGGATTACTGCTTGCTATTTATGGCTCAGTGAAAAATTATAAAGATAGATTTGTTCTTTCACTGATTGTAAGCTCAATTTTACTATTTCTTTTGGCACTTGGAGACCAAAATTTCATCATTAAGTTTTTATATGAAAGTGGAATTATTAAAGGTATTAGAAATCCTTCAAGAGCATTATTTATATATCCAATAATCATTTCAATTCTTGCTTGTTATGGTTTAAATAGCATTTTAAAAGAAAAATCATTAAAACAAATAAATTACATTATTTTGATATTTTTACTAATTTTCATTTTGTTCTTACCATTAGCTCCAAAAGAAATTGATATTTCAAATGAAATTTTCAAATTTTTTATATTTTTGGCAATTTCATATATTCTTATTTATGGTTTTTTAAAGAAAGTTTTAAGTGAAAAGTTATTTTTATATAGTGTTATCTTATTGGCATTTTTTGATTTTTATCTTATTAGTGGCTCATATTTAAAGATAAGGAGATTTGAAAATGTTTATAGTTATTATAGTCCAGACTTTGTCAATCAATTAAAACCAAATAGTTTAGGAGAGTATAGAATAAATTCAAGATTTTTTAAAGGGCTTACTCTCCCAAGAAATTCAGGTTCTATAAATAAATTGGAGTTGATGGAGGGTTATAACCCATTAGTTTCAAAATTTTATATTGAATTTTACGATTATATTATTAAGAGAAATGAAGGTTTTGAAAATCTTTTAAAAATGGCAAATGTTAAGTATTATATAACTGATAGTGGATTTATAAAGCTAAAAAATTACTTACCAAGAGCCTATATGGTTCATTGTGTAAAAATTGTTAAAGATAGTTTTGAATTTTTTTCAAATGTTAAAAGTTTAGAGCCTGAAAAATGTGTTTATTTATCTGAAAAATTAAATAAAAATTATAGTTTAGAAAAAAGTTATGAAAATGTTAAAATTTTGAAATATAATCCAAATGAAATTTTATTAGAATATGAAACTGATGAAGATGGAATTTTGGTTTTAAGTGTTAATTATTATCCTTATTGGAAAGCAGAATTAGATAATGACGAGGTTAAAATTTTAAGAGCAAATTGGACATTTATGGCAGTTGAAGCTCCAAAAGGAAAACATGTTGTTAAATTTTATTATGATAAAACGAAGTTCTTTATAAGTTTAGGTTTTTGGGTTTTTGGAATAATTTTATCCCTAATTTTTGCTTTGTATAGTAAGTATATAGATTTTTCAAGGGATTTGATGGGGCAACCCCCCAAAGCCGAAATATAGGTATTTATAAGCCATTGGCTTTATTTTCAGGGTGGGTGGGGGAAATATAGAAAAATAAATGGTTTCAGAATTATTGGACAAGGCAAAAGTTATTTGCTTTGTCTAGTAAATGATGTTAAGTGATTGATAATCAATAACTTGCGAAGATTTTAATAAACTTATAGATTTTATTAGGGTTTTATTAAAGGACAAAGCTTTTTGAGGGTAAAAAATGAGGTCTTTTGAAGTCGTGGTCTTTATTTTAGGATGGACAAGAAAATTATAGTTAAATAAATGGTTTCAGAATTACTAGACAAAGCAAAAGTTATTAAGTATTTTCCTTTAAAATTTTCTTTATGACAGAAAAGGAGATTTTAGAAATTATAAAGAAGCATCCAGAGGTTATATTAGAGATTATTTATTCAAGCTCAGTAGCAACAAAGCAAGACATTAAAATTTTATATAGGAAAATAAAATTAAATTTAGAGGATAAACTTGAAGAAAAAAGACTTGAAATTGAGAAGACATTAGAGGATAAACTTGAATTAAAGAAACTTGAAATTGAAAAAACAATAAGAATAGAAATAGAAAAAATAAGAAGTGAATTGCTTGAAAAAATTTTAGATGTTGAAAAGAACTTAAAAATTGAAATTGAGAAAATAAGAGCAGAAAGTAATGAAAGAATGAATCAAATGGAAAACCAAATTAGATTGGAAATTGAAAAGTTAAGAAGTGAAAGCAATGAAAGGATTGAAAAGTTAAGAACTGAGAGCAACGAAAGAATGAATCAAATGGAAAGTCAAACGAAATTAGAAATTGAAAAATTAAGAGCAGAAATTGAAATTAAACTACAAGTTATGAAAAATTCATTATTGAAATGGATTATTGGTTTGATTTTAGGTCAAACACTTGTTATTGTAATTGCAATAATTTTGAAGTAGAAATAATTAAAAGACTTTATTTTAGAATTACTAAACAGAGTACTAATTTTTCGGACATTTTATAAGTTTTAAAATTAAATTATATTTTAATGCTTTCCAAGAAATTTCAAATTCTTTTGTTTCATTTGATTTTTTAAGTTGGTGAATATCTTATAGTTGAACTGCTTGTAATGAGTTTATAATTTCTAAAATCATATTGTTTTTTAAATTTTCCCGTTTCCTGACTACTTAGAATAAATAGCCATGCTTTACCTTCAAAAGTTTTAATTGAAATTTCAAGTGTATCGTTTTGATTTCAAATAAAAACTATCAATTTTAAATGATTTATTTTTTGTCTTCTCAAAGGAAAATCCACATTTCTTACAAAATTTATCAACTAAATTATTTTCATAACCGCAATTTGGACATATTTTTACATTTTTTATTTTATATCCGCAATTTGAGCAAAAATTAGAATTTTCTTCAATTTCTTTTTGACAATGTTGAATCAATAAAAACAACTCTTACTAAATCCTTCCTGTGAATTTATTTTTTATTGCTTAATTATTACTTCTTCAAAATTAACATTCATTCCTCAAAAAATAACTTCTTTAAATTTAAAATTCTTTGATATTCTTCATAAGCTTTATTTTCAATTTCCTCTTCACTTATATTTATTTCCTGTGATTTATTATATATCCCTTCAAGGATGTTTTGATAAACAATATCAAAAAATTCATTAACTTGCTCCTTTAAAATTTTTACAAATTCTTCAAGCTCTAAATAACCTTTTTCTGAAAGCAGTTCTAAATATAGTTTATAGATGTAATTATTCATCTTGAAATTTCAAAACTTCCATTACTTTGCTCAACATATAAAACTTTATCAGATGAGCCTTCCTCACCATTACAAGCAAAGCATTTTATATTTTTACCATAAATTTTAAAATCTCCTAAGTCTTTTGAATATATTATTTTTAATGAACCGGTGGATTTTAATTTTATATAGCTATCTCTATTTATAATTCTTCCAGAGCTATAAAATTCCTTTAAATTAGCATTCGCATTCATAAATGTCCAGTTGAAATTTTTGTTAGACCTAAATGAGCCTTTAATAATTCCATTATCTATTAATGCTCTTCCTTCATTTACATTAGCATTAAATTCAATTAAACATAATTTACACTCTATATCCAAGTTTTCAAATGTTCCAAAAATTTTAATTTTCACGAAATCATTTTCACATTTATTTAAAACAATAGCACTATAATTACAAGCTATATTTCCAATTACTTTTAAAATGATTTTTGAACTTTGAGGAATTGTAAATTTTGTATTTTCAGTAATTCTATATTTATAGTATTCTTTTGCTTCTTCTTCATAACCATAACTTTTTGCCTCTACTTTAACTTTATTTGAATTCCAACTATTTATTTCAAGTTCTATTCTACTTTGCTCAATTTTTATATCAAATGTTTGATTTAATAGTAGATAAATCAAATGGCCAGGGAGGGAATCGAACCCCCGACACAGAGGTTTTCAGCCTCCTGCTCTACCACTGAGCTACCTGGCCATTTCAGTAAGTTTGAAAATTATAAAGCATGAGGCAAAAATAATTAATGCTTTGTCAAATAAATAGTGTTAAGTGATTGATAATCAAGGACTTATGAAAATTTTAGGAAATTGCTGAATTTATTTGGGGTTTATTAAGGGGGCGAAAGCCTCCTGCCGAAAAACGGGTATTTATAAGCCGTACGCTTAAATATAGGGTGGGTGGGAAAATAAAGTAATAATCGCAATTTCAGAATTATTGGACAAAGCAAGTAAAATATGCTTTGTCTAGTAAATGATGTTAAGTTCTTGATAATCAATAACTTGTGAAAATTTTAGGAAATTATAGATTTTTGGGGGGAATTTAAGGGGGGCGAAGCCCCCCGAGGCATAAAAATGGGTATTTTTAAGCCGAAGGCTTATTTTTAGGGTGGGTGGGCAAATCAAGAAAAATAAATAGTTTCAGAATTATTGGACAATGCATTTTATAAAAGGTTTATCTAAGGATAGTAAGCAATAGCTTCAATTTCAATTAAGGCATTTCTTGGAAGTGATTTTACTGCGATTGTGCTTCTTGCGGGATATGGCTCTTTAAAGAATTTTGAATATATTTCATTTACTTTTTGAAAATCTTCCATATTAGTAAGGAATATCGTTGTTTTGACAACATTTTCCAAACTCAAATTAGCAGATTTTAAAATTTCTTCTAAATTTTTTAAAGCTTGTTCCGTTTGCTCTTCAAGTGTTTCCTTTAAATTACCTGTTTTAGGATCAATGCCAATTTGACCACTTATAAAAAGAAAATTACCAATTTTTATGGCAGGGCTATAAGGACCAATAGCTTTTATATTTTCAGATGTTATTTTTTGTTTCATACAGATTGAAATTTTAAAGTATAGGGAAACAAAGCAATTGCCTTGTATAGTAATTCTGAAATATAGATTATTTCTTATTTTTCCCACCCACCCTGAAATCAAGCCTTCGGCTTTAAAAAACCCCATTTTTTGCTTTGGGGGGCTTCGCCCCCCTTCAATCCGCCCATTAAATCAATAGTTTTAGAAAATTTTTTATAACCTGTTGATTATCAATAACTTGCGAAGATTTTAATAAACTTATAAATTTTATGAGTGTTTTACTAAAGGGCAAAGCTTTTTGAGGGTAAAAAATGAGGTCTTTTGAAGTCGTGGTATTTATTTTAGGATGAACAAGAAAATTTCTGAAATATACACTATTCCTTATCTTTACCAACCACCCTAAAAATACCCATCTTTCGGCAAAGGACTTTCGCTCCCTAAATGAACAGCTAATAGAAACCATAATTATAGTCAATCATTTAACACTACTTATTGGACAGGTAAAAAAAGTATTTACTTAAAAAGCTTTAAAATTTTAGTATGTTTCTTTATCTTATTAACTTTACAAGAGAAGATGTTTATTTTGTTGATCAGAGTTTAACATATGTCGTTGTTTTCACAGTAAATAAGAGGGATAATAAAGGAGGTGTTGTTAGATATTATAATAAAAATTACAATCCAAATTATGTGATGTACGTTAGACCATTTGGATATAAGTGGAGTTTGTGTAAAGATCCTGATGGTGTTGAAAGAATGTGCTTGGATTTTCCTGATGCTTACTCATTTTCCGTTTTACAGAAAGATACCTCTTCAATTTATATAAAAAAAATAACCGAAATTTCAGATTCACTTATACCAGCAAATATAGATAGGAATGATAGCACAATTTATGTTTTTAACGCAAATGCAAGAATTTTTAAAGATCTTTATGAAGAGCTTGCTATGGTTATTGTCTTACCTTTAAAATTTCAAATTGTGGGATATTACTCAACAAGTGAAGGTAAGTGGAAACAGGTAGGAAATACATTAGCATATTATGGCTCAAAAGTGCCATCAAATAAAATATATGTATTTTTTAAAGTAAAAGAAGATACATTATATAGAGAACTTGTGAAACTAATTCAAGAAGAAAGAGAAAAGAAAGAAGAAATAACTGTGGAGAAGACGGAAAGAGGTTTATTAGTAAGGCTTCCAGAAAGTATATTATTTGAAAGTGGTTCAGCAGAAATTAAGGAGAGCGGTAAAGAAGTTATTAAAGAAATTTATAAAAAATTAGATTTTTCAAAAATTAAAGAATTGAGGGTAGAAGGTCATACTGATAGTATTCCAATAATTGGAAAATTAACAGAGAAATATCCTACCAATTGGGAACTTTCAACAGCAAGGTCATCTGCTGTTGTTAGGTATTTAATTGAGCTTGGCGCACCAAAGGAAAAGTTAGCAGCTGTTGGTTATGCTGATGCAAGACCTATTGCAAGTAATTCAACAGTAGAGGGAAGGGCAAAAAACAGGAGAGTTGAATTTATCATTATAAATGAAGAAAAACAGCAACAAGGAGGTTAGGGTATGTTAAGTTTAACACTTTATATAATTGGCTATTCAAGGGAGGATGTATATTATGTTGATCCATCTCTAAGATCTGTAATTGTTTTCACAACAACCAAAAGACCTCAAAAAGGCGGTCTCATAAGGTACTATACGGAAAACTATAATCCAAACTACATCGTTTATGCTAAACCTGACAATTATGCTGTATCAAAATGTAAAGATCCATTTGGAAATCAAAAATTATGTGTTGAATTTCCTCCATCATTTTCATTTACTATTCTTCAAAGAGATTCTGCTTTACTTTATATGCTTCCTGCAAGTCAAGTAAAAGATGAAATTTTACAAAAATTAAATATAAGTAAGGATAATGCTGATCAGTATTATGTTATGAAAACAACAGCACAACTAATAGGTGATCCCGAAAAAAGAAGAAGAGGAATTGTTCTTTATGATTATATATCACTTTCATTTGTATTTCCATATGGATTTGAAATATACAATTACTATTCAACAGCAGAAGGTAAGTGGAAACTTGTCGGTTCTACTTTAAATTACTATTCAACAAGAATTCCACAAACTGATATTTATATTGCCTTTAAACCTGTATATGATACACTTGTTAAAGAGCTTGTAAAGACAACAGGTGAAGAAAAGGAAAAGAAGGAAGAAGTTGTTTCAGTTGAAGCAAAAGCCAAAGGACCTGAGATTACTCTCTTAAAGGAAGAAATTAAATATCCTGTTGGTGTTGCTGAATTAACGGAAGAAGATAAAAAGCTAATTAGGAATATTTACAAAAGCATAAATTGGAATGAAATTAAAGAAATTATAGTTGAAGGACATGCAGATCCAAGGCCAATTAGAGGGGCATTAGCAAAAAAATATCCTTCAAATTGGGAGCTTTCTATATTTAGATCATTAAATGTTGTTAAGTACTTAATTGAGCTTGGAGCACCTCCTGAAAAAATTAGAGTAGCAGCAGCAGGTGAATTTAGACCAAAATATCCAAATGATAATGAAGAGCATATGGCAGGCAACAGGAGAGTAAATTTTTATGTAGTTAAATGAAAATTGAAAAAATTCTGATTTATGATTTTGGTAGTCAATATACACAGCTTATAGCAAGAAAAGTTAGGGAGTTAAATGTTTATTGTGAAATTGTCCCTCCTGATTATTTTGGAAATTTTGAGAATGTTATTGGAATTATTTTAAGTGGAAGTCCTTATAGTATATATGAAAAGGATGCTCCTGATGTAAATAAGGAAATTTTTAATTTAGGAATACCTATTCTTGGAATTTGTTATGGATTACAAATAATTGCTAAGCACTTTAATGGTGAAGTTGCTCCATCTGAAAAAAGAGAATATGGAAAAACGAAATTAGAAATTATTACTAAATCACTTTTATTTGATAATTTAGAAAAAGAATTTTTTGTTTGGATGAGTCATGGTGATAAATTGACGAAATTACCAAATGGTTTTAAAGCAATAGCAAGAAGTGAAAATTCTGAATTTTGTGCAATTGAAAATAAACATATATTCGGTGTTCAGTTTCATCCAGAGGTTCATCATACTCAGTATGGAAAAGAAATTCTAAAAAATTTTTTATATAAAATATGTAATGCGAAAGGAGATTGGAATTTAAGTGAATTTATAAGTGAGAAAATAAAAGAAATAAGGGAAATTGTAGGAAAAGAGAATGTTATTTTAGCACTTTCAGGAGGTGTAGATTCAACTGTTCTTGGAAAACTTTTAGAAATTGCCCTTGGGAAAAATTTATATTTAGTTTTTGTAGATACAGGATTATTAAAAGATTATGAGAGTGAAAAATTAAAAAAGATATTTAATAGAAACTTATTTATTTTAAATGAGAAAGAAGTATTTTTAAGTGCTTTAAAGGGCATTATTGATCCAGAGGAAAAAAGAAAAATTATTGGAAGGAAATTTATTGAAGTTTTTAGAAAATTTATTAAAGATAATAATTTAAAGATAAAATTTTTGGCACAAGGGACACTTTATCCAGATGTTATTGAATCAAAACAAGTTGTAGGACCCTCTGATAAAATTAAAACCCATCATAATGTTGGAGGTCTTCCAGAAGATTTAGAATTTGAGCTTATTGAGCCATTTAAATTTCTATTTAAAGATGAGGTTAGAAAAATTGGGAAATTATTAAACTTGCCTGATGAAGTAATATATAAACATCCTTTCCCAGGTCCTGGTTATGCTGTTAGAATAATTGGAGAAGTGAATGAGGAAAAACTTAAAATTATTAAAAAAGCTGATATTATTGTAGAGGAAGAGGTTAAAAAATTTAATTTGTATAATAAATTATGGCAAGCCTTTGCGGTATTACTTGATGTGAAAAGTGTAGGAGTTATGGGAGATAGGAGAACTTATGAATATGTAATTGCTATAAGGATTGTTGAAAGTGAAGATGGAATGACTGCAGATTGGTCAAAAGTTCCCTATGAGCTATTGGAAAAAATCAGCAATAGGATAACTAATGAAGTTAAAGGTGTTAATAGAGTTGTTTATGATATAACATCAAAACCACCTGCTACAATTGAATGGGAATGAAAAGAATTTTTAAATTACTAATTTTTATTTTTGTTATTGTTATTTTCGCCATATTTATAAAAAATTTTATAAATTCAAAAAAACCATACTATATTGAGCTTGAATTATCTTCAATAAATGAGGATTTTATTAATTTAAAAAATTTTCCAATTTTTCCATTTTTTGATCAAAATGAAACATTTTCTACATTAATTTTAAAACTTTATAAAATAAAGGATGATAGTAAATTCAAACTTCTTATTTTAAATTTAACAAATTATAACTTCAATTGGGAGCAAACTTATGAATTAAGAAAAATTATTAAGGAAATTAAGAAGAAAAGAGAAGTGATATGTTATTCTGATAGTTATAATCAAAAATCTTATTATTTGGCATCTGCTTGCTCAAAAATCTACATGGCAAATGGCTCAATTGTACAAATTCCAGGAATCTATACGGAAATTTTATTTTATAAGGAGCTTTTTGATAGTTTAAAAATAGATATATTTCCTATTCAATTTGAAGAATATAAGTCTGCATTAGAAATTTTAACAAGGAAGGAGCCAAGTCCTTTTTATAAGGAGCAAATTGAAAAGGTTTTAAATTTCCATTACGATGAATTAAAAAAAGCTTTAATTGAAAGAGGAATTAAAAATCCAGATAGTTTAATAAATATAGGTTTCTTTTATTCAGATGATGCTAAAAAATTAAATTTAATTGATGATATTAAATATCTTGATGAACTTTCAGAATATAAGAAACATTTAAGAAGAGGTTCTTTGCCAGAAATTAAAGAATTTTCAAATAATAAAATAGCAGTTATTGGTGTAGAGGGAACAATAACAAGTGAAGATTATTATAATCCATTTGATAAAACCAGAACCATAGGTAAAAATTTTGTAAAATTACTTAGTAAAATAAGGAAAGATAAAAGTGTAAAAGCGGTTTTAATAAGAATAAATAGTCCTGGTGGCTCTTCGTTAATGAGTGATATGATTTCAAGAGAAATAAAATTATTAAGTAAGGAAAAAGAAGTTGTAATTTCAATGGGAAGAGTATGTGCAAGTGGTTGTTATTATATAAGTGCTTATTCAAATAA
>Ga0079995_1060028_pt1 | contig 17713 bp, 21 predicted proteins | sample FaiFalFF_MnMetaG_2_FD_69198 | JGI IMG/M metagenome (GOLD analysis project Ga0079995, IMG submission 69198) | Freshwater microbial communities from Yellowstone National Park, Wyoming, USA - Fairy Falls C (FF_Mn_C) (SPADES assembly) (version 4) | ecosystem: Environmental > Aquatic > Freshwater >...
CATGCGGTTTACGGCGTTCCCCCCTGCGCCCCCGAGCCCGATAACCTTGACCACCGCTCCTTCCATGCCTTCCCTCCCAACTCAACGTGGGGTTAGATGCCCGCGCCTTGAGCGCTCGACCTTGGGTCCTTACTGGCCAGCGGCCAGCTTTAAGGCTGGCAGTGTTGCAAGCCGCCGCCATGCGCCCGGGGCGGTCGGCGCTTTTCCGCCCGCGACGCGCGGCGCGCTGAAGCACCTTGGTCCGATTTTACCGCGAGGCGCCGAAAGGGCCGCTCTGCCCCCCCGCTTCCGGGGGAGCGGAACCGCCGAGGTCGTATAGTCGCGGCAAATGGGCGAAGACCTCAAGGCCATCCAGGACGCCTTGAGGGGCGTTCGTGGCTGGCTGGTGGTCCTCGAGGGGAAGGCGGCCGGAGTGTGGACGGGGGTCAAGCCTCTCGCAGCCTTGAAGCTCGTCAAGGGCAAGAATAAGCGCCTGCCTCCTCACCGCAAGGCAGGGAACTTGACCGAGGCGCTTGCCATCTGGTTCGTCCGCTGCGAAGACTGGCTGGTCGTGGGCGCTGGCCGAGACCTCATCCCCCACGAAAGAGCGGGTCCGCCTCCTCGTGAGCCTGAGGCCTACCTGGCGATACGGGAGATCGGCCGCGAGGGGAGGCGGAGGAAAGAGGCGGAGGGCTCCTTCCGGGCACCTCCCCTCGAGGGCCAGCCTCGGACCGGGCGCTAGCGGGCCTCTAGGCCGAAGAGCGCCCGCAGGGCCTCGGCGGAGTTGTCCTCCTCCTCCCGCCTGAGGTCGGCCCCCAGGGCGTAGGCCTTGGAGGCCAGGACCTTGGCTTCCTCGGCGAGGGCCTCGAGGGTCTTCAGGCGGGGCAGGAGGCGGTCCGGCCTCTTGGCGGCCGTCTTCTTGAGGTCCCCGACCTCCAAGAGGGCCAGCTTGAGGGCTCCCTCCAGGTTGGCGATGAGGTGCTCGAGGCACCTCTGAGTCCTGTCCATCGCTCACCTCCTAAACCCTAAGGGGCACCAGCACCGCCCGGTAGCCTCCCCCATCCCCGGGGGCCACCACCATGGGGGACACAGGCCCGCTCAGGCGGATGAGGGCCCGCTCCGCCTTCGGCAGGGCCTCCAGCAGGTAGTGGGCGTTCACGGAGAACTCGAGGGCCCCTTCCACTTGGGCGGGCACCTCCTCCTTCCCCTCCCCGCTCTCCGACTTGGTGGAAACGTGGAGGTACCCCTCGCCCAGGACGAAGTTCAGGCGGCGGTTCTCCTTGTCGGTGAGGACCTCCAGACGCTCCAGGGCTCCCTTGAGGGCTTGGGTCTCCACCAGAACCTGGGCGGCGAACTCCTTGGGGATGGCGTGCTCGTAGTTTGGAAGAGTGCCCTCCATGAGCCTCACGGCCACCCGCATCGGGAAGGCCTCCCCGGCGACCTCAAGGCCCAGGACCCCGGGGGCAAAGCGGAGGGCGACCTCCTTCGCCTCGACCGAATCCAGGATGTAGAGGACCTTGCCGAGGCTCAGGACGGGGATCACCACCGTCTTCTTGAAGGGGACGGGGTGGGCGAGGTCGTAGAGGGCGAGGCGGTACCCGTCGGTGGCCACGAAGCGGAGGCCCTCTCCCTTCAGCTCCAGCTGCACGCTCCGCAAGATGGGGTAGTACTCCTCCCTGGACGCGGCGTACTGCACCCCGGCCGCTCCCCGGGAGAAGGCCTCGGCGGGCAGGGGGATCCCCTCTCCCTCCTTCGGGAAGACGAACTCGGGGTAGCCTCCCGTGGGGGCGACGCGGAGGTCGGCCCGGAAGGTCTTCGCCCCCAAGTGGAGGCGGGCCTCCTCCAGCTGGAGGGCCACCCTCTCCCCCGAGGTCCCCTCGGAGAGCCCAAAGAGGACCTCGCCGGGTACCAGGGCCTCCCCTTCCCCGTCGGCCTGGACCGGGAGGGAGAGCTCCAGGTCCACCTCGCCGTTGGTCCCCCGCAGGGAGAGGGTCCCGTCCTTCGCTTCCAGGTAGACGTAGGTGTGGAGGGGGTTCGAGGACTTGGAGGGCACCACCGTCTTCAAGAGGGCGAGCGCCTTCTTCAGGGACTTCTGGTCTATCTCTAACCGCACCATTTCTCCTCCCACTCTACGGGGCCCGGAGGGCGGCCTTCGCCCTTTGGGCCGTTACGCTTCCTCCTTAGCGAGCGCTACCACGGTGACGAGTCCCCGTCCCTCGCGCTCCTCGGCGGAGAAGAGGGCCAGGGTCTTCCTCTCCTCGTCCAGGGCCAGGGTCACGCGTCCCGAGAAGCCCTTGAGGGCCAGGGCGAGGCGCTCGCCCCGCACCCTTACCTCACCTTCCCAGGCCTTGGGGAAGACGGCGGGGACGCGGACCTCCTTCCCTTTCGCCGAGACCACCTCGAGGACCCCCGAGGCGGCCTGGAGGGAGAGGAGGCCCTCCTTCTCCTTCACCGCCTTGGCCAGGTCCTGGGCCTTGACCACCGCCCGGTAGGGGCGCTTGGCCTCCACCAGGTAGCGGTTCACGGCCTGGGGGACGTACCCGGGCTCTTCCCGGTAGCCGCCGAGCCCCTTCGGCAGCCACGTCCCGGCGGTGAAGGCGAAGGGGCCCTGGGTACCTGAGAGGGCGAAGACCCCGTCGCCCCTCCCCAGGTGCGCTACCTCTGGGGCCACCTCGAGGAAGGCCGAGAGGAAGCGGGCCTGGGCGCTACTCAGGACGGTGAGGGGAAGGGCTCCCGACTCGGGAAGGAGGTAGGCCCCGAGGGTGTAGCCGTCCATGGCGGCTACGGCGAACCCGCCCTTGTAGGGGGTGAAGACCAGGCGAAGGTCGCTCGGTTTGCCCCCGTGGGGCGGTACGGCGGCGAGGGCCCGCTTGAGCTCCGACCTCAGGACCTGGGCGGAGAAGGGGGGGAGCTTCTCTTCCCCGTGGGGCTCCCTGCCGTAGAGGCGGGCGCGGAAGCGCCCGAGCCTTAGGACCAGGACAAGGTCCTTTCCCTCAAAGCCCAGGGCGGGAGGGGTAGGCAGCCTCTCCAAGAGGCCTCCGAAGGCCTCGGGGTCCAGGCCCGCCTCCCAAGGGACCTCTCCGGGGAAGGGGAAGGAGAGCTCTGCGAACCCGTGGAAGTTCCAGCGGAAGAGGAAGAGGCGGCCCTCCCGCCAGCGGACCGTGAGGTACTGGGGGGCCCCCACTCGCACGTCCATGAAGGCTCGGACCTTTTGGAAGGCGGCGTGGGAAAGGGACGCGAGGAACGGGGCTTCGGTCTTTACGTTTTCCAGGACGGCTTCGTTCATCTCCCCTCCTTCGCCCTTAGAGGGGCGTGGCCCCGGTCTCTTCGGGGGGGGCTATAGAGAGCTAGGGGGGCCTTGACGGTCCCCGGTCGAAAGCGAACCTTCTTCCTACGCTTCTCGGCGAACTCCCCAAGGTCAAAGGGGGAAGAGCTTCCGGGCCCCCTTCGGGCGGAACTCCACCAGGCCCGCCTTGGCCAGAGAGGAGAGGACCGAGGCCGCGGCGCTCGGCGGGGCACCGTAGAGGAGCAAGACCTCCGCCAGGGGCTTACCCCGGGCCCGCTCCAGGAGGGGGGTTAGGGCTCCCAGCTTCCCTCGAGGCCAGACGGTGAGCCCCCAGTCCGAAGGGAGGGCCGAGGCCCTGGCCCACACCCTCGCCCGCTCGGCGGCGAAGGCCAGGTCCAGGAGGTCCCCGGTGAGGGTGGGGGGGCGCGAGACGCGGACTGGCTCCAGGTAGACCTCACCCCGCCTGAGCCCCAGGAAGTAGTCCAGGGCCCGTCGGCCGGAGGCCCTCCTCGGGTAGACCACTCGGGCGTCGTAGAGCCGTCCTCCTTCCAAAAGGAACTCCCCTTCCGCGGCCTCGCCCACCACGGCCAGGAGGCCCGTGGCCTTCGAGCGGGTGAGGAGTTCCAGGACGGCCGAGAGGGCGAGGTCCTCGAGGGAGGCGTGGAGGTCTCGGGATGCTGGGTCCCAATACACTGCCCCCATTCTACGGGTCCGCGTTCCTTGGGCAGGACCCCTCGCCTAGGAGCGGGACAGCTTGAGGAGGCGGTAGAGGCGCGGGGCGAGGAGGGCCTCGAGAGCGGCCTCTCCGGGGAGGCCTCTCTCCTCCAGGAGCGCGGCGAGGACCTCTTCGCTCAGGCGGGTCGGGTGCCCGCTCCTGGCCTTCGCGGTGGCCTCCACCAGGAGCCGCCAGGCCGTGTTCTTGCGCCCGAGGAGGTCCGGGGGTCTTCCTCCGGGGCGGGGTCCACGAGGAGGGCGGCCTCTCGGCCCAGGTAGAGGACGCGGGGGCGCAGGTGCACCCCCTCCGCCGACTTGACGAGGACCCTCGGGATGACCAGGACCAGGACCTCGGCCCGTATGGGCGGCCACAGCTCTATGGTGTTCTCAGGCAGGGAGGGAGGCGGCTTGACCCCCTCTCCTTCCGCCAAGAGGGCGAGCGCCCGGTGGGCTCCTTCCAGAAGCGGTTCGGGAAAGCGTTTGAGGTGGCGCAGAAAGTGGTGGATTTCGCAGAGGCCCTGGGCAGCTCCTCTCTGCGCCCAGGATGTCCGCCTGGGATGATCGCCCATGTCCTCTCGCGTCTGTAGGACCAGGGCACCGTAGCGGATGAAGTGGACGGCCTTGAGCCTCCTGGGAAGGTCGGTGTCGCCGTTGAAGACCCCTGGCCGGGCGGCCTCGAGGACGAGGTCTTCGGGGAGGCCGAAGGGGGCGAGGGCCCTCCTTGTGGCCTCGAGGTGCCCCTCGAAGGCGACTGCCGATAAGACCGCCTCCAGGGCTTCCTCGAAGGCTCCTTCCAGGAACTCGATCTTCAGCTCCACGCTCGCGGATCTCCACCGATTAAAGGCGGGCGAGCCTCAGGAGGCGGAAGAGCTTTGGGTCGCGGAGAGCCCTGAGGACTGCCTCGCCGCTGAGGCCCCCTTCCCCTTCCAAGAGGGCCGTGAGGGTCTCTTCGGCTACGCGCGCGGGGGTTCCTCCCCGCGCCTCCTGGGCTCACCCCGGCCTCCTTTGCCAAGGAGGCCAGCGCCCGCCCTACCCCCTCCAGGAGAGGGCGGGGGAACGGCAGCGGGTAGCGGGTCCAGTAGAGCGAAGGGCTGGCGAGGGGGGCGGCGAGGCCCTCCCGCGCCCAGACTCCCTTTGGGAGGGCGGGGCCGTCGTCGTCCTCGCCCGCCTTGAGGACCACGGAACCGTAGCGGATGAAGTGGAGGGAAGGAGGGGCGCCGGGAACGCCCCGGATGGAGCCGTGGAAGGCGCCGGGGAGGGCGGCCTCGAGGACCAGGTCTTTCGGCGGGCGGAAGGCCTCGAGGGCCCTCTCCGTGGCCTTCAGCCTATCTTCGAAGGGGACCTCGCGAAAGGCGAGCTCCAGGGCCTTTTCAAAGGCTTGGTCCAGGGGCTTGAGTTCGATCTCCATACCTCACATCCCCGAGGCCGTTGGCTGGCTTCCGAAAGGCGACGCCGCCTGGTCAGTAAAAGCGCACATTAGCGCGCTCCTAGAAGACCAGTAGGAGGCAGGGTCGGCGAGGGGTGCGACGAGGTTAAACTCACTCCAGGTTGCTCGCGGGTCGGCCGGGGAGACCCTTACGTTCAGCTTTTCCGCCGTGAGCATCAGGGTACCGTAGCGGACGAAGAGGAGGGCGTTTGGCTCAGAGGGAAGCCGGATGTAGCCGCAAAAGGTCCCGGGGAGACTCGCCTCGACGATGAGGTCCTCGGAGACCCCGATCGGTCCGAGCGCTCCGGCCGTGACCGCCAGGCGCTCCGCCACGCTCGTCCCCTCGCGGAAGGCAAGCTCCAGGTTCTTGTGGAAGGCTTTGGTCAAGACCTCCACTACGAGTTTGCTTCTTCCCCGCATAGGTGCCTCCTCCGCCCGGAAGGAACTTTTCCTTCCGGGCTTCCCAGCGCCTCGGGCCCCTTGGGCCGGCCTACACGCCCACTTCCCGGGGTACCGGGCGCGGGACGGGGACCACCCACTCCTCCCTGGCGAGAGGGCCGTAGAGCCTTTCCGCCACCGGGCGGAGGAGGTAGGTTCCCCACTCCTTCCCCCCGGGCGGGAGGAGGAACACCGTCCCAGGTCCCCGGCGCAAGGCCACCCGGGGGAGGTGGCCCGAGGGGAAGGACTCGGGAACCTCGAAGACCGCCTCGCCCTCCTCTCTCCCCCGCTCCCACCAGGCGAGGACCTCGGGGTGGCCGAAGGGATCGAGGAGGCTTAGGTCTTCGGGCACCCGAAGGGAGGACCTAGGGGGGAAGCCGTGGGCGAAAAGGGCTTCGGGCAGGCCCTTGGGGCGCTTCCCCTGGAGGAAGGAAACCTCCTCCGCCCCTAGGAGGGCCTCCTTGGCCTCCAAGGGGGTCGGGCTCACCAGGGCGACTCTCTCGGCCTCCAGCCCTTCCCCGGCGCTCCAGAAAGTGCCGAAGAGGAGGTCCGCCTCTCCCCTCTCCCGCCTCCTGCGCTCGGCGAGGGGGAGCCCCCCGTGGAGGAGGAGGAGGGCGCGGCCGTCCCCAAGCTTGCGGTAGAGGTAGCCCTCCTCGCTCTCCTCGAGGAGGGCCTCCTCCGCCAGGGCAAGGTAGGCCTCTTTCGCCTCCTCGGCAGTAGCGAAGAGGATCGCTCCCCGTTCGGGAAAGCCCTCCCCCACCCGGACGAACTTCCCCCAAGGGGCGAAGGGGAGGGCCCGGGAGCCCTTTGGGCGGAGCTGGAGGAGGGAGGGGAGGGGCACCTCGGGCGGGGCCTCCAAGGAGAGGGCCTCGAGGAACTCCTCCAGGAGCCTCTTGGGAAGGGCGGGAGAGAGGAGGACCACCGGTCTCTCCAGAGCCCGCGCCCAGCGCAAGAAGGCCAGGAGGGCGGAGAAGAGCCTCGGGTCGTCCTCGGGCACGGGGAGGACGGGGACCTTGCGCAGGACCATGGCCAGGCGGAGGAGGGCTTCCGGAGCCCGGGTGGCCGCCCGGAGGGCGTGGTCCAGGGGGCCGAGGACGAAGGGGGCGAGGAGCGCCCGCCCGGGGCCCTCCAGCCAGGAGAGGCCCTCTTCGGGAAGCGTGGGGAGAGTCCCTGTCCGGGCGGCGAGCTCCCCCCACCGCTCCTCGAGGAGGGGGAGGAGCCTGGCCGCCCCCGCGGCGGTGCGGGTGGCCAGGAAGGCCCCCTCGAGGCCGAAGAGGCCCGCCAGGGCCTCGGCGAGAAGGAGGGCCCTCTCGTAGCGCTCCCGGAAGGGGAGGCCCTGGAGGACGAACACCCCCCCTTCCCGGAGGGAGGGGCGAAGGGGCTCCAGGCGCTTCGGGTAGACGGGCGGTGGGGAGGGCTCGGGGAGGGCCATCTCTCCCAGGGCCGGGGCCAAGGCGGGGCTTGAGGCCACCTTGGCGAGGAGGGGGAGGTCCCCCTCGAGGGCTCGCAGGAGCCCCTCCTCATCCTCCGGGGTGAGCTCTTCGCGGGCCACCTTCCGCCTCACCTCCTCTTGGGAGAGGGGGCCCTCGGGGGCGAGGAGGCGGGCGAGGAGGGAGGCGGAGCGTAAGGGAAGCCCCGCCTTCCGCAGGCTCCGCTGCGCCGCCAGGGCCAAGCCCCGTTCCTTCGGCCAGGCCTCCGAAAGCCGGGCCAATGCTCGGGCCGCTCGGCGAAGCTCTTCGAGAGAGATGGGGTGGGTTTTCACGCGAACCTCCTTTTGTTCGTCATTTTAAGTGCAGATCGCGCCCGCACCTCTTTCCTTTGATAAAGGGCTTCCGGTCTGCCCCTTGCGGGACCGCCAGGCGGAGTGGTAAGCTTGGGGAGGAAGAAAACGCCCCGCCCTGGGCGTGGAAGGTCGGGAAAGACCAGGGGCTCCCGGTCCTGCCCCGGGAGAGGCATCCTCTCCCGGGGGCGCGGACCCGGGAGAGGACTGTGAACCTCCTCTGGCAGGGGGGAGGCGTATAAGGGGGTGCGAGGTGTCGACGTTCATAGATCCGGCCCTGGGCCGGAGCGTCATCGTCACTCTCCCCGTCATTGCCGCCCGGAAAAGGCCAGACCTAGTCCGCGAGGCTTACCGCCTCGCGGACATCGTGCTCTTCGGCCGCCAGTACGAAGTCGCTGGCGGCCAGGCGCACGAGGTCTGGCGGGTGGCGGAGGCCCTCGAGGAACTCCGCCGCCGCCACTAGCCAGCCGAACGGGGACCCGCCCGGTGGGGGGCGGGTTTTGGACAAGGCGGCGCCGGGGCCCACCACTCGGCGCGAACTCTGCCCCCTCTCCCCGCGCGGGGAGGGGTGCCCCGGGAAGGGGCCGTCCCCCGGATTTCCGGGGGTTTTCTCTTTGGGTAGAGGGTAGTGGGAGAAGCGGTCCGCGCGGGGCGAAGGGTTGGGGCTTGCGGGCTTTTGGGGAGGGTGGTAGGTTGTGGAAGGGAAAGCGTCCCGCCCTGGGCGTGAAAGGTGCGAGGCCATGGGCTCCCGGTCCTGCCCTGGGAACGGGTTTTCCCCCAAGGAGCGCAGGCTTGGGGGAGGTGGGTTTATCCTCCTTTGGCAGGGGGAGGGGTGTGGGAGGAAAGAGGTGGCAACCTTGAAGGTTCGGGTGGCCCGCAAGGGCCAGGAGCTTCAGGGGTTCTATGTGGGGCGGCCAACGCCCCTCGGGAACCCCTTTAGGCTTTTGAGAGAGGAGGATCGGGAATGGGTGGTAAGCCAGTACGCCGCCTGGCTCCGCGATCAGCTCCGCCGGGGGAACCCGGAGGTCAGCCGGGCCCTCGAGGAGCTCTACAGGGCCCTTAAGCGTCGGGGGCACATCACCCTTCTGTGCTTCTGTGCACCTCGGCGGTGCCACGCCGAGGTGATCGCGTGGCACCTCAAAAGGAAGGCAGAAGCGGAAGGGTTCCGGGTAGACGTAGAAGTGGTGGGCAGAAGGTAGTCCAAGCCCACCGCCGTGGCTCCGAGAAGGGGCTGGCCCCCGGGTTTTCCCGGGGGTCTTCTCTTTTCCGCCCCTTTTGAGCTGTGGCCGTTCGGAATACCCGGTATTTCGGCTGACCCCCGTGTGCGGGGAACGACCTGGTGGTGGCCAGCGCTGTTTTCCTGCCCATGCGGCTAACTCCCGTGCGTGGGAAACCCGCGTTGCGGCCTACCCGTTGCGGCGCGCTCCGGCGACTAACCTCCGCTACGCGGAGAACGGACTGCATGTGTCAGCCCAGCACAACACGCCACATGACTGACCCCGTCTACGAGGAATGAACCCTAACGGGTGGCACCCCCATATGCACCTGGCTGGCTAACTCCCACCCTGTGGGGAAATGAACGCGAGCCGTTCGCTCTTCTCTGAGCGATAAACTGGCTGACCCCCGTGCGTGGGGAATGGGCACCGGATCTACGATCGGAGAACGCTTTTCGTCGGCTAACCCCCGTGTCTGGGGAACGGACGGTCTGCAATGGCGTATGCCTCAAGAACGGTTCGGCTAACCCCCGTGTGCGGGGAAAAACCCTATCCCCGGTAAGGATAACGGGCCTCTGCGTGGCTAACCCCCGCATGTAGGGAACAAACGGCTTTCCCGGGGAGCGGTTTGGTGGGCCCTCCGGCTAACCCCCGCATATGGGGAATAAACATCGTGTTGCACGACGCTACCCTTTGTCAACCTGGCTAACCCCCGTGTGTGGAGAACGGACTGGGCTGGAAACCCAGGGTAAGCTGGTCTGGGCGGCTAACCCCCGTGCGTGGGGAACGGACGGCCTGTGGGGTACCGGCGATCGGGTTCCGTCTGGCTAACCCCCGTGTGTGGGAAACAGACACGCTGGGGAACCTGCCCATGTTTGGGGGCATCGGCTAACCCCCGTGCGTGGGGAACGGACACTTGACCGGGTCGGGGAAAACCCTCTCTTACCCTCTTCTATCCCTTCCTTAAGCCAGTTTTCAAGGTCCGCTTGGGGTCTGGGCCCCTCTCCATTCTACCTGGCCGGGGCCAGGGAGAGGAGCCCAAGCCCGTAGGCCTTGCCCCGCCCCACGCCCCGGGCGAGCACTCCAAGGAAGGCCTCGAGGTCCTGGACCACGAGGACCCCCCGGATCTCCACGACATCCAGGGAAAAGGGCTCGCTCTCGGGTCGCCGCACCTTTAAGGGCCTCAGCCTGCGGGCCTCGAGGACCCTCGCCTCCGCCCCCGAGATGGCCCGCTTCGCCCGCTCCACGGCTTCTTCTAGGGGAAGGATCCTCACGCCATCTTCTCCACGCTCCACCAGGTTGGCCCGGAGGAGGAAGCGGTAGGGGACACCTCGGCGGAGGAGTTCGACCTCTAGGCGCTTCACCCCCACGAGGCGGAGGGTCCCCTCCGGGACCCCTGTGAGGTCGGGGTGGGCGGGGGTCTGCACCAGGAGGGCCGGGGCTCCCCGCACGCGCTCCACCCGGTAGAGGTACCGTCCCCCGTTCCCCATCCCCCGCACCACGGCGTGCAGGGCGTGGGGGTCCTGCAGAAGCCCGTAGCCCCGCGGGGTCTTCTCAAACAGGAAGCGGCTCAGGTACAGGGTCAAGGAGCACCTCCCTTCGGCTGCCAGATCGCCCGCCGCACCCACCTCGGGGCGAGGGCGCGGGAGGCGAAGTCCACGGGAACGTCCAGGACAAGCTCCCCTCCTTCCCCCTCCAGGAAGAGGGGCACGGGGCGGGAGAGCCCCATCTCCTCGAGCTTCTTCCCCAGCGCCTCCTCCAGGGGCAGGGGCACGAGGCCGTCGGGGAGGTAGGGCGGGGGCGAGGGGAGGCAGGAGCGCCTCCCCAGGTAGAGGGGCCGGGCGGGGGCGGCGAGGGCCCGGTGGAGCCTCACCAGGGTCTCCCCTTCCCCCTCCAACCCCACCAAGAAGCTGGCATCCATGAGGTAGCGCCTGCGGGTGAGCTTGTCCTTGGTCCCTCCGCCCATAGTGGCCACGTTTAAGACCGCCTGCAGGTCCACGAGGAGCCTCCCCGGGCGGAGGACGGCCACCCCCATTCGGAGGCGGGCCAGGTCGTCCACGGGCTCGGCGCGCTTCCTCCCCAGGGCGTTGGCCAGAAGCCCCACCACTCCGCTCTTGGTGGGGAGCGGGGCAGTGTCCCGGAGCTCCATCTTCGGCCCAACTCCCCAGGCCTGCAGGGGGCCCTCGAGGAGAAGGAGGAGGGTCAGAGCCTCGCCGCCCACGCCGCCGCCTCCTCCGCGAGGGCGGAGAAGCTCTCCGCCGAGGGGAAGGGCAGGCCGTCGAAGAGGCTCACGCCCCCCTTCCACTCCTCCTCCAGGGGGCCGTAGACCCGGTCCAGGCGCTCCCAGTAGGCGAGGAGGCGCTTCGCCGAAGCCAGGGCGGGGTCCTCCCCCTTGGGCTCCACCGGGAGCGCGAAGGCCCGGGCCAGGTTCCGGGGGAGGCCCCGGCCCAGGCGCACCAGGACTACCTCGGGGGGTCCTTCGTGGGCGAAGGCCCGCCGCCCGGCCCTCGGCAGGGCCAGCGGGAAAGCCCGGAGGAAGGCTTTGAGGCCCAAGAGGGCGCGCTTCTTCCCCACGAGCGCCTCGAGCTCCCCGAGGTCCAAGACGGCGTAGCGGTACACGGTGCCCGAGGCGTAGCCCCGGGACTCGATCATGGCCACCTGGGCCTCCCCCGGCTTCGCCAGGTCGTCCACCCCGACGAAGTAGTCCTCTTCGATGGGGTCGGCGGTGGTCCCCACGGCGTGGGCCACGGCCAAGGCGCCCTCCACGTCATGGTCCTTCTGGTCGGCCATCATCCGCCCGAATAGGGCGAGCTCCAGGCTCACCGCTCCTAGGGCCTCCGCCAGCTCCCGCCGGACCTCCGGGGAAAGGGCCTCTTTGGCCTTGGCCTGGCCCTCCTTCTTGCTCCTCCCCTTTCCGCGCCCCTCCTTGCCCTCGTCCCCCTCGAGGCCCTCCCCCAGGGCCAGGAAGGCCTCCCGGTGGCGGAGGGCAACCCCCGCCAACTTCTGGACCTCTTCGCTGGAGAGGAAGAGCATGTACTCGGCGTGGAGGTCTTCCTCGTTTTTGAGCTTTAGGCTCAAGGCGGCGAGCACGCCCTTGACGAGCCTCCGCCTCTCCTCCTGGGCCAGGCCCTTCAGGGCCTCCTCCAGGAGCTCCCCCACCTTCCTGGTGCGCACCGCGCGCTCTTCGGGCGGCACGAGGGAGAGCTCGCGGAAGAGCAGGCGCATGGCCCGCTTCTGCGCCTGGCTGGAAATCCGGAGGCGCTCCACGCCCCCGTACCACACCGACTTGGGTCGCCCGTCCTCGTCCCGGTTCAAGGACGAGGGGGGAAGGTTCTGGATCACGTGAACCTCGGCGATCTTTGCCATGGCTGTCTCCTTTCTCCTTTTCGCTCTCCTTTGAGCTCCAGACTCCCCCGAAGGGGAAAGGGTTTGACGATTACCACCTCAACCAGGGCGAAGCTGGCTGACCCCCGGGTCCGGGGAACGGGCTTCGAGACACCGGGATGCGTGGGTTGGTCCTCAGGCGGGTTGTCAAGGTCCCCTGGAAGGCATCCCCCTCTCCCTATTCTGCCGGGTCGTCGGCCCCTTTTCCCTCGAGGCCCTCCCTGGCGTAAGCCCTGGCCCACTCCAGCCGGACCCGGTCCCCCCAGAGGGCGAGGGCGCGGACCGCTTCCCCGAGGTCCAAGCTCCCGCCGAGATAGGGGGCTTGGCGGGCGAGGGCCAGAGCCACCTCCAAGGGGGTCCTCCCCCGGAGGAGGCGGTAAAAGCGCCCTTCGCCCGCGGGGTCTTTGGGGAAGAGTGCGGCGGGGTGGAGGGGAGCGTGGCGGAAAGTGGCGGCGAGGATCCCCGCCCCCCTCAAGACTTCCTCGGGGAGGCCTTCCCCGAGCCGGTAGAGGTGGACCCAGGCCTCCGGGGGGTCGGCCCACCGCAGGGACCGGAAGGCCCGCTTGAGGCCGGGCCTGGACTCCAAAAGCCTGGCCAGGGCGAGGCCCAAGCCCCGCGCCCGCGCCTCGAGATCGGTCTTTGCGCTCACGCCTCACCTCCTAGGACCCGCTTCGCCCGCCGTTTGGCCCACCGCTCCGCCTCGAGGACCGCCCTCGGCCTCCGCTTGAGCCTGGGGGCGAGGTAGGCCTCGAGGTGGCGGAGGAAGAGAAGGAGGAGAGCCCTCTTTCCCTCTTCCTCCTCCTTTGCCTCTAGGACGGTCTTCCCGACCTCGAAGAGGAAGGGGCCGGAGGCCCGGCCTGCCTCCAGGGCCTTCCCCTCGCCGAACCCCTTCTCCACGCCCTTCAGGACCTCGGCCAGCTCCCAGGCCGCCTCGGCGAGGTGGAGGCGGAAGCGCTCCCGGGGAGAGGTGAGGGCCGGGAAGGTCCCCGAGAGGAGGGCGATGACCCGGGCCTGGTCGGCCACCTGGGCAACCGCCCGGAGGGCGTAAGGGCCCAAGAGGTCTTCCCGGAGGGCGGCCTTTTCCACCACCTGAGGTGGAGCGTACCGGGCGAGCCGGGGCAGGACCGCCCCCGCCAGGCTCTCCCCCTCCCGCCCTCGGAGCTCCAAGAGGGCCCCGCCTTCCTCCCGGTAGGCCTTCATGGGGTCGGGGAGGGAGGGGACGGGGGAACCGGGGTAGACCCGGACGGCCTCGAGGTGCTCCCCGGCAAAGCGCAGGGCGTAGCGCCTCCCCGGGTAGAGGTAGAGGCCGAGGGGGGAAGCCTTCGGCGCGGGGCGCTCCCAGGGGGCTTCCAGACGCGGGGGGACCGCCAGGTTCAGGCGCAAGGTGGTGCCGAGGTCCCGCCCCAAGGCGTAGAAGGCCACCCCTTGGGTCAAGGGGGAGGCGGGGAGGGCCTTGACCCCGAGCTTGTTGTAGAGCTTCTGGGTGTCGTAGGCCAGGTGGGCGAGGAGCCCCCTCGCCGCCTCGGCGGGGGCGAGGCGCAAGGGGCCGGGCGCGCCCCGGGGCCGGGCGAGGAGGGCGGGCTCTCCGCCTCGGCTCGGCCAGTCGGGGCGGAGGACCTCCGGCCCTTCCCAGGGCACGTCCCCCTCCCCTCGGAGGAAGAAGGCATCCCCATCGAGGTCGAAGGCCTCCAGGAAGTCCCTCACCCTATCCTCTACCCTAAGGGCCAGCTCTTCCCCGGGAAGGAGGGCCACCTCCTCCTCGTCCTCGCCCTGGAAGGCCCAGGCGAGGAGGAAGAGCAGGAAGCGGAGGGCGGGAAGCTCCTCGTAGGGGTGGAGCGCCGGGACGAGGCCGGGGGTAGAGAGGACCTCGAGGGGGGAGACTTCGGTCAGCTGGCCTTCTCTGAGGACCGGAATCCAGGGGTCCCGTATCAGGTTCAGCATGTTCACCTCTCAGTCGTTCAGGCCCTCGAGGCGCTTTCGAAAGCTGTCCAGCTTGAACCGGGTGAGGGCCTTGCGCTCCAGCTGGCGCACCCGCTCCCGGGTCACCCTGAGCCTCCGCGCCACCTCCTCCAAGGTGAGGGGTGGGGTGCCGTCTAGGCCGTAGCGGAGCCGGATCACCTCGGCTTCCCTCGGCGGCAAGGCCTCGAGGACCGCCAAGACCGCCTCTCGCCGGGCCCGGGCGAGGGCGGTCTCCTCGGGTCCGGGCAGCGGGCTCTCCAGGAAGTCCCCGTATAGGCTGCCCGGTTCCCCGTTCCCGGAGGAGACGGGATCCTCCAGACGGTAGACCTCTTGGGCCCTCTTCAAAAGCTCCTCCAGCGCTTCCGGGGTCCAGTCCTCCCCCATCTCCTCGGCGATCTCCTCCGAGGAGGGGCGGCGGCCCAGCTCCTGGGCGAGGCGGGCCCGAATCGACTCCACCTTTCCCAGGGCCTCTTCCCGGTGGACGGGGAGGCGGATGAGGCGGGCCGCCTGCTGGGCGTAGCGCCCGGCGTGCTGCCGGATCCAGTAGGTGGCGTAGGTGGAAAACTTGTACCCCAGGCGCTCGTCGAAGGTCTCCGTGGCCCGGAGGAGGCCCCGGTTGCCCTCGGCGATCACGTCCAGGAGGTCCAGGTTGCGCTTGCGGGCGATCCTCTTCGCCACGCTCACCACCAGGCGGAGGTTGGCCAGGACGAAGTCCTTCCTGGCCGCCTCCCCCTCCCGCACCAAGAGGTACAGGTGCCGCCCCTCCCGGGTGGCGCGGCACAGGGCCTCCACCTTCTCCCGCTCCTCGCCGGAGGGGACGGGGAGGCCCGGGGCGATGGGCTCCTCCAGGACCCGGGACCGGGCTACCCGGAGGATGAGCCCCGCCTCGAGGCCCGTCATCTGGGAGAGCCGCTCCGCCGCCTCCTGCCCTTCGCGGACCTTGCGGGCGAGGGCGATCTCCTCCTCGAGGGTGAGGAGGGGGTAGCGGCCGATGGCCGCGAGGTACTGCCTTACCCCGTCCTGGAGTTCGGCGGGGAGAGCTTCTAGGACCTCGTCGTCCGCCTCTTCCGCTTCTTCCTCCGGGAGGGCCTCGGGAAGTTCCTCCAGGGGGTCAGGTTCGATCACCGCCACCTTCCGTTAAGGAGTATACCCGCTGGCTTTCCCTTTCCCCCTTCGGCGCGGTGTCATAGAAGGGCACAAGCCCTTTCCCTGGGCAAAAAGGGGGCCGAGGCCAGCGGAGGAGGGAAAACGAGGTGGCGGGGAGCGCCCGGTCCACCCCTCCCCTTCTCCCGCCGGAGGAGGTGCAGGGGGCGGAAGCCTCTGCCCCCTCGCGGCCCGCGAGCCCGTCTCCCGGATCGGGCCCCAGGGAAGCGTCCCTGGGGCGGGGCCTCCACGGAGGTCCCTTTCTCCCCCACCCCCTTCCAGGCGGGGAGGTGGCGGGAGCCCCCGTGAAGGGGGAGGAAGGGGAGAGGCCACCGCCTCTTCCTTTTTCCATTTCAGCCAGCGGCGAGGAGCGCCAGGGCGGGCGGAATCTCTCCCCTCAAGGCCCGCAGCACCCCTTCGGGGGGAAAGCCCTTGCCCGCGAGGAAGTCGGGGAGGCGGCCCAGGAAGTCTTTCTCCGCCTTCTCCGCGTTTTGGAGCCCGTTTGCGGCCCGGGCCAGGTCTAGATGGAGCGGCGAGGCGAACTTCGCCGCCTCTCCCTCCGACCGCACCGCCAGGGCCCAGTAGGGAGAGAAGAGCACGAGGTCGCCCCGCGCGCCGCCCTTCGGCCACTCGTGGGCGGCCCAGAGGACGTGGAAGCCTGAGCGCGCGGTGAAAGGGCCCAGGAGGAAGCGCGGAAGGGCGGAGAAGGGGCGGTCGGGAAACCGAAGCCCTCGGGCCTCGGCCCAGGCCTTGAGGGCGCGGGCGAGGCCAAGGGCCGCCTCCTCCCAGCGGAGGCGGGCGAGGTCGGCCAAGTGCCGCTCCTCGACCCGGAAGGCGGAGAAGGTGGGAAAGGTCTCCCAGCTCTCCGGGAACAAGCTGTGGGTGTGGGCTTCCGCCAAGGCGGCCACGTTCCCGAGGCGGAGGAGGACCAGGCCCTGCCCGCCCACCGTCGTCCTTCCGTAGAAGCAGGCGGGGCGGGAGGCCTCCTCGAGCAGGGGCTCGAGAAGGGCCTCGGGGAAGGGGAAGTCCAAGCCGCGGACCACCTCCCTGCTGATGGCGAGGCGCTCTTCGAAGGAGGAGGGGAAGGCCTCTTCGAGGTGGGGCTCCAGTTCTTCTGCCGGTATCAGGCGCACGCGCACCACTCCCTTTCGTTCGGAGGGGACAAGCCCCCGCCTTCGGTGGGCTCAGTACGCCGCCATGGCCTGCAAGGCGGCGTAGCGGTCCACCGCCCTCGCCGGGTCTTCCCGAGCCCCCTTCCCGAGGAGGTCTTCCAGCTGAGCGATCAGCTCCTCCTCGGGGGCCTCGAGGAGCTTGGACCAGAGAAGGGGCTCGAGGCTGGCGTGGAGTGTCCCCCCGTTCCCGGCGAGAAGGAAGGCCTGGTTTCCCTCCTTGTTCTCGGCGATGGTGAAGAAGAAAGGAGGGCGGACCTCTGTCCTGACGGGGAAGAGCCCTCCGGGGAGGGGCGGAAGCCCCGGCCTCGCCTTGGCGTAGGCCTCCCGCCACCGCCCGAGGAGTCCTCCGTCCTTGAAGGCCCGGCGCCTGATGGCGGAGAGGGCTCGGCGCGAGGCGGTGCGCAGAAGGCCCTCGCGAAACTCCTCGGCCCCCAGGTCCGGGCGGGGAAGGGCCACCAGCTTCCCGTAGTAGACCCCCGCGGGCCTCCCGGTTACTCCCAGCGCGGCCAGGGCGAGGACCTTGCCCTCGTCCCCTACCTTCAGCCCCAGCTCGAGAATCTCCCCCTCGGCGGGCCTCGCTCCTTCAAGGAGGGCGAGGAGGGCCTTTCGCTCGTGGGGAACGCGGAAGTCCTCGAGGCGGTCCAGGAGCTTTTGCACGCTTTGAGGCCGGTCGAGTATGCAGGTCTCCTTCATGCTCACATTTTGCCCGTCTTGGGGAGCTTCGCCCCAACCGCCTCCTACAGGAGGTGGGGCTTACCTTTGAGATCAAGCCCTTGACCCTCCCGTGTTCGTAAGCCAGAGGCCCTCGGGGGATCGAGCTCCTCGAGGCCCCACTCAGGGCGAAAGGGGTTCACCGCCCGCACCCTATCCCGTCCCCGTCCCGGTCCAGGCGGTGGGGGTCCGGGGGAAGGACCTTGAAGCCCCTGTAGGGGATGTCCTTGCAGTCCAGGTCGGGCGGGGGCAGGGGGATGCACACCGTGGAATACGCGGGATGGCACCGCCCCGCCTTGCCCGTCCCAGAATAGGAGCCCGCCGAAGGGACGGTCCCGGGGCTCTTTCGGTACTCCCAGGGGGGCTGGAAGCTTCCCTGCCACACGCCTCGCCTGGCCGCCTGGGCTTGGCGCTGGGCCTCGAGGTAGACGCTGCCCCCGTACTCCACGTAGGCCAGCGCCCAGCCCTGCTCCACCAGCCAGCGGTTGATCTCAACGTTGCCCACGT
>Ga0079995_1057324_pt1 | contig 17705 bp, 10 predicted proteins | sample FaiFalFF_MnMetaG_2_FD_69198 | JGI IMG/M metagenome (GOLD analysis project Ga0079995, IMG submission 69198) | Freshwater microbial communities from Yellowstone National Park, Wyoming, USA - Fairy Falls C (FF_Mn_C) (SPADES assembly) (version 4) | ecosystem: Environmental > Aquatic > Freshwater >...
GGGACTATTATCCGCGACTCGCGCCACTGGGGAAAAGGGAACCCACGCAGCGTTCCCCAGGGAAAGGCTGGCTAGGGTGAGCATATCCGGCACTCCCTCAAGTGAGTCTTTTCACGGCGTGGCTTCCTGAAGGTTTCCACAGATCGGCTTGAATGCGGCAACGGGGTGATTCCTTATAGTGAGATAGACGAGGCGATCTTATTTCGGACGCGGCAGTGGTTCATCCCGTGTTACGTGCTCTGCATCAGGTCGCGCGGACGCCACTATTAATTCGGCCTGAACTCCGGAAAGTTCTGGGCAGGAGAACTACCTTTCCCCGTGCGGTGGGAGACGGCAAAACTGGGCTATTCGTGGTTTAGTATCGCCCCTCGAGTAGCAGCGGTTGCTGCCTTGCTGTAGCTCTTGTGGAGTCGGTGCAGTTAGAACAAAATCCCGAACCAGACGCTACGGCCGAAGGCGAGGCGTGGTGGAGAGCGCGGGGGTGAAATCTTGATGCGGAAGACGGTGGAGGGGCGGTGGGGGAGGGGGAAGGTTCATCGGCTAGGTTCGTCGGCGAGGCGGACCATGCCGAAACCCTGGGCATTGCGTTCACCGAAACCGGCATCGTAGCCGACCTGGATCAGTTCGGTCGAACCGCTAACGCGAAACTTCATCATCCAGCCGCGCACGTGGGTACCGTTGACCGTAAATAACTTCGATTGAGGTGGGCTGAGCCATTCGAACTGAAGTTCGCCGTCGAGGGCAGTGCCATGGAGAGCGACTGACTTGCGTTTCAAGTTCTCGACCAGGATGCGGCTGAAATCCGGCTGGTGCGGAGCGAGAAACTCTTTACGAAACTTGCCAGAATCGTCGCGCTGACCCGTTGAGACCACCAGGGGAGACAGGGTTACCAGCGTCATCGTCGGTTGAAACGCAGGTGGCACAACCACGCCGATTTGTCCCACCTGCAACAAACATTTGCCCAGGCGTACTTCCGGACGAGTGAGGAAACCCAGGGCGATAGCTTCGATAACCGGTTCCAGCGGGGAGGCAATCCACCAGCGCAGTCGCCCACGCACACGCATACCGTGCTTCATTTTCCGATACTTGTCGGGATACAGCAGCGAAAAGGTCGCCAACTTGTAGTGTTTGCTGGCAGTGCCGAATCCCTGTTCGTGAACCTGCTGGGCCAGTTTCGGTCGGCCGAGAGCCATCGTCTGATAAAACAGGCCTCGCAACTGATCGAGATAGTCCCACGGCAGCTCTACTTCGTCGTGAGTTAAAAATTCGACGCTGATGCGCATTGGGCGGCTTCCTGATAGCAGCAGGCTTCGTGGCTGGCGGAATCCATGTTCGTGCTGCGCGCAAAAACCGCGACAGCAGTCGGGCTGTCAGCATATCATAATGCTAATCTCGCCAGCGTCTGGTGTCGCGCGAAGCAAGTGACCGTGCGATCGGCGTGACGTTTTCCGTATCACCCGGCAGTGCGACAAGCGCTCGGGTGGTGCGAAACGGTAATATCGGCCAGCTTCAGCTTCCCGCACGGTCGCCGACGGGCAGAGAACAAATGGCGTCGCTGAGGTGGGTAAATCCCTTACAATAAGCAACTGCCTTCGCGCGGCAGATAAGAGTCTGAGCCGGTGGAACGCTCACCAGTGCCTTACAATAAGCAACTGCGTTCACACCGTTCCTGTGCGACCGCGTCAGGAACGGTAAGCTGAACTTCCTGAAGGGAGAATGCCAATGTCTTGCAAACGCTGCCAGCCTGTGCGTGCAACTGAGCCAGAACTGTGTGGGAGCCGGGCGGGGCTAAGCCTGGCGAGCATAGTATTGCTCGTGCTGGCCGTTCCAGCTTTCAGCGAACCGAACCAGGGTTTTCGTGATCTGTTCAATGGCAAAGACCTGGACGGATGGGTGATTGAAGGGGCAACGAAACTGGCTGACGGCACGCCGGTGTGGCAGGTGTCGGACGGGAAAATCATCTGCACGGCCGGCAATCAGGGCTATGGTTTTCTGCGGTACGCCCGGCAGGAGTTTGGCGATTTCACGTTGCGTGTGGAATATCGGTTTCTGCCGCCCGATGGAAAACGTCCGCGTGGCAATAGCGGCATTGGGATTCGCACCGTGCCATACGATCCCAAACGGTCGCTCCTGACACGCCCTTCTTACGCCGCCTATGAAATTCAATTACTGGACGACGCGGGTCGTCCTCCAAGCAAACACGGCACCGGCTCCCTGTACCGTTACGTAGCCCCGCGGAGTAATCCTGCTAAACCGGCTCCGGAATGGAACATTCTGGAAGTGACCTGTCGCGGGCCGAATATCACCATCGCGCTCAACGGTCAGGTTATCGTTGAGGCCGATCAGCGTGAGGTTCCCGATACGACGGATAAACCGCGTGGTGCACCGGCTCCCAAAGACAAACCTCTGCGGGGATACATCTGCTTGCAAAGCCATACCGGCACGGTTGAGTTTCGACGGGTTCAGATACGCGAAATCCCAGCCAAGCCAGCCGATGGCCAATAGAATGTTCGGACGCTGTGCGGATAAGTGACGCCCGAATCAGCTAATCCCCGAGCGGTGCCCGACATCGCGGTCGCGGATTGGCTGAGCAGGCTGATGGAAAAATCTCGAATCTGCCGAGGTAATTGCTATGTCGGACGAAGCGCGAATCGAAACGCCGCAAAATATCCAGGCCCCGAAAACACCCGAAGAATTGACTGCTTCCAAACAAGCCCCGGCAGAGCTTACCCACCAGCAAACACCACCGAGCGTGGCGCAGGAAACACCCCCACCATCACCGCCTGCCTCTGCGTCAGGGCAACAAGGTGTCACGCCGGGAGAACAGGCCGTACCTACAGCGGCTGCCGAATCGCCAGCGTCCATACCAGCCACCGGTGCGGAAAGCACACCTGTCGCGAGCCAGGAAGCTACGGTTACGGAGTCGCCCGTGGCTCAGGTGAGTCGGCCACCGCAACGCAGCTTAGCCGCGGCAGCCGCTACCGCAGAAGAACGCGAAGCCCTCAAAAGAGCCGAGTTGGAAGCGCTGGACGAGGAAATTGAAGCGGAACTGCAGGCAGCTCTGGCCGAGGTAGAAAAAGTACAAACCGCCGAAGCGGCTCCTCCGGTTCAGCCGAAACCGAAACGGGCCCAGCAAGAGCCAGCCACTCGCAAGGGCGTGATCCTGGCCGTCGTCGGGTCCGACGTGTTTGTGGATATCGGCGGCCGAACTCAGGGAGTGTTGCCTCTGGAGCAATTTCGTGACGCTCCGCCTCGACCCGGACAGGAAATCGAAGTCGCGATCTGCGGCTACGATCAGGAGAACGGTCTGGTCTTGCTGGAACGTCCCGGAGTCGCGCTGGCTAAAGCGAGTTGGGCTGCCATTAAAGTCGGGGCGGTTGTTGAGGCTCGCGTGACCGGTGTCGTGAAAAGTGGCCTGGAAGTGGATGTCGGAGGGATTCGTGGATTCATCCCGGCCAGTCACGTGGACGTGCACCGTGTCGAGGATTTATCTCCGTATGTCGGCCAGCGGTTCCTTTGTGAAGTGATCGAAGCGAATCCGGAAGAGGATACGCTTGTCCTGTCGCGTCGGGCGGTTCTGGAAAAAGAGCGTCAGCAAGCGCAGGAGCAGCTCTGGCAGGAGCTTGCGGAAGGCCAGATTCGTACCGGCATTGTGCGTAGTGTGCAGGATTACGGAGCGTTTGTGGATCTGGGACACGGCGTCGAAGGTCTGCTGCATGTATCGGAAATGAGTTGGTCGCGGCGGGTGCAACCCTCGGAATTGCTGCAACCTGGACAGGAAGTTCGCGTCGCCATCATCAAACTCGACCGCCAGAACAAAAAGATCGGCCTGAGTCTCAAGCAAGTGCAGGGTAGCCCCTGGGACACGGTCGAGGATAAGTATCCGGTCGGGACGGTGGTTACGGGCAAAGTGGTGCGCCTGGCCGAATACGGTGCCTTCGTTGAACTGGAACCGGGAGTGGAAGGGCTGGTGCACATCTCCGAACTGTCGCCGCAGCGGGTACGGCGGGTAGAAGACGTGGTCAAGATCGGCGATGAGGTCCGCGCTCAGGTGATCAAGGTGGACCGGGTAGCTCGACGGATTTCCCTCTCTTTGAAAGCGGTGCAGGTGGCCGAGGAAGAAGAGCTGGCTCCACGCTGGGCAGAAAGCCGACGGGGCCCAGCCACCTCAACTCGACGCCGACCGCTCAAGGGTGGCCTTGACTGAAAATCGTTGTGCCGGGCTAATGCAGCGCTGCACACCAGTACGTCAGGACTAAGTAACCGCACTTAGCGTCCGGCTATCCGATCCGCCGGAATCTGGCGGATTCGCCTTTCGGGATCGTGGAATCGCAGGTAAACTTCGCCCGGCCGATCGCGGCAAACCGCTTCGATTAGAATGCGATGGCGTCCAGGTTCTAACGTTACGGTCACGCTGGACTCATCCTGAGTCAACTGCCCCGTCGGTTTATCTTTGTGCAGGATTAGTTTACCGTCAAGCCAGATACGCAACCTCAAGTCACTAATCAGGCGTAACTCCGTCGAAACCTTATCGGCCGTTTCCAGCTCGCTATAGATGTAGGTCACATCATGACCGGCCAGATCGTATTTAGCAGGCGGAATTACGATACGTCCACCCGGTCCGATAGCGGGAGCTTGCCAGGAAAGCTTAGGGGTCTTAATGGGACTCGTTTCCGACCGCAGCCAGTTCTCTAACCGTTCTGGATCAGGTCGCACCGGGCCACACACAAGTACCTCGGTAAGATGCGGTTGAGCCAGCAGGTAACTAATCAAGTCGCGGAATTCCTGTTCGCTTATATTCTGGTCTAAGTTTTCAGGCATCAAGGAGCGCATTTCGATTTTCATTTCCTCGATATTAGTCCGCGGCACGGTTTCCAGGACGTTATTTTCCCGACGGATGGTAACGGATTGATTATCCTCGGCCGCCAGCAATCCGGTCAGCACTTTGCCATCTTTAGTCAGAATAAGTCTGGTGAAATATGGCTGACCGACCACTCGATTGGGATCCAGGATGTTAGTCAACAAATAGTCCAGGCTGCGCTCAGCCCCATCTAAGTCTGGTCCTACCTCGTGTCCCTGTCCGCGAAAACGGTGACATTGCGCGCACTGCTTTTCGTAAACCTGTCGCCCACGTTCAGGGTTTCCCCGACCACTATACATCGCCAGCCGATATTTTTCGATCTTCTTCTGAATCTCCGCGGGTGTTTCCTGGACTCGCCCCCATACTTTTTCCAGCAATTGGTTTAGCTCCTTATCGTTGAAAGCACGAATAGCCAGCACGGTGTTGCTGTTAAGTTCCGTCGCGGGGATTTCTTTGCGAGCGATTGCTTCTAATAATGCCCGTGCCCAGACTTTCCGTCTTTGCAAGGTCTTGATTATCTCGCTGCGGACTGCCGGCGAGAGTTGCTTCCAGGAAGCCAGTAACCAGGAGGCGATTTCCGGTTGCTCATAGTTGCCCAGTGTACGCAATAGTGCCAGACGCATAACGTCCGATGCAGCTTTTTCCCAGTGTTGCTTAAGAAGCGCTAACGCTTCGGGTGGACAAGTTAGCGATATATCTTCCAGTGCTCGCAGCAGTTCTTCGGAGCTGGCTTGTGGGTTACCCAGGACTTTCAAGGCGGCCGCTATACTTGCCGGATCGCGGAAGGTGATACCAATTTCGCGTCGGATTCGCATAAGTTCACTGTCGCCGGACCTGGTAAGCTCGGCAGCTAACGCTGGCCAGTTCTTTGGCGGTTGAATGTTGCGGTTGCGAATACCCTCCAGGACTCCGGCCAGCGCTGCCCGCCGCACTTCCAGTGAGGAACACTGCATTGCAAAGTCAAAGCATACTGGTAACCATTTGCCTATATCTTCCGCCAGCAATCGTCGCATAGTGCGAGGTACTATATCGCGCACCAATATAGGACTGCCTTTCGCATACTGGCCGAGCCAGGCTAATAAAGTATCTAAGTCGGAGGGTAATTTTTGCTCTGATGCCCGTAGGATTTCGCTGAGGCGTGCTTCCCAGGCTAACCAGAGCAGAAATGGGATCACGGCGTCGGTTGCATCTTCTTTACGTAAGCACAGCGATTGCAAAGCGGATAGGCTTGCAGGATGGCGAATGCGTCGCAGTGCGTAGGCAAGTTCCAGGCGTACACGAGCATCAGGCTCATGATTAGCTAAATCGGCGAGCACCTTGAGGTCCGCGTCCGTCCATTCGGATTGTTCGCCTAGAAATCGCACAGCCCAGGCGCGAACTGCCGCATGGGGATGCGCGGACAACCGGTGCTTGGTAGAGGAATCCAGTGAGCCGATCTGATAAAGTGCCCACAGCGCCCGTAAACTATGCGTGCTGTTATTAGTCTGCAGGGCTTGCTGGCGGAGAAAACTTAGGGTTTGCGAATCGCTCAGTGGTGCGCGTTCGGCTAACAATCGCAGGGCGGTTCGGTAACGATAGGGATAATCATCATAAACAGCGATTTCCGCCAGCTGGCGTACTGGAAGTGTAGATAGGTCTTTAGCGCGTTGCGGCTTGAGTCCCTTTGGTGCGAGACGGTAAATGCGGCCGCGACTATAGTCCCAGCTGTCCGGGTGAGCCTGATGGCAGGGGTTCTGATCGTGCCAGTCAATCCAGTAAATACTCCCATCGGGAGCCCAGCGTAGATTGATAGGCCTGACATTCCGGTCGCCCGAGACAACCAGGTCGGGGGCATGGGAAGCTATAAACGTCGAGCCGTTGCGACGCAAGATGTCGCGTTTAATACTCGAACCGTGGATGCTTCCCATAAGCAGACTGCCTCGGTAATTTTGGGGCACTGTCGGCCCATCTAAATAAAGCAAACCGGCATGGGCCCAGCCGCTTTCCTGATGGTGGAGATGATCGCTAATCTCCCGCAACTGACCATAAGCATAAGGATGATAGCTGGGTTTATGGCTTTGTTTGATATAGATACCACCGGGCACTATATGAAATAGATGGGGAATTACGCAGCAAACTAAGAAACAGTTGCCTTCGGAATCAAAATCCATGCCCCAGGGGTTGCTGGTACCTTCGGCGAAAACCTCGAAGCGTTTGCTGCGGACATCATAACGCCAGACGGCAGCATCTAAGCGCTGGCCCTGTACTTCGGACGTAGTAAAGACGCCATGCAGACCGTATAGCCGGGCGTCCGGCCCCCATTGAAACGTATTGAGTGTTTCGTGTGTGTCCTGGCTGCCAAAGCCGTGCAAGAGGATTTCATAGTGATCGCACCGGCCATCTTGATTTCGATCCTGCAGGAAGAAAAGATAAGGTGGTGCGCCGAGAAACACCCCGCCATAGCCGACTTCTAAACCGCTGGCCAGATCAAAGCGCACCGGGAAATCTTTACCCTCCGCCCAGATGGTGACTTTGTCTGCCCGACCGTCGCCATCGGTGTCTTCTAAGATCTTGATACGGTCGCGTGGCATTCTGCCAGGGGGTGTACGCTTGGGATATTCGTAACATTCGAGCACCCAGACGCGGCCACGCTCATCTATAGTGAAGGCGATAGGATTGATGACGTCCGGTTCGGCTGCGAATAAGGTAACTTCCCATTCGGGGGCGAGGCGAAACCGCCGGACGGTTTCCTCGGCCTCGAGATAGGCTTGTCCGGTGGGCTTGCGGTTATCGAAACCGAATTCTCTCTGCGACCAGCTTAGTGTCGGCAGGAGACCGAGTAGCAGAAGAATCGTGCTAAGCGTCTGCGTTCGATTCACCCTTGACACCTCCGGTTAGCCTTCATGATACGTGTAGTATTGCTGGACTATGCTAGTGATGGCTTGTGCAATCGCTTTGTGGTGCCCGGCGAGGTCGAATGTTTGATAAGCACACGAGGAAGTCGGAAAGACTTATCAGGTCCCTCGGTGGTATGTTGATGGTTGCCACGAGGTGGTACAGCACCGGCCGTATGCATTGTCGGCGGAAGGTGGTGTTTTCAAAATTGTCGAAGGCAGTGATCGGCCAGAGTCGCCGGCTATGATCCTCGTTTCTTGATTTCCACAATAGCGAGCTGAGCCGTTTTAGCAATCTGCGGGTTTGGATATTTCAAGTACAGCTGCAAAACAGGAAGGCTGTTTGCAGTGCCTTTGTCGCGCATGATTTCTAAGAGCGGAAGGATAATGCCGGGATTGGTTTTAGCGGTGAAGTTCAGTTGAGAGATTATGGCTGGCTCGACAGCATTCGCCCCGTGTTTATCGAACATCTGCAGGAGCAATTGTTTCGCCTTTTGCTGGTCTTGAGGGATAGCTAAATGGGGAATTATGTTAGTCGCCCCGAATTGCGCATCATCGGCCAGGCGTTCCAGAACAATATGGCGTATCTGAGGGTCAGGATGTTTAGCATATTGCCTCAACTGCAGCGGGGATGTGGTAACGAGTACAAGAATTGGAAATACATTGGGGGCCGCATTGCTATCCTTCATTAGCTCTTCACAACGCTCGCGAAGCTCAAATTGGAATCGCAATCGCTCGGAGTCAGGAGGCTTACAATTCTGAAACCAGTTAACAATGGCTTTACGCACGCCTTCATTCTTCGTGCGGGCTAAAATAGTAAGTGCAGCTAAACTAACGGGCAAAGGATCATTAGTATAGGTAGCCAACCAGCGACTAATAGTGTCTCCATCGACCTGGGGATTTTGGATAAACAGAGACTCTAGCAACTCTCCAGGTAACCGATCAACGTAAAGCAACAATTTTGCAAGGGCTTCCTGAAACCTGGGATGGGGGTCTTTGGCCAACTCGAGGAGCTTCTTTTGTACTGCAGGCTCGCTAAGATATTTAATAACGAAATTCTTCGGTTCATTAGGGCCGAAACCGTAGAGCAGATCCTCTGGATTAAGCGAGAACGTAAAAAATTCGCTCGGCTTCACTTTAGGCAGATCACCATAGATCAGAACATCAACCACACGGTCAGGACTCGCTGTGCGTAAAAGTATAACGCGAGCTAAGTAGGCATTGCGAAGGTCGGAGTCGTCCAAATAAGGCTGAATAGCCTGGAACAAGGCACCGCTATCTTTCGGTCGCTGAGTGCGCAGGGCACGCAAAGCCGCCGCTAAGAGGGGAGTGGCTTGTTTCGAGTCCGGCTTTCCCCGCAATCTTTCGATTACCTTTTCAAGATCCAGCGTTTGCTGGGACAGGGGCGGTTGGACTTCAGGTTTAGAGGCTATACCTTTCAAGTCGGGGTCTTCCGCGAGAACTTTGGCCAGGTAGCGATGATTCGGGTCTTGATTTGCAAAGCTTAGGTTCTGTACGATGCCCAGTAAGGCACGTTTCTCTTCCGGGGTCAGAGACTTGATGTCGAGTTTGGCTAACTGAGCCCAGTGGCGTGCTTTAAGTTCCCAACCTTCGACGGGTTCGGTCTTTTCGTGTAACAGTTCCAGCAACAATGGGCGAATTTCCTTGTCTTGTAGGTGCGGCAGCAGTTTATCTAAGAGAGCCTCTGCATCCGTGCCAAAGAAAAATACTTTGCGTTCTCTTATGTCTTGCCTCAATCGTTGGAAAAACTCTTTGCGTTCCTGAGGGCTAACTTTATCAAGATTGGCTGCCTCTTGTATATATTTGTCGGGCAAAGTGAAGCGGTTGTCTTGCTGTTGCTCAGGCGGTTTTTCCGCCTGTTCGGGAGCATGGCGAGGCCAGAACCACCAAACCCCGACGCCAATCAGCACTAGAACCAAAAGTCCCACGCCGACGACTAAGGCCACAAACCCCGCACTGACCTTGCTTCCTTGGCCTTCTTCATCCTTGTCCTCATCTTCCTCGTCCTGGTCTTCGACCAAGATCACGGTCGGCGGACTGGCGGAACTCGGCCGGGAGCCTGGAGCCGCAGCTTTGCCCGGCCGGGGCACTGTGACAATCGTCTGACATTGCTTGCAGCGGACTCGACCGCCAGCCAAGTGTTCGGGAATGTTGAGCAAAGCGCCGCAACCTGTGCATTTTAATCGCAAGCTCATGGCCAGCCTCCCGAAAAGGGCAGCAAGTGTCTCATAATGGTCTAGATGGGAAATTCATATTTCAGGATTATGGTATTGGGAGGAAATTTGTGCTGTCAGATGTTCAGAGGGAAAATTCGTTCAGCACCTGGACATATTGGCTGAAGAGGCGGATGACCAGCGAGGCAATGAAGATGACGACCAGGAGCCAGACCGCTCCGGCGGCGATACCGGCGCACAGGCGGAGTCGGTCGGCGGCCTGTTCGTAGCGGTGTCGAGCGTGGCGACGCAGTGCTTCCGGTTCAGCGCCAGCGGTTTCTGCGGTGGCGAGAACAGCGAGGAATTCGTCGCTGAGCAAATGGGTTTCGGTCAGGGCTTCGGAGAGTGTTCGGCCGCGACGGGTTTGTTTGCGGATGGGTTTGGCCCAGTGCGCGTAGGCGGGATTGCCCGTAGCTTCCAGGGCCAGTTCCGCGGCTTCGTGAACGACCAGTCCCGCATCGAGGGCAACTGCCAGTGCCTGCGCCAGGCGTGCTTCGGCGAGGGCTTGTAAAGCGGCACCTAAGATGGGAACACGCAAAAGGAGCCGATGCACGGCGACGCTGTGCCGACCGCGATGGAAAAAATATCGCAGTGCCAGATACGGGCCGATAGTGAATGCCGCGACACTGACCAGGAAAATCACGGCCCCGGTTTCGCCTTTGAGACCAAAGACCGACATGGGACTTTTTCCGCCTACGGACTCAACGATTCCCAATAGCCAGATGAATAGTGCGAGCACTAAAACGGCGGCGATGAACTGAAACAGCGGCCAGGTAATCCGCGACCAGAACTGGCGGCGTAGTTCCAGCTGCAAAGCGAAAGCCTGCTCGAGCTCAAGCAACACTTCCGGAAGTCGGCCGGTGCGTTCGCCGACGATCACCGCGGCGGTGAAAAATGCCGGTAGCCGCGATGTCCACGACTGGAGGGCGGTTTCGAGACTTTCCCCCTGCTTGAGCTGATCGGCAACATTAGCGGCCAGAGTACGAAAAGGCGTTGGGCCTTTGTCCGCCAGTTGTTGCCAGGCTTTTGCCAACGGCACGCCAGCTTCCAGCAAATGCCGTAAACTCCGACAAACCTGCATCAGGCTGGCTGGTGAAACCTGGCCCACGCGTTGCCCCTTTCCGACCCAGGACGGTCTCGCAACTGCCTCCCGTTTGTTTGCCGTAGCGAGCTTGCGCCACCAGTTGGTATTATGGCGATTGGTAATGCACCGTGCAAGACTCCGGGGCCGGTGAAACAGCTGACCAATTAGGACAGTGGTGGACGAATTGCAGGCGAATTTTCCGGAGTCGGTGATAGGATTCTCGTTGGTTGCCCGATAGCGATGAGCGAAAATGAGCTCGTTGGGTTCGGGTTACCTCATGTTTCGTGGCGGCGCTGCCGAAACTATATAAATTGCCAAGCGTAAGAGCGGCGTGGGAGCATGAGCAGAGCTCGGTGCTGGCCGCCGGAAAAATTTTGAATGGGGGGCTTGACGGCAGCAGATTTTTTCGCATAACATACTATCCCCGCTGGGGCGGACGACCGGCAACAGGAAAGGTGCCTGCGGGGTGCTGGCCACTTGACAGCCTGCCTATATAATGAGCGTGCCGGACAACGAAAGCAGGGAGGCGACTGAAGAAGACATCATCAACGGCTGTCACCTGAACGTAGTCGTGAGGGTATAATAACGGTTGGCGATGACAGTGAGCACGAATCGCGGCGGCAATGTCGCCTCGATTCCTGCCCACTGGGCAGAACGCGACCGAGGGCAGGAGGCCTGATAGATGGCTAACTGCCTGCCATCGGGAAGCGGGCTAGCTCTTTGACAATCCGGAGAAAGCGGCAGCGAAAGAGGGTTGCATCTTCACGGAGACGGCTCCGGTCGGCGTGTGCCGGCGGAGTATCTGCGTGAAGTAGCAGCCGAGTGTCTCGAGCGCGTCTGGGTCGTTACTCGGAAGTTGCCTGTGACCCGTGCAGGCAACGTCGGGTAGCTGGCAACCATCCGCAAGGATGGCCGTCTTCGCCGGTGAGGCCAGCGCAGAGCAAAGCGGTCGATAATTCGGCCGTGAAAATGCGTTGGCAAGCCGAGAGTGGGACGGATGCGGCCAAGCTACTAAGGGCGCGTGGGGGATGCCTAGGCGCCAGGAGCAAGGGCGTGGCAGGCTGCGATAAGCCCGGGGGAGCCGCCAAGCAGGCTTTGATCCCGGGATTCCCTAACCAACCCAGGGAACTGAAACATCTCAGTACCTGGAGGAAAAGAAAGCAAAAGCGATTCCCTGAGTAGCGGCGAGCGAAAGGGGAACAGCCCAAACCATCAGGATTCGTCCTGGTGGGGTTGTAGGGCCGGGCTGCCTTCAATGGCAGGGAGTTACCAAACCAACTCCTAGCAGAACACTGCTGGAAAGCAGGACCACAGAGGGTGATAGTCCCGTACGCGAAAGGAGTTGGTCTCCCGTCCGGTACCTGAGTAGCGCCCGTCACGTGAAAGCGGGCGTGAATCTGCGGGGCCCATCCCGTAAGGCTAAATACTCCCTGGCGACCGATAGTGAACCAGTAGCGCGAGCGAACGGTGGAAAGAACCCCTATGAGGGGAGGCATTGAACCTGAAACCACGCGGCCTACAAGCGGTCGGAGGGCTATGCCTCCGGGCAACCGGAGGAAGGCCTGACGGCGTACCTTTTGCATAATGGTCCGGCGAGTTACCGTCGTCGGCAAGGCTAAGCCGCTCAGCGGCGGAGCCGGAGCGAAAGCGAGTCTGAATAGGGCGCTAAGTCGGCGGCGGTAGACGCGAAACCGGGTGATCTACGCACGGCCAGGCTGAAGTGGGGGTAACACCTCATGGAGGGCCGAACCCACCAGGGTTGAAAACCTGGGGGATGAGCTGTGCGGAGGAGCAAAAAACTAATCGAACCCGGAGATAGCTCGTTCTCCACGAAATGCCTTTAGGGGCAGCGTCGCCAAGTGGTACACGGGGGTAGAGCCACTGAATTCGATAGGGGGCCCACCAGGCTACCCTTCGAAACCAAACTCCGAATACCGTGTACCAGCAACGGCAGTGAGTCCGTGGGGGATAAGCTTCACGGTCGAGAGGGGAAGAACCCAGACCGCCTGCTAAGGCCCCCAAGTCCATGCTCAGTGCGAAAGGAAGTGGGACTCCGATGACAGCCAGGATGTTGGCTTAGAAGCAGCCACCATTTAAAAAGTGCGTAATAGCTTACTGGTCGAGGAGTCCTGCGCCGATAATGAACGGGACTAAGCATGGCGCCGAAGCAGCGGGCTTCTGAATAGTGGTCAGTGGCTAGTGTCCGGTGGTCAGTATTATGGCCGTCAAGCACTTCCGAGAGCTGGAAGTCTGGAAAAAGGCCATGGACCTGGTCGTCGGATGCTATCGTCACACTGACCCTTTTCCGAGCCATGAACAGTTCGGATTGACCAGCCAGATTCGCCGTGCTGCTGTGTCTGTTTCGGCGAACATCGCCGAAGGACAGGCGCGTTTCCATACCTCGGAATTCTTGTATCACCTTTCAGTGGCAAGCGGTTCCTTGGCGGAGTTGGAAACGCTCCTGGAAATCAGCAGCCGGCTTGGCTACCTCAAGCAGCCACAATTGGAGCGACTTCTGGCTGGCTGCCAGGAAGTGGGGCGAATGCTCCAGCGTCTGCGCCAGGCTCTGGAGCGCAGGCAACCGAATGAGCCAGGACGTGCCTGATTTTGGATCCTGCTGGCCACTGTCCACTATCCACTGGCCACTATTCGGAAGCGGTAGGGGAGCGTCGCACGTGCCTGCGAAGGGAGACGGATAACGACTCCTGGAGGTCGTGCGAGTGACTATGCCGGAACGAGTAACGATAAAACGGGTGAGAATCCCGTTCGCCGAAAGCCTAAGGTTTCCTGGGGAAGGTAATTCCGCCCAGGGTTAGCCGGCCCCTAAGGCGAGGCCGAAAGGCGTAGCCGATGGACAGCAGGTTAATATTCCTGCGCCACTCCAGGGGACAAACCCAGCGACGCTGTGGGGAAAGGGTACGCACAGCTAGAGCGTGCGGGCCGCTTCGGCGGCGGAGGCCCTGGATGCCGAACTCCCTGGAACCGCAGCCAAGAAAAACCTGGGGGCGGTTGAACCTGGAGTGACCGTACTAAAACCGACACAGGTAGGCGGGATGAGGATTCTCAGGCGCTCGAGAGAACGCTCGTGAAGGAACTCTGCAAGTTGACCCCGTAACTTCGGGAGAAGGGGTGCCCCGGTAGGTTGTAGGCCAAAAGCCGAAGGCCGAGGGGGCCGCAGAGAATAGGCTCTCGCGACTGTTTACTAAAAACACAGGTCGCTGCGAACTCGTAAGAGGACGTATAGCGACTGACGCCTGCCCGGTGCCGGTCAGTCAAGGAAGCGGGTTAGCCCCGAAAGGGGCGAAGCTCGCGACCTAAGCTCCGGTAAACGGCGGCCGTAACTATAACGGTCCTAAGGTAGCTTGTGCTGCCTGCCCACCGGGTAACCGGTGGGGCAATACCTGGCTATATGCGGGAACGCCCTGCTACAGCCGTCAGCTACGTCTCCAGTTATCCCAGACTGGCGTAACAATGCTGCGGACGGGGTAACCCGCAGGAAACCTGTCGCATCGCCGGGTGGGGCAAGGCTCTTTCAAAGCCGAACCTGGCTGGCGCAGCCAGTCATGGTCGGATAGGAAATGAAAGCCTTACCTGCCCAGGCGGACTGCGAGAGGGTTCCTCAGAGGCCATACGCCAGGCATCCGCCGAGAGCCTGTCCGTGAGGAAAACGAGCGGTAAACTCGCCGAATTGCCCAACCTGAGCGAGGATTGCGGTGAAACTGACCCCTGATTGGGTCGTCGGATTCGTGGACGGAGAGGGCTGCTTCCATGTCAGCCTGACCCGGCATCCCGAAATGACCGCGGGCTACCAGGTACTGGCGGAATTCGTCGTCGTTCAACATAAACGCGACGTAGCCGTCCTGCATGCCTTGAAACGGTTTTTCGGGCATGGCGTGGTGCGTCCCAATCACGGTGAGCGATACGCCTATCGAGTCCGCGACCTCGACGGTCTGGCGAAAATCTGCGATTTCTTCCTTCGGCATCCGCTGAAGACCAGAAAGAACGTGGATTTTCGCAAGTTTCGCCGCATTGTTCTCCTCATGCAGCAGGGCGAACACCTGTCGCGTTCGGGTTTGCTCCGCATTATTCGTCTGGCGGAAACCATGAACACACAGGATCGCCCGGCGCTTCGGCAAATTCGGCAGGAACTGCAAAGCTCGTTATCTCGCGGAAAGGAATGAGCCGGTAAAAACGTCCCAGCCTCGTGGTGGCCAGCAAAGTCACCAGAGGCGAGCCTGCCGGTGAAGTTTGGCGGATGAAGAGATGGTCCACCCCTGCTGGAAACAGCGGGAAGAAGGTGAGCGAAGTTCCTTGTCGGGTAAGTTCCGACCTGCATGAATGGCGTAACGACGGGAGCACTGTCTCCACGAGCGACTCGGTGAAACTGTAGTCGAAGTGAAGATGCTTCGTACCCGCAGCTAGACGGAAAGACCCCGTGAACCTTTACTGCAGCCTAGTATTGGGCTTAGGCCCAGCATGCGTAGCGTAGGTGGGAGGCGTTGAACCGGCTACTCCGGTAGCCGGGGAGCCGTCACTGAAACACCACCCTTGCTGTGCTTGAGTTCTAACTCCGTGCCGTCAGCCGGGCGGAGGACAGTGCTAGGTGGGCAGTTTGACTGGGGCGGTCTCCTCCTAAAAGGTAACGGAGGAGTCCAAAGGTCCGCTCAACCCGGTTGGCAATCGGGTGGTGAGCGCAAGGGTAGAAGCGGGCTTGACTGCGAGACCTACAAGTCGAGCAGGGACGAAAGTCGGGCCTAGTGATCCGGCGGTCCCGGATGGAAGGGCCGTCGCCCAACGGATAAAAGGTACTCCGGGGATAACAGGCTTATCTCCCCTGAGCGTCCACAGCGGCGGGGAGGTTTGGCACCTCGATGTCGGCTCAACTGCGGGCCCCTGGCACGGGTAACCGGCCAGGTAAAATTCGGCTTATAACGGTGAAGCCCTCCCCTGCGCCCAGCTCGCAGGCGGGTAACACCGTGGGAAGTCGAGGAGCTCATGAGGCTGACCGATCGCTGCAGAGGCATCATCGCGGGTGCGATCCTCGGTGACGGCTGCCTCGAACGTAATGGACGCTTTGTCCGCCTCCGCATTGACCACGGCGAGCGACAGAAGGCCCTGGTGGAATGGAAGCATAAACAGCTTGCGGAATTATCACCAACGCCGATTCGTCGCGTAACCGTGCTCGATCAGCGGACGGGTAAAACCTACGTCCATTACCGGTTCGAGACATGCACTACGCCAGAGCTGGAAGAGTACTACCACGCATTCTACAGCAATGGCGTCAAGCAGGTGCCGTCCCAGGTCGCCTCGTATCTCACCTCTGCCCTCAGTATTGCAGTCTGGTACATGGATGATGGCAGCCGAAGGTCAGATTGCTGCGGCGGCTACTTCAACACTCAAGGGTTCCCCCTGGGAGAAGTCGGCCGTTTGCAGGAGTGTCTGGCCAGGAATTTCGGATTCAACACACGAATCCAATTGGGCTGCCGGTCGGCCGCGAATCTACGTAGCAGGCGATGATTTTCGCACGCTGTGCACCATGATTCGCGCTTACGTGATACCGGAACTGCAATACAAGCTCCTTTGACCCCGTAACGACTGATGGCCGAAAGGTGGGATGATGGCCGAGTAGGCCTGAGATAGGCAAACGGGCTTGGCTCCGGCTGCCTATCAGACGCCGAACTCCGCTCTTGGTCAGGGGGCGGATGATGATATAGTCTACGCCACGGGAAACCGTGGAGCAACGTGCATCGCATCCTGGGGGTGGAGAAGCTCCCAAGGGTTCGGCTGTTCGCCGATGAAAGCGGTACGTGAGCTGGGTTTAGACCGTCGTGAGACAGGTCGGTCCCTATCTGCTGCGGGCGTAGGAGACTTGAGGGGAGCTCTCCCTAGTACGAGAGGATTGGGAGGGACGCACCTCTGGTGTGCCTGTTGTCGCGCTAGCGGCACGGCAGGGTAGCCACGTGCGGCAGGGATAAACGCTGAAAGCATATAAGCGTGAAGCCCACCCCAAGATGAGGTCTCCTTGGGCGCAAGCCCTGAAGGCCCCTCGTAGACTACGAGGTTGATAGGCCGGGTGTGTAAGCGCAGCAATGCGCTGAGCTAACCGGTACTAATGGCCGAGCGCTTGGCCGCATCCGTCTTGCTCTCTGCTTGTCTGACGCTCGGAGTACGTCCTCGGACGGACCATCCGTCAGACAGCGAGGCGACGGTTGTCAGAGCCGACGCGTTCGTACACATCGGCTGCGCAACCTTTGTGCCCTGAACCGTCAGGGCAGCTGTCTGCTTTCCTTCGGATTGTCGGGATCGTGATAACTACCCGATACCCGATCTCGCAACCAGCCGAACCCAGGTACGTGCTTCTATTCGTGGCCTGGAAGAGGTGAATCGAGTCGGGTGATCGGTAAAAGCAGCCTACCCGGTGACCATACCTGGGGGGAAACACCCGTTCCCATTCCGAACACGGCCGTTAAGCCCCCAGGGCCGATGATAGTGGCTACTGCCGCGAAAGTAGGTTATCGCCGGGTACTCGAATCTGGGAACCGGCCTCCGCCTTGGAGGGCGGGTTTCTTTTTGTTGTGAGTTTTCGACCGTAAAGCTTGGCTTGCCAAGACCTTTCATTGCTATTTGCGGTGCATACGCCGTTCCATGCCCCC
>Ga0079995_1112869_pt1 | contig 17699 bp, 10 predicted proteins | sample FaiFalFF_MnMetaG_2_FD_69198 | JGI IMG/M metagenome (GOLD analysis project Ga0079995, IMG submission 69198) | Freshwater microbial communities from Yellowstone National Park, Wyoming, USA - Fairy Falls C (FF_Mn_C) (SPADES assembly) (version 4) | ecosystem: Environmental > Aquatic > Freshwater >...
ACACGGGGGAGGCCATAGGAAGCACGAACTCCACCAGCCTCACCTTCCAGGTCGGGAGAAACACGATAGTAAGGTTCAAGTATGTTAAGGCGGAGAGCTGGAGCAGGACGTGGATCATAGTCCCGCCGCCACCCCCACCACCACTGCCAAGCCGGTGCGACGAGATACTCAACGACCCGAACAGGGGACCCTCGGATCGCGAGTGGTGCGCGTGCCTCCGAATGGTAGATTACGACAGATATGTTAAGAGTGGATGCATTAGGTGTAGGGCTTACTTCTCAGGGTCGGTCAAGCCCTGCTGCGTCGGCGCGGACAACGCCACCGCCTGCCTGAACTCCTGGAGCGGCGGAGCACGATCAGCTTACCACGAGTATGATTGTTACAATCCGACGACGGCAACGCTCACAATCGATTGGTCGGCCTCTTGGAGCCTCAAGCCGGGCTGGGTATACGATAATTGGGGACAGGTTCAGAGAGAGGGAGTCGTTTGTAGTGGGCCTCCCTCCGGCTCTAGAGGTTTATCGTCGGCTAGCGGGACATGTACGGCGACGGTCCCGCCGGATAGGCATGTGGATATAATGATCGTCTTCAAACAGACATCCTAGCGCTGCCGGGCCTAAACATTTTTTATAACCCTCCAAAATAGAATCAATTTAGATGAGGACAAATCATATACTCTTGGCGGCGCTGACCGTCGTTCTCCTCCTAGCCGCCACTCAAACAGAGGCAAGGGCACCGTGGAGGAGTACCGAGGAGCTTCCGGGATACCCTTTTTTGGAGGACCCGTGGGCCTGGAAAAGCATGGCTCGGGAGGTCTCGACTTGGAGTATGATGTATTTCGGCGAGTATTGGAAGGGGAGGAGGCCACTCGTCAACTTCTACATAAGGGGGGATGAGTGTAGGGACCCAGACGCCCTTAAGGTCTATAGGTTGTATATGGAGGAGGCCATCAACTATCTAACCACCTACAGGGACTGGTTCGTGGAGAATTATCCACAGTTCAGCTATCTGAAGAAGCTGAGGCTCCAGCTATCCAATGGAACCGTAGAGAAGGCCTTCAATATTCCAGTCGATATAGCTGAAGGATGCTTCGCGCCTGGCCCCACACGCGGTGAGGCGGGACTCTTAGGGTTTGTGTGGCTCGCCGGTCCTGGCGCGACGCTTCACGAGTTTACTCACGCCTTAGGGGCTGGTGAGATAGAAGGCCCAGGAGGACCCTACTACAGCTTCCACACTTTATGGGGCCCGACTGGGGGCATTGGAATGAATACCATTACTTGGTATGCGTTAGCACTATCTTGGAGCTGGCTATACTTCTACGACGAGCACCCTGGGGTGGCAGAAGACTATGCCTCCAAGCTCCCCAGCAAGCCCAAGTACACCATGACCCTTAAATCCTTCAACAAATTCGCCTTCGCCACTTACTCGGTGACTCTTGAGGACATGCTCGAGTCAGGCGTCATACCTCGACCGGCCCGCAACGTTGCGGAACTCAGACTCGGAGGCGGCGCAGTGATCCCGATACTAAGCCTCTGGCCCGAGGAGTGGATGATTGGGCACGACATCTTCGACTACGTGGAGGGCCCTAACCCCCCTAACTATTGGATCATGGCGAGTGGAACCGACCTAGCCATCTCAAAGGGGTTAGCGGTGCAATATAAGAGCTTCACGGGCCGGGTGGAACAATCCCATGCCTATCAAGACTGGGTTAGAATCATAGACATCTTCGACACCCTCCTTATTTTGCGGCAACCGTGGAGCAATACAAAGAATCTCCAATACCTCCTCCTCCAAGACTTGAGGCCGGACCTACACTTCTGCGGCTATGCCTACAGATGGCGCGGCCAGCAAGACGAGAAGGTCTTATTCATCAATCTCTACGGGAACGGGAGTTTCAGGCCAAGCCTCAGACCTGGCGAGAGGATAACATACCAGATAGAATGCTACTATCAATGGGGACCTTACGTCTACAGGGCGCCACACTTCTACTTCCAAGAGAATCCAATCCCGACGGAGCGCGATTTCTCCGGAAGAGAGTACAGCAGGGGCATATACGTCATCCTAGGGGTCCCCGCCTCGGAGAGGGTCGTCCAAGACTCGCCCGGCACCAGGAGGGTCTTCTCGGGGGTCTGGCTCGTGAACGGGACAGAGTGGCCCGGCCCCTACCTGGACCTAGACATATTGGGCTGGAAGATTCGGGGAGAGCCACCGGAGAGGCCGCCAAGCGTGAGGCCTTGGAGGGTCACCCCGTCGTTCACGCTCTACGGGCCCGGGGGCCAGGGCAGCCCGATATATCTCGACGGCTTCACCCAGAGGTACAGGGGCTTCGAGAGGGTCCCGTGGATGACCGGCGTCACGTTCCTGAAGCTGAGGCACAACACAACCGCCGAGCCACTATACTACAGGGAGCACCTAGTCAACATCACGGTCCCCGATGGCTTCAGAATTCTCGACGGAGACGCGACCGGATGGTACAGGGAGGGCTCAAGGATCAAACTCCCGAGGCTAAGCAACCTGACGGTGTCCGAGGGAACCATGCTGGTCCACGAGGGCTGGAGAAGCCGCTCCGGAGAGATCTATAGGCCCGGTGAGGAGCTGGTCGTCGAGGGCCCCGTGAGCCTCGAACCAATATTGGTGAGGTATCACAGGGTCTCCGTGAGGGGGCCTCCCGAGGGCGTCAAGGCTGCCGGTGAGGGCTGGTACAGGGAGGGCTCGACGGCCACGCTGAGGCTCCTGGAGAACGTGACATACGTGGGCGAGAGGACGAGGATAGTCGTCCAAGGATTCAGGGCCGGGAACGAGACTCTGAGGGAGGTCTCCCTAAGGGTCGATGCTCCTGTAGTGGTTGAGGCGGTCTGGGAGAGGCAGCACCTCCTAACGGTCAAGAGCAGGTTCTACAACTGGAGCTTCGAGAACCCCTGGTACACGGAGAACGCTACCTACATGATCGTCCTGCCCGGAGACCTCCAGAACCTTGGGAACGGGACGATGATAGAGGTGAAGGGAGTTGAGGTGGTCTCGGGGGGAGAGAGGTTCGTCGGCACAAGGCTGGAGCTCCGGACGGTCAACGTGACGGTGGGAGGCACAGGATACATCACTCTATGGAACGTCAGCTTCACGGTCCGCGGCCCCCCAGAGATGCGCGTCCACTGGACCGTCAGGCACGCCGTCGAGGTCTCCGCCCCGCCGGGGCTGGCCTCGTTCGAGGGCCTCCAGTCCGCGGCGCCGCCCGCAACGGTCTACGCAGAGGAGGGTGAGAGGCTAGTGATCAGCCTCCTCCAGCAGGAGTCGGTGAACGAGACTAGATACGTCCTCCGAGACGTATTCCTGGGAAACAATAGCCTAGGGCCCGTCACTAGGATAGAGGTAGACGTGACGGCCCCAACCAGGATAGTGGCGGTCTACAGGGTCCAGCTACTCGTCTGGCCCCGGCTCCGGGGGCCCGACGGATCGGTTGCGGAGCCCGACCTCGTGGTCCTGAGGAGCGGGCTGGGCGAGGCCTCCTCAACCGGCGGCTCCGCCCTCTGGCTCGACAGCTACGTGACGGGCCCGCCCTTCGAGTGGGTCGAGTGGAGGCTCGTAAAGGCGGTCTACAGGGGGGTAGAGGTGACGGTGGATCAGGCCCTGACCCCCAAGGCTCCCGGAGCCCTATACATCTCGGCGCCAATAGCGACGCTCAAGGTAAGCGTGAGGGACGTGTTCGGGATGCCTGTACCCCTGGCCCACGTCTCCTGCGACTGCCCTGGCGGGACTGCCGTTGCCTCCGCCGGGACGGCAGGGGTGGCGGACCTGGGCGTCGTCCCCCACGGAAAAGTAACGCTCAGAGCAATGCTGCTCTTCAGGGCCGAGAGGGAGGTCAGGGTCCCGGAGGAGGGGGCGGAGCTAGTCCTCCCCGTCTCACCCTACACGGCGGGTATAGCCGCCTCGCTCGCTCCGCCCATATACTTGGGGGTGAGGAGATGGAGGCGAGGGTCCTCGCCGCGGCCATAGCCCTCTCCTTCCTCATAGGCCTAGGCGCTGGCTGGCAGCTCATGCCGCGGCAGCAGGTGGCCGCAACGGTGACTGTGACCGAGACGATGCTCGCGACCGTAACCCTCGCCGGAGCCACGGTGGAGAGGACGGCGACATCGACGATCCTCGTCCCAGTCGGGGCGGCGACCACGACAGTTACCGTCACGGCTCCGCCCCCAGCCCTCCCCAGGATCCTCCTCCCGACCGCGAGGCTCGAATGCGGCGGGAACGGGACCTTCCTGTGGATCAGCTTCGTGGTTGCCAACGCCGGGACCGGCTCGGTCCTGGTAAACGTCTCGGGGATAGCCCACGGGCTGAGGGGCGTGGAGGAGTTGGAGAGGCTCTCAAGCCCCTACGCGCCGCCCGGAGTCGCCGAGGCTGGCCCACAGGAGGCGCACATAGCCCTGGGCTTCGCCGTCACGGATCCGGCCGAGCTCGAGCGGCTCCTCAGGCCCCAGCCCGAGGGCTTCTCAGCCCTCCTACTATCGGTCGGGATCAGGGTCCCCTACTCCTGGGAGGGAGGCTCGGGGGAGCTGGAGCTGGGGGAGGTGCCGCTCACGCTCTCCGAGGGCTGCGGCCTACCGAATAAATAACGTTACTTATCCCTATCTCCCGATGCTTGGGAGGCGCAGGGCCGAATCCAAGTCCAAGGAGGGTGGGGGCCATCTTGAGAGGGAGCTTGCCAGGACCGTCAGGGAGGTCGTCCTAGGCCTCGTAAGGACGCCCATAGTCCTCCGGGACCCGGGCGTTGGGAGGACGCTTGACGAGTACTACGTCGCCAGGGGCGTCAGGATTAGGATAGCCGAGGTGCCGAGGCAGGACGGAAGCATGGAGTACTGTAGCTTCGCCGACGAGCCGGGCCTAACCGTGCTGGACGAGGTGCTATACGCCAAGACGCTCAGGAGCATCTTCGAGCTCATGGACCCCGAGAAGGTCCTGAGGGGCTTCGACCCGGGAACCTTCTTCCGCGAGGCCCTGAGAAGCACCGCCAAGAAGATTGGGGCCCAGCTAGACGAGGAGAGGGAGCTCAGGCTCCTCTACTACCTGAACCGAGAGGTCCTGAGGCACGGAGTAATAGAGCCATGGATGCTCGACAGGGAGATAGAGGACATAAAGGTTATCAGGCCCGGATACCCGGTCCTCGTCGTCCACAGGAGGTTCAGCGCCTACGGCTGGCTCCTCACGAACGCGATGTTCACCGAGGCAAGGCAGCTCGACGAGCTCATAATAAGGCTGGCCAGGATGGGTAGGAGGCCGATAAACCCGGCGCAGCCGATAGCCGACTTCACGACCTCTGAAGGAGTAAGGATGGCGGCGGCCCTGAGCAGCGAGGTCACGAGGTACGGCTCGGCCCTCAGCATCAGGAAGTTCCCCGAGACGCCCTACAGCATAGTCCAGCTAATCAAGCAGAACGTCCTGAGCCCCCTAATGGCGGCCTACATGTGGTTCATAATGGAGAAGAAGGCGCTCTTCTTCATAGCCGGCCCAACCGGCTCCGGGAAGACCACGCTCCTAAACGCCCTCCTAGGCCTGATAAACCCCCTAGAGACCGTCCACACGATCGAGGAGGTCTTCGAGATCTCGCCGCCCACGCCTAGGTACATAGGGTTCACGATAAAGAGGGGGAGCGAGGCCAGCGGCGTCGAGATCGGGATACCCGACATTTTGAAGCTGAACCTAAGGATGCGTCCGGACTACCTAATAGTCGGGGAGATCAGGACGGCGAGGGACCTGAACGTCTTCCTAGACGTGGCGGGGACAGGGCACTCGGGCCTAGCCACGATCCACGCCAGCAACCCGGACTACCTTTTGATGCGATTGAGGGCTATGGGTATAGACCCGGCGGCCGCCGAGAAGCTCTGGGGATGCGCCGTCACCCTCCCGGCCCTCAGGCAGGGGTCGAGCCTGAAGAGGAGGGTCGTGACCGTGGCGGACTTCACGCCGACCGGCGCCCAGGAGGTGGCGCCCTCCGAGGTCGCCAAGTGGCTCCCCGAGAGCGACGGCTTCGAGCCCACCACCGCAGACGAGCTCTTCGAGAGGAGCCCCAGGCTCAAGTCCTACGCGGCCTACATGAAGATAAGCAGGGATACGGTCGTCGCGGAGATCGAGACGAAGCTCCAGGTGCTAGAGAGCCTTGTGAAGGAGAACATTACGGGGTACGAGGAGGTCGCCAAGACGATTGCCGGGATAGTCGCGGCCGAGAGGGCCGTCGAGAGGTGGTCCGCGTGAACACGGCGTACTACTTCCTCCCAGCCATCCTCGCGGTCGCGCTGATAGTCGCCACGAGGGTGCCTAGCGTGGGGCCGGAGGACCTGCTCAACGCCTCGATAGCCCTCTCGGCACCCCTACTAATCGCCTTGGCCGCGGGCTCCGGCCCAGCCCCACCCCACTACAGGTTCGCCTCCTCAAGCCTAGGAGGAGCAGTCTTCAGGAGGCTTCTCCCGACGGTCGAGAGGCTGGTGGGCAGGGCGATGGCCTTCAGGGAGAGCGAGGACGTGGCGGCCAGGCTCACGCTCTACCTCGTCGGCGGGCTCCTGACGGCCGCCTGCGTCTCGGCCGCCGCCCTCCTCTCCGGTGCGCCCCTCGCAGCGGTCGCCGCGGCGCCAGCCCTCCTGCCAATAGTCGAGGTCCTGAGCCTCAGCTCGAAGGCCTCCTCTAGGAGGGAGTGGACCGAGTCGGAGCTCCCCTTCTTCACCACGCTCGCCGTCGCCCTGATAAGCGCGGGGATGAGCTTCTACTACGTCCTCAGGAGGGCGGGCGAGCTCCCACACCTCTTCAGGCAGCTAAGGAGGGAGTCCCTCCTGGTCCTGAGGAACGTCGAGGTGGTAGGTATGGGGGTCCTGGAGGCGATGGACGCGGCCGCGAGGGACCACCCGAGCCAGCTCTACAGGGGCCTAATATACACCGTCACGGGCGTCACCAGGACCGGCGGCTCCGTCAGGGCCGCCGTGATAGACAGGGGCCGGGAGGCGATGGCCGCGATGAGGATGAGGTGGGAGGCCTTCGCCACCAGGATGAGGAGCCTCGGAGAGATAAGCGTTATAGTCTTCATGCTCCTCCCACTAAGCCTTAGCGTCGCGGGGATAGCCTTCGCAGGCGTGGCGTACCAGGGCCTCATCGCGATGAACCTCCTGGTCCTGCCAGTCCTGGGCCTAATGTTCACCGTCATAGTCCTGGGCTCTGTCCCGAAGGTCTACGACCTCTACCAGCCCCCAAAGACCCTGCTCCCTATGGCGCTGGCCGCTGCGGCTGGGACCGGCCTAGCGGCGTACCTCGCGGCCTCCTCCGCCGGAGCCAAGGCGCTCCCCATAGCCTTCGCGGCGGCGGCCGCGGCTGGAAGCATGGTGGTATGGCTCATAATGAGGGGCCAGATAGAGGAGGTCAGGAGCGCCAACGCCCAGGTACCGATGCTGCTGAGGGAGATAGTCGAGGCGAGGAAGTCGGGGCTGGAGTTCCACGAGGCGATAAGGGAGGCCGCCCTGAGCGGGAGGTACACGGGAGCCTTCGGCAGGGCCCTGAAGAGGGTTGCCGCGAGGCTCACAATGTTCTCTGCCTCCGAGGCGAGCGCCGACCTCAGGAGCTGGGCCGCCAGGATGGCCTTCCACATGGTCCACGAGATAGAGGCGTCGGGCGGAGGGAGCCCAGTCCTACTGGAGGGGACCATAGAGACACTCAGCGCCTACGAGATGAACAGGAGGAACGGGGCCGCCGCGGCGAGGCTCCACGTCTTCATGGCCTACATGTTCCCAGCAATAGCGCTAGTGGCGACAAGCATGATCCTATCCATAGCGGGCCAGCTAACATCCTTCGCACAGGCCCAGCAGCAGATAAGCTTCGCGACGCCGGAGGAGCTCGAGAGGGTCGTCGAGATGGCCTGGCTCAGCGTCGCCGAGTCCTCCGTGATGCTGATGGTAGCGATCAGCAGGGCAATGGACCTCCACTTCTACAACCTCTGGCGCGTCGCGGCCGTATCCGCCGCCCTGATAGCGATGGTCCTCATACAGCCAGTCGTTATGCACCAGCTAGGCTCCTTCCTGATGCCGAGCACATCGGTGGGTTGAGGATGGGTAGAGCCAGAATACCAGCCCTCCTAGCACTCCTCGCACTCCTGCTGCCGGTCGCCGCGGCGGAGGAGGAGGCCTACATAGCGCTCAGCGCTGGCGAGGGCGGGAGGGCCTTCCTGGCGGGCCCAGTAGCGCTAGCCGAGGGTGGGAGGTTCAGGGCGCCCTTGGGCTCCTCCGTGACGGCCTGGGCCGAGGCCGAGGAGAGGTGGGCCTTCGACCACTGGGTCAGCGACGAGCCAGGCATAAACAACAGCCGCACAAACCCCCTAATCTTCAGGGTGAACGGCTCCATGAGGCTAACCGCGATCTTCAGGCCCCTATACGAGAGGGTCGAGTTCGTCACGCTCAGGATAGAATCTCCAGTCCCGATAAGCTACCCAGATGTGGTCCTTAGGGGGAGGAGGGTGACGGTCTCGGCGCCCCCAGCAGCCAGCTACGGCGGCAGGAGCGACATGAGGTACGTCTTCGTCGCCTGGGTCCTGCCCGACGGAAACATCACCGACTCCAACGCGGTAACCATACTGATGGAGGGCGACACGGCCCTGAAGGCCCTATACAGGGTCGAGTTCCAGTTCCTCGGAGAGTGGTTCAGGCTTGAGGAGGGCAAGGCGCTTGAGGAGGGCGTGGTGGATCTGGGGCCGGGAGTGAGGGGCGTCATAAGGTGCTACAGGGCCCCGAGGCTGAACCTGACGCTCTGCCCCGGCGGCAGGGAGCTCTACGTCCCGGCCGACGTATACCCCGATATGGAGCCGGTGTACGAGAGGATGGTGAGGCTCACGATAAGCGTCGCGGGCGTGGAGGAGCCCGTGGCGGTCACGATAAACGGCGTCGCGGCCCTCGCGGCTCCCGGCGCGGCGCTGGAGCGCTGGGTCCCCGAGAACTCCACCGTAACCATCATCGCCCAGGACAGGGCGGGAGACTACGTGCTGGAGGGCGAGCCGGTCGCCACGCTCGCAGCCACCAGGCCCCTACACCTCACGATAACCTACGCCCTGGACCCCGTAACGAGGTTCGTCCCGCCCCTGAGGCCCCTCGGAGCCGTGCTGCTCTCCACGCCCCTCTCGGGGCTGGTCCTAGAGTTGCAGGACCCGCTCCCCAACCTCGTGGCGGCGGCCCCGATAGCTGCTGCCGCGGGACTAGGGGCGGTGCTGGCCCTGAGGCTCAGGAGGGGCTTGGAGAGGAGGCGCGAGGCCGCCGCGATCCCGTCCGTAGCCCCCTCGGTGGAGTTTGAGAGCCCTAGGCAGGTCGGCTACACGAGGGCCGTAAGCAGGACGATAGAGATTGACGACGGCCTAGACCCCGAGCTGAGGGAGCTGGTCCTCCAGAGGCTCTCGGCCCAGGCTGGTGGCCGGGAGGAGCCGAGGGATCAGGCGGCGAGGAGGGCTAGGCGCGTCTCGATAAAGCAGCTCCTGGAGATGGTCTCGGAGGGCTCCCTATCCGAGCCGGTCTCCGTGGGCTACGCGGAGCTGGTGGCAGCGATAGAGTCCGGGTCCCTCCCGGAGGAGGCGATAGACACCGTGAGGAGGGCCGGGGTCGTCGTGGAGGGCGCTCCCCAGCCACTCCAGCTCGGAGCCCTAGGCGAGGGGGTCTCGGCCCTGGTGGGTGGGGACGGGAAGGCCTACTCCCTAGCCGCCTCGGGCGTAAGGGTTTTGAGCCACTGGAGCGTAAGGCCCGACGAGCTCCCAAGCCTCCTCCCCAAGGATAAGAAGGCTAGGCAGGGGTTCAGGATCGCCCTGAGCTGGTGCGACCTGCTGGAGCCGCAGGAGGTCCTGGAGTATGTGGGCTCGGCGGCCAGCAGCGGCGTCCCCCTAGTGATGCTCTTCGACGGGGAGGCCTCAAGCCTGCCCTCGAACGTGGAGGCCGCCAGGATCGATCCGCCGAGGACGAGCCTTCTGGCGGCGGTCGCCCTCGCAGAGTCCATCAGGGCTGGGTCGGGGCTCGGGCCAGGCGATGCTATGAGGGCCGCGGAGCTCGCCTCAAGGGTCATGGGCCTACAGTTCGCCCTCGCCAGGAGCCTCGGAGCCAGCCCGGGAGACCCCCTCTCCGCCCTGCCTAGGTACACGCAGAAGCTGGGCTCCGCCGCATACGTCGCCTCATCCGCGGCGAGGCTCGGGTGGAGCCGGGCGGAGCTCTCGGCGAGGGTGACAGACACCCTCAGGGCCTACGGGGAGGTTAGACTCCTTAAGTATCATGAGAAGCTAGTAGAGACCCTAGTCGGGCTGGTGGAGGTGGCTGAGGAGTGGAGGACCTGACAGCCAGGATAGCGAGGAACAGGGACGGGATAGTGGAGGCCAGCAAGGCCTTCCTCAGGGGGAGGATAGGTAGGGAGGAGTACCTATCCTCCCTGGAGAGGTTCAGGAGGGAGCAGTCCGAGGCCGTCAGGCAGCTCCTCAGCATGGCGCGCCAGATGGATCCCGTGAGGAGGGCAAGGACCCTGACGGCCGTGGCGGTGGACAACAGGCTAGTCGCCCTCGCCCAGGCAATAAGGAGCGTAATGGATGGAGAGTGGGGGAGGTGGGCCAGCCTGGTCCTGGAGGAGAGGTTCTCGCAGGCGCAGCCCCTACAGCTACCGGCGGCACAGCAAGTCCAGGAGGCGCCCGAGGCGCCGGTGGAGGCTCCGGCAGGCATCGGGCCCGGCGAGCCCCAGGAGCAGGCGGCCCCCGCCAAACCCCTAAGCGAGGCTTTGGAGGCGGCCCCAGAAACGGCTAGCCTAGAAGAGCCGGAGACCATAGCCGAGCCGGAGCCGACGGCCATAGTCGAGCCCGAGAGCGCTCCCCAGCAGCCCAGCGGGGAGCCCCCGATAGCCCCCGAGCCGGAGCCCGCCCCCCAAGCCTCGCAGGAGGCCCAGCCCGCCCCCGAGGCCCTTGGGGAGCCTCCAAAACCGTCTCCGGCGGAGACCGAGCCCCAGCCCGCCCAGCGAGCCGAGCCGGTCCCGGCCCGGCAGGAGCCCGCAGCACGACCCGAGCCTCCCCAGGAGCCTCCTAGGGCCACGATTAGGGTGGAGGGCGTGAGGGCGGCCGTCGCTAGGGCGCTGGGCTCCCTCTCCCAGAAGCCGCCGACGAGGGGTCCGGTCCAGGTCTACAGGGAGCTAGACGACCTCCTGGCGCTGAGGGACCTGAGCGGGCTAGAGGAGCAGCTAATATACCTGTCGAAGCTCCTCCTGACCTACCTCATGGGCGAGGCTCCTCTAGACGTGGCGAGGGAGCTGGGCGAGGACTATGGCTCGAAGATTAGGGAGCTGGCGGAGAGGGGCCACAGGGTTAGGGAGGAGGTGGCTGCGAGGGTCCTGGAGGCGGCTAGGATGGCCGAGGCTAGGGGGGAGGTCAGGGACCTGGCGCTCCTCGCCTCGCTGGCTGCTGGCCCCGGGAGGCCGGAGGGGGTGAGGGCTTGGCCCTCCTCCAGCTCCTAGCCATAGCCCTCGTGGTAGGTGGCTTCGCCAGGCTGGAGCTCCACGTCCAGCCCGAGGGCGCGGGATACTTCTACGTCTCGACGCCCGACGGATACCCAGTCCCCACCATCCTCCAGCAGGGGATGACGGTCAGGGTGAAGGCGGTGCCGAGGGGCTGCTACGAGCTCGCGGCGATAGAGGTCTCGTCGGGCGGCGAGACCGAGACCCACAGGGCCGAGGAGGTGCTGGTCGAGCTGAAGGACTACTCGACCGAGGTGACGGCATACTTCAGGGGGTACCCGGAGGAGAGGTGCCCATACATAACCGTCCCCCTCGGCGCCGGGGGATACGTAAGGCTCGACAGGGGCCTCCTGTACCTCCTGCTCACACCCCTGGCCTCGGCCTCGGCAGCCCTGGCGGTCCGGGGAGCGATGGCCAGGAGGCGCCTCTTCCCCCCAGAGCTCTCGAGCCTGAGGGCCGGAGGCTCGCTCGGCGGGGCGGAGCTGCTCGACCTAGTGGTCCTGCTGAACGCCTGTAGAAGCGTCATCGAGGGGGACCCAGTCCTGATGGCGGGGAGGACCGAGGCCTCGGCCATGAGGAGGCTTGAGGCCGCGGACCTGGCGAGGTACGCGCCGCAGCTCTCGGCGACGATAGTGGGGCTCGGAAGGCTGGCGAAGACCTACCCATGGATAGTGGACTACGCCTACACGAGGGGCCTCGTACCCTCCAGCAGGAGGGAGGCGGAGAGGATAGTTAGGAGGGCGGCCAGGCTGGTCAGGCAGGGAAGGACCGAGGAGCTGGCAACCCTGCTGGGGGGTGCGGGGGCGTGAGGATTGGAGCGCTCCTGCTGGCCCTCGCCTTCCTGGCCCCACTCATAGCCCTGGCGGCTCCAACCGCCTCCGGGGAGGAGGCCGTAAGGATAAGGGTGTGGGCGGATCCCTGCGTCACAGAGGTCAAGGCGTTCTCGCTAACCCTCATGAGGCCGCTGGAGGTGAGGAGGGCCGCTGGGGGCTTCGAGGTCGAGGTCCAGGCGAGGGACACGGTAGAGCTGACCGCCCGGGCGGAGGGGTGCAGGGTTCTGGGGTGGGTCGAGGAGGCGAGGAGCCTATACACGCCGGGAGAGAGGCTGACGTGGCTCGCGACCTACGACGCCGAGTTCACTATCAGGGCCGAGAGGCCGGGAGTATATCTGGAGGTCCGGGGAGAGCCAGCGAGGTGCCTAGGCACCGTAACCACGGACCCCGCCTCGGAGGCCGTGAGGACGGAGATGGGAGCGGTCCTCGGGCCCTTCTACAGCGGGACCCTAGTCATGGTCAGCGTCGAGGCCGCCGAGGGATGCAGGCTCACCAGGATCGAGCGCTCCGACGCGCCGGGAGCCTACTACACCGGCCCGTCGGCCTCCATATTCCTCCAGAGGAACTCGACGCTCCGCGCCGTCTTCGCCGCGAAGGAGGCCGCGCAGGCGACAACTACCGGGGCTCCACCAGCCCCGACGGCCCCGGAGAGCCCGCCCCCCCAGCCGACGCCAGCCCTCACGGAGATCCCCGAGCAGGCCATCCCCCTCCTATTGGTGGCGGCCTCGGCTGGAGCTGCGGCAGCGGCCGTGAACGCGGCTAGGAGGAGGGCCGAGGCGAGGGCCTACGAGCGCGAGGCCGCCGTCGCCATGATGAGGCAGTGGGTCAGGAGGGGCAGGATCTCCTCCACAATCCTCGCCATACTCTCCTCAAGGCCGGCCCACACGCCCTACTCGCCCAACGAGCTCTCCCTAGCCGCCAGGAGGGGGACCCTGATGTTCGACATCCTCGGGCTGTACAGGAGGGGGCAGGGGCCGCTGATAACGGCGAGCACGCCCTTCGAGGCGATGAGCAGCGACGAGGTCCTCTGCCTCCACGCCGCGGCCCACCTCGTAGCGGCCGGACTCGTTCCAGCGACGAGGGAGGAGAGGGTCAGGCTCAGGACGGTGCTCATCCCGAGGTGGTACAGGATGATCAGGGACGGGAGGCCGGAGGAGGCGGAGGAGGAGGCCAGGAGCTACGTGCTGGATCTGAGGAGGAGCCCCGAGGAGTCGAGGATCGCGGCGGAGCTGAGGGAGGTGGAGGCCGAGAGGCACCCCTTCATACAGGACCTCATAGCGTCCGCGCTCTCGGAGCTCGGCCTGAGGGAGGAGGCGGCAGCGCCCCCGCCAGCGCCCGCGCAGGAGGTGAGGCCTGCCGAGCCCAGGCCTCCGGAGGCCCCGCCAAGGCCGCCCCAGCCCGCCACCCGCGGGCCGGAGCCCGGGATACCGGCGCCCGCGCCTCCCCAGCCAGCCCCTCCACCCGCAATAGCCCCCAAGCCGGAGGCCGCGCCGGAGCCAGCTCCGAGGCCCGAGCCCGAGGCGGCTCCCCCACCGGCTCCAGCGCCGCCCCCAAGGCCCCCAGAGGAGGAGGTCCCGATAGCGGGGCCAGAGGACCTATACAGGCTCTTCAGGGAGAGGGGGCCTGTAAGGCTTGAGGGCGCCGTGCCCCTAGAGATGCTGGGGGCCGCGGCCCTGATGGCGGCTGAGGCGGGAGAGCACTCCGTCCTCACGGCTATGGCCGAGAGCGTGAGGGGTGCAGGGGTCGCCGTGAGGCCCGCCGGGCTGGGCGAGGAGGCGGTCTACTACCCGGAGCCCGACCCCCTCCTGAGGATCGCGGCTAGGCTCGCCGGTGAGCAGCACCTCGCGTGCCTCGTCGCCGATGTGGTCGGAGGGGTCCCGGTCCACGCCAGGCCCGGAGCCCAGGCGCCCGAGGCAGCCGTAATAGTGGACGAGGGCGTGGACGAGGACGTGGCGGCCCTAGCGCATGTGCTCAGGGGCAGGGGCTCACCAGTGAGGGTGGCCACCTACAGCAGGGAGAGGGCGGAGGCGCTGGCCGGCAGCCTAGGGATAGGGGCCGTCGGGATCCGGGGCATACTGGAGTCGGAGGCCGCGCTGCTTCTGGAGGCCCTCGGGCCGGTCCAGCCGACCCTCTTCAGGGCCCTGGCCGGAGCCTCCCTGCTCGTCCCCGAGCTGAGGGAGAGGCTGGCCGAGAGGCCGGGGCCGGGGGTCTTCGAGAGGAGGCTCACGCCGCCAGCCTGCCACACCGTCAGGGGCTTCAGGGCCCTAGTAGACGCTTTGGAGAGGATAGCCTCCGGTAAGAGCATGGGGGCCGTGAGGCTCGCCCTGAAGCTGGAGTCGGAGGAGCTTGCGACGGCCCTAGCCCCACTCCTTGAGCCGCGGCCCCTAAGGGAGGCGGAGCTGGCCCTCACGCCCGACGGCCTCCTAGAGCTCCTCAGGAGCGGGGAGAGGGTGGAGGCGGCGGAGGCGCCGATAGAGGCTGCCGGGGCCGCGGCGCTGCGGGCGGCGCTTGAGGGCGAGACGGCGGCCCTCTCGGCCCTCCTCGAACTCGTCTCCTCCGGGAGGCTGCTCCTCCTGGACCCGAGGCCCGGCCCCCTCGTCTACCCGGCCCTGACGCCCGCCGCCGGGGAGCTCCTGGAGAGGCTCTCGAGGAGGGAGCACGCCTCCTGCCTCGCGAGGCGCTACGCCCCCCAGTCCAGGGTCGCGGCCGAGGCCGCTGGGGAGGAGGGGGCGGTGGCGGCAGACGTGGTGGGCTGGACCGCGGGGAGGGTCCTCAGGATCTTCGCGGGGAGCGGCCTGCCGCCCAACACCCTCCTCTTCCTCGCATCCGTCGGCTCCTCCCTCCTCATACCCGAGGTCCCCGACGCACTAGAGACTAGCAAATTCGGAGACCCGTCGGACCTGATAGACAGGCTCTCCGAGGCGGTCCAGAGGCTGAGGACCTGCCACGAGCCCCCGAGGGAGGCGAGGCTGGCGGCGGCCGGGATAATAAGGCTCGCGGCCCTGGGCTACGACTACGGGAGGGTGAGGGAGAGGTACGGGGAGCTGGCGGCCCTGATAACGCTGAGGGGAGGGTCGGGCTGGCAGGTGGAGGGGAGGGTCGTGAGGGAGGAGAGGCCGAGGCCCTGGCTCAGGATAGCATACACGGACAGGGGGTACAGGGTCGAGATAGACTCCTCGGGGGCTCCTAGGAGGGCCCTAGTCATCCTGAGGAGCATACGCGCGGAGCTGCCTGCCAGGATACCAGTATCGTCCGACCTGCCCGTGGTGCCGCTGGAGGAGGCGGGAGGAGAGGCTCCTGAGACGGGCCTCGTGGTGACGTTCTCGACCAGCGGGGAGCGGGTGGAGAGGCTGAGAAGGCTCCTTACGGGGCCGGGTGGAAAGGTGGTGGCGGTGGGCTTCACGCCCAAGAGGCCGGAGGGGCTTGAGGAGGTGGAGATAGTGGAGGACGCCCTAGACCAGGGCTACATCGCCAAGCTGGCCCAGGAGCTAGGACTCCCACCCAAGCTATCTAGGCTGTGCGAGGCGTACCCCCAGGTCCTCTCGGCGGCCGGCCTACCAAAGCCGGAGGCCGCCGGGAGGGTCAGGAGGATACTGGAGGAGCTCCTAGCGGGGACGGGCTACGAGTTCCTGGCCAGGCTGGCGGAGGACGCTGTGAGGGGCAGGAGGCCTAGGGCCGATGGCCTCAGCAAGAGGCAGAGGGAGGCGGCGGAGGAGCTGGGCCTCATATGAGGCGGCTAACGATATACCTCTCGGAGGAGGAGTATAGGGAGCTGAGGAGGCTGGCGGAGAGCAGGGGGCTCACGGTCTCCTCCCTCATAAGGCTGGCCGTCGCGAGGCTCGTCGAGAGGGAGGAAGGGCGCGGGGACCTCAAGAGGGTCCTGGAGGAGATCGGGAGGCTTAGGAGGCTGGTCGAGGAGCTTAGCAGGGGGCTGGAGGGCGCGTCGGCAAGGGAGCAGGCCGAGAGGAGGCTGGGTGGGGCTCGGTCGGCGCCGGGCTCACTCCCCAGCTTCCTGAGGGACAACCCTTGGCTCCAGGTCCTCTCGGAGAAGCGCTAGCGCCTCCTCCGCGAGCCTCTCCAGCACCCTAAGGCCGGGCCTCGACCTCCCGACCAGTTCCCAGCCGAAGAGCCTCGCCAGCTCCTCGGCCGTGACGGGCGAGCCTAGGAGCCGCGACGCCGCGATTATTCCGGCGAAGGCGACCCTCCTCGGAGACATCCCGGCAGCCCTCTCCGTCAGGGCGGCCGCGGCCCTGGCGGAAAGCTCCTCTAGACCCTCCGGAAGCCCCTCCCTCACGCTCCTGAGCCAGCCCGCGTAGTGGCGGGCCTGGTCCGCCGGTAGTACGAGGGGCGGGCTCCTCCCGTAGACCCTCCTCGCGATGGACTTGTACATCCTTGGCAGGCTGGCGTCCAGCATCCAGAGCCCCCTCGAAGCCCTCAGTATGAGCCTCTTCTCCTCGTCCACGACGGACTCTATGTAGCTCTCAGCGGCCCCGTAGCCCGACCTCATCCGGACCTCCTCCAGCTCCCGGAGCTCCTCCCTGACCCTCCTGAGAAGCGCCCTCCTGACCAGGGCGGCGAATTCCAGCGGCTCGAAGGGGAAGCCGAGGTACCTCGCGGCGGCGTATAGGCAGGCCATCGCCTTCGAGACCCTCTCCCAGCCCTTGCAGAGCCCGCGGCTGTCGAGGAGGCGGGCTATCCGCTCCGCCTCCGAGAGCAACCTCTCCCTCCACTGCTCCGCCACCAGCTCTCCGGCGGCAAGGCGCATCAGGCGCAGCGTGTCCCGGTCCAAGGCCCCACAGAACCGGCCCCGGAAACGTTATTTATCCGGTAGTGATGGGCCCCAAGCCGCGTTACCGGGTGAATACCCTCAGGACCAGACCGCCTCGGCGGCGTAAGGATGCGTTGCTAGGAGGGGCGGGCGGACAGCGCTATCTATAAGGCCTCTGGCCCGCTCCTACGGCTTAAATAACGCGGACTGCATCCCCGGCTAGGCGCGCTTGGAAGACATAACGGGCTGGATCCAGAGCCTAGTGGTAGGTGAGCCGATAGCCCTCCTCATAGCTGTCCAGCTCGCGACCCTAGCCCTATCCCTCACCGCCATACTTGTCTGGCGCTTCAGGTACAGGGAGAAGGTCGTGTACGTCAGGGACATGGCGGGCGTCGATGCCTCCGAGGCAGCCGAGGACCTTTCCTCCGCGATGCTCGTCGTGTTCACGGACCAGGGGAGGGTGGTGGCCGCTAGCGGGATAGAGGGCGAGTCCGTCGCGCCCTTCGTGAGGGAGGCCCTATCGCACCTGGCGGAGCTGGGGATGGAGAGGGTGGCCGAGATGAGGGTCTGGGGGAGCAGCGTCGTCATGACGGTCGCGAGGGTCTCGGAGGTCG
>Ga0079995_1051689_pt2 | contig 17684 bp, 15 predicted proteins | sample FaiFalFF_MnMetaG_2_FD_69198 | JGI IMG/M metagenome (GOLD analysis project Ga0079995, IMG submission 69198) | Freshwater microbial communities from Yellowstone National Park, Wyoming, USA - Fairy Falls C (FF_Mn_C) (SPADES assembly) (version 4) | ecosystem: Environmental > Aquatic > Freshwater >...
AGGTGTTGGGATGTGATGCCGCTGAAGTTTAGGGTTAACGGTGTAGAATACTCTCTTGAGGTTGAGCCCCATGAGAGGCTTTGCGACGTTCTACGTAACCGGCTGGGTTTGATGAGTGTTAAGACAGGGTGCGGGGTCGGGGACTGCGGCCTCTGCACAGTCCTGGTTAACGGAAAACCTGTTACCTCATGCCTAGTCCTCGCATACAGGGCCTCGGGCAGCGAGATAACCACGGTCGAGGCGCTGGGGACTGAGAAAAACCTACACCCACTCCAGAAAGCCTTCATAGACGTGGGCGCTGTACAGTGCGGGTACTGCATACCCGCAGCCCTCCTTGTCCTCAAACACCTACATGACACAAACCCATACGCCCGGCGTGAAGAGGTACGGCACGCCCTCCGCAACGTCCTCTGCAGATGCGGTAGCTATCTCCGTTTTGAGGAGGCTTTTGAGCAGGTGAGGGGGAAGTGAGCGAGGAAATAGTTGAGCGGTTCAGGCAGATAATAGAGGCCCGCGAGTTTCTGGTGGTCGGTAAAAAGGTTGCCAGAGTTGATGCGTTAGACGCGGTCCTCGGAAGACCCATCTACACAGGAGACCTTGTCACCGGGAAAACACTCTTCGTAAAAGCTGTCAGGTCAAAGCTACCCCACGCCCTCATCAAGGGAATAGACACCTCCAGGGCCAAGGGTGTCAAGATACTCACCCACAGGGACATACCCGGTGTAAACGACGCAGGCAGCCTCATACCCGACAGGCCTCTGCTGGCGGTCAACAAGGTGCGCCACATAGGGGAGGCTGTGGCTCTCGTGGTCTCCGAAAGCATGGAAGACGCTGAGGACGCCGCGGAGAATGTAGATGTTTGGTACGACCCGCTCCCTGTTGTGAAAAGCCCGAGGGAGGCCATGTCCCCAAACGCCCCCAGGATACAGGAGGAAAGAGACAACGTAGTAACCCATTTCAAGATCAGGAAAGGCGATGTTGAGAGAGGTTTCCGTGAATCAGATATTGTGATTGAAAGGACATACAGGACGCAGTTCATCACAGGCCTCCCGCTGGAGATAGAGATAGCGTACTCCTACCCGGACATGGACGGCCGCATAACCTGCATCTCCTCGATGCAGAACCTCTACGATGTATACAACAAGGTGTTGAAGATTCTGGGTCTTCCCGCGGAGAAGCTCCGGGTTGTCCAAGCTGCTACCGGCGGCGGGTTCGGGCCAAAGTCGGATGAAACACCCATCGACGTCGCGGCGTACGCCTGCCTCGCAACCTATCACACCGGTAGACCAGCCCTCGCAGCCTTCACACGCAGCGAAGCCATGACTGTGCAGTGCAAAAGGCATCCATTCGAGATAACCAACATGGTTGGGGCCTCGAGGGACGGCCGGCTTCTCGCCTGGAGATCAACCCTGCTGGAGGACACGGGCGCCTACATCTCTAAGGGCCACCTGGTTATCGGCCGGGCAACATTCCACTGCACAGGCCCCTACGAGGTTCCGAACGTCTGGGCAGATGGATACTGTGTGCTGACAAACAACACGATGGCGGGGTCGACGAGGGGTTTTGGAGCGCCCCAGGCACATTTCGCCGCGGAAAGCACGATGAACGAGTTGGCGGAGGAGCTGGGCATCTCACCCCTCGAGATCCGTGAAATAAACATGCTTAAACCCGGTAGGTATACCGCCACAGGCCAGAGGGTTGAGGATGACGGGCTGCTGAGATGTTACCGGAAAGCCCTGGAGGCCTCCTCCTTCGAGCGTAGGCTGGTGGAGTACAGCGAATACAACAGGTCAAGCAAATCGGTTAAGAAAGGGATTGGGATAGCGCTACTATACCACGGCAACACGTTAGGGCCTGAAGGCGACGACTTCGCCACAGTACTAACATACGTTGACAGGGATGGCACAGTCCACGTCCAGACAGGGCTGACGGAGTACGGCACCGGAGCCCTCACCTCCCTAGTTATCGTAACGGCTGAAACACTTGGGATACCTACTTCAAGGGTGCGGCTTGAACGCCCTGACACAGCGGCTATACCCAACTCGGGCCCGACGGTCGCGTCAAGGACCACGGTGATAGGCGGTAGGGCGGCTTTGGACGCGGCTTTGAAGATCAGGGCCACGGTGGCGTCTGTGGCTTCGAAGGCCTTGGGTGTAAAACCCGAGGAGCTGGAGTTTAGGGATGGTAGGATACAGAGCCCGGGCGGAGGGTATGTTGCATGGGAGGAGGCCGTGCAGCAGTGTTTTGAGCAGGGGATAGAGCTGAAGGCCCTCGGCCACTATATGGCGCCCCCGACAAGGTGGGACCCCGAGACCGGTCAGGGCTCACCCTACAACCAGTACACCTATGGAGCGCTGGTTGCGGAGGTCTCCGTCGACGTGGAGACGGGCTTCGTCAGGGTTGAGAGGCTGACGGCGGCCTACGATGTGGGCAGGGCCATCAACCCGCTGGGCCTCGAGACCGTCTTCCAGGGTGGAAGCATAATGGGCATAGGCTACGCGCTGACAGAGGAGATAGTCCATGAAAACGGATACGTCTTGAACCCAGACCTCCACTCCTTCATAATACCCACCTCAACAGACTCCCCGTTAGAGGTCAGAAGCATAATAGTGGAGGTTCCGGGGCCGATGGGTGTTTTCGGAGCCAAGGCGATGGGGGAGATACCTGTGGTCCTGCCAGCAGCCGCCATAGCAGGAGCGGTCGCCAACGCAACGGGCATACACATAAGGGAGCTCCCCCTCAAGCCTGAACGGGTTCTGAAAAACCTAAAAACACAGTAGGCGCCACAGAAACCATGACTCTGGTAGACCTACACGGACGTGACCTAATCTCCTCGCAGGACTGGAGCGTTGAGGAAATCGAGGCGGCGATGGAGCTGGCCCGTAGCCTGAAGATTTCGCGGGCCGCGGGGAATGTGCCGGAGCTTTTCAAGAACAGAACCATGTTCATGCTTTTCTACAACACGTCCACGAGGACGAGGGCGAGCTTTGAGGCTGCGGCCACGATGCTGGGCGGCCATGCACAGTTCATCGACTTCGCCACAACCCGTGGAGCCGAAGGCGAGTCAGTCAAAGACATCGCCAAGATGTATGAGAGAATGGGCCATGTTCTGGGGGTCAGGATTCTCGAGTCAGCTGTCGACTATGTCTACGGCCGCGGCAACGCAGTCATACGCGAGTACGCCGAACACGCCAAGATACCTGTCATAAACATGGCTGACGACATGTACCACCCAAGCCAGGCCATAACAGATCTCTACACTCTGAGGGAGAAGCTGGGCAGGGTTGAGAAGAGGAAGTATGTTTTGATGTGGGCCTACAGCGACAGGGTTAGGAGTTGGGGAAGCATACAGGACGAGATGCTTATCTCAACACGTTTCGGCATGGACGTCGTCCTAGCCTACCCACCGGGCTTCGACATAGACAAAAACCTTGTAGAGCTTGCGAGAAAGAACGCGGAGGAGAGCGGTGGAAGCCTGGAAATATCCCATGACTATAGGGAGGCGTTGCGTGGGGCTGACGCGGTGTTCCCGAGGAGCTGGGCCAGCCACGAATGCGTTATGACGGGGATGAATAGGTTCGGCAGGGATAGGGAGGTCGAGCTTCACAACAAGTACAGGGATTGGCGGCTTACGAAGGAGTTGACGGACCTGATGTCGAAGAAAGGCGTGGTCACGCATGTTCTGCCCGTGTTCAGGGGTCAGGAGGCCGACGACGATGTAATGGACGGGCCCCGGAGCGTGATCTACGACCAGGCTGAAAACCTTCTATACGTTAGGGCGGCCATTCTGGCCTTGGTTGCTGGTATGGTTTAGCCCGGTACGACGTGAGTACCCGCCCTACCCTCTAATGCGTCTTTGAGCTGGGAAAGCTCGGCTATAACCGCCTCCTTCCCACCCGCCTCAACAAACCTTATGCAGGCCAGGACCTTGGGAAGCATGCTGCCGCTTCCGAAATGGCCTTGCTCTAGGTAGCGCCTAGCCTCCGAAGCCGTCACCCTCTCCAGTCTTCTCTGGTCTGGTTTCCCGAAGTTGATGTATGCCCCGTCGACGTCTGTCAGTATGATGAACCTCGCCGCACCTATCAGCTCCGCCAGCCTCTCCCCCGCCAGGTCTTTATCTATCACGGCTTCCACACCCTGTGCCCGGCCGTTCTCCTCAATTATGGGGATGCCTCCGCCCCCGCTGGCCACGACGATGAAGCCTTCGTCAACCAGCTTCCTTATCGCAAACCTCTCAGCTATGATCTTGGGGTCGGGCGATGGGACGACACGTCTCCAGCCTCCTCGGGCCTTGTCCTCAACAAAGATAAACTCGGGATGCTCGGCCTTGATCTTCTCCATCTCCTCCCTGCTGTAGAAGGGCCCCACAGGCTTTGACGGCTTCTGGAAGGCCGGGTCATTTTTGTCGACGATTACCCTGGTTACGACGGTTATGACGTACTTGTCTATTCCCCTCCTCTTGAGCTCGTTTCGGAGGTTTTGCTGAATTATGTACCCTATGAAGCCCTGGGTCTCGGCCCCGCATGCGTCCATCGGGAATGCAGGCAGGCTGTAAAGCTTCTGACCGGCCTCATGCCTGAGCATCGTGGCCCCCACCTGGGGACCGTTTCCATGCGTTATGACGAGCCTGTAGCCCTTCTCCACCAAGTCAGCCAGATAAACCGCTGTGTACGCCGCATTTCGGCGATGAGGGGAGGAAGTGGGCGTAGTCGAAGTTTATCCCGGGCCCGCCGACCTCGACGACCTTAAGCCTTGCCTTCTGCCTCGCCTCAACCACTTCCCGCAAACCTCTTATGCAGTTCATCGTCGTAGCGGTGGTACTTTAGTATTACTGGGCACCAACTTTTCTCAGGGCAGAAGCCTAGGTGTCGGCACTTCTCCCCCACAGCAGGGGAGATTGAGGGAGCTCTCTTCAGTAATTCGTACATGATTTTGTAGGCTATTCCACGTTCCTCCCACTGGGCGTAGCTGCAGGTTCTTGTGGCGAGGAAGCCGGAGGGGTGCAGCAGGTTGAAGCCGTTGTAGAGCCTTGCCACGTAAAGCCTCAAGGCCTGGGGCAGGACTAGGACGGCGTCGGACCTGCGGTAACCCTCGTCTACGAGGCTTTCATAGGTGTGGAGGGAGTGCATGGCTGCTTCAAGAAACATGGCCTTCAGCCTCTCCTCCTTACGTATCGAAGGCGGTATGACGATGTTTTCCTCGGGCTTCCCTAACGCCCTCTCTGCCGCGGTGTATACTGACTCGACGGATGTCGGGATTGTGCGGTGTCTTATCGCCTGGTGGTATGCTACCAGGGACATGGGTTCGAGGGTGTGGGCTGTGATGAGTGGGTTTAAGCTGTCGTAGGTTTCCTTGTTCTGGGAAAACAGCAGGTCTCCGAGTTCAGGTAAGCCGTCCAGCGCCGTGTAAACCGACAGCATGATGGGTTCGTCTGGATACCCGTTTTCCCTTACCAGCCTCTCCATCAAAACGTCCCGCGGCTTGTAGGGGTTGGGGTACGGGTATGTTGCAAGCCTGTTCCCGAAGCCGAGCCTCGCCTCAACCATCAGAGGCGCCAGAGACCTCGCAAGCCCCTCAAACTTCTCAGCGAACTCCCCGACCTCGGCGGGGAGAAACTCCTCAAGTCCGCTGGTGCGGCGGAGCTGCATGAACGCCACGTAGTTTTCAAGGCTGCAGCTTATGAAGAGGGATGTTTTGGTGCAGAGGGGGAGTATGTAGCGGGCGTCCTCAAGCTCCACACCCCCGTCCAAGAGCTTGAAATAGGTCTGGACAGCTTTCTCCACGGCCGAGCCGTACCTTCTGTCTTCTGCGAGGGGCTGCGGTGTGACCACGTAGCCGGTGTCTATTCGGGCCCTCCTCTGCGATTCCTGCAGGTAGGAGCCGAAGGGTGGCGCAACCAGGAGCATGGAAAGGGCCCTGCTGCAGTCCGACACCTCCATCATGAGCTGCATACTTGTCGTCAGGGATGCGTGGCCCCTCCGGGTTGACTCCCGATGCGTCCTCGCAGCCATCTTCACCACATCACGGCCCTCGGAGTAGAGCTTCGCCAGCCTCTTCTCCAACGCAACCCCCTCAAAAGTCCCCACACCCTCAACGGCTATGAAAACATCAGGACCCACCTCGACAACCTTTTCGGCAACATTCACCCTGGCCGCCGGACCGTAGCTGTAAAGCCTCAGCTCAACCATACCGCTCCATAAATGAAACTCATCGGTATATCAACATGCATAAATGATGGGTTGCCGGGCTTGTTTTGGATGGACGCTCAATCCTTCATCCTTGGGCTTGCGTTTATCTTCCCCGCATATGTCTCAAACGCGACACCCGTGGTCGTGGTCCGCTTTCTGGCGAGAAGGCATCCAATTGATTTCGGCCGTGTGTTCGTCGACGGTAGGAGGGTGTTGGGTGATGGGAAGACCTTTGAAGGCCTTTTCTCAGGGACAGCGGCGGGCTTCTTAACGGGAGCACTCATACATCTCTACACACCCTGGCTGGTCAGCCTCAGTAGCCGCCCTCACCCTCACATACCTTCTCTCCGAAATCCCCCCATGGCTCGACGCATACACACTTCTCGCCCTAATGCTTTTCACAGCCCTCATGCACGTCGGAACAAACACAGCCGCATACCTACTGGGGCTAAAAGACAGATGGTTTTAAAGATGGGGCCCTGGGTTCAACACGTACATGGAACGGGTTTCCATCGCGGCTGAGAACCTAAGGTGAAGAAAAGCTGTTAGGGCCTGTAGTGTAGTGCTGAGGTTATGTTGGTTTATAGGGCTAGTTCGGGCCTTGTTGTTTTCAGTAGGGGCAGTAGCTTTCTGAAGATGTTTTCCAGGGTTTTGGTTTTTTCGCTGCTTTTGCGTGCTTTGAGGAAGCGGGCTGTTTTCTCCAAGTCTGCGTTATGGATGCCGAGGTTTTGTTCAACGAATTGCTTGACGTCGAGGTGCATGAGCATGTGGATTGGCGATGGGTCGACGCCGTGGTGTAGCGCCTTCGCGGTCAGCAGAGCTATCGGCGATACCTCGCCTCCCCAGAAAACCAGCAGGTCGTATTTCTCCAAACCCCTAACCAGGGTTGAGACGATTTTTCTTTCACCACCCCTATGAACACGTAGAGCGCCGCCCAGCTCCTTCAACGCCGCGGCCTCGATGAGAGAGTCCATTACACCATTTCCTGTAAACCTGATGTCTAGGAAGGCGGTTTTCGGCTTTACGGCTTTCACGTCCCCAGCTGCCACGCCCTAAGATACTCTATCTGCTTCGGTGTCAGCTGCTCCAGCTCCACCCCGAGGCTTTTGAGCTTGAGCGCGGCAACCCCCCTGTCTATGTCCGCGGGCACCGGATGGACTTTTTTCTCAAGCCTGTCATGGTTCTCCACTATGTATCGGAGTGACTCGGCTTGTAGTGCGAACGACAGGTCCATTACCTCCGACGGATGTCCCTCTGCGCAGACAAGGTTGACCAGCCTACCCTCGCCTAGGAGGAGAATCCTCCGACCATCCCTGAGCCTGTACATGTCGACGTTTTCCCTGACACGTTCAACGCCGACGGACAGCTGTGCCAAATCCGCTTTGTTTATCTCGACGTCCATGTGGCCTGCGTTGGCCAGTACTGCGCCGTCCTTCATCCTGGAAATGTGCTCGCCGCGTATCACGTCCGTGTTCCCCGTAGCAGTTATGAAGACATCACCGTATGCGGCCGCCTTCTCCATCGTGGTTACTGTGTAGCCCGCCATGTATGCCTGCAACGCCTTTATCGGGTCCGGCTCCACGACAGTAACCCTTGCGCCAAGTCCGCGCGCCCTCTCAGCTATCCCCGACCCGACACGGCCATAGCCGCAGACAACCACGTTTTTCCCCGCAAACAATATGTTTGTCGCCCTCATGACGCCGTCTAACGCCGACTGCCCTGTTCCAAGCGGGTTGTCGAAAAGGCTTTTAGAGAGGGCGTCGTTTACCGCTATTATCGGGTATTTTAGAAGTCCTTCGGCAGCCAACGCCCTAAGCCGGTTAACACCCGTCGTAGTCTCCTCAGTCCCACCCCAGACAGACTCCGCGTGGCGGCCGATTTCGCCGGCGGCCTCCAACACTATCTCCACGCTTCTGTCAACGATTGATAGAGCGGCTTTATGGAGTGAGGTGACGAGGTCTGCGCCGTCGTCCACTGTGAGGTGGGGCCTGTGCGCCAAAACATTCCCTATGGCCCTGTAGTAGTCCTCTTCCGTCATCCCCCTAAACGCATAGACGTTGAACCCAGCCTTCGCAAGAGAGGCCGCTACGTCGTCCTGCGTGCTTAACGGGTTGGAGGCGCATAACGCCACACGGGCCCCTCCAGCCCTCAAGACATGGACCAGAACCGCCGTCTCCTTCGTCACATGAAGGCATGCAGCAACCCTGAGACCGTCAAACGGCCTCTCAGACTCATACCTCTTCCTCAACAGCCCTAAAACAGGCATAACCGCCTCAGCCATCTCTACCTTCCTAGAGCCTTGCTCCGCCAGCCCAACATCCCTAACAGTGTACTCGGGCAAACCGGTCAACCCATGCATTTGCGGTATATTTGTTGTTTCCGCCTTAAATATCGGTGGTAAGGGCTATATCTGGAGTGAGCCACAAGCTGGCTAGCAGGGAGTACTACCTCATGCTGTTGGACAACGTTTTGGCGAAGACGTCCAAGCAGGCGGCATCGGCGGGCGACAGAGTTATCGAGCTCCGTCCCAGCCTTGTCTTCGACGCCAAAAACACAATCCTCTCAAACCTCGGCCAGCTCTCGAAAACCCTTAACAGGGAGCCCGCCCATCTAGCGCGGTTCATCCTAAAGGAGACCGGTAGGGCTGGAACAGTATCCGACGACAAGCTAACCATACAGGGCAGGATGTCCTACGACGAGATGAAAAAACTCATCGACCTCTATGTCAAAGAGTTTGTCCGATGCCCTCTCTGCAACGGGATAGACACGAGGATAGTGAGCGAGAAGAGGTTCAGGTTCCTTGTCTGTGACGCATGCGGGGCGAAGAACCCTGTCCGCAGAATCTAGCGGTAGATGCTGGGTAAAAACTCACTACTCTAGGACAGGTGAGGTTGTGGTGGCGATATGTGACGAAGAATTGGTAGGCCGCCGTCTGAGGCTTCCGTCGGGGTGCACGGTCGTCGTCGCAGAGTCGTTCTACAAAGGTGTCTTAATAGATCAGACCGACGTAGCCGGCTACATCAGAAACGGCTCAATAATCAACCTCCTAGGTGAGAGATGCATCGAGGCCGCGGTACGCTCAGGCCTAGCCCGGAAGGACTCCGTCCAATATGTTGACGGGATACCGCATATTCAGCTATACCTTTGAGGTGGTGTGATGAGACTGTCCGAGCTTCAGAGAAGGGTTGAAGAGTTTGAGAAAGCCCGCGGCTGGGAAAGCTTCCGCGAATCCCTGATTTACGCCCACCTTATCGAGGAGTTGACGGAGATCGGGAGGTTCATCCTTGCAAAAGAGGGGTATAAGAGGGCTGACCTGGGGCACTCAAGCCCCGGGGAAGATCTTGGAAGCGAGTTCGCCCAATCGCTTACTTTGTTTGTCCAGCTCGCCAACCGGTTTGGCGTGGACCTTGAGAAGGCTTTGGAGACCGAGCTTGAGAGGATGGAGAAGCGTTTTAACCCCGATGAGTGGCGGCGGGCCCTCAGCGGCGGGAAATAGGCCATTTATAACGTGAAAATTCTTCGCCGCCATATCCACATTGAATTTTCATAACACCTGTATCGTCTCTTACGTTGTTTTCGCACGGCGTGACCTGAGCTCCGCGAGGATTTCCTGCGCCCTGTCAACCCGGACCGTTTTCTCCCTCACCATCGCCTCGGCCACCATGTCTATCTCCTCGCCGACCGCGCCCGCCATGACCGCTATGTTCTTTGCATGCAGCGACATATGGCCAGCCTGAATACCTTCGGCTGCAAGGGCCCTTAGGGCGGCCAGGTTCTGGACCAGCCCCACAGCCGCAATAACCTCCGCAAGCTCTTTAGCTGTTTTCACGCCGAGAATCTTTAGGCAGAGTTTCGCCAAAGGGTTTGTCCGCGTAGCCCCGCCAACGATGCCCACCGCCAGCGGGAGCTCGATGGAGCCGTGGAGGTCGCCGTTCGGAAGCTGCTCCCAGACGGATAGGGGCTCGTACCTGCCGTTCCTCGCCGCGTATGCGTGGGCACCTGCCTCAACCGCTCTCCAGTCGTTCCCTGTTGCGATGACCACGGCGTCTATGCCGTTCATTATGCCCTTGTTGTGTGTCGCGGCCCTGTACGGGTCTGCTTTCGCAAAATGGTAGGCCTCCACAATCCCCTTAGCGACATCCACACCCCCGACGGACTCCGCGGGAATACGTGCGTAAGCCCTTACGATGCGTCTGTCCGCCAGGTTGGATATTATCCGGAGCCTGAAGCTTCCCCCCGTAAGCCTTGCAAGCATCGGAGCCACGGCCTCGCACATGGTGTTGACGGCGTTAGCCCCCATAGCGTCCTTGACATCTACTATCAGATGGGTTATCAGCATCTTCCCAAGCTCCGTCTCTATAACCCGCGCCTCCAAGTCCTTCGCACCTCCCCCTAGATTTACCAGGACAGGGTCTCTCTCGTTGGCTGCAGCCAGTATCTCCTCCTTGTTACGGAGTATCTCCATCTTCGCCGCGTAGGGGTTCGGGACGTTGACAAGCTGGACCTGCCCAATCATAAGCTGGTCTCCCTGAAATGAGTGAATACCTCCCCCGTCCCTAGCCATCTTGGCGGCGTTTGAAGCGGCTGCAACAACCGACGGCTCCTCTATGGCCATCGGCACAAGGTAGTCTCTGCCGTTCACCAGAAAGTTCACCGCTATACCTAGGGGCAGTGGGAATTTTCCCACAACGTTTTCAATCATCCTGCTGGCTGTCGCCAAGTCAAGGCCGCCAGACCTGATTATCTCTGCCTCCTCATCTGTGAGGGAGGCGAATTCCTTAACATGTTTTAGCCTCTCATCCGGTGGTAGCTGGTAGAAGCCGGGGATGCGTGAACTACGCGGCATGTGTTTCGTGCCTACTCATGGTTTTTTAGCTTTTTCATACAGCTTCAGGGCCGCGGCGAGGGCTGCGTAGAGAGCTTTACGCTCCTCCTGAGCTCCCGCGATAATCATTACATCGCCGACGGATGGTTTGAAGAACTCCTCAACGTTTTTGGCGAACTCGGGCCTTTCACGCGATATGTTGGATACTTGCGGCATGTGTATTCCGTCGGCCTCCCGTGTCAGGACGATGGCTGCATCAGCGCCGTACCTTATCGCTTCATCCCTTTCCTCAAGCCCCGACAAAACCCTGTCCGCCAACCCCCTCACCAAAACACCTATGCTGTGTTTCAGGTCCCAGGGCAGGGGGAAGGAGGCCCTACCCACAGAGCTGATAATGCTTGTCAGGCTTTGGTATAGCTGCCTTCCTCTCTCGGTGAGTGAGAGGCCTTTTCTTGTTGTGTGTATCAAGCCGGCTGAGGCCAGCCTTGAGACCATAGTCCTGACGGTTCCCTCCCCCAGCCCGAGAAGCTGGGCCAGCCTCTTACGTCCCACACCCTCCTCGCCGCCCACAACCATCAAAGCATATGCTAGCTGGACCTTTGTGAAGGCTGGTGAAGGGCCCTTCAAATCCCTCAGCTCCGAAAGCTTTTGAAGGGTCTCCATTCGTCAAGAGATATTCAGAAGCGTAACTTAAATCTACACTTCTAAATCTACATCTGACAACAGCTGTCTCCGTTATTTCTTTTCTTTCTCGGTGAGGTTCTTAAGGGTATGCGGTGTTAAGGGCATCTATAATTATTCTCTTCAACAAGATAGAAGGCTCGAGATTTACCACAATAACCGTATCCCTCAACGTATTTAGCCATTTTCTTACGTAAACAGTAAAGAGGTTGCTCGTCTTCATTATTGAAAAGCTCCAATAAACCGTCTTCAGACAGCTAAAAAACAGCTACAATCCTGTTACCTTCATCGGTAAATAAGTCTTTAAACCCAGCACCTAAATTAATTCTCAAACTTGACCCTGTAACCCCGTATCTAATCCTCTCCCTGTGATAGCCCTCTATATGCACCGTTAGATAGCCTCTCTCTAGTATTCCTATCGTGTTTATGATGCGTTTAAGGCATTTAGGCCGTTAACCTCCTACTGATTTATCTTTATGATGACTTTCTCCTTTTACAGCCTTATTCAGGTTTACAGATAATCCTCGATAACACCATACCTAACCATAGGATGAACTACATACTTTGGTTTCGGTGTTGATAGCTACTTCTGAACCATCACTATGTGTTTGCAATCGACCGTCTATGTGTGTAGTGTGGGCATGTGCAGCTCCATACACCGTCATTATCAACGGAAACAGTATACTCCACGCCTGGCCTAGACTGGCTTGGAACACTCCAGGTCCTCACAACCCAACCGACGTATATCTTAGGTAGCTAAAATTTGTTCTATGTTTGTTAGGAGTCTTGAGAATGTGATCCGCACTAGATATTTCATCTTGATAGGAGTTGCGTTAATTTATTGTAATGGTGGTTATTGTTGAGTAGATATATTAGTTTGTGTTGGACGAGTCTTCGCCGTACCATTCTAAAGGAGCTTCCGGGCGTTTAATCCTGGTGGCCCCTATGTCTCTAGTAACTTCGGACCTTGTGCTACGGGAGTCCATGATCCTGCGTAACCGCTCAACTTCTTGGTTGAGGCGGCTGTAAAAGGCGACAGGTACGCGTATTCGATACAGCTTGGATAGCCTGTATCCTACGAATAGGTCTAATTCGGCTCTCGGAGACAGGTGTCCAAGGCCGGGGTTCTGTAATACGTGTTTGGCTGCGGCATCCCAACTTCCCAACTGGCGCTCTATATTTGATATCTCGGACAAGAACTTGTCAAAGCGCGGCATTTCTTTTTCAAGGGCTGAAAGCACCTCTTTTGGAATCTCCTTTTCCCAACTTATGAAATCAGGAATAGATAGCGATTGTAAATGGTCTTTCTTATATTCAACCCAAAGACCCTCTGTTTCTAACCTTTCCGCTAAAGTGTACAGGAAGCCAAACGAGCTATTCATGAATGCTAGAAATAGTTGCGTTATCCTGTCATTAGCGTATCGCTCTCTTATAGGCCACCATACATTGGAGACAGCTTTAGTCTTAGAGTATACAGCTATCACACCTTGCGTGCTAAGCCGCCCCCTCCGAAGTATGAAAAGATGCGACTGGTAATTTTCGGGCTCGTTCCAGAATTTTACCTTCGCCCTTCTCCTGCTCCCTATAGAAATGAGGCATGGGATTAGTTGCAGTATCGGACTCCTGACATTTTCCCACCCCGACCCCCAAACCGCGGCATACCTTCCCTGTGGTATTTTGCTTGGACTAAATGGCCCCTTTACCTCCTTCAGGCCCTCTGTGTGGTCAACCACGCTTAAAACTTCAAATAGCGTGCTGAACGGAACACAGTTTTTAATCAACGAGAGGTGCCATTTTATAAGCTCGTCATCTAGAAACGCCACCAACCTGTACAGGTTGTCGTGTCCGGTCCTTACTTTTTCCTGTGGTATGTGTATTACACGTGCAATAGGGCTGTTTGTGCCGTTAACCTCGCCGTCACCCTCTTTGGCAAGGTGGGCGCATTTAATAATATCCGATACTTTTAAGCTGTCTATCGGCTTAAGCAGATGTATTACGGTTAGTGGGTCGTTCGAGACCTTCTTTTCGAGGACGACCAATATCTCTCTGAACTCGGTATCGCTGCTGAAGTTGGGCGCACCTTCAGCCCAGCTCACCACGAGATAGCGGAATGTGTAGCTTTCCGCTATCGCTCTTCTCACGTCTATCCAAGAAGGCCTACTGAGGAGCGAGTTGGGCAGCACAGCAGCTATCCTACCCCCCTTCCGTAGTAGTCTGTCGGCTAACGCTAGGAAGGGTTTACTCATCCCGGCGGCGAAGATGTTCTGCAATTCCACCTTCCCGAAGGTAGACTTCGCATCGGTAAGATTCCTCCTTGCTTCGCTGCCTATTAGCTGGCTTATCCTATCGCTCCTCGTGAACGGGGGGTTCATTATTACCAGGGTGAACTCCTCCCCCTCCCTTAACAGATCACTAGGAATCAACTCCTTGTTAGATGTCATGAGGTCCAAGCTCCCCGCCCTCTCCCGCCCAACGGGTGTGTGAACAACCTTAAGCCTCTCATGCTTTAAGCCCCTTGACACCACCGTTAGGGAGGCTGAGGTTAGGGCGGCAGCCACCCGCAGTGCGTCCGCACCATACGTGTTGTCCAGTAGCCTCTCCGAGAGTGCGTCCAGAAAAGGCTTAGACTCTCCCTTCAAGGCTGATACAGCGGCAGTGCTGGACATGGCCAGCCGCTGCCTTGTTAAAAATGTGGAAACAAGCAAGCTGCCGGTACCGCAGGCAGGATCTATAACCCTATCCTCCCACGACTTCACAGCAAGCTCAGACAGCAATTGAGCGGCAGGCATCTTGGTGAAGAAGGTAGCGTACGCGCTGCGGTACGTCTCCGACAGGAGGCCCTGATAAAGCGCAGCCAACGAGGCTGACCCGCCCCTAAGAAGTGGGGTTAGGTGTTTTACGATGAGTTCGCGGATAGCTCTTAGATTCTGGACAAGCACCGGGTCTTCTGAAACCAACCTTAAAGATGGGAGAATCATGTCAACGACCTCAACATAGTTTATCTCTTTAAGCCTCTCCAAGCATGTGGTTAGCTCGTTAAAGGAAAGAGAGGTGCTAAGGGAGGGGAGCTTTCTGGTGTTAGGGTACCTTATTCTCGCGACCTCATAGACTAGGATGCTTACTGCCACTAACATGTAGAATGTCTTCGCTACAAGGCGCACAGCCTCAGCCTTGCTCCTCAGCTTAACAACTTCGAAATCTATCTCAAGGGTGTGGGCCACGTTACGCCAAAGCTCCAACCATTGGGTTTCAGAAGACCTCGTGCCACAGTAATGCGCCACCTGCTCTATCGCCGCTTCAATATCGCGAACGGCCTGCTCAGGGTCCGAGGGCATGAGGGCTTTCTGGCGAAGAAGCTCCTCGAACAGCGCCGGTATCTCATTTGCCCGAACAGGTTGTGGCAACCACTCAAACTGCGGAGTCCACTGGGAGGGGTCCAGCGGTTCGCGTAGGCGCCACGCCAAACCCATACCGAGGGGATATTCTTTAAAGAGCCTTTCGACCTCCGCATCACTCACGCTAGCAGCTTCATGGAGTAGTTCCCGGGAGTAGATCAGGAGCAGTATACCATCTATAGTGTTGAACTGCTGATCCGAAAACCTTTCGACCGCCCGCTCCCTCAGCTTTCTCTTAGCCTGCTCGTCAGCCCAACCATTGCCTATCTCGGCCTCGCCTAGGAAGGCCCCAAGAAGCGGGTGGTAGATTAATAGGTCGGGGCTTTTCCGCCCACTTTTATTACCTCCGCCTGGGTAGGTATACCTAGCATGCTTAACACGAGGGCTAGGTGAGTATTTAGGCGCTCCTGCCGCGCGGTATCCAATTTCTAACTTTAATACATTTTATAGGATGATAATAGCTTTTCAAGTTTTCTGCCCTTAATAGCCTGTCATATCTCTTCAAACCCCAACTCATTTCTGCAATAGTGGGCCCGAGTAACTGAAGTATCCTATCTATAACGTGATTTAATTTAGCGCGTACATCCAGCCCAATGTCCATATGATACATTCAAACACCTAGGCAAGCCCCAGAGCGTCGAGCAGCCTCTGCCTAGGGTTGTCGTCTAGGTCATCTAGCTCCTGCCCCGTGCAGACAAAGAGCAGCGGCTTACCGGTGGCGTGTGAGATCGAGACGGCTGAACCGCCTTTTGCGTCTGCGTCAAGCTTTGCGAGGACGACGAAGTCAACCCCTACAACCTCGTCAAACATCTTTGCCTGGTTTACGGCGACGTTTCCAGCCAATGCGTCACCGATGTATATCACGTAGTCGGGTTTGGCCACGCGTTTTATCTTCCGCATCTCCTCTAAAAGTCCTCTGTCGACCTCCGTCCTGCCTGCTGTGTCTATTATCACGAAGTTTGCGCGGAGCGAGGCTGCTTTATTGATGGCGTCAACTGCTACGGCGGCCGGGTCCGCCCCGTACTGCTGGCTCACGACGAGAAAACCCGCCTTCTCACCTAGGGTCTCCAGCTGCTCTATCGCACCCGCCCTAAACGTGTCCGCCGACGCAAGTATGGCTGAGTACCCTTTTTTACGCAGGTAGTGGGCTAGCTTAACCACTGTGGATGTTTTGCCGGAGCCGTTTGGCCCGACAAACATTATGACGACCGGCCTGCCTGATTTCCTCCTCTCTTCCGCTGTCTTCAAAACATCCTGTATGCTGGCCGTCTTTATCACCGTGGAAAGCGTTGACTTCAAAACATCCTTAACCATCTCACGCTTGTCCGAGAACCTTGGAACCCGGAACTCCTTCAACCTCTGGCGCAGGCCCTCGACGACTGCGTCGGCTGTCTCAACAGCCACGTCCGCGGCCACCAGCTGGAGGTAGAATTCTTGGAGCAGGCTCTCCACCTCAGGCCCCGTGAGCGTGGTGGTGGAGACTTTTTCGACAAGGTTTGAAAAAGCCTTGGAGAGGGATTTGAGCATGTTTAGGTTCCCTGACGGCGCTGCGGCGCCAACACCGCTCCGAGGAAACGCCTCAACTCCTCCATTCTAGCGGAGTACTCTCCAGCACGTTTCGAGAGGCTGTCGTAGAGGGCTTGAAGGTTTTGACTTCTCCTCGTCAGGAGCTGCTGGGCGTCGTCAAGGCTCTTAAGCCCGTAAACACCCGCACCCAGGTTAACTGTCAGTTTCTCAACCGACTCCAGGGAGGCCTCCGCGAAAGCCCCCGCACCTATCGGCACCATAATCCTCAAACGCCCACCCGCCTTCTTGATCTCCTCAACAACCTTCACCGCCTCCTCATGCTCCACGATGCTTCGCTGTATTGTGATCAGGCGTGCCTGAAGGTCGGCTAGAAGCCTTTCAAGGGTCTGCAGCTCCTCCAACGCCCTCGCAACCTCGGCCTCCGACATCACAGGAGAGCCGTTAACCATACTTATAAAGCATATTTAACACAGCTTCCTAAACCCGACTAAAAATAACAACCAACAACCCCTTATAAACGTGAGAAAGCAGGCGACATCTCGGAGACATCTTTTTCGTCCGGCGGCCGGACAAATAAGATGTCGCGGCGACGTCTCCTGCGAAAGTGGGCCACAACATATAAATGGCGGTTCAGGCTGTCTCAGCGGCCGTAGAATATACGTGATATCGTCATCAGCTCGGGCCCGGTTGTCCTAGCCCCAACGATAACCCCGCGTGAGTTAGCTACCAGCCCGCTTCTCGGAAACTTTACGCCGCCGTCGACTGTCCCCACCGCGGCCGGGACCCTTAAAACATCCTCGACAAGCTTCAAGTCCTCGTCGCTGGCCTCTAGGAAGACGAGGGCGCCTTGGTTAGTGGCTGCGCAGAGCGAGCCCACGTAGGTTCTCCCAGCTATGGTGGCGGGGACCGCCTCCACACCGAGCACGTCGCCCACCATTTTCAGGGCCTGCCTGCCGAGCAGGCTGCTGGCCAACGCGCCCTTGTCGTTGCATGCTATGAGGTTGCCGACGGCGGTGTATTTTGAGTCGAGCCTGGCTATGTTTAGGTCGGGTAGCTGGCCGCGGACCT
>Ga0079995_1057306_pt1 | contig 17610 bp, 17 predicted proteins | sample FaiFalFF_MnMetaG_2_FD_69198 | JGI IMG/M metagenome (GOLD analysis project Ga0079995, IMG submission 69198) | Freshwater microbial communities from Yellowstone National Park, Wyoming, USA - Fairy Falls C (FF_Mn_C) (SPADES assembly) (version 4) | ecosystem: Environmental > Aquatic > Freshwater >...
TGGAGGAGTTTATAGTCAAGAAGAGGCTAAAAGAAGAATGTTTAATTCAATTATTGCTTTGCTCATAGCTTTAGGTATGCCTATGATTTTATATATGATTAATCCTGAGATGTTTAAAGTTGAGTTAAGTGTTCCTGAAGTGACAACAACATCTGTGGAACGTATGATTAGTCTTGATGAAGTAGAAATTGCTGAGCAGGATTTAGACACAGATAGTCCAGAGGTTCAAGAAAGGATGGTATCTCCTACAGGTCCAACGGTAATACTCTCAGAAGCTGAGAAATCTCAGTGTCTTTCAAGTCTAAGTATAGAGAAGGGTATCTTCCTCTCTGCTCTCGCTCAAACTAGATATCCTCAAATTTCTAGCAAATGTGATTGGAGGAATATTTTTAAAGATAGTCCTTTGAAAAATATAAAATTTAGAAATAATGATAACGGCACTGAATATATTAACCCCAAATTAAAAAATATTATAATAGCTTTAGATAGGGAACTACAAAAGGCTGGAATTAAAATTATCATCACTGATGGACTTTCTCCTTGTGTTGAGCCATATAGAAATAATAAATGCCCAGCTGGTAAAAAATTAGACAGAAGCATTAATAAATGTTGTGATCACAAAAGTAAATGCCATAGAATTTATGGTACCTGTATAGATGTTGTTGTTTTGGGCAAACCACCTACAGATCCTTCTTGGAACACCGTTATCAATATTGCCAGAAGCGTTGGTTTTCATGTTTTGGATGAAAGACGTATAAGAGGGTCGCAGTTTTCTAGTGGTGCACATTTACATTTAGTTGTCAAATGAAAAGAATAGTTATTATTTTAATTATTATCGTTTTAATAATTATTAGTCTAGTTATTGTTGGTTATCTTAGAAGTAAAAAACAAGTAAAAGGACCTGGAGTGATTGAAGTTCCTCAAAAAGAAATACCAACACCAGTTCCTCCTTTTGAAGAAAAGCAGGTTCAACCAACTACAACTCCTTTGGTAACAACTACACCTTCAGAAACTAAAATTTATCGAACTCTTTTTGAAACTCCCTTGCTTTATATTGATTTAGATTATCCTTTGCTTTATGTTTATGATCCCCAAAACCAGGTCATTAAATATCTTAATTTAGAAGATGAAACCTATAAAGAAATTGTTAAAGTTGTTGATTTTCATGAAGCAGTTTTTTCTGAGGATAAAACAAAAATTATGATTTCTACAGGCAGAGGCTTTAATTTAGTTGACCTTAAAACTGATAGTATTTATAACTTACCTCCTTTTGTTAAAAATTTTATTTTTACTCCTGAAGCTTGGCTTTATCTTAATGATGGTAAAAGAATATCTTATTTAGCAAAATGGCAAAATGGCAAAACAACAAAAATTAGGGATTTAGGCATTTTAAATCCTGAATTTGCTTTGCTTAAAAATGGAGTTTTGATTTATGAAAAAAATAGTCCTCTTTTTTTCTTAGAATTTAAAGATCCTACGGTTTTAAAAATATTTATGGATGGTCAGTTTTTTGATGTTTTAACAAACAAAAATAAAGATTTAATTTTTCTTGTTTTACAAGAAAACAATCTTTGGCAAAGTAAAATTATTGATTTAAATAAAAAAACTCATTATTCTTTTTCTTGGGCAACTCATAAGGAGAAGTGTTCTTTTGATGAAGTTTTAGTTTGTACTCTACCTTTAGATTTTGATGCTGAAGAGTGGACAATGAGAGGTTTTGGTTATGATGAGAAAATAATTATTTATAATCCAAAAAATAATGAAGTTAGAGAAATTAAATTAGAGGAGAAATTCGATCTGGTAAAACCAAAATTAACACCCTTGGGAATTATTGCCTGGGACCGTTTGTCAGAGAAATTTTATTTAATAAAACCTGATTAAGCTTGGGAAAAAATTTTCTTTCTAATAAAGTTAAAATAAGATTAGTTAGCCAATAAAGGCTAAAAAGAGCTGGGAATTGAAATAAAACTAAAATGATTAAACCAAATAAAATTAAAGAGAAATTTCTTTGCTCTTTAGGTATGTCTTTTAAGCTCAAAATTTGCAACAAAATTATGGCTAAAACAAGGAAAATATTTCTTTGAGCTAAATTAATATTTCCTAAAAAGAAAAGATTAAGATTTGGAGTTTTTAATAAAAGATTCAAAGCAAAAAAAATGCCAAATAAAATTGGCAAAGGTAAAAATTGAATGAACATTGTAAAAAAGGGATTATAATTTTCTTCTTTATAAAGCTGAGTCAAAATTTCTGCCTGTTTATGGATATCATTTTTATATTTTTTTAAGGCTTCGGCAATTTTTGGCCTTAATCTTTTCAACTTTTCTTCTTCTAAAAAAACTAAAAATTCGATTGGTAAAAGAACAATTTTTAAAATTAAAGTAAAAAAAATAATTGTTAATCCAAAATCTTGAAAAAAATTATTTAGCCAGAAAATAAAACCTAAAAATCCTTGAGCTAAAAAATTAAACATTGGTTAAAATCTTTTTCAATAATTCTTTTAATTGAGGAAATTTTTCTTCATTTTGAATCATTATAAAAAAATCATAATTTTTGATCTTTTTTTCTTTTAAAATTTCTCTAATGATGGCATAAACCTGTCTTCTTATTTTATTTCTTTTAACTGCTTTTTTAAAGACTTTTTTATTTGGTAAAAGAGCAAACCTTGGGTAAGGAAGATTATTTTTTTGATAATAAATCAAAAAAACATTACTGCTAATTTTTTCATATTTTTGAGAAAAAAATTTTTTCAAATCTTCTCCAGAAAGACGATAAATTTTTTTTAACATTTTTAAACAGTCAATTTCTTTCTTCCTTTTCTTCGTCTTCTTTGTAAAATTTTTCTTCCTGCCTTAGTTTTTTTCCTTGCCAAAAATCCTGATTTTCTTTTTTGTTTTAACTTTGTTGCCATTATTATTTTATAATCTTACTAACTATTTCAATTATAACTAAAATTGTCCAGCCAGGCAAGATATCTCCTAAAAAAGGGACGCTTTCTGCTCCTAAAGCTGCTCCAAATCTTGGAGCAATTTTTTTTATAAATTGCATTAAACCTCTTATACCTCTTTCAATTCCTGCAGTGCTTTGATTGAAAAAATATAAAAGAATACCTATAGTAAAACCAGCAACAATATCTAAAACAAAAGAAGCAGGGATGCCTATACCGAAAAGGCTTAGTATAAATAAAATAAGACCAATAATATCGAAAAGAGGTGCCAAAATTATCAAAAGCATTATAATGATAACGGAAAAACCAATATCTTCCAAAGATGACTTAGATGGTTCTAAATTTTGATCTTGTTTTTCTGTTTCTTCCGGACCCATTTTTTGGGATTTTTTAATGACCCTGTGGTAAAATTATTATACACTATAATTATTTATAAGAAAAAATTTTTATTTGCGGGGTGGTGTAATGGTAGCACAGGGCCCTTTGGAGGCTCTAGTCCTGGTTCGAATCCAGGCCCCGCAGCAAAATGGGTATTTTTAGTAAAATAAAAATCATTTTGTTATTTGCTCCTTTAGTTTTTCTTTATGCTCAAACAACTCTAGAACCTATAAATTCTAAAGTTATTTTAGAAATTCCGCAGCAAACTCAAATAAATTTATTAGAATTCGGAAGTGATGGTAATTTATTTGTTTATGGTTTTTCTAAAGATAATATCCAAACCACAAAAATCAGATCAAAAGATAATGTTTATAAAATAACACAACCTGCTATATCTACATCATCATTTTCTATTTTTATAGAAAAAGAATATTATTATCTTCCTATTAATGGTCTGAGATTTATTACTTCTAAAAGAAAACACTTTGGTTATATAAAACAAGATTTTAAAGAATTAGTTAGTGAAGTATTCTTAGATGGCAAAAATTATGGTAAGTTTGGTCTATCACCAGAGCCAAGTATTTCTTTTTCTGAAGATGAAAAACATTGGGGATTAGCTGGGTTTACTCCGGATGGGAAATTAAAAGTTATTATTGATGGAGAAGAGGTTATAAAGGGCGATGAAGATTTTGTAAAAGATATTCAACCAGGAGAAATAAAATTTATATTGTCTCCAGATGGTAAAAGATATGCATTGAGAGTTTGGAATTTAGAAGATAACAAAGGTTATTTAATTGTGGATGGTCAAAAGGTTTTAGAGGCTGATTATATAGGAAATGTTGTTTTGTCAGAAGATTCTCAAAAGATAGCGTATGATTATAGAAAAAACCTGGAAAACTTTTTGGTTTTTGATAATAAAGAAAGAAAAATTGATTGTGCGATACCGATAGATTCACTACTTATCACTAAAGATAATAACCTTGTTTATTTATGTGTAGGGGAAAAAGAAAAACATTACCTTATTTTTAAAGATAAAAAATTTGGACCGTATGATGTAATTTTCAATCCCTCACTTCTTACGAAAGAAAGTGAAAATTTGCTGCTTTATCCTTTTAAACTTAGCGATGACCACAATAGAATAGCTTTCCGAGCTCAAAAAGGTCGCAAAGAAATATTAATTATAGATGGTAAAGAAAAATTATCTCTTGAGAAAAAACCAATTGGGTTTTTCTTGTTTCATCCTAATAAAAAAGACATTTTATATACTTATAGAGATTTGAAATCTAATAAATTCGTTTTATTAGAAAATGACAAAATTAAAATGAGGGCGGATTGGATTTCGTCTCCTATTTTTTCTAAAGATCTTAAAAAAATTGCTTACTACATAACCAGAGGTAAATCATCTTATATGGTTTTAAATCATAAGGTATATTCAAAACCTTATTCGAGTATTTTAGATTATAAATTTAGTCCCGATAGTAAACATTTAGTTTTTGTAGCCCTCAAAGGTAAAAAAGTTTGTTTAGTTATTGATAAAAAAGAATCCTGTAAATATGACGTAATAGAATTTTTTGATCCTATTCAATTTAGTGAAGACGGTCAAAAAGTTTATATAGGAGGATTAGTAGATAATAAAATAGTCTGGGATACTTATGAGTTAAAATAGATAACCTTTAAATAATAATCTTCACCTTTTTTAAATACATAAAATAAATATTTACTATATTGGTCAAAAGAAACCATATAAATATCATCATATACCCCGATTTCTTTGCCATCTACAACTAATATTTTTTTGCCATCTATACATCGTACTTGAGATAAGATTGGAAAAATATTTTTATTTGATTCTAATCTAACCTCTAAATAAGACATCGGTTCTCTTTTTTCAACTTCTTTTATAAAATCGGCAAATAAAGCCTCATTTGTTGGAATCCCCCATTTCTTGCAATCTTTTGAAAATTCTGCTATATAAACATAGTGTTTATTATCGGGAGATAATTGAATAATTTTAAAAAGCGACCCATCTATTTTTATAGGATATATAACTTGGTAGTTTTTATCTTTCCTTTTATTTTTGACTACAGAAAATTGATTATCTGCATAAGTAATATATATGTACTTATTATCTTTTGTCCAGATAACACCGTAAAGCCCCTCAATTGGATATTTTTCTATTTTACCGTTTATAATCAAATAGTTTTTACTTCCTTTCTGCGCGATTAAAGAATAGTACAAACCATTAGGGCTAAATTGCAAATCGCTTATATCATCATATTGGCTGTAATCCATTTTATTTCCATCAATGATTACAAATTTATTCTGCCATTTCTGGTTTACATAATTGTTATAGGCTAAATAACCGAACCTACTTCCATTTTCAGAAAAAACAGGAGAGGATATTTCATCATATTCATCAGATACTTTCTTATTATCTATATATAATACTTTCTTAAGTCCTACTTCTTGTATTCCTACAATATACCACCAATGCTTCTTCTCTTTATCATTTGAAAATCCTATGTTTATCAAATCAAAACCTCCAAACTCTTTCGTACCAGTGTCTACAAAATATTTGTTATCTTTTTTATAAATAAATATGTACTTTTTAGTTTTAGGATTAAATATAAAATTGTATATTTCTCTATTAATTTCTTTATTATCAATATTAACATCTTTAGAAGAAAAAGTAACTTCTGTTATGATAAATTTTGAATCTTTTTTCGCTAAAATAACCATCATTTGATTATCTTCGCTCTTTTTTACATCTACTATGTCATCATAAGGACCTATTTTCTTTAAAATATTTAGAAAATCTCCTCTTGTAGTTCTAAGATCAATTATATTAAAATAAAACTTATTTCCTTCTTTATCTAAGTAGACAAAATAACTGTAGTTATCATGATACCCTCCACCTTTATTATCAAAAAATAAAGACCCTTTCTCTGTTAAAAATCCATCTAAATTAACAGGTAATTCTCTTCCATTTAAAATTATCAAATCTTGATCTCCCTTCTTTGCTGAGAAAGCATAATTTTTGCTAGTAGATGAAAATTTAAAATTATCAACACGGTTGTATTCACCTATAAGTTTATCGTTATGAAATACTAAAATTTTGTTTGTTCCTTCCTTCTCTTTCATAATATTTACAAAATAATCTCCCCAAGGAACAACTTCAAAATTAACAACATCTCCCACTATTGGATTCATTTGCTTAAGAAATAATTTCCCTTTATTTTTCACAATTTTCTTTAACTCCAAACGAGAACCAAATGATATATTTAATTCATCTTTATAATATTCACGGAATAAAAAACCTATGTATGGCCATTTTAAAATTACACCATCTAAACCAGATTGTAAAGTTGAACCGGAAATCTTTTGTAATTTATTAGTGCCTATTCTTATAAGCTTTACAGTGCTTTGGTGATCATTTATATTGTTAAAAAGTTCTATCAGAAAATTTTTAATTTTAGAATCAAAATAAATATTAGTTTTTTGGAAATCAAATTCTAAGGGCCAAAGTTTATCTAAATAACTATTATAAAAATTAGCTAAGGCATCGAAGGTAGTTTTATCTAAAGTATTTGTTTTATAATCTTTTTGAAGATAGTTAAGACATACTAAAGCACGTTGAAGAATAGAAATTGTTGGATGAGTTTCGAGATATTTTAATGGAGTTTTAATTTTTTTAATTTCATTTATTGATGGACAAAAAACTTGTTTTTGGGCAAATGTATATATTGGTACTAAAACTAATGAGATTAAAAAGATAAGATATAAAATTAAAGATGACTTTTGTAATTTCTTTAGTAATATCCTCATTTTAATTAATAATAATTATAATTATAAACCTATTCTATAATCCTACTAAAATAACTTAATCTTATTCTTTATAAAATAAAACGCTAATTGGGAGTACATTTCTATAGTTCTTTTAAGTCCTTCTTTGAATCCATATTTTTTAATTTTGTGAACATTTCTTACCCCCCTCATTTTCACATAAAGAACTTTTAAGTTTTTCTTTTCTGCTTTTGTATTAAGCTCATTTTCGATATTAAACCTACTTTTTAATAGTTTTTCGTATTCTTCATTGGTTTCAGGTTCTAATAAAAATCTTTTAAGACATCTTAAACCAGAAAATTCTTTTTTAACAAAAGGAATATTGCATCCAATAGTCATATCTGCTTTATCTTCTAAAACTGGCTTTATTAACTTTTCTAAATTTTCTTTATTTAAGCCCCTTAAATCTGCATCTACTAATAAAATAATCTCTCCTTTAGCATATTTTAAACCTTCTATTATTGCGCCACCTTTACCAATGTTATTTTTTAGTTCAATTACTTTTGTTACCTTACATTTTTTAGCAATTTCACTAGTTTGATCTGTGGAGCCATCTGAAATAATTATTATTTCATCTACCAAATTAGAATTTTTGACTGCATAAATAACATCTTTTATTCTTTCTTCTTCGTTATACGCTGGTATAAGACAACTTATCATTTCTCTAAAATAATTCTTTATTTTATATCAAAATATTCCAGCAAAGCTAGCTCCAGGATTAATAAAGGAGAAGGTGGCTCACGTTTTAAACTCATTTCTGCCTCAAAAAATAAATAACTCAATTTTTTTAATTCTTCAATTTTAAATTTTTCTGCTAAACTTTCCATTCTTTTAATAATTTCTTCTTGTTTTTCGTTTTCTAAATGTTTGCGATAATGGGGATGGATTTTTAAAAGAATCAACTCACGAATTGTTTTTAATAAAGACTTGATAAATAAATTTAAATCAAATCCTTTGGAATAAATATCAAAAATAAAATTTAAAGACTCATCAACATTTTTTTGACTAATTACTTCTAAAAATTCTAAAACTTTTCTTGGACTTAAATGTCCAAGATATTCAGAAACCAATTCTTCAGTCAGTTGAAGATGGGGATTTAAGCTTAAAGAAATTTTCTCTAATAAAGTTTCTGCATCTCTTAAAGAACCGCCAGCTTCTTCAGCAATCAAATACAAAGCTGGCTCTTCGTAACTAAAGCCTTCTTTTTCAGCAATCATTTTTAATTTACTTACAATTTGAGGCAGACTAATTCTTCTAAAATCTATTCTTTGCACCCGAGAATGAATGGTTGGTAAAATTCTTTCTGGCTCAGTAGTCGCTAAAATAAATATAGCATGTACAGGAGGTTCTTCAAGGGTTTTAAGGAGTGCATTACTTGCTTCTTCAGTTAAAGAATGGGCTTCATCAATAATAAAAATTTTATACTTTCCCTGAATAGGTCTAAAACCAATATGCTCTAAAATATTTCTAATATCATCAATTTTTCTATGAGAAGCAGCATCAAGCTCGATTAAATCTAAAAATTTATTTTGCTCAAAAAGTTTGCAAGTTTGACAATGACCGCAAGGTTCAGAATCTTTTAACTGTAAGCAATTTAAAGCTTTAGCATAAATTCTCGCCAGACTTGTTTTTCCTGTTCCTCTTTCACCAGCAAACAAATAACCATGGGGAGGCTGATTTTGTTTTAAAAAATTCTTTAAAATTCTAACAGCAATATCCTGACCAATAACTTCTCTAAAAAATTTAGGTCGATATTTATGATAAAACATTAGATCCCTTGTTCTTTTATTTTCTTAATGAGTTCATTATCTTTTAATTTTTCTAAAGCCTTAATTTCTATTTGCCTGACCCTTTCCCGAGTAATACCAAAAATCTTACCAATTTCTTCTAAAGTATACATTACTCCATTTTCCAAACCGTATCTTAAACTAATGACTTGCCTTTCTTTAGGACTTAAACTTTGAATAGCTTTTTTGAGTTGTTCTCTTAAATTAGCTAAAGCAGCTGTTCTTTCCGGTGTCATTTCTGAAGTATCAGGAATTAACTCTTTTAATAAAGATTCTCCTTCACCAACAGGTGTTTCTAAAGAAATGGTATCAGGAACATATTTTAGAAGTCTTTGTACTTTTTGAACTGGTAAATTAGTTTCAGCAGCCAATTCTTCTGGAGTTGGCTCACGATCTAAAATCGTGGCTAATTTTTTTCTTGCTTTATTTAATTTATATAAAGTTTCAACAACATGAACTGGCAATCTTATGGTTCTGGCTTGATCTGATAAAGCGCGAGAAATTGCTTGTCTTATCCACCAAGTCGCAAAAGTAGAAAATTTAAAACCCTTACGCCAATCAAAACGATCGACAGCTTTAATCAAACCAGTATTGCCTTCTTGTATCAAATCTAAAAAAGTTAAACCTCGACTTCGACCCAAATATTTTTTAGCCACACTGACAACCAATCTTAGATTTGATTTAATTAATCTTTCTCTGGCTTCTAAATCTCCTTGAGCTGCTTTTTTAGCTAATTTTCTTTCTTCTTCGGGACTCAAAAGTGGATATTTACTAATTTCACTTAAATATCTTTGAGTAGCATCAGAAAGGGTTTCTTCATCAACAGGAACTTTAGTATTTTCTTCCCAAAGCTCACTGGTGCTTTTAAGTTCAATACCAGCAGTTTCCAATCTCTCATAAATTTTTTCTAAAATATCAAGATTTTCTTCAATATCAGGAAAAAGATATAAAATTTCATCTTCAGTGACAAAACCTCTTTCTTTGCCTTTATTAATTAGTGCCTTGATTTTTTCTTCGACAATATCTTTCTGAACCTTTTTTCTTTTTTTAGGCACTTTTGCTGACATTTTTTAATTCTTTTAAGGCTTTATTAATTTCTTCTATTATTTTAGCAGATTCCTTTTCATCAGCAAGTTTTAATTTCTCGCTCAAATTTTTCAAATTTTTCTTTAAAAAAATTATTTTTAAATTTTTCAAAGTTTTATGAAATTCTTTTTTTAAATCTAAATTTGTGTTTAAATAAAAATTTTTCATCATCTCTAAATAATGAAATTCTTCTTCATCAAGCTTATTTTCCAAAACTTTAAAAAATAAATCTTTAAATTTTTCAGAAAGATATAATGATAAATTTTCATTTTTTTCCTCAAGAGCATAAACTAAAGAAATAGCTCTTAGAGAAAATTTTTCTTCTAAAGTTTTTTCTTCAACAATTGTTCTTTCTGGAGTTGACTCAAGAATATAAGTATCTTCAACTTTTTGAAGTTCTTTTTGTAAAATTTCCTTTCCAAGATTAAACTTTTCTTTTAAAATATTAAGATATTCATCAATTTCTAAAGGTGATAAGTTTTTGATTTGTGGCAAGAAAATGTTTAAAATTTCTTTTTTGTTTTGATAATTTTTCAAAAGCTCATTTAATAACCAATCAAGAAAATTTTCTTCTTGAAGAGCTGGTTTTTCTTTTAAAGAAAAATATTCACCCAGATCTTTACCCTCATAAATTAATTTAAAAACTTTAAAGCCAAGTTTTTGGGCTAATAAATTTGCTCTCAAGCTTGCTTGAAAACCAGCATTATCATTATCAAAAGCTAAAACCAAATTGGAAGAATATTTTTTTAATTTTCTTAAATGACTCTCAGTTAAAGCTGAACCAGAAACAGCGACAACATTTTTTAAATTATTTTGCCATGACAAAAGAAAATCCATTTGGCCTTCAACTAAAATTATTTTTTTTTGCACTAAAATGTACTCCTTAGCAAAATAAAGTCCATATAAAAATTCTGACTTTTTAAAAATTAGTGTTTCTGGACTATTAAGATATTTTGGCCCAGGAAGATTTTCAGGAAAAATTCTTCCCGTAAAACCCACAAGCCTTCCTTTTTCATCTCTTAAAGGAAAAATTATCCTTGACTGGAAGCGATCAAAATTTTGATGATCTAAAAGACCTGCTTTTTTAATTAATTCATAATCATAGCCTTGAGAATAAAGATAATCTCTTAAAAGGGTATTTCCTGGAGAAAAACCTATTTCAAAATCATTAATTGTTTTTTCCGTTAAATTTCTTTTTAAAAGATATTCTAAAACTTCTTTATTTTTTTTAATTTCTTGACGAAAAAATTTCAAAGCTGAATAATTGATTTCCAAAATTTTTCTTTCTTCGCCCAAGGCTTTTCCTTTTTGAGAAATTTCTATTTCTAAGCCATATTCATCTTTTATTTTTTCTAAAACCTGGCTGTAGGTTAAATTTTCAATTTGCATTAAAAACTTGATCACATCTCCTCCCAAATTACATCCAAAACATTTGAAAATTTGCATTTCTGGAGAAACATAAAAAGAGGGCTTGGTTTCTTTATGAAAAGGGCACAGACCAGAATAATATCTTCCTACTCTTTTAAGCTTGACGTATCTTTGTACAACCTCAACGATATCTAATTTATTTTTTATTTCTTCAATGTTCATTTTAATTTTTTCAAAATATCATCTAAATTATTTTTATTTATCTTTTCTTCCTTCTTTTTTTCAACAATTATTTGTGTTTCAATAGCTTTTTTTAAAGAAATACCTGATTGAATTTTGGCCTGACAATCATCGCAAATTTCTTGACCAGAAGAAAAAAATGGCTGGCGACAATTTTGACAATAAACTAATTCTTTACCTTCTCTTTTAACTTCACTAAAAATTTGAGCAATTCTTCCTTCAACTAAGCTTCTTCTTCTTGCATATTTTAAATGATTAAGATTAATGATTTCATCTTTATAAGAAATTTCTGGTCTTGATGGAGGTGGCAGTGTTTGAGCTAAAAAAGGATTAGTTGGTTTACCATCAACTAATAATTTAACATAAACATAATAAGAAGGAAGATTGACAAAATCATCAATTTTGACTAAATAGCCAAATTCTTTACTGAAAATCTCAGCATCATTAGCACCAAGCCGAAAAACAATAAAAGTTCCCACATTGCCAAAAACAGCTTTAATAATTTCTTCAGGAACTTGATCTAAATATTGATGGGCTAAAATTAAGCTTAAATGATATTTTCTTGCTTCTGACAATATATTAATAAAAGATTCAGTGGCAAAATTTTGGAACTCATCGATATAAAGGTAAAAATCTTTTCTTTTTTCTTCGGGAACATCAACTCGACTCATAGCTGAAAGTTGAAATTTAGTAATTAAAAGGCCTCCTAAAAGTCTTGAGGTTTCTTCACCAATGGCACCCACAGATAAATTAGCTAAAAATATCTTTCCTTCATCCATAATTTTTCTTAAATCAAAAGCTGATTCTGTTTGACCAATAATATTTCTAATTAAAGGATTAGTGATAAATTGACCAATTTTATTTTGAATAGGAGCAATAGCTTCAGTTCGAAACTGCAGATGATATTTAGCAAATTCCTGTTTCCAAAAAGCTTTGACAACTTCATCTTTTAAATTGTTGACAACTTTTTCTCTAAACTTTTCATCAGCTAAAAGACGATTAACATCAAGTAAAGTTGAATTTGGCCATTCAAGCAAAGCTAATAAAGTGTTAGTTAAAATATATTCCATTCTGGCTGACCAAGCATCAACCCAAATTTTTTTGAAAATAGAAAGAAGGCTAATAGCTGTTAAATGTCTGTGCTCCCAACTAACTTTTTCTAAAGGATTAAAGGCTATAGGATGATTAACGTCAGTAGGATTAAAATAAATAACATCATCAATTCTTTCTTTAGGAATATAATCTAAAATTCTTTGCACACTATCTCCATGTGGATCTAAAAAAGCAAGACCATTTTTATTTTGAATATCAAAATTAATCATATTTTCCAAAAGAGTAGTTTTTCCTTGACCAGTTTTTCCAATAATATAAATATGTCTTAGCCTGTCTTGGGGTTTAATTCCAAATTTCACTTCCTTGCCTCGAAAATTCAAAATTCCTAAAGGCAAAACTTCTTCCATTTATTAATTATAACGCGGGCCTACACAGCCTGGTATAAACACGAAACAACACGGATATGATAATAACACGAAAAAACACTAAAATAGATACATCACACGAAACAACACGAAATATTTTTTCGTGTGTTTTCGTGTTCATTTTTCGTGTGGTTTCGTGTCAGGATTGATAAAAACGATACGGACATCGACGCCGTATAACGATAAACGATATACAATCTGCTTTAGATTGCAAACGGTATTTCCGGAGAAGGTGGAAGTTCGCGAACAGGAACTCTTTCAATTCCAGAAGGAGGTACAAATTCCATTGGCGGATGAAATAAAGTAGCTAATTCTTCGCTATTTAATATAAAAGCTCTTTTAGTAGTTATGAACCTTTTAAAAGGGAAAAAGAAAATCCTTCTTTTAATATGGAAAGCCTTAAAAGCCGGAGTTCTTGGTCTAGTGCTACCCCAGTGATAAAGCTTAAATCCATTTAAATCTTCGGTTGAAAAATTTTTCATCACGCTATTTATCAAAGCTAAAGCAGAATCTTTTTTACTTTCAAAAACATCCTTAGTAGCAAAATAAGCAATTCTTAAATTACACCAAAAACCTAATTTCCCCAATTTTTGTTGAACAAGCTCAAGAACTCTTCTTTCTCCGGGGGTTAATCTTTGAATATTAAATTCTTCTTTTGTTTTCTCCTCTCTTTTTTTCCAAACAGGATATCTAAATGGAGCCAATAAGAGATTAAGAATAAACTCTTCTATCTCTTCCCAAATATCTTCTTTCTCTTCTTTTTTACCAATTAATTTATTAACAATCTTTTGACCTCTTTCAACCCATTTTTGACCATGTTCCTCATTATCAGGAGTCGTTGGTAAAGCTAAAATTTCAAAAACTAGCCATTCCTTATTTGATATCTGCCAGGCTCCTTCAGAAAAAGTCATTAAAGGATCAATCTGCTGTTCTTTGGGTAAATATTCTAAAACAGTAAAAGTTTTAATTGGATAGGCGTCCTCTTTGTTAAGCCCAATTTCAAAAATTTCACAGTCAAAAAGAGTATTAGGAATGTGCGGAGGTAAAAAATCAAGTGGATCATTTGCATCAAAAAATTGAATTTCTGGATATTGAGAATAAAATCTTGTTTTGACAAACTCTTTTAGTTCTGTAGAAAATCTTATAAAAAACCTCAATTTGCCATCATGGGCGATAATTAAAAAGGCGTAACTTCTGGGGACAAAGCCTCTGATTCTTAAATTAAACCAGGTCAGGTCTTCTTCAGGACGAGGCGCAATAGCATGCAAAGAATTGAAAACTTCTTCCATAGCTCTTGGATTTCTAGTGATTCCTGCTGGAAACTTTAATTCCAAAAATGACCAATCCATTTTCCGACGGTAAAGCATTCTTCGATAGCCCTTAAATTTCTCCCAAAAAATTTGAAAAAATAAAATTGGTAAAAGAAGCCACCAAAAGTCAAATAAAAATCTTAAAATAAAAGCTATGGGGTCAATCATTTTTTAAATAATAAACGCCTCTTTTAACTAAAACAAAATCTGGATGACGGATAAGTTCGTTTTTGATTGAATTAATATTATAATTTTTATGCCAAAAATAATGAATTAATTCATCTTTAATTTCAGACAATTTATGTAATTTTTGGTATATTTCTCTAAAATGAAGTGGCTTTTTTTCTAATTTGAAAATAAAAATTATTTTATCTTTTAAACATCTTGGAGTAATAAAATTATTGCTTCTTAACCCCCAGAAATTAAATGGATTTTTACCAATATTTTTTAAAATTTTTAAAAAATCCAAAAGATCCTCGTATTTTGGTTGAACTCCAAGATGTTTTTTAATTTCTTTTAGGGTTAAGTTTAAAAGTTCATCTTCAGAATAAAGTTTTTTAGTTTCTAAAAGATGGAAATAAATTTTTTTTAAAAGATGTCGGCAGATTTTTAAAACTTTTTCCTCTAAAGCATAAAAATTATGGAAATCCTCGTCGCCTGGGTGAAAAATAATTTTTTGAGAAAAAATAGCTAAAAACTTAAAAATTTTAATTTCTTGATAATTAAAATTAAACTCTCTTTGAACCAAATTTAAAAAAGTTTGTTCCCGACGAATTCCTATTGGCTTTAAAAATTTTTTTGATCTCTCTATAACCAAAGTAACTTCAGGATTAGATCTTAAAACAGGAACAATTTTTTCTAAAGCTTTTTTTTGAATTTGCCTTATTCTTTCTCTAGTTAAATTATAATCTTGTGCCAATTCTTCAAGAGTTTCTTCTTCACCTTCAAAACCAAATCTTCTAAAAATAATATCTTTTTCTCTTTGATTTAAATCTGAAAAAACATTGTTTATGATTTTTGTCAACACCATATCTATATTATAAAACTTTTTGTCTAAATTTAAAACCCCCGCCAGAGGGCGGGGGTTAAGTAACTTTATGGTGTTGGTGCTTCTGATGGTGGGACTGGTGTAGGTGCAGGTGGAGTTACTTCAGGAGCTGGTGAAGGTGCAGGAGCAGTAGGAGCTCGACCAGGAATTCCTGGTAACTCTGGTAAACCACCTCTTTTTCTCAAGAACCACCAGCTAACAACAGCTAAAATGACAAGAATAACTACGACAACTATAATTAAATTTCTTTGCTGATTCATTTAAAAAATCTTAATTTAAATAACGACCTTTTTAAGTTTATGTTATAATTTTATCACAAAAAGACAAATTTCCCAAATTAAAATTGTGGAAAACTTATCAATGAAAAGGCCCTATTTGATTATTATTTTTATAATCATCGTCCTTTTATACATTTGGATTTTTTCCAATCCTACTTTGTATTTAGAGTTTATCAAAATAATTGAAAAATTGAAGTGATTATCACTCTTGACATCTAGGTGATAAAAAGATATAATATATTTAGATTAGGGTCGAAAATTAAAATAAGTTTTACAAAAATGGTCTTTATAAGAAGGTGGGAGCCATTTAGAGAATTCATTGAAAGGTTTTTTGAAGAAGATTTTGATTTTTCTATTTCCCCAAGATTAGCTACTGATGTTTATGAAACTGATAAAGATTTAGTCGTAGAAATGCAAGTTCCTGGTTTTAAGAAAGAAGACATCAAAGTTTCTTTTCAAGATGATTATTTAAAGGTCGAAGGTAAGGCTGAAGAAGAAAAGGAGGAAAAAGATAAAAATTATTGGCGCAAAGAAATAAGAAGGGGGTCTTTTGTTAAAGTTATTCCTTTGCCAAAGAAAGTTGATCCTAAAAAAGCTAAGGCAAGCTTTAAAGACGGGATTTTGAAAATTTCTTTGCCAAAAATTGAAGAAATAAAAGAAGCTGGTGAAGAAATTAAGATTGAATAATGTCACTTAGTGAAAAACAAAGATTTTTATTTTATAAATTAACCAGGAGTTGTATTGAAAAAGGGGGACCTGTGGGTTCAAAATTATTAGCTAAAAAAATTAAAAATAAATTATCCCCTCCAAGCTTAAGAATTTATTTAAGAAAAATAGCTGAAATTGGTTATCTAGAAAATGTGGGTGATTTTGGAAGATTACCAACTGATAAAGGTTGGTATTATTACTTAGAAAATTATGATTTAAAACCTGAAATTAAACTTCCAGATGTTTTTGATTTAGATTTAATCAGTGAATTAACAAAAAATATAATTTTCATTCTTGACGGTGAACTTAAGATTCGGGGACTGAAAAATGCTCTTGCTATTCAAGAGAAAGAAATTATTGAAGATATGCTGTCTCTTGTTGAAAATTTAGAAAAAATTATTGAGAATTTAGAAAATGATATCAACATCTTAATTGGAGAAAAAATTAAAGAATCGAAAACAAAAAAACTTTCCCTTTTAGCTTATAAAAACAAAAATAAAATTATTGGTTTTTTAGGCCCAAAAATTAATTATTATCATGCCCATCTTTCTTTATTAAAAAAATTCAAAAATGAGTGAAGAAAAATTACCAACTGAGCCAGAAACAATTGAGGAATTGATGAAAAAGATTGAAAATTTGGAAAAAGAAAAAAATGAATATTTTGAAAGTTTGAAAAGAGCTAAAAGTGATGTTTTGAGAATGCAAAGAGAATTTGAGGAAAAATTTCAAACCATGCAAGATTTAGCCAATTCTGAACTTATTTATCACTTACTTTCAGTTTTAGATAGTTTTGATTTGGCTTTTCAAAAAAATGAAAAAATAGATCAGGGATTTTATTTGATTTATTCACAATTAAAAGATATTTTAGAAAAGTATGGCTTAGAAGAAATTAATGTTGAAAATAAAAAATTTAATCCTAATTTTCATGAAGCTTTGCAGGCAGTAAAATGTGAAAAAGAAAACTGTTCTGGCGATGATGAAGGTTTAATTGTTGAAGTTTTAAGCAAAGGCTATCTTTACAAAGGTCGTCTTTTAAGACCTGCTCGAGTTAAAATTATTACCCACTAATGGCAAAAATTTTAGGTATTGATTTAGGCACAACTAATTCAGTTGCTGCTATTGTTGTTGCTGGTGTTCCTAAA
>Ga0079995_1057299_pt1 | contig 17571 bp, 16 predicted proteins | sample FaiFalFF_MnMetaG_2_FD_69198 | JGI IMG/M metagenome (GOLD analysis project Ga0079995, IMG submission 69198) | Freshwater microbial communities from Yellowstone National Park, Wyoming, USA - Fairy Falls C (FF_Mn_C) (SPADES assembly) (version 4) | ecosystem: Environmental > Aquatic > Freshwater >...
CAAGCGCGGGCTGAGTCGCAGGCGGCGGGAGGATGCGGCGCTGCTGGAACGGGTTCGGAGGATCTGGGAGGGGAGCGGCCGGACGTATGGGGCACCCCGGGTGTGGGCGGAGCTGCGGGCCTGTGGGGTGCGGTGCAGCCGCAAGCGCCTGAGCGCGGCTGATGCGGGAGGCGGGGCTGGTGGGGGCCTACCCCCGGAGGCGACGGAGGAAGACCACGGTGCAGGACCCACGGGCAGCCGCAGCTCCGGACCTGGTGGGACGGCAGTTCCGGGCGGCGGGTCCCAATCGACTGGTGGCGGATCTGGTGCAGGTCCCCACGGGCGAGGGGTGGCTGTACCTAGGGGTTGAACTGTTTGAGAGTTCTGTTTACAGCAGAGGAGGGTCATATGACGTATCCTTCCCGTTGGACACCAACCCCTCATGGGGTGACGGGGAGGACCGCCTATGACCCTCGAGGCCAGTGTACACGCCTTCCGCCTGCGGGTGATAGCCCGGGCGCAAGCCCTGGGCAACGTCAGCCAGGCCTGCCGGGAGTTCGGGATCTCCCGCACCCTGTTCTACCGGTGGCGGCGCCGGTACCTGGCCTACGGACCCGATGGGCTGTATCCCAAGCGCCCTGGGCCAAGCCGAGGCCGGCCTCCCACCCTCAGTGTGGAGGCCGAACGGGCCCTCCTCGCGGTGGCCCTGGCGCATCCTACCTGGGGCCCCGCGCGCATCGGCGCCCACCTGGCCCGCCCCGAGCACGGGGGCTGGAACCTCGCCCCGGCCACCATCTACCGGTTCCTGCGCCGCGTGGGTCTGCAGACCCGCTACAAGCGGCTGGCGGTCCTGGAGGTGCACAGCGCCCAGACGGCAGGGCTGCTCACCGATCGGACCCGGCGCGCGTTGTCTGCAGCTCGACGCCGCCGACCCCGTCACGTGGCGGCGGAGCAGCCCGGCGAGCTGGTCTGCTTGGACACCTTCTACATCGGGAAGCTCAAGGGGGTGGGAAAGGTCTGGCAGTACACCGCCTGCGACGCCGCCTGCTCCTACGCCGTGGCCCAGGTCAGCACCGAGTTCTCCGCCCAGGCGGCCGCCCGCTTCCTCACCGCCCGGGTGCTCCCGGTCTACCGGGCCGCTGGATGGCCCCTCAGGCGGGTGCTCACCGACTGCGGCAGCTGGCCACTCCCACTTTCACGCACCGGGACCTCGTGGTGCGCGCCGCGGAGGCGGGAAAGCACGTGTTGTGCGAGAAGCCCATGGCGCTCGACGTCCCGCAGGCCCTGGCGATGATCCGGGCCGCGGAGCGAGCGGGCGTGGTCCTGCAGGTGGGGTTCATGCGGCGCTTCGATTCAGAGTTCCGGGACGCACGGACCCGCATCGCCTCCGGAGAACTGGGACGCCTCCTCCTGATCCGGTCCACCACTCGGGGACCGGGGCTCCCCCCCGCCTGGGCCTGGGATCCGAGAAAGGGACTCGGTCTTCTCGCGGAGGTCACCAGCCACGACTTCGATACCCTGCGGTGGCTTTCCGGTGCGGAGTACCGGTCCGTCTTCGCCCGGGTTGCGGCCCGGAAGGCCACGCATCTGCTGGCGGACTACCCGGACTTCTACGACGTGGCCCTGGTGAGCGCGGAGCTCCTGGACGGGACCCTGGGGAGCATCGAGGGCGCCTGTCCCGTGGACTACGGGTACGACTCGCGGGTGGAGATCCTCGGGACCGAGGGGATGATCTGGATCGGGGAAATCCGAAAGGGCTCTTGGATGCGGGTCACACGGGAGGGCCAGCTGGTGCACGAGGCCATTCGGAGCTGGGGGGAGCGATACCGCGACGCGTACCTGGCGGAGGACGAGCACTTCATCGCCTGCATCGAGAAAGGCCAGCCCCCGGAGGTTACGGGGTGGGACGGACTGCGGGCCCTGGAGGCCACCCTCGCCGCGGTCCGATCCGCGGCCACAGGCCTCCCGCAGCCCGTGGAGCGGGTGGGAGGAGGACCGTGAGGGCCGCGATCTGCGTGCCCGGCACAGGCATTGCCCTGGAGGAGTGCCCGGATCCGCTCCTGGAACCCGGCGACGTCCTCGTCCGGGTGCGGGCGGTCTCCATCTGCTCCACGGATCTGAAAATCGCTCGCCGGGGTCACTTCAAAATCCCGCCCGGAACCCGGCGCATCCTGGGGCACGAGATCGCGGGAGAGGTGGTGGAGGTTCGGGCTCCGGAAGCTGGCCTCCGGGTAGGCCAGCGGGTGGGGCTCGTGCCCAACGTGGGCTGCGGCCGCTGCCGCGCCTGCGTGGCGGGCCTGGATGCTCTCTGCCCGGACTACGACGCCCTCGGCATCACGCTGGATGGAGGGTTCGCGGAGTTCGTGCGGGTGCCGGCCCGGGCGGTGCAGCGGGGCCACGTGGTGCCGCTCCCGGAGGAGGTCGCCTTCGAGGAGGCCGCGCTCGCAGAACCCCTCTCCTGTGTCCTCAACGCGCACGAGGCGGTCGCCACCGGCCCCGGGGACCGCGTGCTCGTCCTGGGAGGTGGCCCCATGGGGCTTTTGAACGCCCTGGTGGCTAGGGTCCGGGGCGCGGGCGAGGTGGTGGTCGCGGATCCCTGGCCTCAGAGGCGGGAGATCGCGCGCGAGATGGGCGCGGATGAGGTCCTTGCCCCGGAGGCGGTCTGGGAATACGGGGATGGGTTCGACGTGGTGATCGTCACCGCCCCGGACCCCCGGGCCCAGGAGCAGGCGGTCCAGGTGGCCGGGGTGCGGGGCCGGGTGAACTTCTTCGCGGGGTTCCCCGCGGAGCGCGCGCGGCCCACCCTCGACACCAACCGGGTGCACTACCGCCAGCTCCTCCTCACGGGCACCACCGGCCAGACCGCAGAGCACTACCGCCGGGCGCTGCGCCTCTTGCCCCGCCTCCGGCCTCATCTGGGACGACTCGTGACGGACCGGCGTCCCCTGGAGGAGGTGACCGCGGCCATGGAGGCCATGGCCGCGAAGCGGAGCCTGAAGGTCGTGCTGTTCCCAGCGGGCCTCTAAGGACGCGGGACGGACCCACGCAAGGAGGGGAATCATGGAACACGTGGACCTTCTCATCAACGGTACCTGGGTGGAGGGGAGGGAGAAGATCTCGGTCCTCAACCCCGCGGACGAGGAGGTGATGGGAACCGCCTCCGTCGCCACTCAGGCGGAGGTGGACGCCGCGGTGGAGGCCGCAGAGCGGGCGTTTCGGGCATGGTCCCGCACGCCGCCGGCCCACCGCGCGGCCCTGTTGCGGCGGGCAGCCCAACTGGTCCGGGAACGGCTGGAGACCCTCGCGCGCCTTCTGACCCTGGAGCAGGGGAAACCCCTCAGGGACGCGCGCGGGGAGATCCAGGCCAGCGTGGATGCCCTGGAGTACTACGCGGAAGAGGCCCGGAGGATCTGTGGCCGTACCATCCCCACGGATCAGCCGAACCGTCGGAGCCTCGTGATCCATCAGCCCGTGGGACCCGTGGCCGCCATCGGGCCGTGGAACTACCCCGTCCTGCTCCTCGCGTGGAAGGTGGCTCCGGCCCTTGCGGCAGGATGTACGGTGGTGGCGAAACCGCCCTCCCGGACGCCCCTTGCGGTCTCTCGGTTCCTAGCGTGCCTGGTGGAGGCCGGCGCTCCCCGTGGCGTGGTGAACACCGTGATCGGCCCAGGGAGTACGGTGGGGACCTACCTCGTGCGGCACCCGGGGATCCGGAAGATCGCCTTCACGGGGGAGACCTCGACCGGAAAGGAGATCCTCCGGATGGCGGCGGAGGGGATGAAGCGGGTGTCCCTGGAGCTGGGGGGACACTGCCCGTTGCTGGTCTTCCCGGATGCGGACCTGGAGGCCGCGGCACGGGGCGCCGTCTACCGCGCCTTCCGCAACATGGGGCAGGTCTGCAACGCCATCAACCGCATCTACGTCCACGAGCAGGTGTACGAACTCTTCGTGGAACGGTTCGTGGAGTACACCCGGCGGCTCCGGATCGGCCCGGGCCTCGAAGATCCGGACCTCGGTCCCATGACCACGCGGGAAGGCCTGGAGAAGACCGTGGCGCACATCGAGGACGCGCGGGCCAAAGGCGCCCGCGTGTTGTACGGGGGTCACCGGCCTGAGGGGTTCCCCAAGGGCTATTTCTTCACCCCCACGGTCCTGGTGGACGCGGACCACTCCATGAAGGTCATGCGGGAGGAGACCTTCGGCCCCGTGGCGCCCCTCATGCCCTTCCGGGACCTGGAGGAAGCCCTGCGGCTCGCCAACGACAGCCCATATGGACTCGTGGCGTACGCGTACACCCGGGACCTGCGCACCGCCTTCCTGGTGGCGGAGGGGCTGGAGGCGGGGACCGTGGGGGTGAACAACGTGGTGGGAGGCGAGGTGCCCTTCCCCTACGGGGGCTGGAAGGAAAGTGGGTTCGGCCTGGAGCTCTCGCACGAGGGGCTGGAGGAGTACCTGCTCACCAAGCACATCCGGATGGATCTTCCCTGAGGGCTGCTATGGATCCGATCCGAAGCGAGCTCACGTGGGAGCCGGCACAGCTCGGTCCGGACGCGGTGCGGACGATCCGGCGGACGAGTGACCTCCGGGGGCTCTTCGTGGACGCTGCGTCGTTGGAGGAGCTCGTACGGGCCGGGGACCCCGTGGTGTATGAGACCTATGAGCCCTCTATCCCGGAAGGCCCGGGGCATCTCCGGTACGGGCTCACCGTCCTCTACCCAGGCCACGTGGGGCGGGAGTACTTCATGACCCGGGGACACTTCCACCTCCGGCGGGAGACCGCGGAGGTGTACGTCCCCCTACGCGGCCGAGGCGTCCTGGTGCTCCAGGACGAGCTCGGCCGTTGCCGGGTGGAGGACCTCCACCCAGGAGTGGTGGTCTACGTCCCACCAGGGTGGGCCCACCGCAGCGTGAACACGGGTTCTGAACCCCTGGTGTTCTTCTACGTGTACCCCGCGGACGCGGGTCACGACTACGAGACCGTGGCCCGCAGCGGCTTCCGCGTGCGGGTGCTCGCCCAAGACGGGCACCCCCAGGTGGTGCCCGTGGAAGGGCCCTGAGGAGGTGGCTCTGTGTCCGCCTGCCTTTGCGGCGTGGATCTGGGAACCACGGCCACCAAGGGAATCCTGATCCGGGAAGACGGGCAGGTCCTGGCGGAGGCGAGCGAGCCCTCGCGGCTCCTCCAGCGGGGTGCGGGGTGGGTGGAGCAGGACCTGGAGGACATGGTGGCCTCCGCCATCCGGGTGGTGCGGGCCTGCATGGAGCGATCAGGGATCCGGCCCGACGCGGTGGCGGGCCTGTGCCTCGATGGGCAGATGGCGGGCATCGCCGCCGTGGATCGGGAGGGACGAGCGGCCATGCCCTATGATTCCTGGCTCGATATCCGATGCACGCCCTACGTAGAGCGGATGCGGTCCCGCGCGCAGGAAATCTGCGCGCGCACGGGCGCTCCGCCCACCTACTCCCACGGACCCAAGATCCTGTGGTGGATGCACGAGCGACCCGAGACGTTTGCCCAGATCTGCAAGTTCGTGATGCCCGCCGGGTACGTAACCATGCGCCTGTGCGGCATGCGGGGAGAGGAAGCGTTCGTGGACCCCACTTACCTCCACTTCAGCTGCCTGAGCGATACGGAACGCGGCCAGTGGTCCGAAGCCCTCTGCGCGCACTTCGGGGTTCCCCAGGACCGTCTCCCGCGGATCGTGGAGCCCTGGGAGGTCGTGGGACGCCTCAGCCGGGAGGCCGCGGAGGCCATGGGCCTGCGGAGCGGCACCCCGGTGGCCGCGGGGGCGGGAGACCAGGCCGCGGCCATGCTCGGGGCCGGGGTGCTGGAGCCGGGAATGGCGTACGATGCGGCCGGGACTGCTTCCGTCCTCGCCCTGTGCGTGGACCGATTCGCGCCGGATGTCCATACCGGTACGTTGCTGTGCGCCCGCATGGTCCCCCAGGGACGGTGGTACCTGATCGGGTACATCGGCGGGGGCGGGCTGAACCTCCGGTGGTGGCGGGATCTCCTGCGCCAGATCACGGGGACGGACCGGTGGGATTACCCCGAGCTCGACGCCGCCGCTCGATCCGTCCCGCCCGGCTGCCAGGGACTCCTCTTCATCCCCCACCTCGCCGGCCGGGTGTGTCCGAACCAGCCGGAGCTGCGCGGGGCGTGGCTGGGAGTTGCCTGGACCCACGGACCGGAGCACCTGTACCGGGCCATGCTGGAGAGCGTGGCCTACGAGTACGCCATCTACCTGGAGATCGCCCGGGAGCGGTCGGGCGTGGGACCGCTCCGGGAGGTCCGGGTGGTAGGAGGAGGGGCACGCAGCGATCTCTGGAACCAGATCAAGTGCGACGTCCTCGGCGTCCCGTACGCACGGCTGAACCGCACGGAAGCCGCGGCGCTGGGTTCCGCCCTCCTGGCGGGATTTGCGGTGGGGGTGTTCCGGGACTGGCAGGAGGCGGCGGGCCGGTTCACCTGGCCCGTCCAGCGCTACACGCCCGACTGGGAGAACCACGTGCGCTACCGCACCGCCGCCACCGCGTACCGGACCGTGGTGGAGGACCGGGCCTTCTGGACGAGGCTCACGGCAACGGATGCCGAGAAGCCCATCACCGCTCAAAAACCTCCGGGTTCACCACATGCGGCGGACGGTCTCCCCGGAGAACCGTGAGGACCTGCTCCGCGGCCAACCGGGCGGCCCGCGTGGCAGCTTCCCAGGTATGCCCCCCGATGTGGGACGTGAGGACGACGTTGGGGGCCTCCAGGAGCGGAGAGCGAAGGGGTGGCTCCTCCTCGAAGACGTCGCACGCGGCCCCCGCGATCCATCCCTCCCGCAGGGCCCGCGCCAGGGCGGCTTCGTCCACCACACCTCCCCGGGAGGCGTTGATCAGGTAGGCGCTCGGCTTCATCCGACGCAGCTCCTCAACCCCCACCAGGTGTCTGGTTTCCGGGAGGAGGGGGACGTGCAGGGTGAGGAAGTCCGCGCTCTCGACCACTTCCAAAAAGGGGACCAGGGCAGCGCCGAGCCCGCGCGCCACCTCCGGATCCCCCCAGGGATCGAAGGCCACCACCCGCATTCCGAACCCCACCCCGCGCCGGGCAACTGCCTGCCCGATGTGGCCGAAGCCCACCACGCCCAGGCACTTCCCGAACAGCTCCACTCCAAACGGCCGAACCCAACGACCCTCGCGGACCCAACGGTCCACCTCCAGGATCCGCCGGGCCAGAACGATCATGAGCCCGAACACGAGCTCCGCCACCGCCTCCGCGTTGAGCCCCGGCGTGTTGGTCACCACCACCCCCAGGTCCGTGGCAGCCTGGAGGTCAATGGTGTCCACCCCCACTCCCACCCGGGCGATCACGCGGAGACGGGGAGCACCCTTTTGGAGGGCGCGCCGGCCGATGCGATCCACGCCCGCGATGATGCCGTCCACCTCGCCCAGGAGATCCGCGACCTCTTCCTCCTCCAGGGGCCGATCCCCCGAACAGCGGAGGAGCTGGATCCCGGCCTCTTCCAACTTCCGGACGGCCTCAGGCGCGGCTTCCAGGAAGGAACGGGAGGTCACGAGGACGCGCCACGTACCCACGTCGAACCTCCATGGGGGGCATTCCGCTTGTCTCCAGCGTAGGGAGGAGGGAATGGGATGGCAACCGTGGCCGTGGTGGGCAGCCTCATCACAGACCTCACCGTGCTGACCCCGCGACTGCCCGCGCGAGGCGAGAACCTCCGCGCGCACCGACTCCACATTGGGCCGGGCGGAAAGGGGGCCAACGCGGCCGTCGCCGCCCGACGGCTGGGCGCGGAAGTGATCTTGATCGGCCGCGTGGGCGCCGACGGGTTCGGGCACCAAGAACTGGAGGCGCTGCGGGCGGAAGGCGTCCAGGTGGACGGAGTGGGCATGGATCCCGACCATCCCACGGGCACCGCGGTCATCCTGGTGGAGGAGGGCGGGGAAAACACCATCCTCGTGGTCATCGGGGCGAACGACCACCTCCTCCCGGACCACGTGACGGGCGCGCTCGAACCGCACCGATCCCGTCTCGATGCGCTCCTCGTGGACTTCGAGATCCCCGCGGCCACCGTCCGCGCCGCGGTGGATCTGGGACGCGCGTACGGGATCCCTGTAATCGTGGACGCAGGGCCTCCCCGTCCCTACGGGGTCGAGGTCTGGGGGACCGCCACCATCCTCTCGCCCAATCGCCTGGAACTCTCCACCCTGGTGGGCAGGCCGGTGAACGCAGAGGCCGAAGTCCGAGATGCGGCCCGGGAACTCCTGCTCAGAGGGCCCGAGGCGGTGGTGGTGAAGCTGGGTGCCCGAGGCGCATACCTCGTCACCGCGAACTCCGAGCAGCACATCCCCACCTTCTCCGTCCCTGTGGTGGACACCACGGGAGCCGGGGATGCCTTCATGGGCGCCCTCACCGTGGCTGTGGCGGAAGGAGCATCCCTTGCTGAGGCCGTGCGGTTCGCCAACGCTGCAGGCGCCCTGGCCACCACCCGGGTGGGGACCCTCCCCGTGATGCCCCACCGCCACGAGGTGGAGGCCCTTCTGCGGGAGGGCCAGCAGGAGTCCGGCTGCCCCGGCCCGAAGTAAAGTCTTGAAAGTGGGACAGATTGTCCGAATAGAGGACAAAGCGGTGCGGCTTGCGGGAAAGGTGGCGCTGGTCACGGGCGGGGCGGTGGGAATCGGACGGTCCATCGCGGAGGCCTTTCTGCGGGAGGGGGCCCGGGTGGCCCTGAGCGATGTCCAGGTGGAAGCTGGGGAACGGGCCCGGCAGGAACTGCAGGCTTTTGGGGAAGTGCTCTTCGTCCCGGGAGACGTGAGCCGGTCCGAGGACGCGCGCCGCATGGTGGAGCGCACCGTGGAGGTCTTCGGCCGACTCGATGTCCTCGTGAACAACGCGGGGGTGACCCTGCGGGGCACGGTGGTGGACACGGAGGAGCCGGACTGGGATCGGGTGATGGCCGTGAACCTGAAGGGGGTGTACCTCTGCTCCAAGTACGCCATCCCCCACATGATCCGCGGCGGGGGCGGCAGCATCATCAACATCGGGTCCATCGCCAGCCTCATCGGCCTTCTGGAGAACGCCGCCTACAATGCCAGCAAGGGCGGAGTGCTCACCCTCACCCGGAACATGGCCCTGGACTACGCCCGCTACAACATCCGTGTCAACGCCATCTGTCCCGCCATGATCATGACCCCCATGCTGGAGGCCTTCATCCGCCTGCAGCCGGATCCCGAGGCGTACGTGCGCAGCGTGGAGCAAGCCATCCCCCTCGGCCGGATCGGCCGGCCCGAGGACGTGGCCCCCGCCGCGGTTTTCCTGGCCTCGGACGAGAGCCGGTTCATCACCGGTTCCGCCCTTATGGTGGACGGAGGCTACACCGCCCGCTAGCACGGACAAATCCTGTACGCAGGAAGGAGGGGGAGCATGCGAAGGTGCGTGGCGTGGTGGAAGGCCGTTGGAGGAATGGTCCTGATCGCAGCGATGCTCCTGCCCGCCTGGGGCGGGCCCCAGCGGCCGTACGAGGGAGTGACCCTCACGGTCATCACCCAGAGCCCACCCTACATCGCCAAACCCGTGCAGATGTTCGGCCCGGACTGGGAGCGCCGCACGGGCGGCAAGATCAACCTGGTGACCGTGCCCTTTGGAGAGCTCTACCAGCGCATCATGTCCGCCTTCACCCTGGGAGCCGGTGGGTTCGACGTCCTCGTCTTCGCCTCCGCATGGATGGGCGATTTCGCCGGTAACCGCTACCTCCTGGACCTCACGGAGCGCATCCGGCAGGACCGAGGACTCCAGTGGGAGGACATCCTGCCCACCTACCGGCAGACCGTCAACTGGGGCGGCCGGCTCTACGGGCTCCCCGTGGATGGAGACGTGCATCTGGTGTACTACCGGCGGGACGTCCTGGAGAACCCCCAACACCGGGCGGCGTTCCGGCAACGGTTCGGCCGGGAGCTGCAACCTCCCCGGACCTGGGTGGAGTACCGGGAGATCGCGGAGTTCTTTAGCGGCCGGGACTGGGCGGGGGACGGACGTCGGCGGTACGGGGTCCTGGAGGCCTTCCGGAGGGGAGGACAAGCGTTCTGGTTCTTCATGTCCCACGCGGCGGCGTACGTGTGTCCGCCGGGCCTGAAGGGATGCCTGTTTTTCGATCCCGACACCATGCGGCCGCACATCAACAATCCCGGGTTCGTCCGGGCTTTGGAGGAGTGGACGCGGCTGGTGCGCCTGGGCCCTCCGGGGATGATCAACTTCGATTCCGGAGACGTCCGGTCCCAGTTCGCCGCGGGTGTGGCGGTGCTGGCGAAGGACTGGGGAGATACCGGCATCGTAGGGAGCACGGATCCCAAATCCGTGGTGAAGGGGAAGGTCGGCACCATCGTGCTTCCTGGGTCTCTAGAAGTCTACAATTACCGGACCCGGAGCTGGAGCCGGCTCCCGCGGCCCAACGTGGCTCCCTACCTCGCCTTCGGGGGATGGGTGTGCGGGGTGGCCGCCACCACCCGCTATCCGGATGCCGCCTACGACCTCTGTCGGACCCTGGCGGAACCCCGCAACAGCTACATCGCGGTCACCACCTCCGAGACGGGCTTCAACCCCTTCCGGGCCTCCCACTTCCGCAACCTGGAAGGATGGCGGCGGTTCGGGTTCGTGGAACCCGACCTCTCCTCCTACCTGCGGGCCATCGAGCAGTCCCTCTCCCACCCCAACGCCCAGCTGGACCTGAAGCTGCCCGGGCAAGCCCGGTACCTGGACGCCCTGGAGACCCAGCTGGCCCGGGCCGCGGCCGGTCAGGCCACCCCGCAGCAGGCCTTGGACGCTGCGGCCGCGGAGTGGGAACGCATCACCAACGAGCTCGGCCGCGACCGGCAACGCCGGCTCTACCGTGCGTGGCTGGGCCTCCCGGATTAAGGCTGGGCCCCCGCGCCCCCAGGGTGCGGGGGCCCTCCCTGCTCAGCTCGTGGAGATCCCCGCCCGCAGACGCGCGGCGGAGGGGAATGTCTACGTCCTCCCCGCGGTGGGTCTCCTTTTGCTGCTGACCCTTTTCCCCTTCCTGTTCACGCTCGCCCTCACCTTTAGCCGGGTCTCCCTGGTGGGCGGATTGCACCTGAGCTTCGCGGGCCTGGGGAACTGGTACCGGCTGCTCACCGACCCTCGATTCTGGACCAGTCTCGGGAACACGGTGGTGGTCGTAGCGGGCGCCGTGAGCCTGGAGGTCGTGCTGGGGTTCGGGCTCGCGCTCTTGCTGCACCGCCCGCTGCCGGGGGGAGCGTTCTTCCGCGTCCTCTTCATCGTTCCCATGGCCCTCACGCCCATCGCGGTGGGCTACATGTGGCGGATGCTGTTCAACGAGACCATCGGTCCCCTGAACGCGCTGCTGCAGGCCATAGGGCTTCCCCCCCTCGGGTGGGTGAGCGGGGAGCGGTTGCCGCTCCTGTCCATGATCCTGGTGGACGTGTGGCAGTGGACGCCCTTCGTTTTCGTGCTGTGCCTGGCCGGCCTCCAGGCCCTACCGGAGGAACTCTGGGAAGCCGCGCAACTCGACGGCGCCTCTGGCGGACAGACCCTCCGGTACGTGGTCCTCCCCCTCATGGTGCCCACCCTCCTCACCGCGGGCTTCCTCCGGGCGGTGGAGGCCTTCAAGATCGTGGACGTCATCTTCATCATCACGGGGGGTGGACCCGGCACCCGCACGGAGAGCCTCACCTTACACGCCTACTACCGGGGCCTGCACGCCTTCGATCTCGCGTACGGAGCCACCATCGCCTTCGCCCTCTTCTTGCTCGTCGTCCTCGCCTCCCTCGCCTTCCTGCGTCTCACGCGGCGGGCGCGGGCCACCGAGGTGTGGGCATGAAGCGCCGCCCGCCGGTCCTGACCTACGGGATCCTGGCTGTGTGGTCCGTGGGCGTGCTCTTCCCTCTGTACTGGCTCGTGACCGCCTCCTTCAAGGATGCCCTCGCGGTGCACCAAGGGCCGAAGTTCCTCCCCTGGGTGGATTTCCGTCCGACCCCGGACGCCTGGCGGAACCTGCTGCTGGGAGTCGAGCGGGAGACGGTCTACGGACCGCTTCTGAACAGCGTCGTCGTCGGGACCACCAGCAGCCTCCTGGCCATGGCCCTGGGCGCGAGTGCGGCCTACGGACTCGCCCGACTCCGGGTGCGGTTGGGCCCCATGGCGAACGAGGACCTCCTCTTCTGGATCGTTTCGCAGCGCATCATGCCCCCCATCGTCACCGCCCTGGCCCTCTTCCTCCTCCTGCGTACAGTCGGGCTCCTGGATACCCGCACGGGTCTCGTACTCGTGTACGTGGCCTTCAACCTCCCCCTCGCCACCTGGCTCATGCACAACTTCTTCCGACAGGTCCCCGCTTCTCTGGAGGAAGCCGCCCTCGTAGACGGCGCAACCCGAGCCCGCGCCCTCTGGCACGTGGTCCTGCCCGTCTCCGTACCCGGGCTTGTGGCCACCTTCCTGTTCTGCTTTTTGTTCGCGTGGAACGAGTTCCTCTTCGCCCTCATCCTCACCTTCAACCGGGCCCGCACCCTCCCCATTCTCATCGCGGCCCAACACACGCAGCGTGGGATCGAGTGGTGGTCCCTCTCCGCGATGTCCCTCATCACCTTGCTTCCCGCGGTGTTGATCACCCTGCTGTTGCAGGGGTATCTGGTAGGACGGGTCTTGGGAGGAGCAGAGCGGTGAAGGTCCGATTTCGCACACGCGCCGGCGTGCAGTCCGTGGAACGGGCCGCGGCGATGCTGCGGGCCCTGGGAGAAGCGGGCCGACCCCTCACGCCCGCGGAGATCAGCGCGCGGATCGGGGTTCCCCGCCCCACCGTCTACCGCCTCCTGGAAAGCCTGGCCCGGGAAGGGCTCGTGACTCCCATGGGCCGGGGCTTCACCCTCGGCGCCGCGGTGCTGTGGCTCGCCGCGCGGCGGCTCGAGCAGCTGGAACTGCGGACCGTGGGCCGCCCCATCCTCCAGGAACTCCGGGACCGCACGGGAGAGACCGTGCACCTGGCGGTCCTGGAAAGCGGGCAGGTGGTGTACGTGGAGAAGGTGGAGTCCCCGGGCCCCATCCGCATGGCCTCCATGGTGGGCCGCATCTTCCCCGCCCACAGCACGGCCCTGGGCAAGGCCATGCTGGCCTACCTCCCTACCGAGCAAGTGGAGGAGATTATCCGAAGGCACGGACTCCCCCAGCGGACCCCGAACACCATCACGGATCCAGGGCGCCTCTTCGAGGAGCTCTCCCTCATCCGCACCCGGGGTTTCTCCATCGACAACGTGGAGAACGAGGAAGGGATCCGGTGCGTAGGAGCCCCCGTGTTCGACCACACGGGCGCGGTGGCGGGAGCGGTGAGCATCTCGGGCTCGGTTGCCACCATTTCCCTGGAGCGGGCAAGACGCGAACTCGGACCTCTCGTCCGGGAGGCAGCGGAGCGCATCTCCCGGGCCCTGGGCTGGAGTGGGGCACCCCTGTGGGGGAGGAAATAGAGGGCCCGTGCCGGGGTATTTTCGCCCCGAGGAGCCTGTCTCCTGGAAAATCCCTACCCGGGCAGTGCGTTCGCGGCGCAGATCTCCGCGTACAGCTGGGCGCTCGGCCGGAAGGTACGGACCTGGGTGAAGGGGTCCACCGCGATGAGACCGAACCGGAGGCTCCATCCCTCCGCCCACTCGAAGTTGTCCACGAGGGACCAGTGGTAGTACCCGCGCACGTCCGCGCCCTCCTCGATGGCCCGATGCAGGGCAGCCAGGTGCTCCAGGAGGAACCTGGGCCGCAGGTCGTCGTCGGCGTCCGGGAGCCCGTTCTCCGTGACGAACACGGGCTTGCGGTAACGCATCCACACTTCCCGCACCACCCGGTACAGACCCTCCGGGTACACCTCCCCGTAGTCGCCATCGCTGTAGACAGCACCGGGATCCCGCACGGATTCGGCCAGGCCACGGGAGAGCCGCCACGGCGCAAACCGGATCCGATCCCGGGTGTAGTAGTTCACGCCCACGAAGTCCAGGGTCCCCTCGCACTCCGGGAGATGCCAGGTCCCCAGGGCGGAGGAGGCCAACCCGTGGTGCAGGACCTCCAGCCACATCCAGTTGAAGAACTGGCCGTGCACGGAGGCCACCCACCGGTCCAGCCGCGACCCCGACCGAGCGGGATCGAAGGGGCGGAGGTTGTGAGCGGTACCCACTTGAGCATCGGGCTGCACTTCGTGGAGGACCCGGTAGGCGGCCGCGTGGGCCCGGAGGAGGTTCGGGATGGCTCGTCGAGCTCGCAGGGGGTTCCGCACGGCCGGTGGGTGCTTGCCGTGCAGGTACCCGAGGGCCACCACCACGTTGGGTTCGTTGATGGGGATCCAGAAGGACACGAGGTCCCCGAAGGCCTCCGCGGACCGCCTGACGTACCGCGCAAACCAACGCACGATCTCCGGGTTCTCCCACCCGGCCTGACGGGAGACCCACAAGGGCAAGGTGAAGTGGTGGAGCGTCACCATGGGCTCGATCCCCCGCTCCACCAATCCCCGCAGCATCGAGCGGTATCGGGCCTCGGCCCCTTCGTCCCACCGGCCCGGCTCCGGCTCCAGGCGGCTCCACTCCAAGGAGAGGCGGTGGGCGTTCTGATGGAGGGCCCGCATCCGGTCGAAGTCCTCCTCCGCCCGACGCCACCAGTCACAGGCGGCCCCCGAGCGGCTGCCGTCCCGGATGCGGCCGGGCTGCTGTTCGAAAAGCCACCAGTCGTTGTTGGTGTTGTATCCCTCCACCTGGTGGCTGCTGGTGGCGGTCCCCCACCGGAACCCTTCGGGGAAGCGCCTCATCGAATGGAGATCGGGGGGCGATGCCCCGGCCCGGATGCGCTACCAGCTCGTGAACAGATACGCGCCGACCACCTGGTTCGTGGCCACGTTGTTCACCGCGATGCTCGTGTAGTACACGGAGAGGGAGGTGCCCGCGGCCAGGGTCCAGGTGACTCCCAGCTCGTACAGGGCGTACGGGATCCCCGTGGACTTATAGTTCCCGAACTCCCCGAGCCCCCAGGCGGCGAGGGCATCCGTGAGGGGCCAGTCCAGCCGCAGACCCCAAGCGCTCAGGTCCGCGTTCGGATCCAGGGTCCCGAAGAAATCCGGGCTCGCGAACTCCCCCCGTGGGGAAGGAAGGGGTGGGAGCAGGTAGGGGTCCAGGTTCTTGTACCAGAGGGCCACCCGCGGCGCCCGCTCCCACGGGGTCAGCTGGGCGAGGTTCACCGCCAGCTCCCCGTACCCGTAGTTTCCCACCTGGCTCGTGGTGTCGTTGCGGTACTGGGCGTACTCCACGGTGAGGGTCACCCCGCCCCACAGCTCCGCCCGGAGATCTGCCCCCCAGCCCAGCCCGCGCTGGAGCGTACTCGAGGGGTCGGAGTCGGTGCGGAGGTTTAGGCCCACCGTCCAGCCGGGCAGCAGGGTGTACGCGAGACGCCCGCCGAGGAGGGTAGCGGGGTTTGTCTGGTTGGGATCCGAGTACTGGCTGAACCCCAGAAGGGAAAGCGCGCCCAGCTGCCACCGGAGGAAGATCCCGGTCCGGTTGTCGTTGTAGTAGTCCTCGTCCAGCAAAAACCCAACCGGGCCCAGGACCACCACGTCCCGTCCCGCCCGCAGCTGCAGTCCCTCCATGCCCAGGAACCGGTCCAGCTGGAGGTAGCCCCGATCGAAGTCCAAGGCGTTCTGCGGCGCGGGAGCGGTCCGGGAGATGTACCGGGCCCGCAGGAGGACGCGCACGTCCGGGGCTACGGCTCCGGTGTAGGTGACCCGGATCCGGGGGCCGAAGATCAGGTCCGGCGGGACTGCGGGGGTCTGGTTCGCGGTGTACCACCACTCCAGGGTCCCCGTGATGCGGGTCTGGTCCAGGCGGGCCCGCAGGGCCTGCAGCTCCTCCTCCAGAGCCGTCACCCGTACCCCCAATGCCTGCAACTCCGCCCGGAACTCGTTCACCAACCGCTGTAGCGCCGCGATGTCCCGCTCCGTCACCGCAATCCGACCCGTGGCCGCAGTCAGATCCCGCCGCACCGCATCGAGATCCGCCCGGCGCACCTCCGGCGGAGGCGGGGTCGGGATCGCCTCGATCCGCGCGATGATCCGAGCCACCACCATCGCCATCTCGTACCGCGTCAGCACTTGACTCCCCTTGAACGTCCCGTCCGGATACCCCTCAATCAGGCCCTTCGCCGCCAACTCCGCGATCGCATCGTACGCCCAGTGGTTCGTCGGCACATCTGCAAACGGCTGGGCCCGAAGCGTCCCTCCGACGCCGAGGAGGAGCCCCATCAGCACCGCGACCCAGGGGGTACGCCTGAAGAGGCGGATGCGCATCGCCGATCCTCCCTGTTTAGAGTCTCCGAAGCCCTGGGAAACGGTGCGCGCCCCGGCGCCGCGCAGCACCGGGGCGCGCATCCACCCTCTCAACCCCGCCGGGCTACCAGCTGGTGGAGATGTACGCGCCGTAGGTCTGGAACGTGTTCGTCCCCGCCACCTGGGTATTCGCGTAGTACACCATGATGGGGGTACGCGGCGCGATCTCCCACCGGGCACCCGCAAACCACAGGTTCCAGCTCTGGTTCGTGCTCTTGATGTTGCCGAACTCGCTCGCCACCCACACGCCCACGTTCTCGAAGAGGGTCAGATCCAGGCGGGCGCCGAAGGTGTTCAGGTCGTCCCGGTTGCCGATGGTCACGAAGGGCCACCCGTACGCGGTGAAATTCCCGGGGACGAGTCCGGGAGCGGGCGCAGGGAGCCAGTTGACGTCGTAGTTCTTGTACCAGACGGTGATCACAGGGTTGAACGTCTCCATCCCGGCCAGTTGGGCCAGGTTGAACGTCAGGTCCGCGAACAGGTAATTCCCCTGCTGACCCAGGGTGTCGTTGCTGTAGGACGCGTACTCCACCCGCAGCCTCAGACCACTTACCAGATCGGCCACCAGGTCCGCGCTGAAGCCCTGGCCCTGCTGGGTGGTCCCTAAGACGTTCCGATCCCACCGCCCGTTCACGCCCAGGGTCCAGCCCGGCAGGAGACCGAAGGACAGACGGCCTCCGTACACGGTGGGGCCAAAAGCGTTTGTGGGATCCGCAAACTGGGTAAAGGCCAGGAAGCGGAAGGGGCCAAGGCTTCCCGTGAGGCTCACACCGGTACGGTGCGCGGGATCATAGCTCGGCTCACTCAGCAGGAGGCCCACCACCGCCCCGAGGGTCAGCCGATCCCGGCCGGCGCGGAGGGTGAGGCCCTCCCAGCCGAGGAAGTTCCGCACCTCGAGATAGCCGAGGTCGTAGTCCAGCACGAACTGGTTCCCCGTGTTGGAGAACCACCGGGGCCGGATGAACACGCTCACATCCGGAGCCACCGTCCCCGTGAACTGCAGCCGGAACCGCGGCCAGATGGGGATGGCATTGGTCCCCGCCAGCTGGTTCACCACGTACCACGCGTCGAACAGCCCCGTCACCCGGGTGTTGTCCAGGCGGGCCCGCAGGGCCTGCAGCTCCTCCTCCAGAGCCGTCACCCGTACCCCCAATGCCTGCAACTCCGCCCGGAACTCGTTCACCAAACGCTGTAGCGCCGCGATGTCCCGCTCCGT
>Ga0079995_1096746_pt1 | contig 17564 bp, 14 predicted proteins | sample FaiFalFF_MnMetaG_2_FD_69198 | JGI IMG/M metagenome (GOLD analysis project Ga0079995, IMG submission 69198) | Freshwater microbial communities from Yellowstone National Park, Wyoming, USA - Fairy Falls C (FF_Mn_C) (SPADES assembly) (version 4) | ecosystem: Environmental > Aquatic > Freshwater >...
CTGTGGTTTTGCAGGAAATCCATCGGGCGCGGCGAATCTCCCACTCCCGATGACGCTTCTGCAGGAGCCGCCAATTCGGGAGGCGCGCCCGCACGCGCCCGTGCGGTTCGGACGCACCCTACTGCTGGGACTTGTGGGTAGCACGGCGACCTCCATAATTGTCGCCGCTGCCGAGCTGGTGGCGCAGACCATCCAAATCGGGATGATGCAGCTGCCCCCAGCGGTCGTTGCGCTGTTTTTCGTAGTGGTGCTGGCGAATCGCGTGGTCGCGTGGGCGCGCCCGCACGCTGCGCTGCGCACACCTGAACTCGTGGTGGTGTTCGTGATGATGCTCTTTAGCGCGATGATTGCCTCGCGCGGCGTGATGGAGCGGCTCCTGCCCGCTCAGGTCGGCGTTAGCTATTACGCAGAAGGCAACAACTGGCAGCAGCTCTACTTCCCGTTGCTCAACTCCGCGCTGTTTCCGTGGGATCCCAGTCAGCCGCAGCCTGAACCGCTGGTCAAGTGGTTTTATCAGCGCATCCCGTTCGGCGAGCCGATTCCGTGGGGCGCGTGGGTCGCCTCCACTGCGCGCTGGCTTATCCTCATCGGCGCGGTGTTCACAGCGTTTTTGTGCATCAGCGTGCTGCTGCGCAAGCAGTGGGTGGAGAACGAGCGGCTTTCGTTCCCGCTGGTGCAGTTGCCGTTGGAACTGATTCGCGGCGGCGAGTTTTTCGGGAACCGCGCGTTTTGGCTCGGTGCGCTTGTGCCCATCGTCGTCTTCACGCTGAACGGGCTGCACCGCAACATCCCGACCATCCCCGAAATCACGCTGGTTATCCCGCTCAAAGACTACTTCAGCGCGCCGCCGTATGACCAGATGACGATGTTCTCGCTCTATCTGTCGTTCGCGGCAGTGGGGTTCTTCTTTCTCATCCCGACCGAGTTGCTGTTCAGCTTCTGGTTTTTCTATCTGCTGAGCAAGGGCTTTGAGTTTCTGGGGCTGACCTATGGCTTTGAGACGCAGGCGAAGCACGCAGCGGCGGCGGGGTTCGTGAAGTGGCTCTGTTCGGGCGCGTTTTTCGCAGTGGCGGCGTATGTGCTGTATTCGGCGCGGCACCATCTGCGCTACATCTGGCAGGTGGTCAAGGGCGATGCGCCGCCCCCGCCGCCTGGCAGCGAGTTGATGTCCTACCGCTGGGCGTTCTGGGGGCTGATTGGCGCGTTCGTGGTGATTCTGCTCTGGGCGCAGTGGGCGGGCATGGACTGGTGGGTCGCCGCGCTCGTGTTCGCGATTTACCTCCTGGTGCAGGGGCTGGTGATGGCGCGCTGCACGGCGGAGGGCGGACTGCTGATCACCGAAGGCTGCTTCACGCCGATGGATGTTCTCACGATGGAGAAGTATTCGCTGCTGTCGCCGCGCAACCTGACGGCGATGGCGCTCAAGGATGCCGTGCTGTTCCGCGATCTGCGCGGCATCCCGATAACGGGCTTTCTGGACGCACAGAAACTCAGCGACGAGACGCGCCTCGCCAAGCGCACGCTGCTGGGCACGCTGGTGGTGGGCATCCTTGCGGCGATTGCCGTCGCGTTCGTCTTCCAGTTGTGGCTGCCCTACACCTACGGCGCGCTGAACCTGTACGGATATGTGTACGAGCGGCAGCCGACGCAGTTTTTCCGCGAGAACGCGCCGTTTATGACGCCCTCTGGCGGCGAGACGCCCGTGCCTGCGTTCCGCCCGCTCTTTTTCGCGCTGGGGTTCGTGATCACGCTGCTGCTGGCGTGGGGTCGGTCGGCGTTCCCGGGCTTTCCGTTCCATCCGTTGGGCTTCGCGATGAGCGCGACTTGGGGCGTGATTGTGCTGTGGTTTTCGATGCTGGTCGCGTGGCTGATTAAGGCGCCGCTGCTGCGCTATGGCGGCATGCCGCTCTATCGGCGGGTGCGCCCGTTTTTCTTGGGGATGATCTTCGGCGAGTTTTTCTCGGCGGCGGTATGGGCAGTGCTTGCCCTGCTCTACGGCGTGGACACGCCCGTATATCCGTGGCCATAGAACTCATGCAACACACCTTCCGAAACTCCCTATGCAAGCGCTCGTCGTGAGCCCCGTACGGCGGTTCGGCGGCGACTCCAACACATAGCTCACCTCCGTTTGTAAGCATACGAGTGTGTCAAAAGGCTCTTTCTACGGTACAATTCCCCTACTGGAGGTCTATTTCGCATGAGCTACGATGTGAAGGATTTGGCTTTGGCAGAGCAGGGTGCGCTGCGGATGGAGTGGGCAGACAACGAGATGCCCGTGTTGCGCCTCATTCGCCAGCGGTTCGAACAAGAGAAGCCGCTGAAGGGTATCCGCATCGCTGCATGCTTGCATGTCACCACCGAGACGGGCAATTTGATGCGCACGCTTAAGGCGGGCGGCGCGGAAATTGCGCTGTGCGCGTCGAACCCGCTCTCCACGCAAGACGACCTTGCCGCTGCATTGGTGAAGTACGAAGGCATCGCCGTATATGCCATCAAAGGCGAAGACAGAGACACCTACTATAAGCACATCCACCAAGCGCTGGACATCCAGCCCCACATCACGATGGACGACGGGTGCGATTTGGTGACCGTGCTGCACACTGACCGTCGCGAGGGGCTGGCGGAAGTGTTCGGCGGCACGGAGGAGACCACCACGGGCGTGATTCGCCTGCGCGCGATGGCGCGAGAGGGTGTGCTGCAGTACCCTGTAATTGCCGTCAACGACGCCTACACCAAGCACCTGTTCGACAACCGCTACGGCACGGGGCAAAGCACGATGGACGCGATTATGCGGGCGACGAACCTGCTGATTGCGGGGCGCAAGGTGGTCGTGATTGGCTACGGCTGGTGCGGGCGCGGGGTCGCGATGCGCGCACGCGGGCTGGGCGCACATGTGATTGTGTGCGAGGTCAACCCGCTCAAGGCGTTGGAAGCCCTGATGGACGGCTACGAGGTGATGCCGCTCGCGCACGCCGCGCAGGTCGGCGACATCTTCATCACCGTTACGGGCAACTACCGTGTGCTGCGCGAGGAGCATTTCCGAGTGATGAAATCGGGCGCGATTGTGTGCAACACGGGGCACTTCAATGTGGAGATCGACATCCCCGCGCTGGAGCGCATGGCGACAGGCAAGCGCACGGTACGCGCCTTCGTGGATGAGTACCAGCTCGCCGACGGGCGACGCCTCTACTTGCTGGGCGAGGGGCGGCTGATTAACCTCGCCGCCGCCGAAGGGCACCCTGCCGCCGTGATGGACATGAGCTTCGCGAACCAAGCGCTGAGTGTGGAGTACCTCGTGCAGAATCGAGGCAAGCTGCCGCGCGAAGTGTTCGCTGTGCCCGCCGAAATCGACGCGCAGGTGGCGCAGCTCAAGCTGCAGGCGCTCGGCGTGCAAATCGACGCGCTCACCGACGAGCAGGCGAAGTACCTCGAGTCGTGGCAGGAAGGCACATAGAAGGCTGGTCGCCTGAGTCGTTGGAGTATCTGGACGCCTGCCCTGTGTGCGGCGCGCGCACGGGGCAGGCGTTGCTCTATCGCGGGCTGCGCGACAAGGTCTACCCCAACACGCCAGGCGCGTGGGACTTCTACCGCTGCGGGGAATGTGGGTCGGGCTACTTCAACCCGCGCCCGACGCCCGAAGCAGTCGGCAGGCTCTACGAGGCGTACTACACGCACGCGCACACGGACGCGCCCGACTACGCGCAGCTCAGCCTGCTGGGCAAGCTGCGCCGAATCATAGGCAACGGCTACCGCAACTCCCGCTTCGGGATGCAGGAGCGTCCCGCCAGCATCTTAGGTGTGCTGGTCGCGTGGCTGATGCCCAACTACCGCGCCTTGCTGGATGCGGGCGGACGCCACCTGCCCAAGCAACCCAAAGGACGCCTGCTCGATGTCGGCTGCGGCAACGGCGACTTCCTGCAGTTCGCGCAGCGGGCGGGCTGGGAAGCCATCGGCGTGGAGCCTGACCCGAAAGCCGTCGAGGTCGCTCATGCGCGGGGACTGACCGTGCATCTCGGCGGGCTGGAGACGCTGGAGGCAGAATCGGAAGCGTTCGACGGCATCACGCTGAACCATGTGATTGAGCATGTGCATCACCCGCGCGCGACGCTGGAGCAGTGCTACCGCCTGCTTCGGCACGGCGGCTGGCTGTGGCTGGAGACGCCGAACTTAGACGCGCTTGGGCACGCCCATTACGGCGAGAACTGGGTCGGGCTGGACATCCCGCGCCACCTGGTGGTGTTCACTGACCGCGCGCTGATGCGCCTGCTGCAGGAGGTCGGCTTCACGCGGATTGAGCGGCTGCCCTACTACCCGCTGTGCGAGCGCGTGTTTGCGATGAGCCGCGCGATTGCAACGGGCGCGTCGCCCCATCACCCGCCGCCGCTCCCGCCCGAAGAGCGACGGGTCGCACGGCAAGCAGAAGCGAAGGCGCGCCGAAACCCCGAAATCCGCGAATTCACGATGGTACGCGCGTGGAAGGGATAAGCCCGCAACAGTGCGGGTGAAGCCAACGCAGTGCGCCGCCGACAATCAGAGTATGCAAATCACAAGCATGAACCCGGTTGCGCTCAGTCCTGCGAACGCGCAGCAGCAGGTGGCGAACCAAGCGCAGGTGAGCCTTGCACGCAAAGTGATGGATGTGCAGAAGCAGCAAGCGGCGACCCTGCTCAAGCAGTTAGACGGGATGGGGCAGAACCTCGATGTGCGCGTCTGACGGGGAGAGACGGCAGTGCGCCTGTCCCTCCCCTCTAATAAGGCGTGCTACGCGCGCGCCTTCGCTTCCAGCCGATTCAGCCAGACCACGATGCCGCCGAGCATGGCTGCCACTACCAGCGCAGTCGGCAGATAGGGCAGGCGCAGCGTCTCGTGCAGCGTAAGCTTGCCGAGATCCAGCGGCTGGATGAGGATTGGCTCCAGCGTGGGGTAGGCGAGGATGAAGGCGAACGCGCCGAGCAGCCCGCCCGCGACCGCAAGCAGCCCATCGCGCACGCCGCCACCTAAGCCTACCAACGCCGTGCCTGGGCAGTAGCCTGCAATCGCCATCCCGACACCGAACACCAAGCCGCCCACCAACACGCCCCACACATAGAGCGACTTGATTTTCAGGTGTGCCACATCAGGGGCGAAGGTCGCTAACACCGCTGCACCCACCATGCCCACTGCTATCGCTGTGAGCATGACTTTCAGCATCGTGAAGTCGCGGAACGCCAGCCCGCGCATCACCAGCCCGCAGCGGCTGAACCCTGCGCGATGCAACGCGAACCCGAACAGAACGCCTGTTAGTAGCCCCAACAGTTGTGTCTTGTCCATACTCAGTTCCCTCCGTTAGCGCGCTTGAGCAGCAGCGAGGCGGTCAGCACGCCTGTGGCGAATGCCGCCGCGCCAAACAAGAAGCCGCTCAGCGCGAGTTGCGCGATTCCGCTCAGCATATGCCCCGAAGTGCAGCCGCCCGCAAGGCGCGCCCCGAACAGAATCAGGAAGCCCCCAACGAACGCCGCCAGCCCGCGCGCCCATGAGGCGCGAAACACATTCGGCAACTCGCACGCCACCGTGCGGTCGCCCCCAGGCAAGACGCGCGAGAGCAACGCGCCCAGTACCATGCCGATAATCAACATTACTTCCCAGCCGATTTTCGCGCCGATTTTCTGCAGGTACGGCTGCGACTCGGCAAAGCCCGGTACGATTTTATCCACCAAGTACCCCACTAACTGCGGGTAGGCGGTAGAGACGCCGAGCGGCTGCACAGTCGCAATCGCGAAGATTTGAACCAGCCCGATCATGCCGCCCCAAATTAGCCAAGGCGGCACGCCAGCACGCGACGGCGCGTCAGTCGCACGCACCGCCTGTGCCGAAACCTCCGTACGCTCCGTTATCATAGTCTGGATACCTCCATAGCGTTAGAGGCAGCACCCGCATGAAACGATTCACGCGCCTTGCAAAAAAAACGCGGGATAGTGTATAATAGGGCACGGAGGTAATTTGGCATGCGTAAGCGAGGATTTACCCTAATCGAGTTGTTGGTCGTCATCGCAATCATTGCGATTTTGGCGGCAATCCTGTTCCCTGTCTTCGCGCAGGCGAGGGAAAAGGCGCGCCAGACGCAGTGTCTGTCGAACCTGCGCCAGAACATTCAGTCGGTGCTGATGTATACGAACGACTACGACACGCTCTATCCACGCGGCATTAGCGGCGAGGGGACGCTAATCATTCACCTTTTTGACCTGCTTCACCCCTATCGCAAGAGCGCAGAGGTGCTGACCTGCCCGTCGTACCCCAACGAGAACGGCGGGATGGACTGGCAAGCGCGGCTTCGGTTCCGCAACAGCTCGAATCGCAGTGTGGGCACTTTCCGCTACTTCGCGTTTGTGCCCAACTACGGCGTGTTCAGCCTCAACACCTGCCGCATTTCGACGATTTTCTACCGCAACGAGGGCAAGGTGGTCAGCGAGGCGTTCGTGCCGCGCCCTGCAGACACCATCGCGCTGGTGGACGGCTACTGGTACTACAACGCAGGCACCTACTGGTTCGAATACTGGTTCAAGATCGATATCTGGCCGCGCCACCACTTAGGTAGCAACATCGCCTATCTGGACGGGCATGTGAAGTGGTCGCATCATCTGGGCATCCCGCGCGGGGGCGAGATTCCACCCGCATGGCGGCAATACTTTTCGGGCGTATGCCCCCAGCGCAACACGAACACCTACTACTTCTTCAACTATCCGCCAGGTTGGAACAACCGCACGCCGAAAAACGAGGGCGAATTCAACACGGTCAATCCGCACGGGCAGTGCTTCGGCGACTTCTTCGGGATTCCCGAAACGCCTGTTGTGAATGTGTGCGAGCGTAGCTGCGGCTCGACGCAGACTCCGCTCTGCTGGTAAACCACGCTTGCCCTAACATGTCGGCGCGTGATTAGGTATAATTAGGCGTCCCTGATGCTTCAGGGACGCTGACGTCTGCCATTTTTGGGTGGGCTTTTGGTTGTCAGAGAGCCTGCGGGGTGTGTTCACGCCTGCTCGAAATGGCAGACTACCCGCTCGATAAGCGTATCGAGCGGGTAGCAAGCAACTACACGAATTCGGTGGCTCACCACTCGCGTGCCCAGTAGCGGTTGTCGGTCGCTTCGCCGCGCCAAGTGCCGTCTAACGAGGCGTAGTTGCGGTGGTACCAGCGCGTGGTGGGCGTGGTCTTCACATGCCCGTCGGCAAACAGCACATTCGTCAGCCGCCCCGTAATGAGCGTCTTGATAAACCCGATGAAATTGTTGTTAACGGTCGTGTTCACATTGCCGTTGCCGCGCTGGTGCGAACCCCACACGCCCACATAGTAGATGTCGCCGTTGAAGGCGATTGCGAACTGCGGCGGTCGGCTCAACTGCGCACCGTCCGAGAGCATTATCGTTTCCGCAGGGTACTGGAGCGACGCCTGGGGCGCAGGCGTGTTGTACGACGCGCTGGCAAACTGGGCGTAGGTGGCAGGGTCGCGCGTACACACCGCCTGATTCGGCAAACACATACAGGTGCTAAAGCCACCGAAAGTCCAGAAGTTGTAGGCGTAGGTGTTGCTCACTGCGCCCAGCCCCGCTTTGGACGATGGGCACGCCCACACATCCTTTAGCTCGCCCGTTTGCACATTCGCGCCGTTCTTGATGTAGGGGTCAACTAACCCTGGAAACATGTAGCGCAGCGCCCAGCGCAGGCTTGGATCGGGACACATCCCTGTCCATGGCGGGTAGGTCTCGTCGTAGTCCTGCACATACATCATAAACGCCGTGCCAATCTGCTTGAGGTTGCTGGTGCAGGTCGTCTGGCGTGCCTTCTCGCGCGCCTGTGCGAACACAGGGAACAGAATCGCCGCCAGAATCGCGATAATCGCGATGACGACCAGTAGCTCGATCAGAGTAAAGCCTCTTCGCTGTTGCATCGTCTGCCTCCGCCCTCTATTATAGCACACTGGCGCGTGGTTTTGTGTTTCATAGCTCCAGCGGGGTGATGATTTTGACGGCGAGTCGGTTCTGGGCGCGGCTGGCGTTGGGCAGCCCGTAAATGACATAGAGGTCGAACCCGCGCCTGACGCGCTGCAGGTAGGTCAGGTAAAAGTTGCGCGTGGTCTCCGTCTCGCCGCCGAACTCCAGCCGATTCAGCACGAGCCTGCCCCCCAGTGCGCGTTCGGGGTCGATCTCGTAGTTGAGGGTGAAGATGAGTTGGCGGGCGCGGTCGGTCGGGTCGCTGGGGTAGTCGATGTCGAGGCTTTCCAGCTCGAGTCGGAGCCGTAGGCGCGGCGCGAGTTCGTAGGCTTGCGTGAGCAGCGCGTACAGGCTGCGCCCGCCGTTCTGCTCGCCGATGCGCACGCTCAGCGCGCCCGTGCGGTAGATGTCCAGCACATTCCACGCATATTCAATCCCCAGCGTGCGGTCGATATTCGGCGGGCGGTTTAGGTACTCCACACTCAGCGTCAGCCGATTCTGTGAGGTGAACAGCCACTGCTGGGTAATCGCGACGCCCTCGTCGAGTCGGTCGCCGCCGTAGCGCGTGCGCCGCGTGGCTTCGAGGCGCGTCTCGGTATACAGCAGTCGCTCGCTGTCAGGTCGGTCGAACCACAGCGCGCCGACGCGCCAGCCGCGATAGCCCGTTTCGGGCACAAACCCCAGTCGCGGGCGGTAGTTCGGCTCGATGTCGGTGTATTGCAGTAGGTAGTTGGGGCGGCGTTCGGGCGCGTTGCGATACAGCGTGTATTGCTGGTAGACGCCGTCGCGGTCGCCGCTGAGCCTGTAATACGCCGCGGTCAGGCGCAGTTCGCCCGCGCCCGTGATGCGCTGCGTGTCGAGCAGCGCGCCCAGCGTGTCTTCCTGCACATCGCCTTGCAAGCGCACCCCCAGCAGATTGAGGAACGACCGCTCGGCGAACTGGTAGCGGATGCGCCCGACCCCAAACTGCCGCAGGCGACCGTTGTGTGCGTATTCGCCGACCGTCGCGCCGTAGCGCCAGTCGCCCAGCGTACCGAACGCCTTCAGACCCGCATTCAGCTCCTGCACGCGCACGCTGTAGAACACGGCGCGCCCGGGCAGGTATTCGCTACCCTCTTGGAAAAACGGGCGCGTCTCTGCCAGCACCTTCTCGGTGTAGGAGAAGTCCACGCGCGCGACATCGGCGGCGATGTTGCGGAAGTCGGGCTTGACGGTCAGCAGCGCGGTCAGCGGGTCGCCCGCGATATAGCGCACATCGAGCCCACCGCGCCCGCGCGTGCGATTGGGGTCGCTGTCGCCCGTGAAGTAGGGCAGCAGAATCACGGGATAGCGCGGCGGGGGCAACTCCAGCCCCGTCCACAGGCTCTGACGGCGCGTGGAGTAGTACGCGCCCATGTTCGGGAAGGTGTAAATCTCGTTCAGGCGCGGGATGTACCGCTCCAGAATCACCCCGAAGCGCGTCTGCTTCGGCGGGTAGCGCAGGATGCGGAACGGGATGCGCACTTCTGCGCTCCAGCCGTTGTCGGTGATTCGCGCGGCGGCTTGCCAGTCGCCGCGCCAGCGGATGTTCTCGGTCGTGCCTGCGGGGAACTCGTCGGCTTGTGCGCCCCGCGCGTTCACCGTGAAACTGTACGGCTCCAACCCGCGCGCCTGCGGCTCCAGCAGCACCAGCACCGTGTCGTCGTTCTCAAGGTAGCCGCCCCGCTTGGTCTCCTGCGCACGGATTTGGCTGGGGTCGGGGTCTTCGCAAATAAAGGCGACATAGACCGCCTCCGAGTCGTAGCCGATGTAGGCGCGTGTGGGGAACGCGCCCCACTGCTGACGCGACGGCGACCAGAACCGCTCCACAAAGTACGCCTCCGCCCACTCGTCGGGGTTGACGACGCCGTCGATAACGGGCGGACGGCTCAGTTTCTGCGCGGGAAAACTGCGCGGCTCGACAGGCTGCGCCCACAACAACGCCACGAGGCACACGCCCCACAACACACCACACACGCACGGTCGCATACCAACCTCCCCTATGCCAAAGCAATTCGAACCCGCGCTCAGAATTCCTACCGCTCCCCCACCGAACCGTCGCCTTTCCATCAGCCACCAGTATCGAGACAGAGGAACCGCGCGCGATTTCCCCCCTCGCCCGCTTGCAGGAGAGGGAGCAATGGGGGTGAGAGGCAAAAAGGCACGCCTGCCCCAGAGATTTCGTATCGAGATTTCGTATCTGACACCTGTACCCTTATCAGCACCCACCCTTGGGGGTGAATGCTACGAAGATCCGCGAGCTCTTGGCTTCGGCAAAAGATTTCGTTTCAATGGGCACCCACCCTTGGGGGTGAATGCTACGAAGATCCGCGAGCTCTTGGCTTCGGCAAAAGATTTCGTTTCAATGGGCACCCACCCTTGGGGGTGAATGCTACGGGTCAAAGCAACGCCTCGGAGGAAACAATGTTTGAGTTCCGTTTCAATGGGCACCCACCCTTGGGGGTGAATGCTACCGTACGATTACCTGCGCCAAGGTTTGATCAAATAGCCCGCGCGTTTCAATAGGCACCCACCCTTGGGGGTGAATGCTACTACTTTGAAGACGCACGCTACGAAGCCGGCTGGTTGGTTTCAATGGGCACCCACCCTTGGGGGTGAATGCTACCTGCTCCACACATAGTATACCCGATCCTACAGCGGGTCAGATAGTTTCAATGGGCACCCACCCTTGGGGGTGAATGCTACACTAAAACGAAGGTATCGGGCAATCGCTGCGGTAACCGTAGAGTTTCAATGGGCACCCACCCTTGGGGGTGAATGCTACCAAGTATCAAACCGTAGTAGGAGCCACCATCGACGAAATGGTTTCAATGGGCACCCACCCTTGGGGGTGAATGCTACGGGCGTGGATGTGATTATCCATCCCAACGAGCGCACACCGGTTTCAATGGGCACCCACCCTTGGGGGTGAATGCTACGCAAGATCGTTACGGAAGCCGTTGCTGCGTTGGAATTCTGTTTCAATGGGCACCCACCCTTGGGGGTGAATGCTACGCAACCGCCTCATTCACACGCTTCCGTCTCGCCATCGTCCGGTTTCAATGGGCACCCACCCTTGGGGGTGAATGCTACCCTGGAGTTGAGGAAGTTGCTGGAACCTTACTATGATCAGTTTCAATGGGCACCCACCCTTGGGGGTGAATGCTACTCGTCGAATTTTCGTCGCTGGTGAGAGTGCAAACGCGGAACCGAGCGTTTCAATGGGCACCCACCCTTGGGGGTGAATGCTACATGGACGAGGCACCAGCCGACGCTGAGATTGCACGCGGGCCGCTGTTTCAATGGGCACCCACCCTTGGGGGTGAATGCTACCGGGCGCAAGGAGAATGACATGAAGTTCGAGACATATGTTTCAATGGGCACCCACCCTTGGGGGTGAATGCTACGAAAGAAGTCCAGCTGACTACCCCGATCCCGAAGACGATCCCTTGTTTCAATGGGCACCCACCCTTGGGGGTGAATGCTACTTTATGCATATGATTTACACCTTACCGCCGGAGGTCAAGCTTGCCAAGTTTCAATGGGCACCCACCCTTGGGGGTGAATGCTACTGGAGGTCAACCTGAGTGACTTGTGTGATGTTGCTTAGGGACGGTTTCAATGGGCACCCACCCTTGGGGGTGAATGCTACGGTATAGTCTACCTCATCACACCCCCCCTTTGTCAAGGGGTCAACGCGCTTCTTAACATTTCCCAACGATTTTGAACTCAGCCGTTGTGGCGAACCCCAACGCAACTTGAACTCAAGGGCGAATTCGGGGGAGGTTCGCCACTTTTGTAGGGTTTTGCGGCGGGTGTGGTTTGGGGTGTTTTTGGCGGCGGTTTTGAGTTCAAAGTTGGGCGGTGTTTTGGGGGTGGTGTGGGGTGTGTTTTGGGTGTGAGTTCAGATATTTAGCGTGGCTAAGGGGTTGGCGAAGGTCGGTAGACATATGATCCGAGTTCAAGTGGGTGGGAGGTTCGCCAGAAGTTTAGCGTGGCTAAGGGATTGAGGTGGGTTGAGTTCGGTGTGTTGGGGTGTGAAGTTGAAGTGTTGGTTGCGGTTTGGGGGTGGGTGGGGTTTTGGTGTGGGGGGTTCGCGCAATACTTAGCGTGGCTAAGGATTTGGCGGCGCGGGTTGGCAGGAATCGCGGCGCGCGCGTTGAACGCCTACAGGCGATGAAGACTGCGATCATCCTGTGCGCAGGGCACGGGGCGCGCTTTTGGCCCTACAACGAGGTGCGCCACAAGGCGGCGACGCCCATCATGAACCGTCCGAATGTGCGCCGCTTAGCCGACTCGCTGCAACAGGCGGGCATCGAGCGGCTAATAGTGGTCGTTGGCGTGCATGAGGCGTCGGTGCGCGCCGCGCTGCACGATTTCGAGTTGCCCGTCGCGTTCATTCGCCAGAACCCGCCTGCAGGCACGGCATATGCGGTGCTGAGCGCGCTGCCGCTGATCGGCGACGAGCCGTTCCTTGTGGCTTACGGCGACATCGTCACGCCGCCCGAAACGGTGCGCCGCTTGGTGGAGGCGTTTCAGGGGTCGGGCGCGCTGGCGGCGGTCGTCGCGCAGCCCTACTTGCCCGAACACGACCCGCGCGACTGGATTGGCGCGGTGGTGCATCAGGGACGCCTGCGGCGCATCGAGGGGCACAGCGCGGACACGAACTATCGACTCGGCGGGCTGTATGCGTTCCAGCCCCAGATTCGCGACGCGCTGAACGCCCATCCGGGACTGATGACCAGCGTGCCCGTCGGCGGCATGCCCCCGCTGGAAGCCGAACTCGCGCAGACCCTGCAGACCCTGCTGGAGCAAGGGCATGACATCCCCTTCGTGGAGCCTGCGGGCTTTCTGGTGGACATGGACAAGCCGTGGCACCTGTGGGAAGCGAATGTGCGCTGGCTGGAGTACGAGGCGAGCCGACTGGAGACCGACCGTATCAGCAAGACCGCCAAGATTGACGACTCCGCCGAAATCTACGGCAAGGTCGTGGTGGAAGACGGCGCGGTGATTGGCAAGCGCGTGGTGATTCGCGGCAACTGCTTCATCGGGCGCGAGTCGCACCTGACGAACGGCGCGATGCTGATGGGCACGACGGCGATTGGCGCACGCAGCCACCTGCGCGACTACTGCCACCTGTCGGGCACGACGGTGGTCGGCAACGGCTGTATCGTCGGGCACGGTGCGGAGATGGACGGCGTGATGCTGGACGGCAGTTTCCTGTTCCACTACTGCGAGATTATGGGCGTGGTAGGGCAGCGGGTGGACATCGGCGCGGCGACGGTGTGCGGCACGCTGCGCTTCGACGACGGCGACACGATACACACCATCCGCGGGCGACGCGAGCGACCCGACTTCGGCGCGAACGGCACCTACTTCGGCGACTTCTCGCGCACAGGCGTGAATGTCATCACCATGCCTGGCGTCAAAATCGGCGCGTACTCGTGCGTCGGCGCGGGCATCGTGGTCTACGAGGACATCCCCAGCCGCAAACTCGTGCTGCTGAAGCAGGAGTTGGTCTACCGCGACTGGGGACCCGAACGGTACGGCTGGTGATGGAGCGGTTCCTGCTGGCGCTGACCGCGACTGGGATTGCGCTGTTCGCGCTGATCAAGCCCGTGCATATCGACGACACGGTCGTGCTGCATGTGGCAGCGAATATTTTGCGCGACCCGTTGCGTCCGTTTGCGGGCGAGTTTTTCTGGCTGGAGGAGCCCCAGCCACTGGCGAAGGTGACGACGAACCCACCGCTGGTGAGTTATTGGCTGGCGCCGTGGATTGCGCTGGCGGGCTATCGCGAGTGGGTGTTGCATCTGTCGTTTGCGCCGTTTGTGGCGCTGCTGATGTGGGGCATGCATCGGTTGGCGACGCGCTGGCTGGGCGCGGAGTGGGCGTGGTGGGCGGTCGGCTGGCTGATGCTGTCGCCTGCCGTGCTGCCGGGGATGAACCTGATGCGCGATGTGCCTGCGCTGGCGTTGCTGGTGGGCGGGCTGGCGTGCTGGGTGGAGGGTGTGGAGCGTCGGGGAGCGCGATGGCTGGCGGCGGGCGCGCTGCTGGTCGGGCTGGCGGGGCTGGCGAAATACACCGCGCTGATTGGGGTGCTGTTGGTCGCTTTGTATACGCTGCAGCAGCGGGCGTACGGCGCGTTGGGCTGGCTGACGCTGGCGCTTGTGCCGATTGCGGGCTGGTCGGCGTTGAACCTGTGGGCAGACGGCGAAGTGCATCTGGTGTATCTGTGGCAGGAGCGTCGGGGCAGCGCGCCGCTGGGAGCGAAGTTGCTGCCTGGCGTCGTCGGGCTGGGCGCGAGCACGCTGCTGTGGCTGGGCGTCAGGCGGCGGTTCAAAGCCGCGCTGGGGGACGGCTGGCGGTGGAAGGTCGCGCTGGTGGTGTTGGCAGCCGCGGGCGTGGTGGGGTGGTATCACCTGCAGTTTGCGGGTCAGCCGATGTACCTGCAGTCGCTGCTGTGGCTGGTCGCGGGCGTGATCGTGTTGGGGCTGGCGGTGGGGGTGGGGTGGTTCAAGGATTCGCCCCCCTCCTTAAGGTTCCCCCCGCTTCGCGAGGGGAACCGAGCAGGTGCAGGTTCACATACGCTTCGCGAGGGGAACCCAGAGGGTGCAGGTTCACACACGCTTCGCGAGGGGAACCCAGCGGGCGAGAACGCGGTTCCCCCTGCGAGCAGGGGGAACCTTAAGGAGGGGGTTTCAACAAGCCAGCACATCATCCTCTTCCTCCGCCTCTGGCTGCTAATCGCGTTGGCGGCGGCGGTGTGGGGCGTGCCGTTTCAGGCGATGCGCCACCTGCTGTACGCGCTGCCGCCCTTGATCCTCATCCTCACGCCGTGGGTGGGCAGGAACGCGCCGCTGCTGATTGCGCAGGGCGTGCTGTGTCTGGCGGTCATCGCGGCGGACTACGACTACGCGGTACGCTACAAGCGGGGCGCGGCGGCATATGCCGAACAGTTCGCGGGCGAGCGCGTCTGGTACGCAGGCTCGTGGGGCTGGATGTTCTACGCCGAGCAGCACGGATTCCGCAAACTGCTGCCCGATGGCAAAGGTCTGCAGCGCGGCGACATCGTGATTATCCCTGAGCGCGTCTACAAGGGCAAGATGCCCCCCGACCTGCACAAGCACCTGATACTGCTGGACGAGACGCCTTGCTACCCGCTGATGCCGCTGCGCACGATGGATTTTCGCGGAGCCGCCTACTACGCGCTGATTCGCACGAACGCGCCGTTCCGCTTCACCCTGCAGTGGGACGAACCGCTGGAGATACGCCGCGCCTACCGATGGATGCCCCCACGCTGAGCCTGATTGTGCCCCTGTATAACGAAGCGCCGAACCTGCCGCGCCTGCTGGAGGCGTGCGCCGCCGCGCTGGAGCACACAGGCGAATCGTGGGAGATTCTGCTCATTGACGACGGTAGCGACGACGGCAGTTGGGCGGTCATTCAGAGGGCGACGCAGGCGGATGGGCGCATACGCGGGTTGCGCCATCCGCAGCGGCTGGGCAAGACGCAGGCGTATGCGACGGGCTTCCGCGCCGCGCGCGGGCAGTACCTGTTCACCATCGACGCCGACCTGCAGGAAGACCCTGCGGCAATCCCCGCGATGCTGGAGCGGCTACGCGCAGACGCCGACATGGTGGTCGGTTGGCGCAGGCGGCGGCGCGACCCGCCCCTGAAGGTGCTGGCGTCGTGGGTGTTCAACGCCGTTTTGCGCTGGGGTTGGGGGCTGCCCCTACACGATGCGAATTGTGGCTTCAAGGGCATGCGCCGCGCAGTCGCTGACGCGCTGCTGCCCTACTTGGAACGCGACTTCCACCGCTACCTTGCGCTAATGGCGTATCGGCTGGGCTTTCGCGTGGCGGAGGTGGTCGTGGCGCATCGCCCGCGCGCCTATGGGCGTTCCCGCTACGGGCTGGAGCGGTACGGGCGCGCGCTGGCGGACCTGTGGGCACTGCGCCGACGGCTATAATATGGGGGTGTCTAACTGGGACGCGCTGAACGCGCAGATTGTCGCTTGCACGCGATGCCCGCGCTTGGTCGCCTACCGCGAGCGGGTCGCCCAGCAGAAACGGGCACAGTACCGCGACTGGGCGTATTGGGGCAAGCCTGTGCCGAACTTTGGCGAGCCGACCGCGCGGCTGCTGATTGTCGGGCTGGCGCCTGCGGCGCACGGGGGCAATCGTACAGGGCGCATCTTCACAGGCGACGCTTCAGGCGATTTCCTGTTCGCGGCGTTGCACCAGACGGGCTTCTGCAACCAGCCAACCTCCACGCATCGCGACGACGGGCTACAGCTGTACGATGTCGCCATCACCGCCGCCGTCCACTGCGCCCCGCCCGACAACAAGCCGACCCCCGACGAGCAGCGAGCGTGCTTCCCCTACCTGCAGGCGACCTATCGGCTGATGCCGAACCTGCGCGGGCTGCTCGCGCTGGGGCAGATAGCGTTCAACGCCTGCGTGCGCTTGGCGCGTGCGGAAAACCTGCTGCCCGACGGCGTACGCCCCCACTTTCGGCACGGCGCAATCTACCCTCTCGCAGGCGGGCGGTTCCTCGCGGCAAGCTACCACCCCAGCGCACGCAACACCTACACGAAGCTGCTGACCCCCGCAATGATGACCGACCTACTGCAGCGGATTCGCGCACGGCTGGAGACGAACGCTATCGCGACGCCAGACGATTCTGGGGCTTGAGGCGCGCGACGCGGGCGTCGTACACCGACGAGTCTTCGTAGACCACCAGCAGGTTCGTGAGTTTGCGTTTGGGCAGCACCTTGACCTCGCGGCGGTAGTAGAGGAACGACGAGCCGCCGCCGTCGAGCGCGATTGCGTCGGTCGCGCCGAGCGCGCGCAGCACCCACGCCAGCTGACGCAGCGTAATCGGCTGTTCCACCACGACCAGCAGCAGCTTGTTGTGCTTGGTAACGCCGACCGCCACGCGCTTACCCCGCGCGTAGACGCGCTTGTCGCGGAAGCCCTCGCCTGGCGGATAGAGCGCGATCTTGCCCCCCTGCAGCAGGCGCGGACCCGCGCCCAGCACCAGCCGATAGTCGCTCCAGTCGCGCTGGCGATGCAGTTTCTGGCGGATGAAGCGCACCTGATTGTCGTAGGTGATGCACAGCGCGGTGCCAACCCCGCCGAAATGCACCCGCTCGCCCTCAATCACGATGTCGCCCACGGGCAGCTTGCTGGTCGTGCTGAAGTAAGTGCCCGTGACGGCGGCGGTCGGCTGCGAACGCGCCAGCAAGTCCCAGATCGATTCATCCCGACCAAGCCGCCGCGCCGTCACGACCCCCACCCGCACAGAGGGGTTGTTCAAATCGGCGACCACATAACGCACGGGAATGCCGTTCACCTTGCGGTAGAGCAGCTGCACCGAGTTGCCTGAAGCTTGTCTCGGCGGTGCAGCCGCGTGCGCTGACAACAGCGTCGGCTCTACCCAGCAGCCCTGATACAGAAGCGATCCCAGAAGACCAATCAGCAGCAGCGTTAGTCGCACTAAGCGTCACCTACCCGATACTCCCCCACCCCCCCCCCCCCCCCCCCCCCCCCCCCCGGGGGGGGGGACTCTCCCCCCC
>Ga0079995_1095659_pt2 | contig 17556 bp, 18 predicted proteins | sample FaiFalFF_MnMetaG_2_FD_69198 | JGI IMG/M metagenome (GOLD analysis project Ga0079995, IMG submission 69198) | Freshwater microbial communities from Yellowstone National Park, Wyoming, USA - Fairy Falls C (FF_Mn_C) (SPADES assembly) (version 4) | ecosystem: Environmental > Aquatic > Freshwater >...
TGAAGAGGGCATAATCTGTTAATCAAATCCCCCCGAAAAGTCAAACGCCCGTGGGGAAACGTATACCGGGCTCGGGGTCTCCCAGCGGGGTCCGGACTGTCCGGTCCGGTCGAACGGTGCCATTGGGTCCTGCGTGGCAGGAGACCCGATGGTTCCTCGACGGGATTTCAAAGAACTTCAGGAGTGGGTCGGGCTCCGTATGCCAGCCCGGCGACGGTCTTCACGAGAGGAATCGCCGCATAACTTTTCCCCAGGCCGTCTTCCGGATATGATGGGCCATCGTTTGAAGGTCTTGCAAGAGGCGAATCGCCTCGTTGACGTCCTGGAGGGTCGTACCGCTTCCCCGGGCGATCCGGCGCTTCCGGCTGGCGTTGAGGATCCGGGGATATCGCCGCTCCTGGGGCGTCATGGAAAGGATGATCGCCTCCAGACGACGGAGGTCGTCTTCGTCCATCTCGTCCATCGCCTCTGTCGGGAGACCGGGAATCAGGCTGGCCCACTGGCGGATCGGGCCCATCCGACGGATCATACGAATCTGCGTCAGGAGGTCCTCGAAGGTGATCTCGTCTTTCAAGATCTTTTTCTGAAGCTCGGCGGCTTCTTCTCGGCGGACGGCCTTTTCAGCCTTCTCGATCAGGGACAGAACGTCCCCCATGCCCAGGATCCGCTGGGCCATCCGGTCAGGGTGGAAGACCTCGAGGCCGTCGATCTTCTCGCCAACGCCGACGAACAGGATAGGCCGCTGGGTCACCTGCACGATGGACAGAGCCGCGCCGCCCCGGGCGTCCCCGTCCATCTTCGTCAGGACGACGCCGGTGAAGTCCACGGCCTTAAAGAAGGCCAAGGCGCTTCGAACGGCGTCCTGGCCCGTCATGGCGTCGGCGACGTAGAGGACCTCATGAGGGCGGAGGACGTCCCGGATGCGGACCATCTCGGCCATCAGGTCGGGGTCTACGTGGAGTCGGCCGGCTGTGTCCACGATGAGGACGGAGTAGCCCCGGAGTTTGGCCTGCCGAAGGGCGTCCTCGGCGATGGCCTCCGGCCGATTCGGGAGAGGGTACTCCAGGACGTCGCAGGGGACCTTTTCGCCCAAGACCTTCAACTGCTGGATAGCCGCCGGCCGCCGGACGTCCGTCGAGACCATCACGGGATAATGGCCCTGCTCCTTGACCCACTTGGCCAGCTTGGCCGCCGTCGTCGTCTTACCCGAGCCCTGCAGGCCCAGGAGGAGGATGACTGTCGGCGGCGTGCGACTGAACGCCAGGGGCCGCACCTCCCGGCCCAAGACGTCGACGAGGGTATCCCGGACGATCTTGATGAGGTACTGCTCCGGCGTCAGGCTCTGAAGGACTTCGGGCTGGGCCAGGGCCCGCTGGCGGACTTCTTCAATGAAGGTCTTAATGACCTTAAAGTGGACGTCGGCTTCCAGCAGGGCCCGTCGGATTTCTTGCAGGCCCTCGTCGATGTCCTTTTCCGTCAAGCGGCCCCGCTGGCGCCAGCGGTAGAAGACCTCTTGAAAACGGGTCGTCAACTGCTCGAACATAGCACTTTGTTAAGATATGGATGCAGGATACAGGATGCAGGATGCAGGATAGAAATGGCTCGGATTCCGCTTACCTGGTACCCGGAACCGGGTACCTGGCATCCGGGACCCGATCCGTTTTTATCCTGCACCATGCATACCCCATGGGCGCGTTTTTCGAAGACAAGTGCCAGGTACCGGGTACCTGGTATCGGGTACCGGGTACCTGGGACCTGGGACCCGGCACCGGATGCGGTCCGACGCCGATGACCGCTGCATCGGAAATCCGATCAGCCCCTTGGCAAAATAGTCCGCCAGTCCCGGGGTGTCAAGCCGGTCCGGGCCTGGTACCGAGCCGTAGACAGGACGGAGTAAGCCGGCCGCCGGGCCCGCCAACCCATCTCCGCCATCGTCCGAGCCTCCAGTAGAGACGTGGGGAGGCCCTGGGTCCGGAGGATCCATTCGGCCTGTTCGTAGCGACTGCAGACGCCCTCATTCCGGAAGTGGACCCAGCCCCGTACGCCGTTCAAGAGAAGATGGCCGATGGCTTCGGCCAGGTCGTCGGCCCAGGTCGGGGCGCTGACCTGGTCGGTGACGGCCCGCACGGGGAGGCCCGCCCGGGCCCGCTCGAGGACCCACGTGACGAAGTTGGGCCGGTACGAACTGAAGACCCAACTCGTCCGCAGGATGAGGAACTGCCCGGAAGGCATGCGCTCGGCAACTCGTCGTTCCCCGTCCAGCTTGGATCGGCCATAGGCGCTGAGGGGCCGAGGCGGGTCGGCCTCTTCATAAGGTGTCCCCTGCGTCCCGTCGAATACGTAATCCGTACTGAGGTGGACCAGCAGAAGGCCCATCCGCTCGCACGCGTGGGCCAGCAGGCCCGGCCCGTGGGCATTCACGACCATCGCCCGGTCCGGCATGTCCTCGCACTGGTCCACGTTCGTCAGGGCCGCGCAGTTGATGATACACCGGGGCCGTTCCCGAGGCGCCGTCCCCAATAGCCACCGCTGGACGGACTCAGGTAGGGTGATGTCCCATTCGGCGTGGGTAAAGCCCCGGACGTCGAACCAGCGGGTCAGGACGTGCAAACAGGCCTGCCCAACCTGGCCTGTGGCGCCGAGGACCCACACACGCGCGCCCGGCGAGAGCCGGGCTCCCTGCCAGTGACCGCCCCAGGGAAGCATCGATTCGACTCTCCCAAGCGGACGAGATTCAGGGTGAGGATCGGGCCTCCCGGACGGACTTCATCCGTGGGACCCGGGGTCCCCTCCCCATCGGGGGCCGTAGTGCTGTTCGTAAAAGCGCCGGAATGCCTCGTCGGATTCCAGGTTCTGCCACCGTTCTGGATGCGTCTGGTACCACTCCACGGTCACTCGCAGGCCCCGGTCGAAGTCCGTCTCGGGCCGCCATCCGAGCCGGCGAATTCGGCCCCAGTCCATCGCATATCGCCGGTCATGACCCGGTCGGTCCGGGACCCGTCGAATCAGGGACGTCGGCTTGCCCAAGAGGGCCAGGATCCGATGGGCGACCTCGATATTCGGCAAGAGGTTCCCGGCCCCAATGTTGTAAACGGTCCCGAAGGTCCCCCGTTCGGCCACGACCCGGATGGCCTCACAGAGGTCCTCGACGTACAGCCAGTCTCGGACGTTTTGGCCGTCGCCGTACAGGGGCAGGGGCTGGTCTTGCAGGGCCCGAACGATGAAGAAGGGGATAAGTTTTTCGGGAAACTGCCGGGGGCCATAGGCGTTGCAGGGTCGGACGATGAGGACGGGGAGGCCAAAGGTCACGGCATAGGCGTGGGCCAGCCGGTCGGCGGCCGCCTTGCTGGCCGAATAAGGGCTGGAGGGTTCTAAGGGAGCCTGCTCGTGGGCCAGTCCCTCGTCGACGCTCCCGTAAACCTCGTCGGTCGATACGTGGACGAAGCCCTCGACGCCGTGCCGACGGGCCGCCTCCAGGACTTCAAAAGTCCCCCACACGTCCGTCTCCAGAAACCGGCCCGGGTCGTACAGGGAGCGGTCGACGTGCGTTTCGGCCGCAAAGTGAAAGACCCATTGCACGCCCGGCAGGACAGCCTCCACGTCGGCCCGCCGGGTGACGTCCCCCTGCACGAATCGATGGCGGGGGTCGTCCATCACGGCCCGCAGGTTGTCCAACGTCCCGGCGTACGTCAGCTTGTCCAGGGTAATGACCTCGACGTCCGGATAGGTCCGAAGCAGGAGCTCCACGAAATGGGAGCCGATGAACCCGGCCCCGCCGGTCACCAGGACCCGCTTCCCGTTCAACCGCGTCATGGCGCTCGCCCCCACTCCGAATCCAAGCCCCGCTCGTTAAAGCGGGGGTTACTGCAAAGATACAGGATGCAAACCCCGTGTGCGGGTTTGGCTCGGTGTTCGGCCCTCGGCGTGAATCCGGTACCCGGTGCCAGGTGGCCGGTACCCGACACCTGGCACCGAATACCTGCCTTATTGCCCGATTGCCCTGCTACGTCCCGGGTACCCGGCACCGAGGACCAAGCCGGGAAACGCGCCCATCGGTCTTGTATCCTGCATCCTGTATCCTGCATCTATAGACTTCAGTCCGGGTTCGAGACCTCGCCGTACCGTTCCTCCACGTCACAGCGCTTGTGCGCGATGTGATAGTCGAATTCGGAACGGAACTTGCGAACGAAGCTCAGGACGGGCAGGGCCGCCGCATCTCCCAAGGCGCAGATCGTACGGCCCAGGATGTTTTGGGCGACCTGGAGCAGGAGGTCCGGATAGGACGGGTCGGCCCGGCCGTGCAGGATGTCCTGGACCATCTCCAGGAGCCAGGGGGCACCCTCCCGACAGGGCGTGCACTGACCGCAGGATTCGTCGGCGTAAAAGTCCGCGATGACCTCCAGGGCCCGGACCATGCAGGTCATCTCGTCCATCACGATGATACCGGCCGAGCCCAACATGGAACCGGCCTTGGCCAGGGCGTCAAAGTCGGCCGGGACGTCGACCTCGTCGGCCCGCAAGACGGGAGCCGAAGAACCCCCGGGGATGACGGCCTTCAGGCGTCGGCCGTGCCAGACGCCGCCGGCGTGGTCCTCAATGATCGTCCGGAGAGACGTACCCATCGGGAGCTCGTAGACCCCCGGTCGCCGGACATGGCCGCTGACACAGTAGAGCTTGAACCCGCCGTTGCGCTCCGTCCCCAGCGACGCAAACCACGCCCCGCCGTGACGGATGATAAACGGCACGTAGGCCAGCGTTTCCACGTTATGGATGACCGTCGGGCAACGGAAGAGGCCGACGGTCGCCGGGAAGGGCGGCTTGATCCGGGGATAGGCCCGCTTGCCCTCTAAGGACTCCAGGAGGCCCGTCTCTTCACCGGCAATGTAAGCTCCGGCTCCCTTGTGAATGTATATGTCCAAGTCGTACGCCGTCCCGAAGATACCCCGTCCCAGAAAACCCGCTTCGTAGGCCTCCCGCAGGGCTTCCTCCAGGCGGAGCCGACAGACGTCATATTCACCCCGGATATAGATGTAAGCCACATGGGCGTCGATGGCATAGGCGGCGATGATCGCCCCCTCGATGAGCAAGTGGGGACTCCGGAGCATGATGTACTTGTCCTTGAAAGTGCCCGGCTCACTCTCGTCGGCATTCACGACCAAGTACTTGGGCTTCGGGCTCGTCCGAGGCACAAAGCTCCACTTCAGACCGGCCGGAAAGCCCGCCCCGCCCCGACCCCGGAGGTTGGCTCGCCGGACCTCTTCGATGACATCCTCGGGCTTCATCGCCGTCAAGGCCTGACGGGCCGCCTCGTAACCCCCCCGGGCCCGATAACCCGCCAGGGATACGGCGGCCGGGTCCTCCCAGTAAGCTCCGATCAGGGACGGGACTTCCGAGGAACCCCTCACGATGCGACCTCCCGGGCCTTCGCCCGCAGGGCGGTGATCAGGTCCTCCAGACGGGCTTCGTCGACGGGCCCGATGAATTCCCCATTGACCTGAATGACCGGGGCCAGCTCACAGGCACCGATACACTGGACCCGCTCGACGGTGAACAGACCGTCGGGCGTCACCGCCCGTTCGGCCACACCAAGCCGGTCCAGCAAGAACCGGAGCAGGCGGCGAGCACCCCGCAGGGAGCAGGCAATGTTGCCGCACACGTAGATAAGGTAGCGTCCGACGGGCCGCTCGCGGTACATGTTATAGAAAGACACGACCTCGTGAACCCAAACGGACGGGACTTCGAGGTATGCCGCCAGCTCGGCCTGGGCCTCCAGGGGAATCCAGCCGTGGGCCTCCTGGATTGCCCAGAGGGCAGGCATGAGCAGGGCCCGCCGGTCCGGATACCGGGGTCGAAGGGCTTCGATACGGGCGCGGACCTCCGGTGTCAGGAAACGATACGCCGACTCGGCGTGCAAGGCCATATCCGGACCTCAGGATCGGGGCGCTGAAGGGTAGGGGAGGCAGGATACAGGATGCGGACCTCGGGATGCAAGATAGGCGGTGGGGAGTTGGGCGATACGGGCCGTATGGTTATGATCCGTCCCTGGGCGTTCAAGTCCGAAAGTCGGGACATGCGTTCAGCTGGGAGCTTCGGCTACAATGGGGCCCGGGAGGCTGACCCGTGATCCCTATTCTTCCAGAGTATAGGAATATAGCAATTATCATCAATCCCAGGGCCCGGCGGGGGATGGCCTACCGTCAGGTCCGCAAGCGTCTGGAGACCGTCTTGCGGGACCTTCGGATCGAGGCCGAATGGTGGGAAACCCAGGGACCTGGGCATGCGACCGAACTCGCCCATCGTCTCCGGTCCGAGCCCATCGACATGCTTCTCGTAGCCGGCGGGGACGGGACGGTCAATGAGGTCGTCAACGGGTGGGTCGGCCATACCGTCCCCCTGGGCGTGCTTCCGATCGGGACGTCCAACATCCTGGCCCGGGTATACGGGATCCGGGGGAGCTTGGAGGCGGCCTGCCTCCGGACCTTTTACGGCCAGCCCCGGCCCATCCCGGTCGGGCAAGCCAACGGACGTTACTTTGTCCTGATGGCCGGCGTCGGGCTGGACGGGGAGGTCGTGGCGGTCACGACGTACGAGCAGAAGTTTCGGTGGAATCGGCTGGCCTATGCGTGGCATGCCCTGCGTCTGGCTCTCCGCCCGTGTCCCTACGAAATCCGGGTGTATCCCCTCGAGGGGGAAGGCCTTCTCATGAGGGCCACGCAGGTCATCGTGACACTGGTCCCCAACTACGGGGGCTTTTTCCGCATCGTCCCGCCTCGGTGGCTGGCGGAGCACCCGATGTGGGTCGTGGGCTTTCAAAGGAACCGTTGGTGGAACTATATGAAGTACTGCCTCCTGGCCGTCCCGGGATGGCATGTGCGGCTCCCGGACGTCGTGACCCTACGTGTCTCCGAAGGGCTCTGCATCGAATCCGCACCGACACCCATCCCCGTCCAAGTCGACGGCGAGGCGGTCGGTTGGACACCGGTCCAGGTTCGTCTTACGGGCTACTCGGTCCGACTCGTCACGCCGGCCTTCTGACGCCGGAACTCCAAGACTCCGGTCCATGGATGGGGGACGATGCGTCCATGGGAGTGGGCCTCTGCCGTGGTTCAGCGGGTCATCCGATTTGTCCGCCGGTGGACCCGGCGTATGGGTCAGGCTTTTCGCCTATACGGCCGCTTCAAAGCCTATCACTGGTCGGCGACCATCACGTTATTTGCCTTCATGACCCTATTTCCCCTGACCCTGTATCTGACGATTTTGGCCCGATTTCTGCCCGACCCCCTCTTGCTCCAGCTCTTGACCCAGTGGCTTCCCGAACAGGTTGCCCGGACCCTGGTCTATCAGCTCAACCTCATCGGGGCCCCGATGTGGATCGACTGGGTCCTGGGCACGGTCGCCGTCCTGTGGGCATTGAGCCACATCCTCCACTCGGTCATCGAGATCTCGGACGACTTTTACGGCTATCACGAGCGCCACTTCTGGAAGCGCCGCCTGCTGGCCCTGGGCATTATGGCCGTTTTCACGGGCTGGCAACTCCTGACCCTGATGTTCTATACCGCGTCCGAGTGGGTCTTGAAGGGCTTCCAACGCCTACCCCTGCTGGCGGAGGCCGGCCTAAACTCCCATCTTGACTACGTCGGCCGTTTGGTTTCGTGGGTCGGGGTTTTATCCCTGCACTGGGTCAGCCTGATCCTGCTTTACGGGATGGCGGCTCCCCGATTCCGGTGGCGGGAGCAAGTCCCGGGGGCGACCTTCACGACCGTGGCCTGGTGGCTGGCCAGTAAGGTCCTCACGCTGTACGTCCGCTGGGTCCCCATTCAGACCCTGTACGGAGCCCTGACGAGCATCCTGGTCTTCATCATCTGGGTATACTGGGCGGCCACGCTGATGATCGTCGGGATCGGCATGAATGCCCTGGGCGTTCGGAACACGGGCGAAGCCCACCCCTGAGCGGTGGTGACGGATGCAGTGGGGGGTTTTCACGGCCATACGGGAATCGGGCAATCAGGCAGTACGGCAATAGGGCGGTACGGCAGTGAAGCGATGATCCGGTTCCGGATCAGCACTCCCAAGACCGGATGGAGGAATTGGGCATGGGCGCCAGGTTCCGGGATTCGGTCCATTTCCATCCTGCATCATGCATACCCCGTGTGCGCGTTTTTCGAAGACGGGTACCCGGTACCGGGTTCCAGGTTCCGGGTACCTGGCACCTGGGACCCGGGGCCGGATCAACGCCGAGGACCGAACACCGGGCACCGAAGACCGAGCCTGGCCACTGCCGAGTTTGCATCCTGTATCCTGCATCCCCTTCTTAACAGAGCACTACCGGGACTGCGGATGAGGAGAGCGGTCTGGGTACCCAGGCCGACCCAACGGTGGCTCCGACATGACCTGGACCCCCGTCCGTCTGCGGGTCTGTCTGTTCCGTCACGGAGAGACGTGGCATAACCGGGAGCATCGCTACAGCGGCCGCCGGGATGCGGTCTTGACGCCGGAAGGGGAGTGGACCTTCCGACGGTGGCGGGACCTCGTTCGTCGCTGGCCCGTGTCTATGATCTGGACGAGTCCCCTGCCCCGGGCCGTTGCCTGCGCCCGAATCCTTCGGGGCTCCGACCCGATCCCCCTCGTGTGGAGCTCGACCCTCACCGAGATGGACTTCGGCCGATGGGACGGCGCTTCGTGGGAAGAGATCCCCATCGTCGAGCGGGAGACCTGGCGGCGATGGGCGACGGACCCTTGGCAGTACAGCCCGCCGGGCGGTGAGACCTTGGCCGACGTCGCCCGCCGGCTTTATCCCTTCTGGGTCCTCTTGCAGGACCCCCGTCATCGGGGTCTTTGGGTCGTCGTCTCCCATCTGGCACCCATCAAGATCCTTCTGCTGTGGGCGATGGACGCCCCACCCGACCGGTCGTTTCGGCTATTTTTGAGTCCCGGGAGCCTGTCCGTGATCGCCTTCCCGGAAGAGGGGCCTCCTGTCGTGGAAGCGGTCAACTGCCCGTATGAGGGGAGCCGGGGCCTGCCAGGCCTCGCAGACGCTGACGCCAGACCGAACCCCGAGCATCGGTCATAGAGGGACGTGCTCCTGTCGCCTTGCGAACGGCCTTGGCTCAGAATGCCTCCAGGCCAAGGCTGATCGCCAGAGCATGGTCGATCTGCCGGAGGACTTCTCCGGTCGCTCGGCCGATGACCTTCCGAATCCGGTCTTTGGCGATCGTAGCGACCAGGCCGGCATCGGCAAAAGACGGCTGGCGCAAGCCGGTCGTCTCGTTTGCCGGTAGGGTCACGCGTACTGGATAGACCTTGCCCGTCGCCTGGGACGTCACGGCAATGACGATAGTGTAAGGACTGAAGCGGTTCCCCACGTCATTTTGGACGACGACGGCTGGCCGAACCTTCGAACGACCGGGCTCATCCGCGTAAGGGAAATCGACCAGGACGATATCTCCCCGGCGGACCATCATCCGTCCGCCTCCGGCCAGACAGCCGCCGTTAACCTTAGGAAGTCCTCCACATCCTCCGCCGGGGGGAACGCTTCCCGGTAGTAAGCCGTTAGGGTCGTGAGGGTCCGAGCCCGTCGCCATGTTCGCAAGGCTTCCTCGACGATGCGGCTCACCGGAACTCCCCGCTGACTGGCTTCCTCCCGGACGGCCCGGAAGAGGTCCGCGTCGATGCTGATCGTAAGTCGTTCTCGCATGAGCTTCTCCCTCATGGCGATAGGTAAAAGGTGTGGAAATGGCCCCACTCTTTCGACTTGTCGGGCGACGCCCCCATGCGAGACGGTCAGCGTCCCTTCAGGGGCGACGGAGAGCCGGGGCCTGCCAGGTCTTGTAGACGCTGACGCCAGACCGGCTGATCCCACGCCTGGGGACCGATGATCCGCTCGACGATCCGCCCCTGGGGATCGATGAGGAAGGTCTCCGGAAAGGCCCACACGCCGAATCGAGGCCCCGCCTGCCCCGTCGGGTCCAAAAACACGGGCCACAGTTCAGGAGTCCGTTGGAGGCCTCGGGCTATGTCTTGAAGGAAGCGGCGGACCTGATTATCGGGCTCGGCCACGTTGACCCACAGGAAGACCCATCGGCCGTCGGAGCTCATCTGTTCCCACAGACGGACCAGGGCCGGGAACTCCTCTCGGCAAGGCGGACACCAGGTCGTCCAGAAGTTCAGGAAGACCCACCGGCCCCGGAAGGACCGCAGTTCGTAGGCCAGGCCGCGGTCCAGGCTGTAGACGGTCATGTCGGGGGCGGGATTACCGGGGTAGGGAGGTCGATGGTGGAAGAAGAGCCAGACGCCGAACAAGAGCAGTCCCACGGTCCCCGGCACGGCGATCACTCGGGCGTCGGTCAGCCAACGTCGGAGTTTCATATCCTTAACCTAAGTGGCCAAAGCCACAAGCGAATTTTCGAAGTATGCGCCAGGCATCCGCCTGGGGTTCCGGCCTGCCATCGGCGAGCAGCCGCTCGCTACCTGCCAGGTATCCGGTAGCGGGTCTTGGGTCCCCGACATCTGGGAGCTGATACCCGGTACCTGACCCGGGGGCGCTATCGACCCGTCGGCCGACTGGCCGGAGAGACCTCAAGAACCTGACCGTCCGATGTCTTCGGGACAGGGCCCGGGGGAGACGTCTCGGTCGGCCCGATAAACCGGATCCCCTCGACGGGGTTGAGGACCTCGGTGCCCAGGACGGAGGGGGGCAAAAGGACTTCGGCCGGCTGACCGTCCGGTCGGTGTAAGGTCAACTGAGGTGGGTTCAGGACGACCTGAACCGGTCGCCCCCAGAGGTCCCGGAGCCACTGGAGGCCAAGGCCGTCGGTGGCCATCTCCTGGACCGTTCGGGGCCATGCGCCGTGGGTAATGTAGAAGCCCAGAGCCATCGTCCGGGCCAAGTCCAAGGCACTGGCGACCCGGAGCTGGCGGAGGACCGGCTGGTCGGTCGGGGCGGCCGGGTGCAGGGGGCGGAACCACGAAAGCCCCAACAGGACCAGGACGGCACCGAGGGCGACGGTCGGCACGAGTCGGCCGACGGCCGCTTCCGGGAGAGGTGCCGGCGGGGCCTCCTCGACCTCCACGACGGCCTGCTCGCTGACCCGTCGGACGGGCTCGATGAGCCCCCGATTGGAAAAATCGAACAGGTACTTCAGGACGGTGAACTCCGGCAGGGGCGACTGGTCGATGATGTCCTGGACCGTATTCCGGCCGTCGACCAGGGCGAAGACCCGAAAGGCCTCCGGGGTCATCGTGACGGCCTCGGTCGCTTGAGCGGCCGACTCCGGAGCGCCGCGTCCGAAATGAAAGTCGATCTCGGTGGGTTCTTCTCGGACCTCGATGGCCTCCTTGGGGACTCGGGGACGGAAGACCATCTGCATGTCGGGGATGCGCTTTTGGATGATCGGCCACTCGTCGATGATCTGAACGCCCTCCATCAAGATGTTGTCGGTCGAGAGGACGACGTGCAGACGGGGGTCGACCTGAATGTCGTCCCGGTTCTCGAAGTGGTACGTTCCCGACTTCCAGCGGAAGGTCCGAAAGATCGTCTGCGTGATCTGGATTTCCAGGGCTTCCTTCAGGGTCTTCTCATCGATGAACTTTAAGTCCAGCAGGACCAGGCCCAGTTTCTTGAGGGTCTGCTGTTGAACGCCTAAGGCCCGGCGCAGTTGCTCGGGGGTCAGACGGCCGGTCCGGACCAAGGTGTATCCCAGCCGGTCCTCCATCCGGCGGGGCTCGGCGTCGGCGTCGATGATGGCCCCCTCGAAGAAGACGATCCGGACCGTCTCATGGTCCGAGTTGACGGTCAGGATACCCGTCTTTCGTTGCATGCTGATGAGTTGCAAGATATCCGGTAGACCGAAGTCCTGAAAAGTCCCTTGAAGGGCCATGGGTTCACCGATGAACCAGCACCCATATCAGGTTCAGACCGTAGATCCCCAGGAGGGCTATCCACCCGGCTAAGGTAAAGATCGGCACGAGGGAGACGTCTATCAACCAGTCGGACCGGACGGCGGGGATCCAGAAGAGCGTCCAGGCGCCGCTCCATGCGGCCAGCCGCAGGAGGCTACTCAGCCGCTCGGTCCGGATCCACCAACCGCCCCCGGGGATCAGCAGGTCGATGACGGTCGTCCAGAGGACCTGGGCGTGTTCACGACGCACGATCTGGCGAAGCTTTTCCTGGCGTCGGTCTGGGGACAGACCGTCCTTAACGACGAAGAGGTGAAGACACTGACTACAGTAAGGCCGACTCATGTCGACGCCGATGCAGTTCGGACAGTAGGGCATGCCGCACCGGTCGCAGGCCCGCGCTCGATAGGGGGGCCAGCGGATCCCCCGCAGGAGACCCCACAGGCCAGCCAAAAGCAGGAGGACCCAGAGGCGCCGGTCTTGAAGCCACTGACGGAGGCCCATGGCCAACCAGGTCGGTCCCCCGGGCTCAAAGGCTTCCGACGGGCTCGGTAGATAGTCCAGGGCCATCCCCCGGGCCGGGCGGTGGGCTAAATCTGGCCAGATCTTGAGGGCCTCCTGGACCTTAGCCTCGCCTGCCGCAAATTCCAGGCGGGACTGGAGGGCCCGGCCGTGGTTATAAAGGACGTACGCCCGTAACTTGGCGTCGGAAATCGGCAGGGCCTCCGCCGCCCGGTAATACTCGATGGCCTGCGCATAGCTTTCCTGAAAGAAATAGACATTGCCCAGGTTGTTGAGGACGGCCGGATGGTTCGGAAAGTACTGTAAGGCCAGGCGGTACGTCGCTTCCGCCTCCCGGTAGTAGCCGTACCGGACGAAACCGTGACCGTACAAGAGGAGGGTCGGTAGGTCCCGGGGTGTCTGCTGGAGAGCATTGTACATGGCGTACATCAGGGAAGGGCTCATCCCATACTCGTAGTATGCCAAGACCCACTTCCGGGGTGCCCGCTCGTAGCGCTCATAAGCGGCCTGGCCCAGGGAGGCTAACACCGTCAGACCCACGACGCAGGCCCCGAGAGTCATCCCCACGCTCCGTTGCCGTCGGGGCATATAGCCGACCAGCAGGAGGCCGATCCATAGGAGATTCCAGAGGCCGCCCAGCCAGGGAAAGACAAAACCTAATGTGACGACCGCCCCTACGTAGGCCAACCACGACGCCCTCCGCGGGCCCCAGCGTTCGAGGGCATCGTGGACGAAGAGGGGCCACAGCTGAAACCCCGCCAAGAGGCCCAAGGTCGCCATCAGGATGAGAGCCGCCCAGGCCAGCCACTCGGCGATCCAGTGGACCAGCGCACCCCGGCCGCCGGGCCGCCGGGCGACCGTACCGAATCCTTGCCAGGTGTGACGCAGGGCCTCCGGCCAGGACCTCGGCCCGTCGTGGAACCGGTACCATGCCAGGGCGATAGGAAAATAGGGGTTCGTCGGGTCCAACTGAAGGGCCAGCCGACTGCATTGGTCCATGAGGGGGACGTCACCCTTCTCGCGAGCCTTCAGACCAGCCTGCCAGAGGGCCATCGCCAGCTCCGGCATGTAGCGGGTCCCGGTCCGTTGGACATAATCCTCGATGCGGGCCAGGATTTCCGTCACCTTCCGGGCATTGCCCTGCTCGATGGCCGGCAGGAGCTCGGTCAGACTGGGGAAGGGGACCGGTCCGGGGAGGACACCCGCCTCGGCAGATCCGACCGGTCGCGCCCATCCGGTCGATACCGTCATCAGGAGCCCCAAGACTCCGAACGTCCATCCTACGGGACACCGTATTCGCCGCATCGGCGCTGACTACTCCCCTGGCGTGCAAGACGCCCCCGCGTTTTCATTATATGAAGCCGCTCAAAGGAGTGTCAAAGTTTTGCACTCAGGGCAACACGGCGATGATCCGGGTGTGAGACCCCGTGGAGTTCCTGACGTGTTGATTATCGGTACCAAATTTAAAACGGATACCGGGTTCCAGGTGCCGGGTACCTATCCCGATCCCCAATGGACCGGCGTCCCTGAGACGACCCGGGCAATCCGGCCGATCCAGGCGTCCACCGATGTCAGCCCCCGGTCGGCCAGAAACTGCGCCAGTTCCTGCACGATGCGTCCCGCCGCCGTCGGGTCCCGGAAGTTGACCGTCCCAAGCTGGACGGCCCGAGCACCGACGAATAGGAATTCCAGGACGTCCTCGACCGTCTGGATGCCGCCGATGCCGATGACGGGTGCACCCGTCCGACGAACCATCTCGTAGACCATCCGAAGGGCAATGGGCTTGATGCCCGGACCCGAATATCCCCCGACGACGTTCGCCAGCAGGGGCCGCTCCCGGCGGACGTCCACGGCCATGCCCAGGAACGTGTTGACCAGCGACAGGATGTCCGCCCCGCCTTGCAGGGCGGCCGCCCCGACGTCGAAGACGTTCGTATCGTTGGGGGTCAGTTTGGCGATCAGGGGCAAGCGCGTGCGGGCCCGCAGAAGCCGCAGGAGGCGCTCCGTCATCGCCGGCGACGTCCCGAACTCCATCCCGCCGGCCTTTACGTTGGGACACGAGATGTTTAGCTCGATGGCCGCCACCCCCTCGACGCCGTCCAGCCGTTCGACCATCGCTACGAACTCGTCTTCCGTCTCGGCAAAAATGCTGACGATGACCGTCGCTCCCCGCTCCCGGAGGGCCGGGAGCTTCTGCTCGAGAAAGGCGTCCAGCCCGATGTTTTCCAGACCGATGGCGTTTAACATCCCCGTCGGGAGCTCGGCGACTCGAGGCGGCGGCCCGCCGGGCCGAGGTCGGGGGGAGAGGCTCTTCGTGACGATCCCGCCGATGGCGTCTAAGGGGACCCAGGGTGCCATCTCGAGGCCATAGCCGCACGTGCCGCTGGCCAGGAGGATGGGGTTCCGGAGCCGCAGGGGGCCGACGTCCACGCTCAGGGTGACGGCAGACATGACCAATCCACCTCGTCGGCCGACAGGGCCGGACCGTCGACGCAGACCATGCGGTACGAGGGCGGGTTCGTCCGGACGGGGACGGCGCACCCCCGGCAGACGCCGTAGCCGCAAGCCATGGGTGCCTCCAGGATGGCCCATATCGGCGCTTCCGTGTACGATCGCAAGACCTCGACGCAGGCTCGGATCATGACCGTCGGGCCGCATACGTACAGGGCCGCCCAGGGCCGACGAAACTCGGCTTCATACCGCCGTAGGACCTCGTCGGCGCGACCGGCCCAGCCCAGGCTCCCATCGTCCGTCGCCAACCACAAGGTCCCCCCCAGGGCCCCCAGGGCTTCCAGCCGCACGAGCTGTTCGGCCGTCCGGGCCGCATAGAGGTGATAGACGACCCGACCCTGTCGGATCAAGGTTCGGTGCCATAGATAGAGCGTCGCCATCCCGAGTCCGCCCGAGATCAACCCGACGGGGCCATCACCGGTCGGCTCCGGAAAAGGCCGGCCCAGGGGGCCAAAGCCTCGGATGGCCTCGCCGGGCCGAAGCGAGCCCAATCGGCGGGTGCCAAATCCCATGCGCCGAAATAGAAAGTACCCGACGCCGTCCTGAAGGTCATGGAGGCTGAAGGGCCGCCGCAGGGCAAAACACCGCTCGGACGTCGGAACCTCCAGCATGTAAAACTGGCCCGGCGCGGTCGGCGGCCAGTCGCCGCCTTCAGGGACGAGGCCCAACCAGACGATGTCCGGACCGACGTCCTCACGGGTCACGCAGAACAACCGCATGTCCCTCACGGTTCCCATCATCGCTACCCAAGCCCCGCTCGTCCAAGAGTGGGGTTACCGGTCCAGTGCCGACGTGACGGAGGAACGGAGTGGCGAAAGCCAGTCGCAAGAGTGCGTTCCACGTCCAACCCGGGGGTACCCTATAGATGGAGACCCACGAGAAGGCGCCCCATGTGCCGCCGGTATCGAAACGACGCCCCGGTCCCCGGGACGTCCTTGAAGGTCCCGCCCGTGTGCTGATACTCCAGATGGAGGGAGAACTTCAAGATTTTGAACTCCAGGCCCAGGAGCTGGAAGGGGAGCCAGCCGCCCGTGTCGTATTCCGCTCCTTCAGGCCCCCAAAGGGTCTTCAGATGGACCCGTTTCCACCCCAGGCCGCCATATGCAAACGCCACTTTTAACTTTCCGTAAACCCCGAAACCCCTGTGGTCGGACCCGCTGTAAATGAGATTGGTCGAGCGGGTCCAGTCCCCCTGCATGCCCAGGCGAAGTTCGACGGGGTCAGTCAGTAAAGAATACTCCAGGGCCACCGAGCCCTCGGCGGCAAACTCGAAGTTCGAGGTCATTCGGTCCGAGGGCGCATAGTCCGCCACGCCGCCGCCGAGGCCGGCCAGGATGTGAAGCTTCTCGTCGGCCCAAGCCATGGGTCCCGACCACCCGCATCCCAGCAGGACCAAGCCGACCACCGTCCACCCAATGAGCTTTTTCATGTTAGGCATACGCCCTTGAGATTGGGTCCGCATCCAAACAAGTACCGGGTTCCAGGTGCCGGGTACCAGGTCCCAGGTGCCAGATAGCCGGTACCCGATACCTGGTACCCGGTACCGGGCACCAGGCGGAATGCCCGTCTCATGCTTCGAAAAACCCGCACACGGGGTATGCAAGATTGGTGCCATCCAAACCGAGGAGGCCACGTCCCATTCTCGCGGGCCCTCCCCCGCCGCCACCGCCGGGACCACGGGACCACCATCTCGGGACAGACGCCTCCCGCCCACCCCCACGGGTCTCGACGTGCGGCCACCCGCCGCCGACTCCGTCCCTGCGCGCAACGGCCGTCTCGGCCGACGGAACGTCGGGATCCCCCCTGCAAACCCCGTGCCACTCGGGTCAGAAGCCCCTACGGAGCGGAAATACCCCGGGTCGGGGGAGCCGTTCGGCCGTCCCCCGTGCCTACAGAAGTAGACAGATTGTCCAGCCGATTCGACACCCTGGGCCGTCTTGGGCCAATCTGCGTAGCTTTCACTTATATGCAAACTGTCGAACCGGTTGGACACCGCAGACTCCGCCTCCGTGGGTACGAAAAGCCATTTTCCCAATGTCGAGGCTGGGACCCATCCGGCGGAGTTGGAACGGGGAATGAAAGGACCCCGCCCTAACGCTTTGTCAGTAATGGATGCGGGATTACAGGATGCATACCCCGTGTGCGCGTTGGGCTCGTTCCTCGGTGCTCGGTATCCGGCCCTCGGCGTCGATCCCAATCCGGTACCGAATCCCGATACCAGAAGGGAAGACCGGGATACCAGCGAATTCCCGGTTCATGTTCCGAAAAACGCGCCCATGAAGTATGCAGGATAGAAATGAGGGACACTGCCCCCTTCTGAACATCTTCGAATCCTAACAGAGCCCACCCAAAATGAACGCAGAGACCGCCGGGGATTGCATTTGCAACTCCGGCGGGGATGACGTAGTTTGATCCGAAATGCCCGTAGGGGCTTCCGTATGCTCAGCCGGTCGTTTGTTTTCTTGCAGGGGATGACACCGGACCAGGAACGGGCTCTCTGGAAGGCCGGCTATCTGTCTTGGGACGCCCTCCTGGATGCTCTCCCCGACTTGCCGGTGCAACCCCGTCAAAAGGCTCGTTGGCGGCGGCAACTCCTACAGGCCCAAGAGGCTTACCGGGAACGAAACG
>Ga0079995_1059018_pt1 | contig 17545 bp, 26 predicted proteins | sample FaiFalFF_MnMetaG_2_FD_69198 | JGI IMG/M metagenome (GOLD analysis project Ga0079995, IMG submission 69198) | Freshwater microbial communities from Yellowstone National Park, Wyoming, USA - Fairy Falls C (FF_Mn_C) (SPADES assembly) (version 4) | ecosystem: Environmental > Aquatic > Freshwater >...
ACTTCTGCTTTCGTTGGGAGTGTGCCCTTCTTTACTGGTGTTTTCTTCTTTATCTGGGTGCTTACCATTCCCATATGGATTTTAAAAAAGCTATGAGGTGGAAACCATGGCAAAGAAAAAGATTAAGGACTTCTTCAAATACTACTCCTCTCCCTATGCCTTCCTTTCCCTTTTCAAAGATGATAAAGCCCACATTAAAAAGGTTGTTCTTGCCTTCTTGGATGAGGTGGAAAGGCTTCCGTTCCCTATAGACTGGTCTAAGGGCAAAGAGGATAGCTATTATTGGCATTCCGTTTATGATGTTGTCCTTAAACACTATGAAAGCCAATTAACCAATCAGTTAAACCAATCAATCAATCCCAAACCCAAAAACCCTTAAAGGAGGTTGTATCATGAGGAAACTTTTTAACTTAGCTGTTGTTTCTGGTTTGTCCTTGCTTGCCTTCTCTGGCTTTGCCCATGCTGGAATACTTGAGGATGCAATGGCTGCGGTTAATAGTCTAGTAACTGGTATCCAAGGGTTTCTCACTGCTGTTGCTTCCATAATGATATTCTTCCTCACCTACAAGGTAATAAAGAAGGCTTTGAACAGGGCATAATGCCAGTCCTTCCTGTTGTCCTTTTCCTCTTGGTAATTCTGGCGGGTTCCTTGCCCGCCTTTTCTTATGTTCCTTGTTGCTATCCTGCCAGCTTTGAACCTTCTCCTCCGTATGCTAATAATGGCTTTATTGTTATTTGGTTGTATGAGGAAATTTCAGTTAGCTTTGTATATGACCCTTCCGATCTTTATTGGAATGACGATATTTCTTTTTGTTCTTTGGTAATGGGTTATCGGGGGGATGTTTGTGGTCATGCTTCTTTTAATTGTCAGGTTTCTGACTCTGGTTCCATTAGTTGCTCCTCTTCTTCCTCTCCTGAGGATAATCCTTATCTTCCTTCTTCCTTTTCCTGTTCTTCTATTCCCTGTGAGTTTGACTATCCTTCAAGTTCAGGTTCAGGTTCAAGTTCCGCCTGCCAGTCCGTTAATAACCTTATAGACACTTTTCAGGGTGTAAAGGAAGGCTTTTTAAAGGTCTTCATAGGTTCCTCTTTTGCTTTCGGTCTTCTGGGAGGTGCTTATGCGGTTCTTAGGGTTGTTTTTTAGTCTGTTAGCCTTTGCCTTTGCCCAATCCCAGTGTGAGTGTTTGGAGTATGTTAATGCCCTCAATCAGCTAAATCGAACCATTCAGGAATTCAAGTCTGACTTTCTAAAGATGGTCTTAGGTCTTTCCACCGTTCTTGGAACCTTTTCTGCCATTTTGTTAGGTAAAGCCCTTAAGAGGTCTGCAAAATGAAGGCGGTTGTTGTTTTCCTCCTTTTCCTCCTTTCTTCCTATTCAGCCCTTGCCTTAACTTGCCGATTTGAAAATACTGGACAGGGTCAGGCTTGCGTTTGTAGAGAAAGGAACTCAGTCTTTATAGTTGATGACTCTTATTGTTCCTCTTCCTGTTCCCGCCCTTCAATCTCTCAGGTTCTGGAAGGCTTTATAAACTCTGCTAAAAACACTGACCTTTTCCTTTTCCTGTCTTCTTTCCGTTTGAATGTTGAAGATAACCCTCCGCCACCTATTGAGGTTAATCTCCCTCCCTTCATCCATACCACTATTGATATAGCAAATCATCCTCTTATGCGTTTGCTTTTGATGTCCCTTAAGACTGCTTGGATTATCTTCGCCACTATCCTTAGCTACTTTATCATCTTCCGTAGGTAGCTATGCGGTGGGTTCTTTTTCTCTTTCTCTTTGGTTTGGGCTTCCCTGCTTCTGTTGTTTATGATGCTAAACTTCAGATGCCCAATGTGGATAATGACGCCGTCGTTCAGTATTTGAACTATCTTTATGAAAGATCTTCCTCCCTTTCCAATTCTCTGGAAATTCTGGAGAGAATGTGGGCTAATTCTCCTGATGTTGATTACGGAAAGCTGGACAATTTCAGAATAAAAAAACAAGCTTACCAAACCGCCCTCTCTGAGTTTGCTTCTGCTAAGCAAAGGTATATAGACTTTATCCAAAATCCTCGTTCTTATTTTACCTTTCACCCTGCCATGGATATGGAAAGCAAGCTAAGGGCTTTGGTTATCCACCAGTTAGAACTTAAGCAAAGTATAGAGGTAGTGGTTCCCGCCCTGAGGGAGTTATATCCTGACCTTTTTTATTTAAAGAACTCTGCTAATAACACAAGGCTTTTTAACCGCCTTCTCTCTGGTTTTCTCTCTTCCGTTTCTGAGATTACTAAGCTTGGTTTTCGGGTGCTTTTTAACCCGCTTTTTGAGTTCGGTTATGTTAATCTCGTAGAGGAACAAACCCTTTTAATCCGTCGCCTTTTATATCTTCAGTGGAAAAGTGTTAATCATTCAGGGCTTGGTGTTGGGTTTATTATTCCTAATGGTTTTAGCCCTTCCCTTCTGCCTGACCTTTCTAATCTGCCTGAGATTGGTCAGCCTTGCCCTGCGGTTCCTCGCCTTGTTAGTTCTACCTGTTATGATATTTACGCCGTATGTGAAAGAGGTCGTTTAGTTGGCTATAATATCGTTGCTAAGTCTGACTGGTCGCCTTACCATTGGTATGAGGATCCTTTTAATCCTTCTCGTTTTGGTGATGTTCTTATGGTTCCTCAGGGTGTTTCTGGAGACAAACCTGAGGGTCTGGGTGGAGTTTTAGCTGGTTATTACTATCAATATGCCTCCGCTTCTTTTCCACTTCCCTTTATGCTTCATGCTCCTGTTGGTTACTATGGGACTGGTTATGCCCTTTATCTTTCCAACAGGGTTTCCACTTGGTATTGTGATCCAGCAATGGATGATTATCTAAGTGTTTGTAGTAATTGGGATACAAGGGATGCAAGATGTGATTATATCCCTCCGCATGATTGTGGAGTGTGGCATTATACTTATGACCCTTGCGTCGTTTGTAGTTGTGATGTTCAAATTCATTATGTAGTTGATAACTGCTTTCACTCTCGGGCTCCTGAGGGCTATACTGGAAGTTGTTCATGCCGTCGTGTTTGTGAGTTTGATGTTGAAAATCCTGCCACCCATCCTAAAGAGATTACCCTCCCTATGCCTAATATCTCTCGTGTTCATCCTCCTACTCCTGCAACTCCCACATATAACCCTCTACCTCCTAACTTTGACGATTTAACAGATGATGAGAAAGGAGAAATCTGTCGGATTGTCTCTCGGGTTCTGCCTCTTCGTGATCTCTCTCCTTACTTAAACCCTTCTCCTTTCCCTTTGCCACTGGGAGATCCTCTCCCAAAAATTGAGGTATCTCCTGAAGTTCTCCCTCAGCTTGACCCTGATACTTTAATCCAGCCTCTTCCTATGCCTTCTCCTCGCCGTTTTATTGTCCGCCCTTCTACTCCTTCGCCTTCTCGGTGTTCTCCTTATGTTTCTCCTGATACTATTTTCGTTCCTGAGGTTGAGGTTGAGGTTGAAATCTCTCCCGAGGAGGAACTTATACCCGCCATTAACTGGCTTCTAACCCAAGAGGTCGTTACTGTGGTTAGTTTGACTAACACGCTTGAGGATTTTCTGCCCAATCGTGATAGGTGCAAAGAATAGGAACAAATGCTTTATGCTAATTTTGATGAACTTAGGGACTTAATCTTTTACTCTTTCGTTGGTCTCGCTTCCGTCTTTGGCTTTATCTCTGCAATTTTGGTGTCTATGTCAATTTTTGAACTTTGGAAAAATATCCCAATAAGGAGGGTTTAGCCATGTGTATGTTTTACTGTTCTTTTGTCCTTATCCTTCAGGGCATTTTTTCCTTTGTCCTTTCCTTGCTGTCTGTTTTGTCTATCCCTATATCTCCTCTGGCTTCCCTAACCATTGATAACTGGTTCCTTGCCAATTCTGGAATTCCTCAGGCTATCAGCATACTGGGAACCGCCTTAACTGTTAGGTTTGTTCTTAACCTTATTCCTTTCTTTAGGGTCTAAGCCATGGCTATAGTGTTTATAACAGGAACTCCAGAGGCGGGCAAATCCTATTATGCAGTTAAAAGGATTGTGGAAGACCTAAAGAAGGATACTAACCTTGTTGTTTCCAATATTGACGGCTTGGACAGGGCTAAGCTTTCCTTCTACCTTGGCAAAGAGGTTAATAACCTTTGGACTTTGGACGAGTTCCTCGCTACTGTCCTCTCCTTTTGTAATATGCATTATGATGGCAATTACAGGAATGCCTTTTTAACAGTTCTAAATGTGGATTACTGGAAAAGGTTCATACTTCCCAAGCTTTTCGGTGAGTTGGGCTATAGAAAGGTTATCTTCTATCTGGACGAGTTCCAGTCCATCATTGACGAGGACACAGAACTAACCCAGCTTCAAAAATTCTTCTTTGACTATCATAGACACCTTGGACTTGACTTCTATATCATCACCCAAAGCATTCAGAGGATGAACAAAGCCATAAGAAACCTTGTTGAGATTGAACTCCGCCTTATAAACCTTCGTATTTTTGGAATTTCCAGCATGGTGGTGCTAAAAACCATAATCGGTGGTGTTCCCGTAAAGAAGACCGTAATCAAGTATGACCCTAAAATCTTTGCCCTTTATCGTTCCGCCCTCGTGGAACATATGAAAGGAGTTAAGGGCAAGCCTCCCGTTATGCTTTTCGTTGCCCTTGCGGTTGCCCTCTTTTCCATTATTCAGCTTGGTTCTTATGTTAAAGCCCACGGTGGAATAATTCCCAAGCCTGAAGTCAAAAATGAAAGTAAGAAGGAAGTAAAGGATAGACCTTCCTTCTTCGGTTCTTCTCCTCCTTCTTCTTATTCCTCTCCTCCTTCCTCCGTTTCTGGTTCCTCTCCTTCCTACTCCTATACTTCCTCTTATTCTTACCCTTCTGTTCCCTCTTTTCCTTCCTCTGGTTCCTCTTCCTCTTCTTCCGCTTCTCCTCCCGTTGGTGGTTCCGTTGGTGGCTATGGCTATATCGTTATTGAATTTGCCCGCCCTTCCGCCAGCCCGCCCTTTCTCAAACTTTGCTTTCCCTTTGCCCGCCCACGACTTTTAAATCAGCGAAGCGAAGCGAAGGCGTCAAGGGCGTTAGTCCTCCCGAAGGGAGGATGCGAAGCGAAGCGAAGCTATAATATTCTTTCGGGCGGGCAAAGGAATCCTTTTTTCTTCTTATTTTTCCGTAGTGGTTGGGAGTGGTAGAGGGTAGAGGTTGCGGGTGGTATGAAGGTGGGTTCTCTTTTTTTTTCTTCTTTCTTTCTTTTTTCTCTTTTTTTCTTTTGGACAAACTTAAACTCTCGGACTACAGGGAAAGAGTAAGCAGGGCAGGGGCGGGGCGTAAGCCCGCCTGCCTGTGGGCTTGTATTACATATAACCTAATTTTAAACTTTTCACCCACTTAAGGGTTAAAATTTTTATCCCTAAGTTGAGGGTTTGCCATGGGGCTGTATGATAGGGACTATATGAGGAAGGAAAGGAAGGGTTCAGACCCAGAGATTCAGCATTCTAAACTTCCAGACTTTAGCAGTGTTAAAAGGTTTCTGTCCAGTTCTAAGCATTCTGAGGGTTCTTATTCTCCTCCAGGGCAGTATAAACCTTCTCCTGTTCCCTTTGCCTTTTGGCTTTGGCTGTTCGTTATGTCCCTTGCTATTCTCTTCTGGGCTTTCCTTCTTTTAGTCCGCCCGTGAGAAATTAACAGGGTTCCCTTTTCAGGTATTCGTTGGCTTTCATTACGCCCTTGGTTGCCCTGTAAAGGTTAATAAGCCTGTTCAGTGTTCCAAAGGGTGTCTCTTCATGCCTCCAGTTGTTTATGGTTATGTTCTTTCCTCTCTCCAGTTCTCCCTTAAGTTGTTGGTATCTATAGACCCGCCCGCCCTCCGTTCGGATTTCAAGCATGCACAGGCTTATTGTCTTATATTCAAAGTTCCTTAGGGTTTTGTCCTTAATCCCAAGTTCTCCGCACAGCCTGAGGACTTCCCTCTTCAGTTCTTCCTCTATTTCCCTGAGTTGTTCCTTTATTGCCCTTGTGTCCATTTTTTCCGTTTTTTCTTCTCCTGAGTGTCCAGTTCCAGTATGTACTCTAATCCGAATATTAGGGCTTCTATGTCTCCGTAGAAGTGGTCCATAAAATCTATTAGCAATTTCACTGTTCTCTCTTTGTTCTTCTTGAGGACTAAAGCAGTCAGGCTATATATCTTTGCTATTTTCTCAAGGTTCCCGTCGTAGGTAATCGTTGCTATCTCATTTGCAAAGTCTCTTACTACCGCAGTGGAAATATAATCCCAGCCTCGCCTTTCTGCCCTTAGCAACCATGTTTCTTTTTTTATCTCCCACAGTCTTTGTGGCAAACCTTTTTCAACATTCTTTTTCCTCCACTCTGCCCAATCTTCTATAGTCTCAATTGCTTCCTCCACCTTTTCCTCGTAAATAAGGTCTCTTATCAGGGAAAGAACTCCTATCATCCACTCCAGCTTCCATGGTGTTATGTTCTCTTCTGGGTCAATCTCTAATACCTTTTTAAGTGCCTCATAAAGCTTCTGCTTACCCATGTCTTTTTTCTCCTTTATTGTCCTTGTGTCCATTCTTTCCATTGTTCGTATGGCACAGGGTAGAGTTCTAATATCTCTCCCTCTTGCGGTCTTTCTCCTGCTATCTGTATAATCTCCTCCCATGCGTGTTTTACCCTGACCTTCCAAAGGTTCGGTTCCACTTCCTCTAACACTTCAATAACCTTAGCAATCATAACCTGCTTAGCTGGGATGTGTTTAAAGTCCATCCATGCCATTTTTAACCCTCCTTTATGAAGTTCTTAACCTTTATTTTTCCCTTTTCGTTCTTTCTCCAGCTTGCCAGCCCTCGGATTTCAATTACTCCTCCCTTTCTGACTTCCTCCCGCACCGTTTCCACAAACTCCCTTAGCACCCTTTCCACCGTTTCCTCTTTAATCTTCAGCCTGTCCGCTATAAGCTTGGCTAAGGTCTTCCTGTTGTGTTTCATAGTTAGCCTCCCACTTAAAAGGTTCTTTATGCTTAAGGCAGTAATAGACCCATTCAATGACCTTTCCAGCAGTCTTTATTATTGCCTTCTTTTTGCTTCCGCTTTTTTCCACTTGCCTAAGGTAGTATTCCTTAACCCTCCTGTGGTTGCTTTTTTCCCTTATCGCTTGGATTACATACATATAAAGCAGTTTCCTTATGTATTTGTTGGTGTAGCTATTGACTACATTTTTCTCCTTTTTCCCTGACTAGTATATCCTCAAGCCCAAGCCCATATAACTTTTGAAAGCCTTAACATCCTTAAACCTTTCCACATCCACATAAACACTTATGAAGTATGCTATGGTTGTCTCTGAGAACCCAAAGCTTTTGAGAATTTCCACATCCTCAGGATAGTATGCCCTTAGGAATGCGTTTATTTCCCTTTCCGTTTCCTCCAAGCTATGAACTATCTCCAGCCATATTTTCCTTTCCCTTAGGATGGTGGATAAGAGTTCCGCCTTGTCCGTTAGCCTTTTCCAATCAAGGATAGCCCTTCCCTTCCTTATCTCTGACCAAAAAACTGGCTTGCTTAGTGTCTTGCTGTCTGGAAATATCGTCTCCACAAGTTGCCTTAGTCTGTTCTCTACTTGGTTTTTGACCTTTAGCAAGTGTTCCCTCTGGCTTATTAGAACCTTTAACCCGTATGCCTTTATGTCTTTGTCCGTTATTAGCCTTGCTGGTAGTCCTCGCCTTAAATACTCTGCTAAACTGACTGCGTCCGCCTTGTCCTGTTTTTTCCTTCCTTCAAGCTTTATAAATCTGTTGAAGTTCAGACCATCCACTAAGTAAATCCTTAACCCTTCCACCCTTTCCATCAGGTAGAGAATTACAGGCATTGAATAGGTTCCCGTTTGTTCAATAGCCATACTTATCTCTTCCTTTAGATGCTTTAAAGTCAGTTCCAAAAGCCTTAGCCCTTCCGTTGTGATGTCAAAGTCTCCGCCTGTTAGCTTGGTTCCTCCACTTGTTAAAACTGCCACACTAACCTTGTCCTTGCTTACATCTACACCTGCATATAGCATTTATACGGCCTCCCACTATTCTTTGAGAGGTCAGGCAAAGCCTGCCCCATTACCACCATCAGGGATGACCGCTTTAAGCTTATTAAAGGGCTACCCATCCCCCAAGATGCGTGAAGGGATACAGGCTTAGCCTGCTCCCAAGGCATTATAAGAGGTAATGGGTAGCCCTCAAATAAGCTTATTATAGGGACTAAGACTTTAAATTTCATTATGTATAAAAGAATGGCATTATAATTTTAAGCCCAATGGACCTGAGCGTTAATCTTTTTGGGACTTCCTTTAAAAATCCTGTTTGGGTGGCGTCGGGCACCTTTGGCTATGGGTTAGAAGCCCTCAAGCTCTATGACATCTCTAAGCTTGGTGCGGTGGTAACTAAGGGACTTTCCCTAAAGCCACGTATCGGTAATGAACCCCCACGCATAGCAGAAACTCCCTGCGGTATGCTAAACTCCATAGGACTTCAAAACCCGGGCGTAGAAGCCTTTCTAAAGGAGATATACCCCCAAATAGAGCACATAGACACCCACTTTATAGCCAACGTTTTTGGAGAGACGGAGGAGGAATACTTGGAAGTTTGCTTGGCTTTAGAGAGTGCGGAAAAAATAGTAGCCTATGAGCTCAATGTGTCCTGTCCCAACGTTAAAAAGGGTGGGCTTGCCTTTGGGCATGACCTAAAAGTTTTGGGAAGGTTGGTAAATAAGATAAAGGGAAAGGTAAAAAAGCCTGTGCTTGTTAAACTATCTCCAAACACGGAAGATGTGGTTTTGTTTGGCAAGGTTTGCGTGGATAATGGTGCGGACGGACTGGTAGCCATAAACACCCTTTTGGGTATGAAGATAGATGTGGAAAAGAGGGTCCCCGTTTTATCCACCGTGAAGGGTGGACTCTCGGGTCCTGCCATCCTGCCCATTGCGGTTAGAATGGTATGGGAGCTCTATCAAGCCCTTGGCACTTCTGTTCCCATCATAGGAGTTGGTGGCATTTACGATACGGATTCTGCCCTTCAGCACATGCTGGCGGGTGCGTCTGCGGTGCAGGTGGGGACCGCCAACTTCTTTGACCCCCTCAGTCCCCTTAAAATCCTTGAAGGCATAGAGGATTACCTAAAAAGACACCAACTAACTTTAAAAGACTTGGTAGGAGGTGCCCACAGTGAATACAGACCTGATAGATGCCCTTGTTAAAAAGCTCAAGGGTGAGTTGGTGCAGACCCACGCCAGCTGGGTAATATTGACAGAAGACTTTGCCTACAAGATAAAAAAGCCCGTAAATTTTGGCTTTTTGGACTATTCCACCTTAGAAAAGAGAAGGGAGAATTGCCTTAGGGAGGTGGAGCTCAACAGGAGGCTCTGCCCTTGGGTCTATGTGGGCGTTCTTGCGGTGGTCAAGGTGGGCTCTGAATACTTTCTGGAGGGTGAGGGCGAAGTGGTAGAGTATGCGGTGAAGATGAGAAGGATTCCAGAGGAGAGGCTTATGAAAAATCTTTTGGACAAACTAACAGAGGAAGACCTCAGAAGCTTGGCGAAGCACCTTTTTGACTTCCACCAGAGGGCAGAAAGAAAGGATGAGTTCGGAAGGCTTGAGCTTATGAAGTTCAACACCGACGAAAACTTTATGCAAACCCAAAAGTATATGGGAACAACCATAGAGGAGGAGGACTATAACTTTATAAAGTCAGCCACCGAAGAGTTTTACAAAAAGTACGCCCCTCTCTTTGAAAAGAGGATGAAAGAAGGAAGAATAAGGGACGGGCATGGAGACATAAGGCTGGAGCACGTAGCCTTTTTGGAGGAGGGAATTTGCATCTTTGACTGCATAGAATTTAACGAAAGGTTCAGGTGTGGAGATGTGCTAAACGATATGTGCTTTTTGTCTATGGAGTTGGAATTTAACGGAAGGGAAGATTTAGCCAAAGTTTACGAGGAGGAGTACAAAAGGCTGAGCCAAGACCCCGAGTTTGACCTGTTTTTGCCCTTTTTTAAGTGCTACCGGGCTTATGTGCGCGGAAAGGTGGAGTCCTTTATGCTTGACGACCAAAATCTGTCGGAAGAAGAAAAGCAAAAGCACAAAGAAAGAGCAAGCAAACTGTTTAAGCTTAGCAGAAAGTATGCAGAAAGCTTAGTCTAACCACCTTAACACAACTTCAAAGCCCTCTTCCCTTCTGAACTTTTCCTTTTTACCTTTACCTTTGCCTTTCATCTCCCGCTCCCACTCGTAGTATCTGATCACAAGCTCATTCCTTGGGTCTATCATCCTTGCCCTACCAAAGTATATTTGGGCATCTACGTCCCTGTCCGACAGAAGCAATACAAGCCCTATCGTAGCATTTACCCTTGCCTCCCACCCCTTATTGGGAGAGTACCCTAGGGCTAACATCAACCTGTCGTAGGCTGTGGAGTAATAACCGCACATCCCCTCCGCCACGCCCAACCAGTACAGAGCTTCAAAGTTGTTAGGATTTTTCGCCAGGGCTTTGTTAAACTCATGTATAGCTTTATCACATTTCCCCTTCCTAAGGTGCTTTTTGCCGTTTTCTACGGCCTTATCAGAGGCTATTATCAAACCAGGCGGTCTGCCCTCTGACCTTGGACTTTCTCCCACTGCCACGGTGGTAGTGCATGAAAAGATAAAGAGAGGGACCAAGAATAGAAACAATCTATAGATTGCCTTCCTTAACACCATCAGCCACCTCCTCAAAGATTATAAATTAACTCCTTTGCCAAAGCCCAATTTTGAAGGATCTTGAGCCCAACCCTTTGGCTCTTTTCTGGGTGAAACTGCACCGCAAAGATATTTTCATATTCTACGGAAGAAACAAACTCCTCTCCGTAGTCGGTGGTGGTCAGAATAGCCTCTGCCCTCTTTGGGACCACCCAGTAGGAATGGACAAAATAGACAAAATCTCCCTCTTTGATACCCTCCAACAGAGATGAGTTCTTTTTCTTCCAGAGTTGGTTCCAACCTATGTGTGGAATTTTTACCTTTGGTGGGAGCAAGACTACCTCTCCTTCCAAAACTCCAAAACCCTTCTCTTCTCCAAACTCGTAGCTTCTTTCAAAAAGGAGTTGAAGTCCAAGGCATATCCCCAAAAAGGGTTTGCCCTTTTCTATGTGGGAGAGTATAGGTCCGTAGAGCTTCAGTCGATGCAAATTTTCCACCGCATCCCTAAAGGCACCCACTCCAGGCAAGACCACCGCCCTTGCCCCTTTTATCACATCCGCCTCAGAGGTTCTGATAACTTTAAGTCCCACATGCTCCAAAGCTTTTTCTACGCTTCTGAGATTTCCCATTCCGTAATCTATGAGTGCTGTATAGTCCATAGAGATAAATATTACCATCTTTGTTCTCATATACCTCTACTTTCACAAAAGCTGAACCAAGTATATGCCCTGCATCCTTGAGGGTTATTTTCAGGTTATGGGTAGGGCTATTCTCTTTGTGGTTTCCGTGGAGATGATTTTTCCTTTGGAACATTCTTTAACAAGTAAAAGAATTCTTCCGCAGTGGTCTATGTGGGCGTGTGTGAGCACAACTTAGTCAATTTCTCTTGGGTTAAAGGGAAAGGGTTCATAATTTTTGTGTTCTTCCAAACCCTAAAAAAGCCCGCAATCAATCAAGACCTTATCTGTAAAGCCCCCTGCTTAGAATATACTCCTCCACATCCTGCGGCACCAGCCACCTTATACTCTTTCCCTCTTTTATCCTCTGCCTTATCTCGGTGGAAGATATATCAATCCTTCTTATGCTAAGGATGAGATAGTCCTCGCTTTCCTTCAGCTGTGGAAATCTCTCTTTGAAGTAGGTTTTCACTTCCTTACCCTTAGAAGCCCTGTCTATGATTATGAACTTGGCAAGCTTTACCAGCTCGTCTGGGTCTTTCCACAGATGCAAGGTCAGGGCACTGTCCGCACCTATCAAAAAGGTGGGTCTTTCCCTTAGCCCTTGGAAGAGTTGTTTGGCGGTATTCACCGTGTAGGATACGCCCTTTCTGTTTAACTCCAGTGTGCTTATGGAAAATTTTTCCATCCCTTTAATTGCAAGCTTTAACATCTCAAGCCTATCCTCTGGGCTTGCCCTGTGAGGCTCCTTTAGCGGTGATTGATAGGCAGGCAAAAAAACAAGCTCTTCTATGTTAAGCTCTTCCAAGAGGTCCCTTGCTATGAGCAGGTGTCCCAGATGCACCGGGTCAAAGCTCCCACCAAAGAAAACTTTCATCACTCCTCCCGAGACCTCAGGATCAGTCTAATGGGTGCGTGCTTTATGTTCGTGCATTCCCTTAACCTTCTTTCAAAGAACCTTTTGTAGTGGCTTTTCCACTCTTCTGGATTGTTGGTGTATAGCACAAAAGTAGGTGGCTTTGTGCTCTCTTGGTATGCATAATAAACTTTTATCTTGCCGGGCGGTGCCTTTTCTGATAGAACCTTCTCCACGCATCTGTTTATGAAGGATGTTTTGTGCTGTTTGCAATAGTCTTGATAAACCAATAGGACGTTGTCTAAGAGTTCTCTTACTCCCTTACCTTCTGTGGCAACGGTCAGCACAATGGGTGCGTAGTCCAAAAAGCTTAGCCTTTTTCTCAAATACTCTTTAACTTCCTCTTCGGTGGAGTTTATCAGGTCAAACTTGTTGCCTACGATCACACAACCTTTGTGCCTTCTTGCTATGAGCCCTCCGATCCTTTGGTCTTGATGGACCACACCCTCCGAGAGGTCCACCACCAAGCAGACCACATCGGACATCTCTATAGCCTTTATGGACCTTCCCACCGAGAAGAACTCAACTCCATACTCTACCTTGGACGGTCTTCTTATGCCCGCAGTATCCACTAATATCAGTGGATTTCCCTTATATTCAAAATAGACCTCCACCGCATCCCGGGTGGTGCCCGGTATTGGAGAGACTATCACCCTATCGCTACCAAGCACCGCATTCACCAGAGAGGACTTTCCCACGTTGGGTCTGCCCACAAAAGAAAGCCTCAGTCCTTCCCTTTGGGCAACCTCCTCCTTCGGAAGCAAACTAACCACATCGTCAAGCAGTTCTCCCACACCTTTCCCATGCTGGGCGGATATAGGATAGACCCTCTCAAAGCCCAAGCTGTAAAAGTCGTAGAGGTTCTCCTTTGCACTTTTAACATCCATCTTGTTTACCACCAAGAAGACCTTTTCCCTGTATGGATACAGGTGCTCCGCCACTGCCCTGTCCGAATGGGTAATGCCTTCCTTTCCATCCACCACAAAAAGGATCACGCTCGCTTGGTTTAAAAGCTCCTGAACCTTTTTTCTGATCTCTTGGGCTATGTAGTCTTTGTCCTCCAAAAGTCCTCCCGTGTCCACCACCCAAAAGCTCTTATCCTTCCAATGGGCGATCGCCTCCAAGGCGTCCCGGGTAATGCCGGGCATATCATGAACTATGCTAAGCCTCCTTCCCACCAGGCGGTTAAAGAGGGTAGATTTTCCTACATTCGGTCTTCCAACTATGACTACTTTATTCACTCTATATCTATTATGAGGCTGTTCTAAAAATCCCTTATCGGGACGTCCCCCCAGCCTCTAAGGGAACTAACCCTTTCCTCACCCTGTCCCACACTCCCTTGCGGGAGGAGAGGAGTATTCTCCTCTCAAGAACAGGGAAGAGGAGGGCTACCTTCAGAACCTGCTGGACAATGGCAAGTATTTTAAAATCCATCCCGTCTTCAGGGTTCCTTCCATTGGTCCCACAACGGGCATCCAGCAAGCTCTGAAAGCTTTTCACAGTTAAAATTATATCACTTCCCAGAAACTTTTCAATAGGTTTGTATTTTTAGAACATCTATTATAGCTATATCTGGTGGTGCAAAAAAGCGCATGGGAGGACCGCCTGTGCCAACACCTTTGCTAACAAAGAGGGCACTTCCCTTACCCAATTCTACCCATCCTGCGTTAGCATCAAACAGCCTTGGAATGATGAACTTTCCAACAGGGTAATAAACTCCTCCGTGGGTGTGTCCCGCAAGCATAAGGTCAAAAAGTCCCAACGCCCTTTTATCCACCCTCGGCTTGTGCTTCAAAACAAGGATGAACTTATCCTTTGGCAGGTCCTCTAAGACCTCATACTCGCTGAGAGGTCCTACGCATGCGTTAAAAAACCGGCAGTCGTCGTCATCCACTCCTACCACAATAATGGAGCCCAAATCCACCCAAGAACCTCTAAGTAGCACAAAACCTGCGTTCTCGGTAAATTCTATAGCCTGCTGGACACCTCTATAATACTCGTGATTGCCAAGCACCGCAAACTTACCCAAGGGCGGAGATATCTCCCTTAGTGCCTGAGCCAGTCCGTCCTTTCTCTTCATGTTTCCATCCACCAAGTCGCCCGTAGATACCAAAAGGTCTGGCTTGTATTTCTCATATACCTCTTTTATGAGTTTGATCTTGTCCATTCCCATAACAGGTCCCAAATGCACATCGGAGATATGCATGATCCTTATTCTCTGTGAAACCTTGTCAGTTTTTATATGAAAGTGATAGACCTCCGGCTTTAGGGTTTCGTAGTGGCTGTAAGCGGACAGACTAAGGGCAAGTAAAAGGGCTATGACAACGGATAACCTCCTGTTTGGTCTTGGGAGAGGGTTTATCCCAAAGGTAAAATGCATAAGCTTAACAAAGAGAGAATAGAGGTCCAAAAGAAGGAAGGATACAACCAAGTATAGCAAAAAGCCCAGGTAGAGGAGGGTGCCAAGACCTATGATATAGGAAAGGGAAGGAGAGAAGTTAGCATCCGCATACCTCATCAAAAAGGGAGAGAAAAAGCCCAAAGCAAGGACCGGTAATATAGCCCTGTGCCTTAACTTCATATACACATAAAGGTTCATAAGAAGGTATATGCTCAAAAAGACAAGGATAAACCATTTCATGCTTCTTCTAATTTATATCCCACGCCCCTAACTGTCTTTATCCACTCGCCCTCCTTTCCTAACTTTTCCCTAAGGTTTTTTACATGAACATCTATGGTTCTATCATATACCTCCTTTTTTAGGACCTGTTCCAATAAATATTCCCTGCTTACAGGCTTTCCATAATTTTCCAAAAGGGTTTTCAAAATGGTAAACTCCGTTTTTGTTAGGTTTATGGGTTCTTTGTCCCTTCTTACTTCCATCCTTTCCATATCCACCGTCAAACTGCCAAGCTTTACAATCCCACTCTCCTTTAAGGCACCATACCTTCTCATAACCGCCCTTATTCGTGCCAAAAGTTCTTTTATAGAGAATGGTTTGGTAATGTAGTCGTCCGCCCCGAGCTCAAAACCTCTTAGCTTGTCCTCCTCCGCAGTTTTGGCAGTCAAAAAAATTATTGGAACATCCTTGGTTTCCGGAGAGGACCTGAGGATATTTGCCACCCTAAAGCCATCCAAGGAGGGCACCATCACATCCAAAATGAAAAGGCTCGGCTTTTCCTCCTTTACCCTCTCCAAGAGTTCAACACCCTTGCTAAAGGAAACAACCTCAAAGCCTTCCTTTTGTAGATGGTAGGTTAAAAGTTCCGAAAGGTCTGTGTCATCTTCCAAAAGAAAAACCTTCATGTTTTGGGTTTGATCCTAACAACCACCTCATCTGGATTGACCGTCTCGCCCACCTGTGCCAAAACTTCCTCCACCACTCCACTTATGGGTGAATGCACCTCGTTCTCCATCTTCATAGCCTCAACCACAAAGAGCACATCCCCCTCTTTCACCTCATCCCCTGGCTTGACCTTTATATTGACTATTTTGCCCGATATGGGAGATGCCACATCCCCCAAGGCTACCGGCTTGGACCTCTTGGGCTTTACCTCCATGCCAAGGCTGGAGAGGTCTCCGCTAACCACCTCCGTTGGACTGAGCTCCCTGACGGGTTTAAGTAGCACTTCTTCCAATCTACCGTCCAGCCTTATAAAGAAGGTCCTTCCATCTTGGGTGGGCTCACCCCTTCCCGCTATCTGCACATGGTACTGCTCTCCATGGACAGTGATCACAAACTCCACCGGGATGTTTTCCCTTTTTTCTTCTCTCTCCTCCAGTTCGGGCACGTAGGGTTCGCCCTTTCCTCTCCACTCAAAGAACTCCTTTGCCACCAATGGAAAGAGGGCATAAGAGAGCACGTCCTCTTCGCTCTTTGCTCCAACTTTTATGGCTTCTTCTCTGACCCTTTCCAGCTCAGGCTCCAAAAGGTCTGCGGGTCTTATGTGATACAAGGGTTCCTCATCACCCAAAACTTTCTTTAGAACCTCCTTCTTTATGGGTGCGGGCGGTCTGCCATAAAGACCTTTCACATAGTCTTTGACTTCCTTAGTTACCACCTTGTATCTTTCTCTATGGAGCACGTTCAAGAAGGCTTGAGAGCCCACGATCTGGCTGGTGGGCGTTACCAAAGGTGGATAGCCAAGGTCCTCCCGAACCCGGACCACCTCCTCCAAAACCTCTGGGAGTTTTTCTTCCATTCCCTGTTCCCTAAGCTGGCTTATGAAATTGGTGATCATACCACCCGGAATTTGATGCAAAAGAACACCCACATCGGGATACGGTGGCAAAACATCAAACTTTTTGTATTTCTTCCTTACTTGAACAAATAGGTCTCCAGCCTTTTGGTACAGCTTTTCATCCACACCCACTTGGTAGCCCAGCTCCCTTAGCACGTATATCATGGTCTCTCCCGCAGGGTGGGAGGTCTGGGAAGAAAGAGAGTAAAAGGCAGTGTCTATCATGTCTGCGCCAGCGTCTATGCCCTTTAGCTGTGCCATCTCTGCCAAATTGGCGGTGGTTTGGGTATGAAGGTGAACCGGATATTTGGGAAACTCAGACTTCAGGGCTTTCACAAGTTCATACGAGACCTTTGGAGACAAGAGCCCAGCTTGGTCCTTTATGGATATTATGTCTATGCCCATATCCACCAACTGCCGGGCTATCTCCACATAGTATTCCACCGTATGCACAGGGCTTATGGTATAAGAGAGAACCCCCTTAACGATGGCACCCACCTTTTTGGCAGTTTCTATTGCCTTCCTCAGGTTTCTGGTGTCGTTAAGGGCATCAAAAATCCTAAAGACCTCTATGCCGTTGTCGTAGGCTTTTTTCACAAAAGCTTCCACCACATCATCTGGATAGTGTCTGTAGCCTACCACATTTTGACCTCTCAAAAGCATTTCCAACTTGGTGTTTTTAGCCCTCTCTTTGAACTTTCTGAGCCTTTCCCAAGGGTCTTCCTTTAGAAACCTCAAGCACACATCAAAGGTAGCCCCACCCCAAACCTCCAAGGAGTAGAAACCGCACTTATCGAGGATTTCAACTACATCCAGCATATCCTCCGTCCTTACCCTTGTGGCAAGGAGGGACTGAATGCCGTCCCTTAAGGATACATCGGTGATCTCTATTTTCCTCATGTGGTAAAATTATAAAGCCATGGCGGTAAGGATAGACATAAACAGCATACAGAGGGATATGTTTATTGAGCATAACGGACAACCCCACAGAGTTTTGGACT